>Ga0063456_1001051_pt1 | contig 15453 bp, 10 predicted proteins | sample AraplaMF_Cvi_mMF_FD_56228 | JGI IMG/M metagenome (GOLD analysis project Ga0063456, IMG submission 56228) | Arabidopsis root microbial communities from the University of North Carolina, USA - plate scrape MF_Cvi_mMF version 2 (version 2) | ecosystem: Host-associated > Plants > Roots > Endosphere ... | reverse complement strand
GGTCTTCGGTCGGATCGGCTTTCCAGCGGGATACGGAAAGGCCGTTCCAGCGTGAATAACCAGCACCCGTCGCCGTCAGCAACAGCGAATAATGACCGTTCGACAGGAATACGAGTTCGCGGTCGCGCGAAGCCGGATCGTTGATCTTCCGGAGCTCCGGAAGATCAACGATCCGGCTTCGCGCGACCGCGAACTCGTATTCCTGTCGAACGGTCATTATTCGCTGATGCTGACGGCGACGGGTGCTGGTTATTCACGCTGGAACGGCCTTTCCGTATCCCGCTGGAAAGCCGATCCGACCGAAGACCGCTGGGGCAGCTTCATCTTCCTGCGCGATACCGCCACCAGCGAATGGTGGTCGGCGACGGCTGAGCCGAAGGGTGTCGAAGGCGAGAAGATCAAGGTCGAATTCGCCGACGAGAAGGCACAGTTCACCAAGACGGTCGGTGACCTCACCAGCGAAGTGGAGTGCATCATTGCGACCGAGCATGATGCCGAGGCTCGCCGCGTCACCTTGCTCAACATGGGCACGGAAGACCGCTTCATCGAAGTCACCTCCTATCTCGAACCGGTGATCACCTCCGATGATACCGACAATGCGCATCCGGCATTCGCCCGCATGTTCGTCAAGACCGAGATCGGCAAGCGCGGCGACGTCATCCGTGCCGAACGCAACAAGCGCGACCCGAACGAGCCGAACATCAGCATCGCCCATCTGATCGTCGACAATGCCGGCGACACCCGCCATACCGAATTCGAGACCGACCGCCGCAAGTTCATCGGCCGTGGCCGCAGTCTTGCCGATGCGGCGGCCTTCGATCCGGGCGCGACACTTTCGGGCAGCGACGGCTTCATGCTCGATCCCGTCATGTCGCTGCGTCGCACCGTCCGCGTGCCGGCCGGCAAGAAAGTCAGCGTGATCTTCTGGACGATCGCGGCGCCCAGCCGCGACGAAGTCGACAAGGCGGTCAATCGCTATCGCCATCCCGACGCCTTCAACCACGAACTCGTCCAGGCCTGGACACGCACGCAGGTGCAGATGCGCCATGTCGGCGTCACCTCGCAGCAGGCGGCGGCCTTCCAGCATCTCGGACGCTACCTCGTCTATCCCGACATGCAGCTGCGCAAGGACGAGGCGACCGTCGAGGCCGGCCTGCAGTCGCAATCGGCGCTCTGGCCGCTGGCGATCTCCGGCGACTTCCCGATTTTCACGCTGCGCATCAACGACGACATGGATCTCGATATCGCCCGGGANGCGCTGCTGGCGCAGGANTATCTGCGCTCGCGCGGCGTCACCGCCGATCTCGTCATCATGAACGAACGCGCCTCTTCCTATGCGCAGGACATGCAACATGCGCTCGACGCCATGTGCGAGAACGTCCGTCGCATGGGCCAGGCCGACGGGTTGCGCCAGCATATCTTTGCGGTGCGCAAGGACCTGATGGAGGAGAGCACCTATCATGCGCTGATCGCGGCCTCCCGCGTCACGCTGCATACCAAGAACGGCAAGGTGGTCGACCAGATCAACCGCGCCGTGGCGCTGTTTGCACCCTCCAAGGAGGAGCTGCAGGAGATGGAACGGGCCGAGCGCAACAAGGCCCCCGTCAAGCGTGTCGTGCCGGTGCCGCCGCCTGTCGTGCCCGCCGTTGTCATCGAGGAGGAAGGCGATCTCGACTTCTGGAACGGCATCGGCGGCTTTGCCCGCGACGGACGCGAATATGTCGTTCGGCTGCCTGGCGGTCATGCAACGCCGCAGCCCTGGATCAACGTCATCTCCAATGACAGGTTCGGCTTCCACGTGTCGGCGGAGGGCTCCGGCTTTACCTGGAGCGCCAATTCGCGCGACTACCAGTTGACCTCCTGGTCGAACGATGCCGTGGTCAACCGTTCGGGTGAGGCCTTCTATCTCACCGATCTCCACAGCGGTGCCGTCATGACGCCTTTCGCTGCGCTTTCCCGCCGGCCGGACATTCGTTTCGAAGCCCGCCACGGGCTCGGCTATTCCGTCTTCTCCAGTGTCCAGCACGATATCGCGCTCGAACTNACGCAGACGGTCGACCGCGAAAGGCCGGTGAAACTGCAGCGCCTGCGCCTGCGCAACACCGGTTCNGCCAGCCGCAAGCTGCGNCTCTACGGTTATGTCGAATGGATCCTCGGCAGCAATCCGGCACGCACGGTGCCTTTCATCCTGTCGAGCCATGACGAGGAGACGGGGGCGCTGTTTGCCACCAATCCCTACAGCATCGATTTTTCCAACCGAACCGCCTTCTTCGCGGCGAGTGAGACGGTTTCGAGTTTCTCGGCAAGCCGGCGCGAATTCATCGGCAAGGCGGGGACGATCCAGGCGCCGCAGGCCGTCATCTCGGCCGCCGCCCTTTCCGGCGGCACCGAACTCGATGGCGATCCGGCCGCGGCTCTTGCGATCGACATCGAACTTGGCGCCGGCGAGGAGCGTGATTTCACCTTCTTCCTCGGCGACACGCCGACGGAAGAGGAGGCGCGCACTGTCATTGCCGATATCCGCAAGGTTTCGTTCGACGACGCCGTCGAGGCTAACCGCGCCTTCTGGCGGGACTTCACCGGCAGNCTGCAGATATCGACGCCGGATCGCGGGATGAACAATCTNGTCAACACCTGGCTGCCTTATCAGAGCCTCGGCTGCCGCATCATGGCCCGCACCGCCTTCTACCANGCAAGCGGCGCCTTCGGCTTCCGCGACCAGTTGCAGGATACGCTNGCCTTCGTGCTGCACGAACCCTCGCTTGCCCGCCGGCAGATCCTGAATGCCGCTTCGCGCCAGTTCCGCGAAGGCGACGTGCAGCATTGGTGGCTGCCAGGAACGGGTGCGGGCGTGCGCACGCTGATCTCGGACGACGTCGTCTGGCTGAGTTATGCGATCCATCACTATTGCAGCGTCACCGGCGACAAGAACGTGCTCGACGAGGAGATCGCCTTCCTGGAAGGGCCGGCACTGCTCGAAGGCCAGCACGACTCCTTCTACAAGCCGGAGATTTCCGAGGACAAGGCGAGCGTCTACGAACATGCGGCGCTGGCTCTNGATCTCGCCATCGCCCGCAAGGGGACCAANGGCCTGCCGNTGTTCCTCGGCGGCGACTGGAACGACGGCATGAACCGCGTCGGCATCGGCGGGCGCGGCACCAGCGTCTGGCTCGGCTGGTTCCTGGCGGGTGCATTGCGCTCCTTCATTCCCTATGCCGAAGAGCGCGGCGACACCGCCCGCACGGAGCGCTGGTCGGCGCATCTCATCGAACTGAAGAAGGCGCTCGAAACTGCGGCCTGGGATGGCGGCTACTATCGCCGCGGCACCTTCGACGACGGTGCGCTGCTCGGCTCCAAGGAAAGCCCCGAATGNCGGATCGATTCGATCGCGCAGTCCTGGAGCGTACTCTCGGGCGAGGGCGATCCGGNCCGCGCCGTCACGGCGATGGAGGCCGTGCTCGACCAACTGGTCGACGAGGANGCCCGGATCATCCGGCTGTTCACGCCGCCTTTCGTCAATTCCGCCAGGGATCCCGGCTATATCAAGGCCTATCCNCCGGGTGTGCGCGAAAATGGCGGGCAATATACCCATGCCTCGACCTGGGTGGTGATGGCGCTGGCGCAGCTGAAGCGGGGTGACGATGCCTTCCGCTGCTTCCAGATCCTCAACCCGATCACCCATGCGCTCGACAAGGCTTCAGCGGAGCAATACCGCGTCGAGCCCTATGTCGTGGCCGCCGACGTCTATGGCCATGAGCCCTATACGTCACGCGGCGGCTGGACCTGGTATACCGGGTCGGCCGGCTGGCTCTACCGCGCCGCCGTCGAGGGCATCCTCGGCATCCGGCTCAAGGACGGCCGGCTCTACGTGCGTCCGTCGCTCCCGTCCGAATGGGACGGTTTTGCGGCAGAGGTGGAGCAAGGCGGCGGCAAATACCGCATTTCGGTCTCAAAAGCGTCCAATGATCGCGGCTACACTCTGTCGATCAACGGCTGCGAAGTCACCGATCCCGAAGAGGGATATCCGCTCGGATAACAGCGTTCTCCACGCTGAAAAACACGGCGATTCGCGACGGCCAAAAGGGAACCCTTTTGGCCGTCGTCGCGTTTGCAAATCGGATAATAAGGAGAGACCCATGGCAAGCACGCCGTCCGAAGCCATCGTCCCTGGGCGCAGTACTCTATCCGCAGCTGCGCCAGCGCGCGACACAAGGCTCGACGTCCTGCGCGGTGTGGCCCTGATCATGATCTTCATCAATCATGTTCCCGGACAGATTTTCGAATATGTGACGACGAAGAATTTCGGCTTCTCCGATGCCGCCGAGGCCTTCGTGCTGATCTCGGGCATCGCCGTCGGTCTTGCCTATGGGGCTCGCTTTCAGCCGGGGAACCGGCTCAAGGTGGCGATCAAGGCAGCGAAGCGCGCCTTCACGCTCTATCTCGCCCATATGATCACCACCTTCATGACGCTGGCGCTGTTCATCTGTGGTGCCTGGCTGTTCCACCGGCCGGGATTGCTGGTCGAAATCAATATCCTGGCGGTTCTGATGAACCTGAAGGAAGGCATTCCGGCTCTGCTCCTGCTCGGCCATCAGATCGGTTACAACAATATCCTGCCGATGTACGGCGCGCTGATGCTGATGGTGCCGATTATCCTCTTCTTGAATGCGCGGAGCCCGTTGCTGGCGCTCGGTGTCTCGGGCACCGTCTGGCTGCTTGCGGGGATCTACGAGGTGGCGCCGCACAACATGCTGATCGAGGGCTACTGGTTCCTCAATCCGCTCTCCTGGCAGTTCCTGTTTTCGATCGGCATCGTCTCGATGCTGCATATCAAGCGCGGCGGCACGATCCCGCGGCATCCGCTGCTGCTGGCNGCCGCTGCCGCTTACGTCTTACTGTCCTTCGTCTGGGTGACGGGCCATCTCTGGATTTTCGGCAACTCGCTGGCCGCACTTGGCCTGCCGACCGTTATCACCGGTTTCGACAAGACCTTCCTGTCGCTGCCGCGGCTGCTGCATGTGCTGGCGCTGACCTATCTCGTCATCAGCATCCCGGCGCTCTCGCGGATCCTGCGCCGTTCTGCGGATCATCCGCTGACGATCCTCGGGCGCCATTCGCTGAACATCTTCGTCGCCGGCACGATCCTCGCCATGATCGGCCAGGTGGTGCTCTACCTCACCAACAAGGACCCGCTGGTCGGCCCGNTCTTCGTGATATCAGGGGTCGCGATACAATTCGCCTATGCCTATTATCTCGAGCGCAAGCGCCAACAGGGCAAGCTCAAGNGAAAACTCGTCGCCGATACCGCCAGCATCCCCGTTCCCGTCCGCATCGGCGGAACGGCCAATGCCTATCGCCGGAGCGATCGGAAATAGGGTTCGGATTTATGTCANATGTAGGAGCCGGTAGCCGAAAGGCCGCCGGCTCATTTTTTATGAACGAGGATGTTCACCAACTTTCCCAGCGGATCGCGCACATAAAAACGCCTGACGCCCCANGGCTCATCGGCTGGGCCATACTCGATCGGAAAGCCTGAGGCCGACATCGCCTCGAAAGCGGCATCCAGATCGTCAACCTCGATCGAAAGGTCCGGCACCTCCGTTCCGGAACCACCTTCACTGGCGATGCTGAGCTGAACATTCATCGAACGCGATGCGCCGAACGTCGTGATCCAGCCGTGATCCATGATGACGTCGAGACCGAGGATATCCTGATAGAAACGCCGGGCCAGGGTGATATCCGCTGCCTGGATATTGGCGACGATGCGCAGGACCTTCATGGGTTTTCTCCCTATGCTCGTTGACTGCCGAAGGTTAGCGAAGATCGGCGGGGTGATCAATCGTGCGGGTCAGAGCGGAGATGTTGTGCCGTGAGGTACCCCTCTGCCCTGCCGGGCATCTCCCCGCACGGGGAGATTGGATGGCGCGAGGGCTTCCCCCAACAACTGGCCGTCGCATGACTCTAAACTGAAGGCGATATGGCACGGCAACCGGAGTGGTTGATGCTTTACGGGGAGCAAGCTCCTGCCGACCTGCCGAAAAACATTCTGGAAGTGTCAGGCATGTCTCCGAACAGCTGTCGCGTATATATCCGGGCTTTACACCTGTGGGGAGATATCCGGCAGGGCAGAGGACGATCAGACGGTAAGGCGCCGCTCCCGGGGCTCTGGCAAACAAAAAGGCCGGAAGGGAGCTACCCTTCCGGCCTTTGTCTTGAAACCCGAACCGATCAGGCGGCTTCGGTGGTATGGGCCTTGCGGACTTCTTCGTCCGTCAGGATGCCGCTGGCGCGCAGCAGGGCGGCGAAGCGGCCGTTGCTGTGGCTGAGTTCGTCGAAGCTGCCCTGTTCGACCACACGGCCGTCGTCCAGGAAGAGCACCATATCGGCTTCGCGGACCGTCGACAGGCGGTGGGCGATGATGAAGGTGGTGCGGTTCTGGCGCAGATTGTCGATCGCGGCCTTGACGCGGGCTTCGGTCTCGACGTCGAGCGCCGAGGTCGCCTCGTCGAGCACCAGGATCGGCGCGTCCTTGAGGATGGCGCGGGCGATCGCGATGCGCTGACGCTCGCCGCCGGAGAGCTTGTTGCCGCGTTCACCGACATGCGTATCGTAGCGATCCTCACGGGTCTCGATGAAGTCGGCGGCGGCGGCGGCTTCAGCCGCACGGCGCATTTCCTCTTCGCTGGCGCCCTCGCGACCGAGGCGGATATTGTCGCTGATCGAACGGTTCAGCAGGCCCGCATCCTGGAAGACGGTGGCAATGTGGCGACGCAGCGACTTGCGGGTCACCTTGGTGATATCGGTGCCGTCGACGAGGATCTTGCCGCCCTGGGCATCGTAGACACGCTGCAGCAGGTTGACGAGCGTCGTCTTGCCGGCGCCGGTCGGGCCGACGATCGCGACCGTCTGGCCTGCCTTCACCGAGAAGGAGACATTGTGCAGGCCCTGCGAGCTGTTGCCGAAGCCGAAGGAGACGTCGCGGAATTCAATCGCACCCTTGACGTCCTTGATCTCGCCGTTGCCAGCCGGCTCTTCACGTTCACGTACCGAGTCTTCNAGCGTATAGAAGTCCTCGAGNTTGGAGCGAGCCTCGAAAATCTGCGTGGCGAACTGGCGCATCAGGTCGAGGCGGCCGATCAGCAGGTTGGCGAAGCCGATGAAGGCGATGACGTCGCCGACGCGCAGCTGGCCGGCCTGGACGAGCATGGTGCCGATGATCAGGACCACCATCATCGCGATGGTCGAAGCCATGCGGTTCAGCGCGCTGGCGATCGCCCACCAGTCGAGCACCGGATACTGGGCTTCGAGCAGACGGTCGGCGAAGGATTTCAGCGCCCGGGTTTCAGCCTCGATGCGGTTGTAGCTGTGCAGGACCGAAACGTTGCTAATCGAGTCGCTGACATGCGAGAAGACAGTGTGATAATGGTTCTCGACCGAAGCCTGGCCGTCCTTGGTGCGGCTCATGACGACGCGGCCGATCAGCCAGTAGGCGATGGCGAGCACCATGAGCACGGCGGAAAGGCGCAAGTCCATCGACATTGCGGTGGGCACCAGAAGGGTAAGGGCGATAACCGTCGACAGGTGGTTGCGCATGAATTCCAGCCAGAGGCCGAACAGCGTTTCGCAGGCACGCAGCAATGTATGCAGCGCGTTGGAGGTGCCGCGCTGGTGGTGCCAGCCAAGCGGCATGGAGATGATGCGGCCGAAGGCTTCCGTCAGCAGCGTTGCCCGGCGTCCATGCGCCAGCCTGTCGGCCTCGCGGGCCACCAGGACGAAGGCGATGGTGTTGAAGACCGCGAAAGTCGCCCACATGAAGAGGATAGGCTTCACCTCTCCCTTGCCGGAAATCGCATCGATGATGCGGCCGAACAGGATCGGCTCCGCAATGGTGATCGTCGCCAGAACAATGTTTGCGATAACGACCAGGGATACGCGCAGCTTGTAGGCGCCAAGATAGCGCAGAGCTCTTGCATAGACCTTGAATAGCGTCACGTCGAACCTCTTGTGCATCTGCGAAAACGGGATGATGCGATGCTACAAAAGGCTACCTGAACCGGCGATTAACGGAGCATTCAGGCTTCGATCGTCGCGACGATTAAACCCGATCGTACTATCGCAGGATGCGACGAGATGGCTATGGCGCTGAAATTGCTGCATGAACATATCTCGGAACAATTTGCGCTTGCATTTTATTAAATGTTTAGCACAGCATTAAATTAGTGACTGCATTTTTTGAAGAAGACCGTTTCGCGACCAATTTGAAAAGCCGCCGACGGCCTCGATGCGGGCGTCAAGTCCGGGCAAGGGGCATTTTTGTGAATATTAATTCGTTAATTCAATTGCTTATAATTCTGGAAGAATGTTCAAATCCTGAGGTCGTCGTCACCGAGTTGGAGCAGGGCATCCACGATTGCGGCTTCGACTATTACGGCCTGCTGCGCCATGTGCCGCAGAATCCGGCGCAGCCGAATCCGGAACCCTGGGCTGCGGCGCTTGCCGGCCGCTGGCCGGAACAATGGCCGCAGATATATACCGCGAAAAAATATGTGCTGATCGATCCGATGGTGCGTTATCTCGCCCATGCCCAGCGGCCTTTCCGCTGGCGAGACAGCATGGCGGCGTTCAGCAAGGATGGGCAGCAACGCCGTATGGAGCAGATGATGGTCGATGCCTTCGGCCATGGACTGGAAGATGGCTACATCTTTCCGATCCACGGACGAAACGGCATTCTCGGCAGCCTCAATCTCGCCGGCAAGCCGATCGAGCTGTCGCCGGTGGAGATCGCACTGTTCGAGGCGGTGGCGCGCAAGGCCTTCTGGCGGTTGCTCGACCTGAAAGGCGAAGTGCAGGCGCTGGAGACCGTGCTGCCGGCCGAGACGCCGCTGACCCGACGCGAGATGGAAATCCTGCANTATCTCGCCGAAGGNATGACCTCGATGGAGATCAGCAAGATGCTGAAGATCTCAAACCATACCGTCGATTGGTATATGAATGGCCTGCAGGACAAGCTGAAGGCGAAAAACAGGCAGCAAGCGGTGGCGCTTGCCTTCCGCCATGGCCTGATANGCTGATGCATGTCGTCCAAAACGGGGCAGCGGCTTTGGACAACGACATGCATGATCATAAGATAAGCGCGTCAAATGACGCGAGTCCGATGCTATGCGCTTCAGAATGGCGAGAAAGTGCATTTCGCAGTCGCAAGAGAAATTGAACTTCCTGTGACAAGAAGTTAAGAATTTTCTTCGCGGGTGCAGCATGCCCGCGTCTGAACGTCTGAGGAGACCGTTTTGCCCATTTCCAAGATTCTCGTTGCCAACCGCTCCGAAATTGCCATTCGCGTGTTCCGCGCGGCCAACGAACTTGGAATAAAAACGGTGGCCATCTGGGCGGAAGAGGACAAGCTGGCCCTGCACCGCTTCAAGGCGGACGAGAGCTATCAGGTCGGCCGCGGCCCGCATCTTGCCAAGGATATGGGTCCGATCGAGAGCTATCTCTCGATCGAGGAGGTGATCCGCGTCGCCAAGCTTTCGGGCGCGGACGCGATCCATCCCGGCTACGGCCTGCTGTCGGAAAGCCCCGAATTCGTCGATGCCTGCAACAAGGCCGGCATCATCTTCATCGGCCCGAAGGCCGATACGATGCGCCAGCTCGGCAACAAGGTTGCAGCGCGCAACCTGGCGATCTCGGTCGGCGTGCCTGTGGTGCCGGCCACCGGCCCCTTGCCCGAGGATATGGCCGAAGTGGCCAAGATGGCCGAGGAGATCGGCTATCCCGTCATGCTCAAGGCTTCCTGGGGCGGCGGCGGGCGCGGCATGCGCGCCATCCGCGATCCGAAGGACCTTGCCCGCGAAGTGACGGAGGCCAAACGCGAGGCGATGGCCGCCTTCGGCAAGGACGAGGTCTATCTGGAAAAGCTCGTCGAGCGCGCCCGCCATGTGGAAAGCCAGGTTCTCGGCGATACGCACGGCAATGTCGTGCATCTCTTCGAGCGTGACTGCTCGATCCAGCGCCGTAACCAGAAGGTCGTCGAGCGCGCACCGGCCCCCTACCTCTCGGAAGCGCAGCGCCAGGAGCTTGCCGCCTATTCGTTGAAGATTGCGGCGGCGACCAATTATATCGGCGCCGGCACCGTCGAATACCTGATGGATGCCGATACCGGCAAATTCTACTTCATCGAAGTCAATCCGCGTATCCAGGTCGAGCATACGGTGACCGAAGTCGTCACCGGCATCGACATCGTCAAGGCGCAGATCCACATCCTCGACGGCTTTGCAATCGGCACGCCGGAATCGGGCGTGCCCGAGCAGAAGGATATCCGTCTCAACGGCCATGCGCTGCAGTGCCGCATCACCACGGAAGATCCGGAGCANAATTTCATTCCGGATTACGGTCGGATCACCGCCTATCGCTCGGCCTCCGGTTTCGGCATCCGNCTCGACGGCGGCACCTCCTATTCCGGCGCCATCATCACCCGCTTTTACGATCCGCTTCTCGTCAAGGTCACGGCATGGGCGCCAAATCCATCCGAAGCGATTTCCCGCATGGACCGGGCGCTGCGCGAATTCCGCATTCGCGGCGTCGCCACCAACCTGACCTTCCTCGAAGCGATCATCGGCCATCCGAAGTTCCGGGATAACAGCTACACGACCCGCTTCATCGATACGACGCCGGAGCTTTTCCAGCAGGTCAAGCGCCAGGATCGCGCCACGAAGCTGCTCACCTATCTCGCCGACGTCACTGTCAATGGCCATCCCGAGGCCAAGGACCGGCCGCGGCCGCTTGATAACGCGCCGAACCGGTGGTTCCCTATGCCAACGGCAATACGGTCAAGGACGGTACCAAGCAGCTCCTCGACACGCTCGGCCCGAAGAAATTCGGCGAATGGATGCGCAACGAAAAGCGCGTGCTCTTGACCGACACGACGATGCGCGACGGCCATCAGTCGCTGCTCGCCACCCGCATGCGCACCTATGACATCGCCCGCATCGCCGGCACCTATGCGCATGCGCTGCCGAATCTTTTGTCGCTCGAATGCTGGGGCGGCGCGACCTTCGACGTTTCCATGCGCTTTCTGACCGAGGATCCGTGGGAGCGCCTGGCACTGATCCGCGAGGGGGCGCCGAACCTTCTGCTGCAGATGCTGCTGCGCGGCGCCAACGGCGTCGGCTACACCAATTATCCCGACAATGTCGTCAAGTATTTCGTTCGCCAGGCGGCCAAGGGCGGCATCGATCTCTTCCGCGTCTTCGACTGCCTCAACTGGGTCGAGAACATGCGCGTCTCGATGGATGCCATTGCCGAGGAGAACAAGCTCTGCGAGGCGGCGATCTGCTANACCGGCGATATCCTGAACTCGGCCCGTCCGAAATATGATCTGAAATACTATACCGACCTTGCGGTCGAGCTCGAAAANGCCGGCGCTCACATCATCGCGCTCAAGGATATGGCGGGCCTGCTCAAGCCCGCGGCTGCCAAGGTTCTGTTCAAGGCGCTGCGTGAGGCGACCGGCCTGCCGATCCATTTCCACACGCATGATACATCGGGTATTGCGGCTGCGACCGTCCTTGCCGCCGTCGATGCCGGTGTCGATGCCGTCGATGCGGCCATGGATGCGCTTTCCGGCAATACTTCGCAGCCCTGTCTCGGTTCGATCGTCGAGGCGCTGCGCGGTACGGAGCGCGATCCGGGCCTCGATCCGGAATGGATCCGCCGTATCTCCTTCTATTGGGAAGCGGCGCGCAACCAGTATGCGGCCTTCGAAAGCGATCTGAAGGGTCCGGCATCCGAAGTCTATCTGCACGAAATGCCGGGCGGCCAGTTCACCAACCTCAAGGAACAGGCGCGCTCGCTCGGCCTCGAGACCCGNTGGCATCAGGTGGCGCAGGCCTATGCCGACGCCAACCAGATGTTCGGCGATATCGTCAAGGTGACGCCGTCTTCCAAGGTCGTCGGCGACATGGCGCTGATGATGGTTTCGCAGGACCTGACGGTNGCCGATGTCGTCAGCCCCGACAAGGAAGTCTCCTTCCCGGAATCGGTCGTATCGATGCTGAAGGGTGATCTCGGTCAGCCGCCGTCTGGATGGCCCGAAGCGCTGCAGAAGAAGGCGCTGAAGGGTGACAAGCCCTATACCGTGCGCCCCGGCTCGCTGCTCAAGGAGGCCGATCTCGATGCCGAGCGTAAAGTCATCGAGACGAAACTCGAGCGAGAGATCAGCGACTTCGAGTTTGCCTCCTATCTGATGTATCCGAAGGTCTTCACCGACTTCGCGCTCGCCTCCGACACCTACGGCCCGGTCTCGGTGCTGCCGACGCCGGCCTATTTCTACGGTCTCAAGGATGGCGAGGAACTGTTTGCCGATATCGAACGCGGCAAGACGCTCGTCATCGTCAACCAGGCGATGAGCGCGACGGACAGCCAGGGCATGGTGACCATCTTCTTCGAGCTCAACGGCCAGCCGCGCCGCATCAAGGTGCCGGACCGGGCTCATGGGGCGACGGGTGCCGCCGTCCGCCGCAAGGCTGAGCCGGGCAATGCCATCCATGTCGGTGCGCCGATGCCGGGTGTCATCAGCCGTGTCTTCGTCTCGCCCGGCCAGGTCGTCAATGCCGGCGACGTGCTCGTCTCCATCGAGGCGATGAAGATGGAAACGGCGCTGCACGCGGAAAAGGATGGCACGATTTCCGAGGTGCTGGTGCGCGCCGGCGATCAGATCGACGCCAAGGACCTGCTCGTCGTCTACGCCGGCTGAGCAGGCGGGGTCGATGTTTCCGAAGGGTTGCATTCGGCCATGCTACCGATCACCCGATTGTGTACGGTCGGGCTGTTAAAAAGCTGATTTTGTGAAAAGTGAGCGGCCTCCTTGCCTTGCCCGGCGAGGAGGCTTTCTCATAGATTGGCACGCTCACCACCCGCCCCCAAGACCCATCAGGAAATCGTCTATGAGCAAGTTGAAGATTGCCGTCATTGTCGGCAGCACGCGTATTGGCCGTTTTGCCCAGCATCCGGCCAAGTGGATCGCAGATTTCGCCAGCCAGCGCTCTGATCTCGAAGTCGAAGTTCTCGACCTTCTCGACTACCCCATGCATTTCTTCGGGGAAGAGCGCGCCACCACGGCGGAAAGCGAAACCGCAGAGAACTGGAAGAAGAAGCTGCGCGAGTTCGACGGCTTCATTTTTACCGCCGCCGAATATAACCATGCGCCGACCGCGGTTCTGAAGAACGCGNTCGATCTCGGCGAATTCATTCAGAAGCCGGTCGGTTTCGTCGGTTACGGCGGCGTCGGCGGCGCACGTGCGGTCGAGCAGCTTCGCCTGATCTTCGTCGAAATGAGCGCAGCGTCCGTCAAGACCGCCGTCCACATCGCGTTCAGCGAATATCTTGCGGTTCTCAAGGAAGGCAAGAGCCTCGGTGATTACGCCCATCTCAATGAGGCCGCCAAGAACATGCTCGATCAGCTCACCTGGTGGGGCAATGCGCTGAAGGCCGCGCGCGCCGTCGTTACGGCCTCCTGATTGCAGCGAGCAATGCCGGGATGTTCGCATCCCGGCACCAGAGCCTTTCCCGGTTGGATTGCAGCATTCTGCCGGCGCAAAGATGCCCGGCCCACCGGCCGCACTGCTTCACTATGCGAAGCAATAGGTGCGTCCGGCGCTTCTAAAGTCTTGCAGATTTGCAAGGCAAATCTGCGGGAGGGTTGGCTGAAACGGGCCGGCTTGGCCGTAGAGCCGGGCTACGACGCGCGCCGGCCGGTCGACCATCCGACTCCGTTTGAGCCAACAGAATGCTGCAATCTAACCCGGAAAGGCTCTAGCTCAGATATCGTAAGTATTGGCGGCGTTGATCGTCGAGATGAAGCGCTTGGTGCGCTCGCGCTCCGGCGTATTGAAGATCGCCCTGGCGCTGCCCGTTTCCACCACGCTTCCGGCTTCCAGGAAAACGACGTCATTGGCGATCTTCGAGGCGAGCCGGAGATCATGGGTCGCCATCACCATCGTCGTGCCTTCGCTGGCAAGCTTGCCAAGCACATCGACCACCTCGGCCGAAAGTTCGGGATCGAGCGCGGATGTCGGCTCGTCGCAAAGAAGCACGCGCGGCGATGGCGCCAGTGCCCGGGCAATTGCGACGCGCTGCTGCTGGCCACCCGATAGTGTCGAAGGCCAGGCGTCGGCCTTGTGGGTCATGCCGACCTTGGTCAGCAATTCCATTGCGCGTTCGCGGGCCTTTTCCCTCGGCCATCTCAGCACCGTCACCAGACCTTCCATGACATTCTCGATCGCGGTCTGATGCGGGAAGAGCTGGAAGTTCTGGAAGACCATGCCGGTCTGGCGGCGGATCTTCTGGATCGCCTGCCAGCTCGTTCGTTTGTCCGGGGTAAAGGCCAGCGTTTCCTCTCCCAGGCGGATCGCGCCTGCTGTCGGAATTTCGAGCAGGTTGATGCAGCGCAGCAGCGTGCTCTTGCCGCCGCCGGAAGGTCCGACCAGCGCGGTGACGCTGCCTTCGGGGATGCGGATGCTGATATCCTTCAGGATGACCGCATCGCCGAAGCGCTTTTCGATGTTGGAAAGCTCGATCATGCATTTGCCTCCAGCATACCGCCATAACGCGCGAAGCGGCGTTCCAGCCGCACTTGCAGCTGCGAGAGGACGGAGCTCAGGACGAGATAGATCAGCGCCGCCTCGATATAGAGGATCAACGGCTCATAAGTGGTGGCGACGATGCGCTGCGCCGCCTGGAAGAGTTCCGGCACGGTGATGGCGGCGGCAAGCGANGTGTCTTTGACCAGCGAGATGAAAGTATTCGACAAAGGCGGCACGGCGACACGGGCGGCCTGCGGCAGGATGGTGCGGCTCATCGCCTGGCGCCAGCTCATGCCGATCGAATAGGCAGCTTCCCACTGGCCTTTCGGCACCGAGGAAATGACGGCGCGGATGATCTCGGAGCTATAGGCGCCGATATTCAGGGTGAAGCCGATGAGGGCGGCCGGGAAGGCATCGAGCAGGATGCCGAGGCTCGGCAGGCCGTAGAAGATGACAAAGAGCTGAACGAGCAGCGGCGTGCCGCGGATGACCCAGACATAGAAGCGCGCGACGGCGGAGAGCGGCATCGGCCCGAAGAGTCGGGCGATCGCGGTGGCGAGCCCGAGGGCCAGGCCAAAGACGAAGGAGAGCAGGGTCAGCGGAATGGTGAAGATCAGCCCCGCCCACAGGAGCGAAGGCAGCGATTCCGCCATCAGTTGGAGCCAGTGCGCCAAGGGAATTCCTTCTGGTCGGTTGGTGCGTCGAAGTGGAATACCCCTCCCCAACCCCTCCCCACAAGGGGGAGGGGCTTATCGGGGCCTTCGGCGCGCCAAATAGCGACCGTACTATGGCGGGGAGGCTGTTCTGAGATGAGGCGGCGCGGCATCGAACCCCCTTGCCCTTGTGGGGGAGGGGGTTCTTTTCTTGAACGAAG
>Ga0063456_1001039_pt1 | contig 15561 bp, 14 predicted proteins | sample AraplaMF_Cvi_mMF_FD_56228 | JGI IMG/M metagenome (GOLD analysis project Ga0063456, IMG submission 56228) | Arabidopsis root microbial communities from the University of North Carolina, USA - plate scrape MF_Cvi_mMF version 2 (version 2) | ecosystem: Host-associated > Plants > Roots > Endosphere ... | reverse complement strand
ACCAGTTTTTGCATGCCGACAAGTTCTTTTCATGATTTGAAATTTCCGCATCCCCCCAAGCTTTGCGCAGGACACCCTGCATTTGCAGCAGCGGTTCAGATGACATCAGTCAATCGCAGGACGACGGAACTGGTTTGAAGCGCGCACTAGAGCTTTCGTGCCGCGACCTGATTCCAGGCCGCCGCGCGTCGGAAGACGGGTCGTGCCCCGCGGCACCTGGACGCCCCTCCGAGCCGTGCGGCGGTGCTTCTCAAGGAGAAAACCATGTTTGCATTGCTCGGTGGTGCCGGCGGCATCGCTTCCGACCTGATCGGCGGCGCGGCTTCAAACGTCGTGGGCCAGGCCATCCAAGGCGGTGGCGGCGGTCTGGGCTCGGTCATCGGCAACGTGGCCGACACGCTGTCCGGCGGCCTGCTGGGCGGCGTCACGAAGACGCTGGGCGGCCTGTTCGGCCGCTGATTCGAGGCATCGACCATGTTCGGACTACTCGGTAGCCAGCAGCCGCGCAGCGCCTCCAGCCTGCTGTGCAGCGGCGACGCCGGCATCAACGGCACGGCCGGCACGCTGGCGATGGGCCCGCTCGGCGGTGTCGTCAACCTGCTGTCAGGCGGCGTGCTGAACAACGCGATGCAAGGCGTGCAGGCCATCTTCGGCCGCTGATCCGCCGGGGATCCTCGATCCACGGCCCTTTCCCTTCGCCGGGAAAGACAAAGGGGCGTCCTTCGGGACGCCCCTTTTCCTTGGCCGGACGGCCCGGCCCGGCGGCGGGCGAGAACGCGCCGCGCCCGCCGGACTCAATCCAGCTTGAGCTTCTGCTGCTCGACGACCTTCTTGTAGACCGCGTACTCGGCCTTGATCTGCTCGGAGAACTGCTCCGGCGAGTTGCCGATCACGATCGAGCCGGTCTCCTCGATGCGCTTCCTGACCTCGGGCATCTCCACGGTCTTGCGGGCGGCCTCGTTGATCTTGGCGACCACTTCCTTGGGCAGGTTCTTCGGGCCGAGGATGCCGTAGTACGCCATGCGGTTCACCGGCTCGAGGCCGAGTTCCTTGAAGGTGGGCACGTTGGGCAGCACGGCCAGGCGCTGGGGTGCCGCCACCGCGATGGCGACCAGCCGGCCGTCCTTGATGAAGGGCAGCGCCGACGGCAGGTTGTCGAAGATCATCGGCACCTGGCCGGCGACGGTGTCGTTCAGGGCCGGGCCCGCGCCGCGGTACGGGATGTGGGTGACGAAGACGCCGGTCAGGCTCTTGTACAGCTCCATCTGCAGGTGGCCGATGCCGCCGGTGCCGGAGGTCGAGTAGCTGTACTTGCCGGGGTTCTTCTTCAGCTCGGCGACGAAGGCCTTGTAGTCCTTGGCCGGGAACGACGGATGCACCGCGATCACGTTGGGCGTGGCCGCGAGGTTCACGATGGGCGTGAAGTCCGTCAGCGGGTTGTACGGCGTCTTGGGATTGATCGCGGGATTGGTGGCCGTGGTGGACACGGTCGCGACGCCCAGCGAATAGCCGTCCGGCGCGGACTTGGCGGTGTCGTTGGCGCCGATGATGCCGCCGCCGCCGGCCTTGTTCTCCACGATCATCGTCTGGCCCAGCGGGCCGTTGATGTGCTGGGCGACGACGCGGGCCACGATGTCGGTCGTGCCGCCCGGCGCGAAGGGCACCACCAGCTTGACCGGCTTGGTCGGATAGGACTGGGCCAGCGCCGCGGCGCAGGACAGCGACAGCGTGCTCAGCAGCAGGCCGTGTTGGAGGATCGAGCGACGGTTCATGGGCTCCTCGTCTTTTGAACAATGGGTAACGTGATCGAAACAGCTTAAGTATGTCGTCACGCACGCCACGCTAGCGGAACTACGTAGAGACCTCGTCGCAGGGGCGGGAAACCCGCGGCACATCCTGAGGGCGGCTTCGGGCATTCCGATGTCCGCCGGCGCGGGTCGCCCAATTCACCGTCTCGCGGGCCAACGCGGCGGTCGCATCGATGACCGGGAGGCCCGCGGCGCGCTCGTCCAGCACCAGCGGGATCTCGGTGCACCCGAGCACCACGGCACCCGCGCCGCGGGTGCGCAGACGATGCGCGGCCTCCACCAGACGGGGCGCCGCCGCGGCGAGCCGCCCGGCCTTCACCTCCGCGATCGCCGGCATGATGAGCTCGAGCATCTCGCCGGCCGTCGGCAGCAACCAGTGCACCGCCCGACCCTGCCGCGGCCGGCGGTTCAGGTAGAGGCCCGAGGCCAGCGTCGCGTCGGTCGCCAGCAGGCCGACCTTGCCGCCTTCGGACACCGCCTCCAGCGCCTCGGCGATCGCGGCATCGACCAGGTGCAGCATCGGCAAGCCCAGCGCCGACTCGAGTTCGTCGAACCACAGGTGCGCGGTGTTGCAGGGCATGACGACCACACCCGCCCCCGCCGCGGCGAGCCGGCGGCCGCTGGCGATCATCGCGTCCAGCGGCGACGCGCCCTCGCCCCGGAACGCCGCCGTGCGGTCGGGGACCTGCGGGATCGAGCTCACGACGACGGGAATGTGCTCCTGGTCCGTCGCCGCCGGCGTGGCGTCCAGCAGCTTGCGCATGAAGTCGACGGTGGCCAACGGCCCCATGCCGCCGAGGATGCCGACGACCCCGGGGGCGCCCGGCGGCGGCGCCGGGCCTGGCGACTCGGCCGGCAGGGGCAAGGCTCCGCCCGTGCCGCGCCCGCCGCGCGCGGCGCGCGTTGAGATCGAGGTCATGAGGAAACCCGGCCGGTCAGCGCGCCGGCTTGTCCGACAGCGCCTGCAGGTTGTCCTGCAGTTCGCGGCTCATCGGCGCGCCCAGCGTGATGCCCTTGGGCGGGATCGGCGACAGGAACCACTTCCTGTAGAGCGTCTCGAATTCGCCGCTCTTCATCAGCCCGGCCAGCGTCGCGTCGACCAGCTTCTTGAACGCGGCATCGTCCTTGCGCACCATGATCGCGTACGGCTCCACCTGGACGGCCTCGCCCACGACCGCGAGTTCGGCCGGATTGGCCGCGCCAGCGCGCAGGCCGTACAGCAGGATGTCGTCCATCGCGAAGGCGTCGGCCCGGCCCGACTGCACCAGCAGCGCCGCGTCGGCGTGGTCCTTGGCGCTGATCAGCTCGAAGCCCAGGTTCTGCTCCTGGTTCAGCCGTCGCATCACCTGGAAGTTGGTCGTTCCGGTCGTCGACACCACCTTGCGTCCCTTCAGGTCGGCGAAGGTCTTGATCGGCGAGTTCGCCTTCACCAGCAGCCGCGTGCCGGTGTAGAAGTAATTGATCGCGAAGTCCACCTGCCTTGCGCGATCGCTGTTGTTGGTGGTCGAGCCGCATTCGATGTCGATCGTCCCGTTGTCCAGCAGCGGGATGCGGTTCTGCGAGGTCACGGCCTGCGTGGCCACCTTCAGGTCGGGCCGGCCGACGGCCTTCTTCACCTGCTCGACGACCTTGCCGCAGATCTCCCAGCCGAAGCCGGTCGGCTGGCCTTCCGCGCCGAGGTAGGAGAAGGGGATCGAGGAATCCCGGTAGGCGACGGTGATGACGCCGGCGGCCTTGACCTTGTCGAGCGTGCCGGCGGGCTGCGCGGCGACGGGCCCGATGGCCGCGGCGAGGGACAGGAGGGCGATGCGGGGAGCGAAGCTCTTCATGGCGATTCCTTTCTCGGAAGTCGGAGTGTGCAATGGACGGCCACCGGTGGCGATGGGTGGACGATAGCGAGCCGCGCCCGCGCCGTGCATCGGCAACCGGCAGCTTCGTATAAGCTGGGCTGATGTACGACGGCACGCGAAGGAAAGGCCCGCCATGCGCCTGAAGCACATCGAGGTCTTCCATGCGGTGATGCTGACGGGGTCGGTGAGCGCGGCCTCGAAGCTGCTGCACGTGACGCAGCCGGCGGTGACGCAGTCGCTTCAGCTGGCCGAGTTGCAGCTGGGCTACGCGCTGTTCACGCGACAGCGTCGGCGCCTGATCCCGACCCGCGAGGCGCAGGCGCTTTATCCGGAGGTGCAGGCGCTGATGTCGCAGCTGGAATCGGTGCGGCGGATGGCCTCGGCGCTGGGCACCGGCGAGGGCCAGGGCTTCCGCATCCTGATCGTGCCGTCGCTCGCGGTGAAGGCCCTGCCCGAGGCGCTGAAGACCTTCCGCCGCCGCTACGGGGACCTGCCGATCAGCGTGCGCACGCTGCACTCGAACGACATCGCACGCGCGATGCTGCTGCAGGAAGGCGACGTCGGCATCGTGTACGGCCGGCCGGCCCACCCCGCCCTGTCCGACGAGCTCGTCGCCACGGGCCGGCTGGTCTGCGCCGCCCCGCGCGGCAAAACGGGCACGGACCGTCGCACGACGGTCGCGCTCCAGGACCTGTTGCGCGAGCCCTTCATCCGCATCGACGAACGCGATCCCCTGGGCGCGGTCCTGGCCGACCAGTGGGCGCGGCTGGACCTGTCGCCACGCGCGGGCATCACCGTGCAGACGCACCACATCGCGATGGTGATGGCCGAGCAGGGCTTCGGGCCGGCCGTCATCGACTCGTTCACCGCCCAGGCCAGCGGCGCCGACCTGCACGTGCGGACGCTGCTGCCGGAGGTACCGGTCGAGGTCCGCGCGATCCAGCCGCAGGGGCTGCGCTCGCCTCAGGCGGTGTCGGACTTCATCGCCGCGTTCAGGACGGCGATCGAGGAGTGACGCCGCGGAGGGCGTCCTGCGCCAGCGCCCACTCGATGTGCTCGGCCACCACGGGCGGCGCGTCCGGCAACGCGGTCTTGAGCGCCGCGAGCAACCGGTCGCGCAGCTCCGGTGCCAGGTCTTGCCGCAGCGCGTTCCCCATGGCCACCGCGATGTTGCGGCGCCACCGCGCGTGGCCGATACGCCGGATCGCCGACCCTTCCGTGCGCCGCAGGAAGGTCGCCTCGTCCCAGGCGAACAGTTCCAGCAGCGACGCATGCCCCAGCGGCTCGCGCCAGTCGAAGTCCGGCAGCGCGTTCCTGCGCGCGAACTTGTTCCACGGGCAGGCGAGCTGGCAGTCGTCGCAGCCGTAGATGCGGTTGCCGATCGCCTCGCGGAACTCCAGCGGGATCGGCCCGTCCTGCTCGATCGTCAGGTAGCTGATGCAGCGCCGGGCATCGAGCCGGTACGGGGCGACGATCGCCCCGGTCGGGCAGGCGTCCAGGCAGGCGCGGCACTGGCCGCAATGGGCGGTCACCGGTTCGCTGACCGGCAGCGCGAGGTCCAGGTAGATCTCGCCGAGGAAGAACATGGAGCCGCTGTCGCGATGCAGGGTCAAGGTGTGCTTGCCGCGCCAGCCGATGCCGGAGCGGCTGGCGAGCTCGACCTCCAGCACCGGCGCGGAGTCGGTGAACACCCGGTGGCCCAGCGGCCCGACGCGCGCCTGGATGCGGTCGGCGAGCTGCTGCAGGCGTTGGCGCAGCACCTTGTGATAGTCCCGGCCGCGCGCGTACAGCGAGACCTGCGCCCGGGCCGGGTCGCGCATCGCGGCCCATTCGCGGTCCTGCCAGTCGTCGCCGGCCGCCTCGGGCAGGTAGTCCATCCGGGCGGTCAGGATGCTGATCGTGCCGGGCACCAGCTCGGCGGGGCGGGCGCGCTTCATGCCGTGGGCGGCCATGTACTGCATCTCGCCATGGAAACCGGCGTCCAGCCAAGCCTGCAGACCTGCTTCGGCATCACTCAGATCGACGTGTGCCACCCCAATCTGTGAGAATCCGAACCCATGCGCCCAGGCGCGGACCTCGACCATCAGCGCGGCAAGCGCGTCGGGGTCTCGGGAGAGGCTCGGAGGGTCGTCGGAGGACGCGCCGGGCCGCGGGGTGTTGACCAAGGAATTCATCGCTGTTGAGCATTCTAGAAACCCGCCCATTCCGTTGGCCCGACGAGGGCGCCTGCGAACGTTTCGCCCAGGCGCTGGCCCGGTGTCCGCAGATCGCGGACTTCAGCATCGAGCTCGACGGCGGCCTGGGGGCCGGCAAGACCAGCCTGGTGCGCCACCTGCTGCGTGCGCTGGGCGTCACCGGCCGCATCAAGAGCCCGAGCTACGCGGTCGTCGAGGACTACGCCCCGCCCGGGCTGAACGGCCTCCCCGCCCATCATTTCGACTTCTACCGCTTCAGCGATCCGCGCGAGTGGGAGGACGCGGGCTTCCGCGACCTGTTCGCCGCGCCGGGGCTCAAGCTCAGCGAATGGCCGGAAAAGGCCGCCGGCATGCTGCCGGTGCCGGACCTGCGGCTGGTGCTGTCGGTCAACGACGACGACAGCCGCGACGTCCGGGCCGAAGCGCGCACGGCGCGCGGCCAGGCGCTGCTGTCCGCGCTGGAGGCGCTGTGGAGCGCCGCGCCGCAGTCCGCCCCTTCCGACAGGCCCGGACGATCCGATCGATCCGACTGATCCGCCCGTGACCGCCTCGACTCACCTGAATGCAGACATGCACGGAGCCATGAACGGAGACATGACCGGCCCCTCCGACACCCCTTCCTCCAGACCGGCCTTGAGCGAGGGCACCGCCCCTGCGCCGTCGCGCGGCCGCCGCAAGGCGCTGGGCCGCATGGGCGTCGCGGTGCTCAGTTTCCCGGTCCTGCCCGCCGTACCCGCGCTGGCCGCGAGCGCCGCGACCATCGTCGCGGTGCGGGTCTGGCCGGCGAGCGACTACACGCGGGTCACGATCGAATCCGACCGGCAGTTGGCCGCCAAGAGTTTCATGGCGGCGAATCCGGACCGGCTGGTGATCGACATCGACGGGCTGGAGCTGAACGCCGGCCTCAAGGAGCTGCTGGGCAAGGTCAAGCCGGACGATCCGTTCATCGCCGGCGTGCGCGTGGGCCAGAACCAGCCGCGGGTGGTGCGCATCGTGCTGGACCTGAAGCAGGCGGTGACGCCGCAGGTGTTCACCATCGAGCCGGTGGCGGCCTACCAGAACCGGCTGGTGCTGGACCTATATCCGACGCGCGAGCGCGATCCGCTGCTGGACCTGGTGCGCGGCAAGGAAGCGGCCGAGACGGCGGCGGCGCAATCGGTCAACGATGCGCTGGGCGAGTTGATCGGCCGCATCGACCGGCCGCTGACGGCGGCTTCGTCGGCCGAGCAGGCCGCCAGCGCCGTGGCCACGGCGCCGCAGCGCCCGGCCAGCGCCACGGCGATCGCGAAGATCGACACCCCGCCGCCGCCGGCGCCGCCGCTCAAGGAGGCGGCGCCAGAGATGAGCCAGGCCAAGCTGGACCGGCTGATCGTCATCGCGATCGATCCGGGCCATGGCGGCGAAGACCCGGGCGCGATCGGCCCGACCGGGTTGCGGGAAAAGGATGTGGTGCTGGCGATCGGCAAGAAGCTGCGCGACCGGTTGAACTCGAATCCGCGCATCCGCGTGATGATGACGCGCGACGCGGACTTCTTCGTCCCGCTGAACGAGCGGGTGCGCAAGGCGCGGCGGGTGCAGGCCGACCTGTTCGTGTCCATCCACGCGGACGCCTTCATCACGCCGAAGGCGCGCGGCGCGTCGGTCTTCGCGTTGTCGACCAGCGGCGCGAGCTCGACGGCGGCGCGCTGGATGGCGGACAAGGAGAACGCGGCCGACGTGATCGGCGGCGTCAACAACAAGGTCGTGAAGGATGCGGGCGTGCTGCGCGCGATGCTGGACATGAGCACCTCGGCGCAGATCAAGGACAGCCTGAAGCTGGGCGGCGAGGTCCTGGGCCAGATCGGCAAGCTGGCCAAGCTGCACAAGGGCAGCGTGGAGCAGGCCGGCTTCGCGGTGCTGAAGGCGCCGGACGTCCCGTCCATCTTGGTGGAGACGGCCTTCATCTCCAACCCCGAGGAAGAGGCCAAGCTGCGCGATCCGGACTACCAGGACGACCTAGTCAAGGCGTTGGCCACCGGCATCGCGAGGTACTTCGCGAAGAATCCGCCGCTGGCGGCGAGGCATCGGGCGCTGTGACGGTGCACGAGCAAGATGCGGCGGCGCCACGGCCGCTGTTTGGCTTAGGCTCGATCCTGCTGGCGGGATTCATTGGCGGGCCGCCTGCGGCGGGTGTGCTGTTGTTCAACAACATGCGCCATGGTGGATCGAAGCGCACCCGCTTCATCGTTTCCACCTTTGTCGTCGTCACGTCGCTGGCATGGTTCTGGTGCACCAGCCGTGTCCCGCCGGACCTCATTTCCCACCTGTTCATTCATGTGCCGTTCTGGATCATCTGGAGCGTGCTCGCCGGCTTGCTGCTGAAGCCGCTCCATGTCGCGCACCGGGCGGAAGGCGGAACATTCGGATCAGCTGGGCGCGCGGCCTGGATCGCCATCCAGATCAACATCGGACTGCTCCTGGTGGCGCTCACAGTCGGATGGATCTTGTCCCGCGGGTAGCGACCGACCTGCATGCGCATCGGCATAGCGGATCATGTCGTCGGCCATCTCTCGCCCCTTCGCCTCGATCCAGGCTCGTCGATCTGCCGAAAGTTCAGCAAGCATGCTCTTGAGTGATCGCGCCATGGTGTGCAAGCTTCCAACGATTTGATTCTTGAAGGAATCCATCGTAGACCCGGCGGTCGCCACTGAATGCCTCTCTCCCCCACCAATCCGTCGACTCCCTCCTCTGGGGGAAGACGTAAGCGAGCGGCAAGCCAGGATGCGTGCAGGACGAAGAGCCCATGAAAAACGGGGCCGAAGCCCCGTTCCTTTGCGCATCTACGAGATGCCTTACTTGCCGACCTGCGTCGGCATGGCTGGAGCCGTCGTGCGCTGGATCGGTTTCCAGGTCTTGAGGCGCTCGAGCACGTTCGCCACGCCCGCTTCGAGTTGCACGTCGCGGCCGGCGTTCACCGCCACCGGGTCCAGGTCGACATCGATGTCCGGCGAGACGCCTTCGTTCTCGATGCGCCACTCGCCTTCCGGCGTGAAGAAGCGGAAGAACGGCACCACCAGGAAGCCGCCGTCGATCAGGCTCGGGTTCGCCGAGATGCCGATCAGGCCGCCCCAGGTCCGCTTGCCGATCAAGGGACCCAGGCCCGTGCGCTTGAACGCATAGGGCATGAAGTCGCCGCCCGAGCCCGCGTCCTGGTCGATCAGCATCGCCTTCGGCCCGTAGATCGCGCCCGCAGGCGTGTCGTAGATCAGGCCGTCGCGGTCCTTCCAGCTGCCCAGGTAGGCGCGATTCAGCACCTCGGTCACGTAGTTCGCCGCCTGGCCGCCGCCGTTGCGGCGGTCGTCCACGATCAGGCCCGGCTTGTCGACCTGCGCGAAGAACATCCGGTTGAAGTGCTGGAAGCCCGGTCCCGCCGTGTCCGGCATGTAGACATAGGCGATCTTGCCGCCGCTCAGGCGATCCACTTCCTCGCGGTTGTGCTCGATCCAGGCCCACTGGCGCAGCCGGCCTTCAGTGGCGATCGGCTCGACGGTCACGCGACGCGCGCCCTGCCCGTTCGCATTGCCCGACACTGTCAGCTGCACCTGCTTGCCGACCGTGTTCTCCAGCTGCTGGTACAGGTTGTGCGCGCCGTCCACCGGCTGGCCGTTGACCGCCAGCAGGAAGTCGCCTTCCTTGACGCCCAGTCCCGGCGCCGCCAGCGGCGCCTTCAGGTAGGGATCCCAGCGGTCGCCCTTGAAGATCTTCTTGATGCGGTACTTGCCGTTCTCGAACACGAAGTCCGCGCCCAGCAGGCCCACCGCGACACGGGGTTCCTGATGCACGTCGCCGCCGCCCACGCGGTTGTGGCCGACCTGCAGCTCGCCGATCATCTCGACCAGCACGTCGTTCAGGTCCTCGCGGCGCTGCACGCCCGCCACCAGCGGCGAATAGCGCTGGTACACGCCCTTCCAGTCCAGGCCGTGCAGGCCCGGGTCGTAGAAGAACTCCTTTTCCATCCACCAGGTCTCGTCGAAGATCTGGCGCCATTCGGCGCGCGGATCCACCCGCGTCTTCAGGCCCGAGAGATCGATGCCCTTGGTGTCGATCTTCTCCTTGGCGTCGGCGATCTCCAGGCGTCCGCCGCCCAGGCTCAGCAGCATCTTCTTGCCGTCCGGGCTCAGGCTGTAGCCCTCGATCTGCGGCTTGACCATCTTCGCCTTCTTCTCCTCGAAGTCGAAGCGGTACAGGTCGCCCTTGCCGCCGTTGCCGCCCTCGGCATCGATGGACACGCCCGGCTGCTTGCGCTCGATGTAGAACAGCGCGCCGTCATCCGCGACGGCCAGGTCGTCGTAACGCGCGGTCGCCACCGGCAGTCCGACGATGCGGTCCTTCAGGCCCGCGAAGTCGATCTTCACCGGCTTGACCTTGGGCTTGACGTCCTTGCCCTCGTCCTTCCTGTCGGCCTTCGCGTCCTTGCCTTCCTTGTCGGACTTGCCGTCCTTCTCGGACTTCTCGGCCTTCTCAGCCTTGTCCGACTTCTCGTCCTTCCTGTCCTCGTCGGACTTCTTGTCCTTCGCGTCCTCGTCGCCGGCCTTGGGCACCAGCGGCGACTTGCCGTCCGCGCTCAGCACGGCCGCATACAGGCCCATGCGCAGCGAGCGCTCCTGCGTCGACATGTCCAGGCCGACCTGCGCCGGGCCCGAGTTGATCGACGCGGCGAAGAACAGCACGTCGCCCTTTGTCGAGAACGCCGGCAGCCCGGCGTGGCTCAGGCCGTCGGTGACCGTGTGCTGCTGACCCGTCTGGAAGTCGACGATGCGGACCTGGCTGAAGAAGTTCTTCCCCACCACGGTGTAGGCCAGGTAGCGGCCGTCGGGCGAGAAGCCGACGTCGAAACCGGCGCGGCGCTCGCTCGTGTCGATCTTCGCGAGCTTGCCCGACTGCGCGCCGTTCAGCGGCAGCTGGTAGAGATTGAGGTGGTTGTCCTGCAGCACCAGGCGCGTGCCGTCGGGGGACCAGGCCAGCAGCGTGTAGTAGCCGGTCTCGGGCAGCAGGATCTTGCGCGCCGTCTTGTTGGCGGCCTCGTCGCCGAGCTGGTCGCGGATCACGACCTGGTGGCGCATGCCGGGCTCGTCCGAGACATAGGCGACCTGCTGGCCGTCCGGGCTCCACAGCGCATCCTTCTCGCGCACGCCGGAGCTCTGCGTCAGGTTGCGCACCACGCCGTCCTTCACCGGCACGGTGAAGACCTCGCCGCGCGCGCTGATCACGACACGCTTGCCGGTCGCCGACAACGACGCGCCGGTGATCGTCTTGGCCGCGTCCTTCCACTGCACGCGCGCCTCGTTGCTGGGTTCGTTCAGCGCGACGCTCACGATGCGCGCCGTGCCGCCCTCGATGCCGATCTCCTTCAGCTGTCCGCCCGCCTCGTAGACGATGCGGCCGTCGCGGCCGTCGGCGCTGCGGACGTCCCAGACGGTCTCCTTCGTCAGCTGGCGCAAGGCCTTGGTCCTGGCGTTGAACGCGAAGAGGTTGGCCGCGCCGTCGTTGCGGTCGGAGATGAAGACGACCTCGTCGCCCATCCAGATCGGGTTGCTGTCGGAGCCGTTGACATGCGGGATCTGTTCCCAGGTCTTGCCCTTGGGATCGATGATCCAGATCGGCGGCGTCGAGCCGCCGCGACTCTGGCGCCAGCCGCTCGGGCCGGCGTAGGCCGCGTTGTTCGGGCGGTACGCGAGGCGCGTGCCGTCCGGCGACCACACGCCCTCATAGGCGACGGCCTCCATCACCTTCTGCTCGAAGCCGCCGTCCACCGGCACCTCGAACAGCTGCTTGCTGCGCGTGTTCAGCACCTCGCGGTTGGACGCGAACAGCACCCGCTTGCCGTCGGGGCTCCAGCCGGTCACCTGGTCCGCGGACGGGTGCCAGGTCAGGCGGCGCGGCTGGCCGCCGCTCGCGGCGATCACGTAGACGTCGACGTTGCCGTCGTAGCCGGCGGAGAACGCGATCCATTGCCCATCGGGCGAGAAGCGCGGCGCGAATTCTCCGGCGGCGTGACCGGCGAGCCGGCGCGGCTGGCTGCCGTCGCGGTTGGCGATCCACAGGTCGCCACCGTACACGAAGGCCAGGTGCCGCGCGGACACGGCCGGCTCGCGCAGCAGCATCGTCACGGCGGGCGCCGGCGCGGCCGAGGCGGTCGCGGAAGCAGAAGCGGTCGCGGCTTGTTGAGCCTGCGTGGGTGCCGCCGCGATCGCGGCGGTCAAGCTCAGGGCCAGGGTGGTGGCCGTGCTGAGGATGCTGTGTTGCATGAGGCTTGTCGACGGTGAAAGGCAGCGGGCGAGAATAGCCCTGCCCCTTCCCCGTGACGAAGCTCACCCCCAGGGTTTGCGCGAGCTGTGCGTCGGTGTTTTCCCTTTGCCGCGGTGCTTGCATGCCGCGGTCGGCGCGCTGGCCGCGAGGCCATGGGGCCCCGGCGGCAAGCGCCGAAACCCCAAGGCCTCCCGTCCCGAACCACTCGCTGTGTTCGCACCGGCAGTCGCTCGCTGTCTTCGCTCAGGCGGCGGTAGCCTTCGCGCGCGAGGCGCGCCAGCCGCCGTACAGCGCGATCAGGCCCGGGATGATGATCATGGCCCAGATGATCTTGCTCAGATGGGTCTGCACGAAGGGGATGTTGCCGAAGAGGTAGCCCGCCATCGTCAAACCCACGACCCAGATGACGCCGCCGGCCACGTTGTACGCGGTGAACCGGCTGCGCGTCATCGCGGCCACGCCGGCCACGAAGGGCGCGAAAGTGCGGATGAACGGCATGAAGCGCGCCAGGATGATCGTGACGCCGCCGTGCTTCTCGTAGAACTCATGCGCGGCGTCGAAGGCGCGCTTGTTGAAGAAGCGCGACTGCTCCCACTGGAACACCTTCGGACCGAAGTACCGCCCGATCGTGTAGTTGCACTGGTCGCCCAGGATCGCCGCGACCAGCAACACCACGATGGCCACCGGCAGGCTCATCATCCCCGTCCCGCACAGGGCGCCCACCACGAACAGCAGCGAGTCCCCCGGCAGGAAGGGCATCACCACCAGTCCCGTCTCGACGAAGACGATCAGGAACAGCAGCGCGTACACCCACATGCCGTAGGCGGCTACGAACTCGGCCAGGTGCTTGTCGACATGCAGGATGAAGTCGATGAGGAAGTGCATCAGATCCATGGGCGCGGATTATGGCGGGCGGTTCCATGTCAACCGGTGACGAAACGCGAGAACACCCGACCTGAATTTGCTGTGTGCCCCACCGAACAGAGTCAGTCCTGCCAGCACCACTGACTTCTCGAAGCGATGGAAGAAATGTCTATCGACACCTCTGGTCGGGGTTCGAAAAATTGGCTCCGCCTCCGGGGGTTTCTCAACGGGCATCGACGGATGCCCATCCTGTTGATTACCAGAAGGACTTTGAGATGAGCCACGACATCACCTTCCAGGAACTGAGCCTCGACCACTCCTTGCTGACCCAGGCCGGCGGCGGCGAGGTCGGCGCGACAGGCATGGGCGACAACTATCACTACACCGGCGAGAAGAGCTGGTACGAGTGCATGATCGGTGAGATGACAGGTAGCGGCGGCTACCAGAAGACGTTCCTTCAGGCGTTCACCTCCTGCACCTTCTAAGCAGGATCGACGGGGCCCCCACCGGCTCCCCGTCCCCTGGAGCACCCATGAAAAGGTCGAAAGCCACTGTGCGCGCACTTGGTGCGCTTGGCGAAGCTGTCCTTGTCTACGTGGCATCGTTGCACCTGATGAGCGCCCTGTTCCAACAACCATGGCGGACATGGATCGATGACGCCGCCTGGGCACGGGCAACCCCCGCCCTGATGACCGCGCTTTGCACCCTGGCGCTGTTCCGGCTTTCGAGACAGCGCTATGCGCTGCCCGAGTCGGACACCGGCCAGGCCACTGACTCCCGAGGGCTCACCCACTTGTTCGTGGCGGTCTCCCTGTGTGCGGCACCGATGACCCTTGTCCTGGGCATCGCTCGTTTCGAAGGACAGGAGACCCTTCAACTGGTCACGATCTCGGCATTGGTCGCGTCGCTTGTCAACATCCTCTGTATCGCGTTGACCGAGGAGTTCCTTTACCGCTACGTCCTGCTGAGCCGATTGCTGCAAGTCGGCGTGCCGGTGCTGCTCTCGGTGGCCATCCAGGCAGGATTCTTCTTGGTTGCCCATGGCAAGCACGCGTTCATCAGCCTCCAGACTGCGGCGTGGTACCTCGTTGGCGGGCTGACCCTGGGCACTCTGTACGTCGCCACCCGGTCCATCGCCTGCTCTGTTGCGTTGCACTGCATCGTGGACATCTGCGTCGCGCAGACTGGCCCAGTCTCCTATTGGCTGACGCATCGCTCGATCAATGCCTTGAGCCATGACTGGACCTTCGCCGCGACCGGGGTCTGGTCCACTGCCCTTCTCGTGTACTGGGTCCTGGCGACACGATCCACGGCAGCGTTCACTGATGACCCGGCGGGCAAGCTCCTCGCGCAAACGCCTCCGGTGAGCGGCCAGTCGAGGCGGCCTCGGCCCAGGGGTGAATCCGCGGCAGCTTCTACAATCCACTGATGGATGACACCCTCGCCCCCACGGCGAACGCCGCGGTCGCCGACCACGCCGCCCCTACGGGCCGGCGGGCGATCCGCGAGCTCCCCGATGAACTGATTTCCCAGATCGCCGCCGGCGAGGTCGTGGAACGCCCGGCCTCGGTCGTGCGCGAGCTAGTGGACAACGCCCTGGACGCCGGCGCCGGCCAGATCCAGCTCAAGCTGGTCGCCGGCGGCATCCGCAGCCTCATCGTCGAGGACGACGGCCACGGCATCCCCGACGCCGAACTCCCGCTGGCCATCCGCCGCCACGCCACCAGCAAGATCGGCACGCTGGACGACCTCGAGGCCGTCGCCACCATGGGCTTCCGCGGCGAAGCGCTGGCCGCCGTGTCGTCGATCGCCGAACTGGCCCTGGTCTCGCGCTTCGACGGCGCCCCCCACGCCTGGCGCCTCGAGGCCCGCACCGGCGAGCTCAGCCCCGCCGCGCGCGCCAGAGGCACCTCCGTCGAGGTGCGGGAGCTGTTCTTCAACACGCCCGCCCGGCGCAAGTTCCTCAAGAGCGAAAGCACCGAACTCGCCCATTGCCTGGAAGCGCTGCGCCGCCATGCGCTGGCGCGTCCGGATGTCGGCTTCGCCGTCTGGCACGAGGGCAAGCTGGTCGACCAGTGGCGCGCCTCGCCGCTGCCGCAGCGCATCGCGGAAGTGCTCAACGAGGACTTCATCGCGCAGAGCCGCGAGGTCTTCGCCGAGGTCGGCCCGATGCGCATCCACGGCCGCATCGGCCTGCCCGAGGCCGCGCGCAGCCGCGCCGACATGCAGTACGTCTACGTCAACGGCCGCTACGTGCGCGACAAGCTCATCGCCCACGCGATCCGCTCGGCCTTCGACGACGTGCTGCACGGCCACCGCCAGCCCAGCTACGTGCTGTTCATCGACGTCCAGCCGGAACTGGTCGACGTCAACGTCCATCCGACCAAGATCGAGGTCCGCTTCCGCGACGGCCGCGAGATCCACCAGCAGGTGCGACGCGCCGTCGTGGCCGCGCTGGCGCTGTCGCGCAGCGATGCGAACTCCTCCTCGGGGATGGCGGCGTCCGCCGGTCCGGGCGCCGCGGGCGGGCCGTCCGGCTCGGGCGGTCAAGGTGCC
>Ga0063456_1001026_pt1 | contig 15658 bp, 26 predicted proteins | sample AraplaMF_Cvi_mMF_FD_56228 | JGI IMG/M metagenome (GOLD analysis project Ga0063456, IMG submission 56228) | Arabidopsis root microbial communities from the University of North Carolina, USA - plate scrape MF_Cvi_mMF version 2 (version 2) | ecosystem: Host-associated > Plants > Roots > Endosphere ... | reverse complement strand
CATTTCGTAGTCATTAATAATGCTCTGAATGGCTTTTTTCTTTGTCACAAATAATACCTCCTTAGCGTCCATCAGATCCGCAATATGAAGGGAAGTGAGAGACTTACCAGTCCTTACCTCCATGCTCAAATAAACAAGTCCGTATTGCTTCAATATGCTATGTGCCCTTGTGGCAATATCTAACTGGTAGTCTCTCAACATAATTAGAATGGTTTTTCGTCCTCTGTATCCTGATCTGCAGGCTTGCCTTCTTTTTCGTCGTACTGGTTCCACAGATTCCAGTCTGTATCGGTCATTTTTTCTTCTATGGTGGCTCCGGTATCCTTCCGTTTGAGGGTTTTCATTCCCTGCTTAGGTTTATGGAATACTATGTCGCATGTAACCTCCCTTATCTCATAACCGTTAGCCACTTTATCGGATAAGCTGCCGATACTTGATTTGATAGATGACAAGCGCGAAGTGAATTGACTGGTAGCCGCTTTCTTTTCATTCTCAACGTTCACAAATTCCTGATTCTTTGCAGCGAGTTCCATAGACATGTCATGAACCTCTACTGCTGAGAAGTCGTAACGGAGATATCGCTTTTCAATTTTTGGTAAGATTGATTCCACTGTTTTCATTGTAATATTTGTTTGATAATTCTTTTTGTAATGATTGAGAAATCTTTTGTAAGCATCCACTCAGCAAATCCAGGATGTTCTTTAATTACTTTCCCTTTGTCCTTTCCAAACAAGTAGATAAATTCTTCCTGTTCGTTAAGGCCGATTTTGCCCGTCGGATCAACTGCGTTATCGCCTAGGCAGTATTTTGATAGTTCCTGGTTATCCATTTCCGCGAGGTCTAAGTGCTGAATCAATTGTGCTTGAAACACTCGAAAGGTTGCCGTCACGTCAGCGCTGGCCTCGTGAGCATCCGCATGCTCTTCGTTTAAGTACACTTTTACAGCAGCTGACAATGTGCGTTCATGTTTCTTCTTGAATATGGTGCATGCATCAATAAATTGAACTCCCTCAGTGGGCCAGTGTATACCACATCGATTAAACTCTTCTGCAAGCATTGGAACGTCAAAATGTGATATGTTGTAACCTCCAATATCGCATCCGTCGAAATAGTCATAAATGGCCTTAGAATACGCTTTAAATGGCTTCTTTTCTGCAACCATTTCATTAGTTATCCCGTGTACTGCGGTCGCTGCATCCGGTATTTTAATGGTTGGATTTACAAGTATTGTCTTTACGGCCGCTATTATCTCCCCATTACGGAGTGCTTTCATTGCCGCAAAAGAGACAATCTTGTCTTCAGTAATACTTGTTCCAGTTGTTTCTAAGTCAAAGAATACTATTGGCCTCATATCTTTAATGTGTCAGGAAGTGATATAATACGTGCTTTGTATTCTGGGTTGAGCCGGTCCCACATCCGCTTAATGTCGCAGAAATAGTCCCAGAGATCATCTGGACTCATCTCCGGCTCATAAACTTTCCAGCCTTTGCCCTGCATGGACTTCCCCTTCTTGTCTTCGCCACGCGTGTTGGCATCAGTGTGAAGGATGCCGATTCTTTTTATAGGTGTATCTGGATGATCCGTGTCCCACATCTTTTTGTATGCGCCTAATTGCACGTAGTGGGTATCATAGACGCCGGTCCCCGTCTTCGTATCAATTAACCATAGATCTTGCTTGATATAAGCGATCATATCTAACGTGCCGGCAATGCCCAATTCTGGATTGACCTGTGTCAATTCTGAGTGAATAAAGTGTGGCTTATGAATAGTACAAAACTCAACGAAGCGGCATACATGTTCCCATACATCAAATCGGTAGTCTAGCGATTTAAGCTCCTTACCCATAATAAGAAGGCTTATCGCGTCGTGAATAATCTTTCCTTTCTCCGCTGCCTCATGTGCTACCCTATCGGCATATAAGCCAAGTTGCTTCCACCATGACACCAGCTGCGCCGGCTTGGGGCATCCATCGGATATGATGGTTGTAACTGAAGGGTAAAAGTTCTCCCCATCCAGTGTATAGAACCGGCTATCCATGAGCATAACTTGCCTGATATCTTCCTTATGTATTACTGTACTTAGCATTATGGTAGTTTTAAAGTGAGGCAGGCTGTTACTCCTGCCTCGTTAGTGTCAAAATGGTGCTTCATCGTCACCGCCTTCCACGTCATCTACGCTCTCAGTAGATACTGGAGTTGCGGCGCCTAATTTTGGGAAGATGTTTTCTTTTAAGTAATTCTCCAGGAATTCCTGCCGGTCCGTATCATCCCACACCTCTTTTCCTTTTACTTTTTTCTTTTCCATTTCCGGCAGCCCATTTGGCTTGTCCTTGGAGAAAAACCATTCTACTGACTTGTCGCCTCCTTGGTTGATATAAAGCGCCGCCTTTACTTTGCCATCAACCTCTTTTCTCCATGGAGACAGTTTAACATTTTTGCTGAGATCTACGTTTGGCAGCGCGTAGCAGAAAGAATAGTAGTACTTAGAGCCACATTTTAGCTGTAGCAGGAACTCATTATCCACCGTCACGTAAAGAAAATTACCCCATTCCGGGTGCTCATGGAAGTTCATGCCTGTAATTTTCCCCTCCAGTCCATCGTGTTCCATTTGATAAACAATTCTGCCATTGTCTAATTTGCGTTCTACGCACCCCGGTTCTGATTGTTTGAGTGATTGAGCAATTTTTCCGTTGCCATTAATAGACAAGAATGTTTTGCGCTCATTTTTTGTTAATCCCATTGTAATTGATATTTAATTGTTAATAATTAGAGGGAATGACCGGCAGCGATCCGGTTACGGCCTTGTAGAAACAAACTGTATCATCCTCTGCATCCCCTTATTAATCTTCATCTTGTTCAAAGTCGCCAATTTCTGGCTCCCAATTTTTTATAAATCCTTCTGCGTCAATATCCATTATGATATAATCGCCGTATCCGGGTCCGCCAGGGCTTAGGCAGTCAGGCACATATGCATCCTTCTCCAATACTACCTTTCCAGTTTCATCAAGCAGCTTGTAGGTCCCTGCGTCACACACTTTATAGAGAACCGAGGCGGTAGTGCCTACTATCCAATTAGATATCTGTCCAGTTGAGAGGATGATAATGGGCTCCCAATTGTCACCATTCCTACAGGGGATCAATTCGCCATCGGTATCTTTTACTCCGTCAACAGTGCCATCCTCCCAATAACGCACGTTGGCGGATACCTTTAGCTGAACTACTTCTATTTCTACTTTTTGAGTTACTGTAATTTTCATATCGTTAGTTGTTGCTGTTCTTTCAAAATATCCAGGTCGGCCGTCCTTCGATCCCTATCTTTGCCGACCTGGCGTTGTCCTATTTTGTTTTTCTTTAAGCTTCTGGCCCATTTACGAGGGCAGCGCCTTCTTCTGGAGCTTCACAATCTGCATCTGCCGGAAAAGTGATTACTTCACCAATTTCCACACCCGCTTCCTTAAGCTCCGGATTGTTTTCAATGTCCTGTTGTGTTACTTTGTGTTCGATTTCTTTTTCTTTGTCGTCCATTTGGAGATTAATTGTTTTCAGATGACCACCTATACTTCACGGGGATAGGCGTTACCCGTTTCGTCAACTTTCTATCTTTGCTGTTCCGGTTACTCTTTCCGGAAATATCCCCCAGTTTAAAGCCTCAGGGAGAGGCTGGTAAAACAACTATAATACAACAGTGAACAGGGCAGGAGTCGAACCTGCACAGGCGCCGTGTTTTTGCGTTATCCTATCCAGCTATGGCCCTTTTTACCAGTTTGCCGAACGTGTTTCCCAGTTACACCACCTGTTCATTTGCCGGTTCTTACGCGACCGGCTTACGAACCCCCTATGAAAACCAACTATTGCAAAGAGCTTTAAAATTTCCGGTCTCGTAGACACGAAACCGGGTTAAGTCCCTATACCTATGAAATTGCTCCCGGCTGACCTTCGAGATCATAGCCCTTACACTGCCGGGAAACCACACCTAAACACTCACACGATATGGAAAGAAGTTGCGGGGGCTAGGTTGCTTACACCAGGTACATTTCAACTCATGCGTAACAGTATCTTTCGAGTTTCCCACCTTTCGGCGTGCCGTTTCAAAGACAATCTTTCGATTCGCGGCTTACTGGCTGTCCTGTTTTCGTTAGTGTCAGACCACCCCGATATGTACATCGGCGTCAACTACCACCCAATGGGCCGTACAGCATCTTTTGTTGTTGTGCCATAACCTTCCTCCCGCAATATTTTTAACCCATATTTGAAAGAACTTTTTTCTGAAATGAACCCGCCAGACTAAACAGAACAGCGGTTATCCTAACAACCCCAAAAAAATCTTGCTTTTAAAATTCCCCAGCGAGTCTATACAAGCCGGGTTTGTGATTAATCCACGTTATGAAAAACTATATCTTATGCGCTTCTACGTACCCAATTACTAACTTCATCAGTGCCAGGGTAAATAATATCGCCGACACCCCTCCGCCCAACAGTAACAGTGCGTCTACGATCCGACTGTTCATCGGTAGTGATCGTGATTTCTGCGTTTTCGAATGATACTTGCGCATCGTTTATAATGTTTTTAAGGTACCTTACTGTAAACCATGGCCGTTCATCTATCAGCACTCCTTCAACCTCTATCTTTATTCTTCCAGGCATAATATTGTCTTACTGTTTGAAAGGCAATTACTGCCAGGATCATTGCGAGAAGGTGGGGGATCATGATTTAAGTTTTGCTTCATTCCTTCTGGTGTGCTGTAAGTCTTCCCATTTTACCTCAGTGTTCCACTCTCTTCCTGTTCCTGGTGACTTCATTCGGCATGTTTTAGAATCATGATTAACAGAAATGCACCTACCTACTTTTCCTCTATTATTTGCCCAACTGACATGGTATAGTGTGCCAATTACCGGTACTATAACCTTCTTAGAAATTTCCATTCCTATAGTTTTAAATCCCCATCCATTCATCTTCCATCCAATCATCGTCTACGCCGTTTGGTCGGAAAATTACGCGGGATACCATGCGGCTCATCGCCCCCCGCGCCTTTGAACCAGCGTACAGTAACAATAAAGGCAAGCAGAACAACCAGTAAGCCAAGTAGTATAATAGTCCACATTTTGAGCGTTTTTGTTTCATGGTATGAGGATTGAAGGGGTGCAGAATTTAGTCGATTACTTGCTCCATTAACCTGCTGTATGGGTTGTAGCTGTTCTGTATATAGAACTCATAGTTACCCTCTGGCAGGAGGTGTGAATTATGATCTGCTTTCTTGATCTCATTGGTAGTCTTCCAGCACGCTTCGGAAAAGTTAGATTCATGAACGTGCTGAAGCCTAGCGCCATCTGCACCAACGGCGCAAATAATACGGCCTTCAATTTCAAACATTTGGACATCGCCAGTAAGCACGTGCATATGTCCGGAATGTTCTCCCAGCGCGATAGGTTTATTTGCTATCTTTTTAGCACCAGTTGGAATAGATTTGATTTCCGTGAATTGAACATCTCCTTGATGTCCGCGTAATACGTTTTGCATTTGTTATAATTTTGTTGTTAATGAAATATTATGACCTTAAATCGAACGAATATTCTTCAGCTTTGAAAGGAGATAGTGAGGCGATAGCATCCAGTGCATTTGTATGATGAGGCTCTACCCCTTGTAAGTATTGTGTTCCAGTGGAAGGACACACCATTTTAACCCACGCAAACGGATCATTTCCTATTTCTTGGAATCGCTCCTTAGTTTTCAGCAGGCTCACGACTTCCAAATCACCATTTCTATGTGTGATGGTCCTTGTATCAACCTCAATGGCGCCCAATAGGTCCATCATTCGTTTTTGGCCCATCACCTCATAAATGCCACCCTTTATTTCGCTATTTGACTCCTTCAGGAACAATTCTTTAGAGATCTCGCCGGATGCTGCTTTCTCCCATATCCAAGATGGCAATGCGCGCCCATTTATATTATATTGACACCACCCATCTTTAAACTCAACAGAGGGAGCATTCGGATTGTGCAGTCTGCCAGCTGCATTCCTTACTATTTTGGTCGGCATATCGGACACTATGCATAGTCCATCAAATTGAATCATGTCAAACACTCCGGACAATAGGAGATCCTTAAATGCATTGAAATCTTTCTCTCTGTCAGAATGAATTAGCTTCAGCTGAAGGAAATAGTCTATATATGCAACCCATCCGTAGTTACCAACACAACCCATCCAGCTTGTTTCATAATGTGTTAGTTTGTTGTCCCTGATGTTGGCCCCGATGTTGTCCCCGATGTTGGCCCCGATGTTGGCCCCGATGTTGGCCCTGATGTTGGCCCCGATGTTGTCCCCGATGTTGGCCCTGATGTTGGCCCAGATGTTGGCCCAGATGTTGTCCCTGATGTTGTCCCCGATGTTGGCCCAGATGTTGTCCCCGATGTTGGCCCTGATGTTGTCCCCGATGTTGTCCCCGATGTTGGCCCTGATGTTGGCCCAGATGTTGGCCCCGATGTTGTCCCCGATGTTGGCCCTGATGTTGTCCCCGATGTTGTCCCCGATGTTGTCCCTGATGTTGGCCCCGATGTTGGCCCAGATGTTGTCCCTGATGTTGTCCCTGATGTTGTCCCCGATGTTGGCCCCGATGTTGGCCCCGATGTTGTCCCCGATGTTGTCCCCGATGTTGGCCCAGATGTTGTCCCTGATGTTGGCCCAGATGTTGGCCGGCTTATTCTCAAAAAATTTTAAAAAGAAGTTAGCCGCAACCTGACACCCGAATGGGCTATCCATGAATATGATAATGGGAGGCTTCTTTCCGCAGTAGTTGTACATCCACTCTATGCCTTTTCGGGCCTTCTCTTTATCAAGCCTATTTTGACAGGATAGGATATAATTAAGCCAGTAGTTTCTTATCTCTGGTATTTTAGCTTCTTGGGCTGGTGTGAGTGTTTCTAGTTTCATGTTATACTGTTGGATTAGTGGTTTCAGATGTTAACATATCCTGCACTTTCTCCATAGCCTTCCCGGCAGCAATCCAGAATTCCTCCGCCGTACAGTCAACCATCTCAGGATAGATAGTACAGTAGGTCATCACTCTTGTATTGAGGTGAACGCCGTATTCAAACTCGTACAATGACACGTCTATCGATCTCTTTGGCTCAAGTATGCAGTGGTAATGAAGACCGTTTTTGTTCTTGTAGTATGCAGGGTATTGTTGTGGTAGTTGTGGTATCTGGCTCATGGCTGGGTGGTATTAGTGGCCTTTGCAATAGCGTCCTTGGCGTCATAGTACCAATCGGGGAATACATATTCACCAGGAGTATATGGTGGAAGCTGCAGGAAAAACTGGTGAGCGTTTTTATCTTCTTGCTCCACCGCTTTCATGAGTGCAGAGAGCAGGAGAGGAGCTGCAGCGATCAGATGTGCATTTGCTAATTTCACCGAATCACCGTGTTGGGCAAATCCAGGATAACAAAACCGATCAGTGACTACGCAATGGTCTATTCCGTCAACTGTGCAGTTGATTAATATTGCGTATTTAGTAACCTCTACGGCCCATGGCCCCGGTGTATGTTTTAATTCAATCTTTTCCATTATATTTGTGCTTTAGGTGTTTACTAATCTTTTTCAATAGCCCGTCTGTTTGCGCAGCGGGTTATTTTGTTTCTTTGTTTCTGGAACCGTGCCTGTACCCCATAGCATAGCTATTGATTATTATTACGAACAACAACAGTATGAAAACGGTATTAGACATCTTACTGCTGTTTAGAAAGTTCTGAAAGGGTGGCACGGGCCTGTCCAATAGCTTCCTCTGCTATGCCCTGCCTGTCCCATCCGGTTAAATCGTTTCCGGATGCTAAGATCCCAGACAAAATGCCCTGCATTGCTGCCATTGTGAATCTTTCCAGTTTAGTCATCCCACCATGTGAATACGTGTCAGAGTAAACGCCGCCGCCTTGAAACTTTGGTTCAGTCGTAATCTCCGGATATGCGGATTCTTTATAATTATCCATTATTAGCCGTTTTACCAGTGAAGAAATCCCTGATCAGTCCAGCAATGCCCATTTTATACAGTCCAAACAAGGCAAGGGCTGTTCCGGCTACCATGTAAGTAGTTCCGGCGGTAATAATCGTGTGTACAAGTTGAGTGTTCATGATTTGGTGTTTATTAGAGTTAATTAGAGATTTATTAGAGGCCCTAGTCCCGGATGGTTTCGGGCCGACTATGATTAAATAATTCGTTTCCCATTAAAGTCTGTAGCTGTTAAGCAGCTGTTTATCCTAACTTCTTTGTTATTGGCGTAAACCTGCGCCCAGCCCATAGCATCTGACAGGATACCCCATCGAGTAGACCATGGCTTACAGTCCGCTGCAAGACCCTTGTAGGTAACACGTACTTCGAATCCGCTGCCATCCTCAATCACCACAATGCGCCGATACTGGCTAACCCACTCGAAATACAGTCGATTGCTGCTAACAATGTGGCCAGTTTGACCTTTGAAAATCTTGCTCTCAATAAGGGCGGTATTGAACGATGTACGCATGTTTGGGTGGGTTTATAAGGGGTGATTAAATAGCTTTCTTAAAGGGATCAAACAGGCTGCTTACAGCAGACACTATATCCACAGGCTTATTGTTAGCCTCATAGTAGGCGATAACTTCAGGATAAGCCTGTACGCGAACCTCCCGCAGCTTATTGATGAACTGCCACAGCTCAACCTCTGCGTGTGCATTTTCGAAGGTCATTTCATCCAGTACCCATGCATTGCCCCGGTAAACAAGCAGTCCATGAGCGGTTATTGTGCCCCAAGGGAGGGGGTAGTCAATCTGTAACCTATATGCCCCGTCTGTTTTGTCGGTTATCTCAAACCGGAAGCCATAGTTGTTAATTGCTGTAGTGGTCATGGTGAGTGGATTGTAGTGGTTAGAGTGATTGAAGATCTTGTTCAGTCTTTTTCTGTTCCCTGATTACTTTCTTGGCCTCTTTTACCACCTTTTTCAGTGTTTCATAATCTGAAGACTCGCCGTAAAGAACCCCATAAACTGTTCTCCTTTTTACTTCCAGTCGCTGGCAGATTTCGGTAAGATTAACCTGGGCCAGTACTCCCTTTATCTCTGCTACTTTGTCTTTAGAAAGTAAACTCATAATGAATTTGTGGTATAAGATTTGGTAATTCTGTTATCCGTTTGTACGTTTGTTGTACGATTATGAAGCAAATTTGCGAAGTTTTTGCGAATAAAACAAATAATTCGCGTAAAAAATGAATTAATTTATTGTAACAATGTTGCATAAACCAGAAGATCTAAGACAGGAAAGGTTCTTAGAGCACGTAAATGGCCTAAATATACGCTTCCCAGGCAAAGCAATTGCAGATAAAACTGGTTATGGTGGGAGTATAGTAAGCGAATATTTAAAGAGTAAGAAGGTGGTTAGCGAGAGCTTTTTGCGAATTTATTGCGAAAAGTTTTCGGCTGACTTTGACTATATAATGGGGTATAAACCAGCCCCTGCTGGAGATAAATTAAATCCAGAGCGGGCCTTGATTAAAGCGCTTGCATACCAGGCCGCCAAGGGCCTGGTAGAGATAGATATTTTGCGTAAAGAATTAGAGGACTTGAAGGCTGAGGTTACAAGCATAAAGACTAAGAAGAAGAGGATCGCCCCAAAAGACGCTCCTGCACCTCTGTCTTTTCGTGCTGCAGTAGAAGAGATAAAGAAAAATACCAACTTGGTTCGGAGCCTGGAATTGGATCTTGATGGGATTTAACCTTTTCGTTTTGGCGGGGGCTTTTCTTTGCTGTTTTTGCTTTTTTGTGTTTCATACTCTGGTGTACTTTACGGTCAAGTAATAGGATTCCCTTAGGTCTTGCGACACGGTCAAAATTTGAGCAGAGGAGTTACTAGGGGGGTTGGGCAATCCGGTTAGACAGGATCAGCATAGGATCGATGCGAACAGGACGGCTAATTTAGCGAATTAATAATATTCACAAAACCATTCAGGAATAATCAAACGAAAATGTTACCTGGATAATTGTATGATGTTGATAACATCTAATTTCCATAACACGAATGCAGCGTATATGCGTAGTGAATGTTAAAACCAAAATACACCTATATGAAAAGACTAATTCTATTTATCCTGCTATGCCTTATCCTAGCATGTTCAAAGGATGAAAATAAGATTGCAGACAGCGATTGTGGTGCGATAATTGGCCTTGATCAGCGTCGGCCTGACGGAGGCGTTCAGGAGATGAGCCCCGCTGTGTATTGCGGCGAAAATTGGAAATATTTCGAAGATTTACAGATAGCGTCTTCTCTGAAGATTAAAAAGGGAGATACACGGCCATTGGCTACCTACCTGGTGGCAACGAAGTCAGATACGGTTTACATCCGATATAAAAGCGGGAATGTGCCACAATCCACCATAGACTCGTTTGTGAATATTGGATATGCAACCAATATTCAAACTCTTACAGGGCTTGAACGAATTAATTGGCCATAACATGAAAAATACGATATTCGCTGTCCTTTGCTTTACCACACTTGTGTCATGTAGGCTATCAAATCAAAATAAGGCTGAAGCAAATGTATCTGAATACTTATCAAAGTCGCTGGATGATCCAGGAAGCTACCAACCTATTGGCTTCGACTCCCTGGAAATATCCGTTAAATATGATGAAATGGCCCCTGAGATGCTAAAGAATGCGAAATACACCATTCTACACACGTACCGCAGCAAAAACGTATTTTCGGCCCTTATGATTAATGAAGAGGTTTTCTATCTCGACTACAATCTAAATGTATTAGGGCATTTAAGCAAGGAAGAATCAGCTATCAGAAAGACTCTATATTCAAACTCTGGATATTAACAGTATGGTCCTTCACACGCCTAACATACTGGATACAGAAGCCTCTATTGTCCAATCCAGGGCTATGGGGGTACACTGTAAGATCACCAAGCTGTCCGGTATGACAGGGGAGCCCGATCTATGGTTCTACAACGCGGACCATAAGCTGAGCAGGCATCCCGGGCCGCAGGAAGTAATGGAGCGTATGGGCCTGCAGATATACGTCACCCAAGAGGGATGCAATGTCCTGCTCTTCAATACTTGGCATCCGCATGCTAAAATTGCAGCTGGCGACAGTGTTACTGTGTTTTTCCATGGTGGTCAGGCGTGGCGTGGCGTATTCCTTACCGGTGGCCTCCGGGAGAATAACCGTAAGCGCAGCCTGATTATTGTACAGAATTACGAACTCGATGCATTCACCAGGGAGTCTGTGAGCTATATAGAGATATTGAACCACAGAACCGGCAGGGTAATGGTGTATAGTCTGCTGAACTACCCCAACATGCAGTATAAAAATGCGGAAGAGGGGGAGCGCCTGCTGCAGATCATGGCTATGCGCGTCATGGGCGCAAAAGAAATGATGGCTAGGACAAGGATAATGTGATAGTTTATTAACGCATTTTAAAAAAGGCTTCGAGTGAGTATGGCAAAATAATATTTCTATATCTTCATATTTCGCTGATCTTCGTACATCTTTTCCAAGCCTTTCCGTATAGCCACCTGATCAGCCTCAGAAAACCCCAGTGGGTTGCCCCGTGGATTCTTGCCGGATATTTTCTGCTTATAGCTCTTCACCTGCGGTGCGTATTTCGGGAAAAACCTATCAGCCTTTACGTATGTCCATATAGTGTCCATGGTGCCTAATTTAAGCTAAAAGCCGCCCTTTTGAGGCGGCCTTGTGAGTTACTTTACTTCTTCATAAGTGAGGTCGAACATATCAGCCTTGCAGGGATAGAACATCCGATCATCGGTCGGAAAGGGTTCTTTGATCAGGTAGTCTCCGAATCCGCAGAGCATTTCACCCTCCTTTGTTGGGATCAGTATTCCGGCTTCTGATTCTTTAACCTGCTTGTCTGCTGGCTGGATGCTGTTAGCCCAAACCAGCACCTCCTGAAGGTTTTCATGGGTAAGCTGAACTGCTGTAATCTGAACCGGTTTCTTTCTAAATGTTTTCATGGTGTTAACTGTTTTGATGAAGTAAAGATAGTAAGACTTTTTCGTATTACCAAATAATTCTGCGATTATTTTTATATCTTTTTGAAACGACATAGACAAAATCTATATCTTTGTATAAGAGCGTTCCGGGATAAACACCTGGCCGCCAATAAATGAAGGGTAAGGATAATACACAAAAGGGTGAACTGACTCCAAAACAGCTCATGTTTTGCGAGCAATATCTTATTGACAGAAATGGTACCCAAGCGGCCATTCGGGCCGGATACTCCTCTAAAACAGCTAACGAGCAAGCTTCCCGCCTGTTAGCAAATGTTAAGATTCAACAGTACATCNAGGCAAAAACCCAAAAGGTTCTGGATAAGATGGAGATCACCCAGGAAAAGGTGATGCGGGAGTATGCTCGCTTGGCATTCTCAGACCTGCGCCAGTATTACAATGAAGACGGTTCACTGAAGAATATCCATGACATCAGCGATGATGCCGCCGCCGCTTTGGCTGGACTGGAGAGTGATGAGTTGTGGGAAACAGACGAAGACGGAGCTAAGAAGCCCGTGGGTGTGACCAGGAAGATCAAGATATGGGGTAAGCGCGAAGCTCTGGATAGCATTTGCAAGGTGAAAGGCTGGAATGCGCCGGAAAAGAAAGACCATACGACCAACGGGGAGAGCCTTAATAAGCTACCGGATCTGTCGGGATTAACGGCGGAAGAACTCCGTGTCTTGGCAAAGCTTAAACGTAAAATTGATGTTGAACGTATATGAGGCTGAACTTGGGCGCCGGCATCTCACAGATTTTACCATCTATACGATGCCCAGCTTCAGGCCGAATTGGTTTCATACATTATACTACGAAGTTCTTAACAAGTTTGCAAAAGGGGAGATAAAGAAGCTGGCAATTTCGGTCCCGCCACAACACGGGAAATCACGTGGCAGCACATTACAGTTGCCGTCGTTCATTCTCGGACTGAACCCAGATAGGAAGATCGCTATTGCGTCGTATAATACCACAAAGGCCCGAAAGTTCAATAGGCAGATTCAGCAACTTATGAGCACGCCAGAGTATCGGCAGATATTCCCCGACGCTTGCCTGCCTACAGAGAGGGACAAAAACTATGTGAGGACTCAGGACGAATTCGATATAGTGGGCAAAGAGGGTGGTTTGAAAGCGGTGGGGGTAGGCGGTCCGCTTACCGGTGATCCGGTGGATATAATGATTATAGATGACATCTACAAGGACCAGAAAAGCGCATGGAGCCCCACTATTCGCGAGTCTATCCAGGACTGGTACGATACAGTAGCCGATAGCCGACTGCATAACGATAGCCAGGTATTGATAGTGTTTACCAGATGGCACGAAGCGGATCTCCTGGGGCATATACTGGCCCTTGAAAAGGATTGGCAGGTAATAAACTATCCAGCTATCAAAGTCGGTCCACCTACCGAAGTGGACCCGCGAAAAGATGGTGAGCCGCTTTGGCCAGAAAGGCACAACAAAGAGAAGCTGGAAAAGACTCGCAAACGCAATGCGCATGTATTCCAGAGTCTCTACCAGGGTGACCCGAAGCCTAAAGAGGGGCTTCTTTATAAGAATCTGAAGCTGTACAGGGAGTTGCCCGCAGGAGCGGTTAAACGACGGGCAATAGTCGATACAGCGGATACAGGAGAGGATAATTTGTGTAGTGTCGTTTACGTGCCCACTAGAGCCGGTTATTACCTCTTAGATGTAATATATACGTCCGAGAGCATGGAGAGAACCGAGGGCAAGACAGCTACACAGTTTACGAAATGGGAGGTGCAGGACGCGAAGATAGAAAGCAACAATGGCGGACGAGGGTTCGCCAGGAATGTGGAAAGGATTTGCAGGGAGATCGGTAACAGGCGTACGTCAATCAAATGGTTTCATCAGTCCCAAAACAAAGAGGTTCGCATATTCACGAATGCCCCAGAGGTTATGAATATGTGCTATTTCCCGGTAGGGTGGGATTTGATGTGGCCGGAGTTTTACGCAGCAATAACGGGATATATGGCGGCAGGAGGGAACTCGCATGATGACGGGCCCGACGCGCTAACAATGATAATAGAAGAAGAGCAAAAGGGTACTTACAAAATATACTAACATGATACTGGATATAGGCGACATCAAGCGCATTATCAAGGAACGGCCCAATAAGGCCATCGTCGAGGAAGGTCAGAAGATGAACAAGAAGCTGGCGGTTCACATCGCCGGCATAGGCATGGATACCTATCTGGAACAGATCAACACCTTTGAGAATGCGGACCAGAAGCTGATACGACAGAAGTACGCTCGCTCGAACGTTGATCTGTTTGATCGTCTGTCCCGGCCAATAGACGAGGTATTTAGCGCCCGTGGCGGGTCTGTATACTATAACCTTCCCAAGTCGCAGGAGGCTGATTTTCGCGTCCGCTTATCCAGTGTAGAGTGGGGTTATACATTACGTAAGTGGATGGACCATATAGCAAAGATCGCCTACCTCATGGACCCGATGGGTCTGATCTTCAATGAAGTGGGCAACGGGGAAGCCTACCCGACATATAAAAGCATTGCCGGCATATACGATTACCAGCTGAACGGCAGAAACCTTGACTACGTGATCTTTACCACCAAGGACAAGAACATTTACCGCGTAGTAGATGACAACTTTGATCGCCTGGTGAAATGGGATGGTGAGAATATCAGGACTGTATCCGGTAAAACCTATCCCAATTATTTCGGTCATGTATCCGCCCAGGTAGCATCGGACATAGTAAAGCCCGGCATGGACGTCTTTTGCAGTCCATTCTGGACCGTCGTAGAGCTGGCCGATGAATTCCTGCGGGAGGGGTCAATAAAGAGCGTATATAAGCTCTTACACGGCTTCCCTAAGTACTGGCAATACACATCTGATTGCGTAGACTGCGAAGGCCATGGTGTGAAGAATGGCGCGGATTGCCCGGCATGCCGTGGTACCGGCAAAAAGCTGAAGCATGATGTGGCAGATAACATTAATCTGCCGGTCCCTCAGAAAGAAGATCCTAAGATCGCCCCCGATGTGGCCGGGTATGTTACGCCCGACATCAAGGGTTGGGAGGCAATGACCGCCGAGCTGCAGCTCCTGGAAGACGTCATGAATCATACTGTATGGGGAACGCACCAGCAAGATAAGGCAGACAACGAAACCGCAACAGGGCGTTTTATCGACATTCAGCCGGCTAATAGGCGATTAAATAAGTTCAGCGAATGGGGGGAAGGGATAGAAAAGTTCATCACGGACGAACTCGGATATTTTTATTTCCCCGGATCATATAAGGGCTCATCCGTCAATTATGGCAGACGGTACCTGATCGAGTCGCCGGATACTGTGTGGGAGAAATACCTAACCGCCCGGGAAAAGGGAGCCCCGCAATCTACGCTGGATGAGCTGTTACGCGACTACTACTACACTAAATACAGCAACGATAGCCTGGAACTGCAGAAGCATATACGGCTCATGAAGCTCGAACCGTTCGTTCACCTGACCATTACAGAATCTAAATTGGTCGCCATGGGTACCCTGGACTATAAGATGAAGCTGTACTTCACAGAATGGCTAGGCACCCTGCAAGAATCAAATCTGCTTTTCGGTGATCTGGAGATGTTGAGGGCATCACTTAAGGAGTACGCCCAGGG
>Ga0063456_1001009_pt1 | contig 15902 bp, 13 predicted proteins | sample AraplaMF_Cvi_mMF_FD_56228 | JGI IMG/M metagenome (GOLD analysis project Ga0063456, IMG submission 56228) | Arabidopsis root microbial communities from the University of North Carolina, USA - plate scrape MF_Cvi_mMF version 2 (version 2) | ecosystem: Host-associated > Plants > Roots > Endosphere ... | reverse complement strand
TTGCGCCAAGAAGTTCGGTGAGGAAGCAGTCGAAACCGTAATCGCAGCAGTCGAAAACGATCGCGCGCATCTGATCGCCGAGAGTGCCGACCTGCTCTATCACTTCCTTGTGCTGCTCAAGGCGCGCGGCGTAAAACTGGAGGAAGTGGAAGCGGCGCTGGACAAGCGCACGAACATGTCTGGGCTGGAAGAGAAAGCGTCGCGCAAGAGCAGCTAGTCGAGCTCTCAACGGAGAAGGTCGCGTCATGGATATCCGCGCACCCGAGCAGCAGTATAATCCGTACCGCGTTTACACGCGCGAGCAGTGGGCGCGACTGCGCGACGATACGCCGATGACGCTGGAGCCGGGCGAGTTCGACCGGCTGCGCTCGTTGCACGACCGCCTCGACTTGAAGGAAGTCGAGGACATTTACCTGCCGCTGTCGCGCCTGCTCTCGATCTATGTCGATGCGATGCAGCGCCTGTACTACGCGGAGCGCCAGTTCCTCGATATCCGCGATCGCAAGGTGCCCTACATCATCGGCGTCGCCGGCTCGGTGGCGGTCGGAAAATCCACCACCGCCCGCGTGCTCCAGGCCTTGCTGGCGCGCTGGTCGCCGCGGCCGAAGGTCGAGCTGATCACCACCGACGGATTCCTTTACCCGAAGGCCCTGCTCGAACAGCAAGGCATCTTGCAGAAGAAGGGCTTTCCGGAGAGCTACGACCTGCCGCTGTTGCTCAACTTCCTGTCCGACATCAAGTCGGGCCGCCGCCATGTGCGCTCGCCGGTCTATTCGCATTTGACCTACGACATCGTGCCGAACGAATGGGCCGAAATCGACCAGCCCGACATCCTGATCGTCGAGGGCGTCAACGTGCTGCAAACCGGCAAGCTGCCACGTGACGGCAAGGCGGTGCCCGTGGTCTCCGACTTCTTCGACTTCTCGGTCTATATCGACGCCGACGAGGCGGCGCTGCGGCGCTGGTACATCAAGCGCTTCCTGGCGCTGCGCGACACCGCGTTCACCAACCCGAAATCCTATTTCAACCGCTACGCGCTGCTGTCGGACGAGGAAGCCACCGCCACCGCCACCGCGATCTGGGAGCGCACCAACCTCGCCAATCTCGAGGACAACATTTTGCCGACGCGGCCGCGTGCGACGCTGATCCTGAAGAAGGGTGCGGATCATGCGGTGGAGAGCGTGGCGCTCCGACGGTTGTAATCGCCCCGGTAGATGTGGCCTTCTAAATTTTCAGGCTGAGTATCTTTTGTTGCAGACTGACAAAGGGTATTCCGTTATGGCCTTCGAAAACACGAGGGGACCATGGTTGATCGTCTCAGAAGCGCGGCGGAACAGCTCGAAGCGCCGGCATGCCCGGATTGCCATATCGAGATGAGGTGGTACCGCTCCGAGCTGCTTGCGGACGAGCCGCTTCCGGTCATCGCCCATTTCTTCGTCTGCCCGCATTGCCAGCGCGTGGCGCAGACGGACACTGTGTTCAAAGGCACCCAGGGACCGCCGGACAAGCTCTCGGCGCCGCGTTTTCTTGCTCACGCCGCATAGCGCGCGGACTCACTTGCCGGCTTTGGCGATCCAATCCGCAGCCTTGATGCGCCCCGCAAAGCTGGCCGGGCCGGAGCCGGTGGCCCGGTAAACGAAGGCCTCGCCTTCCTGCACGTCGCCCGCGTCCTTGCCGAAAGCATCGGCGATGTTCGTCTTGTGGGTGATCAGGAACGTGTTGGTGCCGGCTTTCGGCGCCGAATCGACGAGCTGACGCACGGCTTGCCCGGCCTTTGCATTGGCGCCGGTCGGGTTTGCCATTCCCGATGCGCTGGCATTGCTGCTGTCCGTCAGCGCGTCGACCGGCTTGACCTCGTGGCCGGAGATCAGCCTGCCGGCCTCGATCGCGCGATTCAGCCGGCTGGTGTAGACATCGCCGACCGGGATCGCGAGTTCCCTGACTGCCGTCCCGATCCGGCGGGCCATGTCCCTGCCCTTTTCACTGAGCTGACGCTGGGCGCTCATGTCGTCGAACTTGAAGGGGTAGATATCCTTTTGGCTGTCATCGGTCGCGGTGTGCCGAAACACCAGGACGTAGCCGCCTTGCGTGAGCGAGGCGATCAGGTCCGGCGTGTCGGCGGCAGTGGCCTGGGTGAACCCACAGAGAAGGGCGATGGCGGCGAGGCGGCACAGCATGTTCATGCGCAAACCCTCTATCGCAAATCCCCCGGAGGATGGTGACGCGCAACGCGGCCGATTTCAATTATCGATTGCCGGCCGAGATGAAGTTCCGGCCAAACTCTGGATCAGATCGCCGGATGCCGTGACGCCGCCAACCCGGCCAGCGCCTCTTCCAGCTTCTCGCGGTCGAGCGGCTTGATCAGAAATCCGTTCATGCCGGCCTCGAAGCAGGCATAGCGATCCTCCACCAGCGTATTGGCGGTGAGGGCGAGGATCGGCGTGTGGTGGCCGCCGGTGGCGGCCTCATGCGCGCGGATGCGCTTTGTCGCCTCGATGCCGTCGAGCCGCGGCATCTGGATGTCCATCAGCACGAGATCATAGGGCGTGCCGGCCGATGATGCCGCCAGCCAGGATTCCAGCGCGGCCTCGCCATGGACGGCGAGGACGGCGCGGTGGCCGAGTTTCGTCAGCAGCGAGCGCATCAGCAGCGCGTTGATCTCGTTGTCCTCGGCAACGAGGATCGAAAGCCCCTTTGCGGGCGCTGCGCCAGCGGCGGCGGCCGGCGGCTCCGGCGCCAGGTCGGGCGAGGGGACTTCGGGCGTCAGCGCGAGGCGTGCGGCAAGCGAGGCCGCGCGCAGCGGCTTGACCAGGAAGCCGGTGAAGGCCGCCGAGAGCTTTTCGTGGCGCGAGCCCGACGTCAGCAGCACCAGCCGTTGCAGCGCATGCGGACGAGCTGCTTCGCCCAGCTGGTCGGCGATTGCCGGGCCGATGGCGCGGTCGACCAGCACCGCATGCCATGAGCGTTCCGGCAGCAGCGCTTCGGCCACGGCGACATCGGTCACCAGGCAGGTCTGACCACCCCAGCGCTCCAGCCGTCGCGCGATCAGCGAGGCCTCGATGCCGTCGGCGACCAGCAGGATCGGCTTGCCGGTGAGATCAGGGCTCGCGAACACCGTCTGTCCTCTGCCAGCTTGCGATGGCGCGAGCGGCACCGCGACCTCGAAGGTTGCGCCCTTGCCCGGCTCGCTCGTCAGCGTGATCCGGCCGCCCATGCGCTTGACGATGCGCTCGCTGATGGCAAGCCCCAGTCCGGTGCCGCCATAGGTGCGCGCGACGCGCTCGTCGGCCTGCTCGAATTCACGGAAGATGCGCTGCTGCGCTTCGGCTGCAATGCCGATGCCGGTATCGCGGACCAGGAAGCTGATCTCGTTCGGCCAGATGCCGGGCTCGACGATCAGCGCGACGCCGCCGCTCGCCGTGAATTTGATCGCGTTGCCGGCGAGGTTGAGCAGCACCTGGCGCAGCCGCGCGGCATCGCCGACCACGTCCAGCGGCAGGCGCTCGTCGACATAGGCGGCAATTTCGAGCTGCTTCGCCTGCGCGCGGGGCGCCAGCAATTCGGTGATCTCCTCGATCAGGGTCGAGAGCGCGAAGGGGCGGTGCTCGAGGTCGAGCTTGCCGGCCTCGATCTTGGAATAGTCGAGCAGCTCTTCGATCAGCGCCATCAGCGCTTCGCCGGAGGTTTTCACTGCGCGCGCGTAGGTCGCCTGCTCCGGCGTCAGATTGGTGTCGAGCAGAAGACCGCCCATGCCGATGATGCCGTTCAGGGGCGTGCGGATCTCGTGCGAGGCCATCGCGAGGAAACGCGATTTGGCGCGGTTGGCGGCGTCGGCCTGGTCGCGCGCCTCCGACAGCGCGCGTTCGCTCTCGGTGCGGTCGGTGACGTCGCGCCCGACGCTCTGCAACTCGGCGGGCTGGCCGGCATCGAGGCGCACAAAACCCTCGCGCCAGGCGATCCAGCGCGCGCCGAGCGGAGTCGTGATCCTCTGGTCGTGGATGCGCGTGCCGTTGCTTTCGCGGGCGCTGTCGCCCTGCTCCAGCACGTCGAAGTCGAAGCGCGTGCCGACCAGCGCGCTGCGCGCCTGGCCAGCGAGCGCGCAATAGGCCTCGTTGGCGAAGGTGATACGGCCTTCGGTGTCGCGCAGCACGATCAGATCGCCCTGCTGTTCGAACAGGCTGCGGGCGCGCTCTTCCGCTTCCTTCAGCTCCCAATTGCGGTCGATCAGCGCTTCGTTATGGGCGGCCAGCGTCCGCATCCGCTTGTTCACGAAGCGCAGCCGCATGCTGAGCGTGGCGAGGCCAAGGCAGGCGAGGGCGAACAGAAAGCTCGCGCCGATCGCAAAGGTGTTGGGATCGTAGCCTGAATGTTCGGAGCGGCTGCCGGAAACGAAACCATAGGCGCCACCGAACGTCGCCGAGAAGATCATGAAGGAGCGGATCGCGAGGGCGATGCGGGGATGCTGCCGCCTGAAGCGGCGCATGCGCACCTTGATCCGGAACGTCCGACCCATCGTCACCGACCCCGACTGTTGTCCGAAACCCCGCTGCCGCCGCTTGCGACGATGTCTCGCCGACCTTGCGAACAGCTTGAGGCTTTGGTTCAGCCTCCAAACAGGGTTAGCGAGGTGTTAACAGCTCAGAGCGAGGCGGCCTGGAGCGGGAGCGGGCGGTGGCCGCCATGGGCGCCGACGATCAGGGCCGCCGCCTCGCGCTGCGAGAATGTCTTCGAGCGCACATAGATGCGGTAATCGGCCGGGCCGTCGGTGGAGAGGTAGATCACCGGGCCGCCGTCGACCGGCTGCGCGGCGATGGTGATGAGGCGGTTCGCCGGATTGGCTTCGCAGGAGGCCGTCTCGGAACCGAGGCCGTCGTCCACGACCGCGAAGTCCGCATCACTGGCATCGTCGGTGATCCGGACCCGCACCGTGGCGTGCTCCGGATCGTCGGTGAAGGCGACATGGACGCCGGCGGTCCAGAACAGGGTCGTCAGCTCGACGGAGGTGTCGCCCAGAGCGATGCACGGATGCGAGACCGATCCGATCTCGCTGCGGGCAAACACCGCAGCCGCCAATAGGGGAACAACCGAGGCCAGGATCTTGAAACGCAACATGACACTCTACTCGCCAAGGCCGCTCGGGAACTGACCCCTGGAACGCGTGGCCTTATGGTTTGCAGAGCGTAAAGGAAACTCGTTACCGCCGGGTTGATGCGCGGAATGATCAGGCCAGCTGGCGCACATCCTCCGCGAGTGCGCGGTAGGAGAGCGCCTCGGCGAGATGCAGCCGGCCGATCTTCTCAGTGCCGTCGAGGTCGGCCAGCGTGCGCGCCACCCGCAGCACGCGGTGATAGCCGCGGGCCGACAGCCGCATGGTCTCGGCGGCGTCGCGCAGCAGCTTTTGGCCCTGCGCGTCCGGCTTTGCGATCTCCTCCAGCACAGAGGCCGGCGCTTCGGCATTGGTGCGGACGTTGGGCAGGCCCGCATCCGCGTAACGCGCAAGCTGGATGTCGCGCGCGGCCGCGACGCGCGCGGCGACTTCGGCGGAGCCTTCCGCCGGCGGCGGCAGGATCAGGTCGGCCGCGGTCACCGCGGGCACCTCGATGCGCAGGTCGATGCGGTCCATCAGCGGACCGGAGATGCGCGCCTGGTAGTCGGCGGCGCAGCGATCGATGCGGCCGCGCTTGCAGGCATAGCCGGGCTCGAACGCGTTGCCGCAGCGGCACGGATTCATCGCGGCGACCAGCATAAAGCGGGCGGGATAAGTCACGCGGTGATTGGCGCGCGACACCGCGACCTCGCCGTTCTCCAGCGGCTGGCGCAGCGAATCCAGCACGCGCGGATCGAACTCCGGCAGCTCGTCGAGGAACAGCACGCCCTGATGCGCCAGCGAGATCTCGCCGGGTTTTGCGCGCATGCCGCCGCCGGTGAGCGCGGCCATGCTGGCGGAATGATGCGGCGAGCGGAACGGCCGCTGCGCGGTCAGCGCGCCGCCTTTGATCTCGCCCGCGACGGACGCGATCATCGAGACCTCGAGCAATTCGCCCGGCGACAGCGGCGGCAGGATCGAGGGCAGGCGCGCAGCCAGCATCGATTTGCCGGCGCCGGGCGCGCCGATCATCAGGATATGGTGGACAATTAAATTACTAATTGTTAATAATTGCAGATGGTTATAGCTCATCCATCTGCCCGCCCGAAAGCCTTCTCCTACGTCCGAATGTCCACCGACCTTCAGCTGAAGGGCGATAGCCTTCGCCGTCAACGTGAAGCCTCACGGAAATACGCCGAACGGCACGGCTTGGAGTTGGTCGAGGACGATCGTTGGCATGACATCGGTGTCTCGGCCTACTCCGGCAAAAATATCGCATCGGGAAGGTTCGGGGAGTTCCTGGAGGCTGTTCGGGCGGGCGAGATCGAGAGGGGCTCGTACCTGCTTCTCGAATCGTTTGACCGGATGAGCCGGCAGGAGCCGATGGTCGCCCTGAAGCCGTTCATGGAGATCGTCGAGGCAGGCTTGATTCTGGTCACTCTGGACGATGAGCGCGTCTTCACGGGCAAGATCAGTTTTGAGGATCTAATTATTTCGATCGCCAAGATGAGCCGGGCGAACGAGGAGTCATCCCGAAAGAGCGATCGTCTGTCACAAGCCTGGAAGGCAAAACGGGCCGTCATCGGTCAGAAGAAGCTGACCGCAAGGTGTCCAAGCTGGTTGCGCCTGACTCCGGACCGGATGGGTTTTGAGGTAGTAGAGGACCGTGCTGCCGTGGTCCGCCGGATTTTCGATGAGGCTGCATCAGGACTCGGGACGTTCACGATCGTTCGACGCCTGAACGAAGAAAGCGTCCCGACCTTCACCGGCAAAGGCGGATGGCAGAATTCGACCGTCAATAAAATTTTGAGTGGCGCAGCGGTGGTTGGGACATTCCAGCCCAATCGCATGGAGGGCGGAAAGCGGACGCCAGACGGTGAGCCCATCCGCAACTACTTCCCGCGGATTGTGACACAGGCCGTGTTCGAGGCAGCACAGCGCGGCCGGCTCGAGCGAAAGACAAAGCCTGAGTCTGGCCGAAAGGGTAGCGGTGGACCCAAGGGTAAGCATTTCACCAATCTGTTTTCGAAGCTGGCGGTCTGTGACTACTGCGGAAAGCCAATGCATTATCAAAACAAAGGTACGCGCCCCAAGGGGCAGTCATACCTCGTGTGCTCGAATGCGCTGCGCAATATCGGATGCGAAATGACCGGCCGCTGGCGCTATGACCAGTTCGAATCGACGTTCTTGTCCTTCGTCGAACAACTTGATTTGGCATCGCTCGTCTCGTCGAGTGAGCATTCGTCAAAGCGCAATGAGCTAGCGTTTCACCTTGATGCTGCCGTGGGTAAAGTGAGACTGTTGGAGGACGAGCAGCGCAAGGCTTACGAGATCGGCCTGAAGATGGCGGATTTTGATAGCGCATTCATCGCCGAACGGATCAGAAAAGCAGAACTGGAGCTTGTCGCAGCGAAGACGCAGGAGAAGCAACTCCGCCACGAGATTTCGGTGCTCGACCAGACGGCATTGACATATTATCGGCACCCCGACCAGGTTGCGGGGTTGATTGAGCGCGTGCGTGCCGACAGAGGTGGGGATGTCTACAAGCTCCGCGCCCAGATAGCATCGAGGCTGCAATCGTTGATCAGCGAACTTCGCCTGACGGTTGACCCTGACACTCAGCGCTTTGAGGTGTTTTTCAGAAATGGCCAGGGCATGACTGTGTTCGTCGATCCAGCAGAACCAGCGAAGTTCATCCAGAAGGTTAGCGGGAAGGCACCGGATTTCGAGGTGCTCTCCACTGATGGGGCCATTGTCCAACTGCCGGCCGACGAACCAGCTCTGGACGGGAAATAAAGATTCCCAAACAGGTCACTCAGCGATCTTATACTCTCCCGTCGTGAACTTCGTGGGTCGGGGGTGGGTTGATCACCTCAATACCCAACTCGTAGTTTATAGAAATGCAGGAGGAATTTATGGGCTTGTCCGATATCACGGACCGCCAGTCTATTCTTGATGCCATTGCCGAGTTCGATCATTTGAGGCGTCATGCATTTTTGACAAAGTATGGATTCGGCCGATCTAAGTCCTATTGGCTAATCCACAACGGAAAACGGTACGACTCAAAAGCAATTGTTGGCGCAGCGCACGGTAATGCGCGACCGGACCTGGGGCCATTGAAGGCCGCGGACTTCGCGGGCGGTGAAGCCTCTGTTCAAAGTAAGCTCGAACAGCTGGGTTTTACGGTCGAGGTCAATGGCGGGATAGAGGGCCTTGAGCGAACTTCGACACAACTAACGCCAGGATCGGTCTACACCCGCGACGATTTACGGGATTTATTTGAGATCACAGACGCCACGTTAAACACGGGCGTATTTCGGCCGAAGGGCACGACATCGATCTGGCTGTTTGTTACCAGAGAGAAAACAGCGGACCGAACCCAATACCGTGATCGTCTCGAAGGCGATAAGCTCTATTGGCAAGGTCAGACGTCCGGTCGCACCGACGGTCTGATCATCGAGCATCAAGCCCGCGGGCTTGAAATCCTCGTCTTCTTTCGAGAGCGAAAATACGAGCACCCCGGTGCTGGATTTAAGTTTCTCGGGCCGTTTGTGTATGTCAGCCACACCGGTAGCGGACCAGCAAGCTTTGTGCTGGAACGTCAGAGCCTTGCAAAGGTTTCTGCAGAAGCGGCAGACGGCGACGAGTTCGATCCATCAAGTATCGAAGATGCTCGAAGCCGACTCTCGCGTACGATCACGCAGCGCCGCGGTCAGCAAGCCTTCCGTAATGCTCTAATGGCTGCCTATGAAGGTCACTGCGCAGTTACCGACTGCTCGGTCCGCGACGTGCTGGAGGCTGCCCACATCTACCCTTACCGTGGACCGGATACGAACAAGGTGGCGAACGGCCTCTTGCTGCGGGCCGACTTACACACGCTATTCGATTGCGGACTTATAGCTGTCGACGAAGTAACGATGGCTTTGATCATTGCCCCACAGTTACGGAGTAGCGAGTACGGCGCCTTGCATGGTCGCGTCTTGCGAAAGCCATCCAACCCGGCACATTGCCCCAGCAAAGATGCGCTGGTCCAACATCGAAAATCTTCGGGATTGTGACACAGCTTGATGCTGGCTCCTGCGAATGAACCGGTTCGTCTGCACAACAGTAATCCGATTGATCCGCATTTCGCTTTGGACGGAAGCGGATCTGGACTTGTTGATATCTAGCGCGCCCGTCAAGCGAAAATCACTCGAATGAAACAGCCGTCCGGCTCAAGCTGCCGCGCTGCAACTAAGACGTTTTTATATATTGCGACGTGCAAGATAGTGGGAGTACACTCTTGCAACTAGTGGGAGCGACTTTATCGATGGATTGGAAGACGTTTGTTTCAAGCATGACGAGCTTCCTCGCGTGGCCAATCGTCGTGTCGATACTCGCGATCACGTTTCGAGACGAAATACGGTCTATTTTCAAGCGAGCCAAGAAGCTTGGGAATGGAGTACTCCAGATCGAGCTTGCTGACGAGATCGACAAAGCTCGAGATCAAGCGGAGAAAGTACAAGCTGAGCAAAGCGTCCCGACCCTTTCAACTCAGCCGTTGGATCAGGCAACAGTAGAGCTAGCCAAATCCTCGCCACCCTTGGCTGTGTTGCAATCGTTCAAAGAAGTCGAGGCGGTCCTGTTGGCAATACGGGCGCTCTTGCCCGACAATAAGCCGCATCGAAATCTAAATGAGGTGCTCGCGTATCTGAGATCGCATGAGATGATCACAGAGAGCGTCGTGGCGCTGTTTCAACGACTCCGAAAAACGACAAAGGCCGTATCGCACGCTGCGGAAAATACTCTTACGCAGGGTGAGACCTACGAGCTTATCGGTCAATCCCGCCTGCTGACGGACGTATTCAAAGCGGTCCAGTCAAAGCTTCAGGTGAAGTCTTCCTGATCGAACTCTTCCCTGTCGCTCCAGCGTCAAAAGCAATGAGGCTTCTATGAGAGCGGTTCACTATTTTCCAAGATATTCCCAACGGGAAAATTTCGAAACTAACAATACTCTGCTGCTGCTCCATAGGCTTTACGAATACAATCGCTTCAGGTTTGAAAAGCTGATGGCGGCTGTTATTCCTCAAGCGAGTGGTGAACTCGACAATCCTCTCTCCCTCGGTCTTCAGATCAAACAGCAAGTGTCGACTGGGAAAAGTGTAGTCGACGGATATTTGTACCAGGATAGTCTAAAGATCGTTATTGAAACTAAGCGCAGTGCAAGCGGCTTTTACGCTGATCAACTCATCCGCCATCTGGATGCCTTCAAATCAACTACCGGCGGCTTTATGTTGCTGCTGAGTCCCGAGCAGCTCGAGCTACGAACGCAGGCATGGAGTGATCTAATATCAGCAGCACTCGATAAGAATGTCTCAGTCATTCCTATTACCTTTCACGATCTAATCGCCGCAGTGCGTGATTGTCTGAATGACTTTGATGAGCAGATGATCACCATGTTGATTGATTATGAAGTGTTCTGCAGCGAACAGGGATTGCTCCCCGTCGACCGATGGACGTTGTTTATGCCGCCGTGCGGCAGGTCACGAGAGATAAATGTCAAGGAGAGGCTTTATTTCTGCCCAGACAGTTGGTCGCGCCGTAAAGCAAAATATCTGGGCGTGTACTATGACAAAGCCGTTCGCCACGTCGGAATCATCTCTAAGGTGGTGGAGTGCGAGATTCGCGATGGCTCCGTTGTTGGTGAAACTGTTCAGCTAACCGAAGACGAGAAGGCCAGAATCGTCCGCGCGGCTCAATTGGGCCTTGAGCAGGAAGGTTGGGACCTTACCACTGGTACTCAGTTTTTCTTATGTAGCGAAATGGCAAACACAACGTTTCTGAAATCGAGTCCCGGAGGAATTCAGGGGCACCGATATTTCGACTTACGAGAGTTTCTGCCCGAAGGCGTACCTACGGAGCTTGCGTCGTTGGCCGAACGAATTAGCGGCCTGAGCTGGGCTTAACGCTTACCATATCCTTGCCCTGAACTTTGGTTGGTGCTGCCTTGTCTCTATACTTCGTGAAGCCCGTCGTATGGAATACAAGGGGTTATCTACGCCCTTCGGGCGCTAAGTTTGGGAGCGGCTACCCGGCAGAGACGGGTTTTGGCGTCGAGGAATGGAACAACTCTCCTCGCCTTACCCTTGCAGATGGGGGTGAGTTGAAGCACGTTTTTCACACGGAAGGCTTTGGGAATCAGCCGTTAGATGAAGCCGCCGGTGAGGTATTCGTCTTCATGGTAGCTAGTCACTTGGGAAAGCAATACCTGGTGGCGATAGCCGGACGAACGACATCTCTTTTTACCAACCGTAGGGAGCGTCACCGGCTTTTTGACAAGATCAAGGAACGCTCGCACTTCCCAAAGGAAGCTTGGGAGCTTTCAACAGTAAGAAAAGCTCATGGCAACAACTACACCAAGCTGCTTTCCAGGTGGAAGAAGGAGCGCGATTGGTTCGTCACGTGGATATGCCCGGCCGATCACTATTTGGGATTATCGCAACGAGTCGAGCTGAAGGCCCAAGAAATAACGGGGCGTCGGAGGCTGGTAAGTATGTATGGTGCTTACCAGGAGATAGATCGGTTACAAGCTGTTCGAATACTTGATCGCATTCCCGAAGGGGAAGATCAGTACATCTTAGCAAACCTTAAAGATGCCTGCGGCCACGCCAATACCGATATCGTCACCGACCTGAGAGGACTTGACCTCAAATCACGGGTGAAGCCTACGACCCGGCTGGCCTTGATAGATGCCCGCTTAGGGCAAGGAAGCTTTCGCCGACAATTGGAATATCTTTGGGGCGGCAAGTGCGTTGTCACCGGCTGTAGCGTACCGGAACTGCTGCGCGCCTCACACGTAAAGCCGTGGCGGTCATCTTCGAACAAGGAACGGCTTGATCCTAAGAACGGATTATTGCTTACCGCTCATCTGGACGCATTGTTCGACTCCGGCCTCATTACGTTCGATGACAACGGTGTCATTGTCCGTTCATCGCGGCTGTCCGACGATGGAGATCCAAGGCTGCATCTCGACTGCGGAATCAGCGCTCCCTTGCCAAACGAAACGAAGGAGTATCTCAGGCATCATCGAGAAAAGGTATTTCGACGATAAGCGCATATATCCGAAAGCGTATCGCCATTCCTGGGAAGAGTGACGACCAAGGTTAAGAGCATAGGATGCCGTGGCCAGATTTTTCGGAGCTGTCCTTTGGATACAGCTTCCTTCGGGAATTCGAGAGAGCGTATTCACCGGGCGGAATTTTTCCCGCCGCTCCCGATTTCATAAGTCAGGCTGATGAAGCATCCCTCGGCTACGATGTTGAGGCAGCCCTGGAAGGGTCAGCACCGGTCTTCTTCCAGTTCAAGAGATCGTTTGTACTGACAATAAGATCGGCAAAAGAAGTCCAATGTGGCGACTTCACCGAATGCCCGCTCTTTCGAATGCATCTGCGAGAAAAAAACAGTTTCAGCCAACATCGTGCATTGTCCCACTTGGAATCTTCAGGCAGTTCGGTCTTCTACGTTACGAGCCAAATAGCGAGCAGCGAAGATCTATCCAGTTGTTACGTAAACAATTCCGTGGTCGATCTGGCATCTGCTCTCTTTTCTCCGAGCGAAATCTCGTTGCCGAATTATTCAGAGCCCCACCATGTGACCTTTCGGGCGAACGAGCCTTTCGCGGTGCTTTATTCAGAAGAGGGAGCTCGTTTTGAGAGAAGAAGCGGGAAGACCAGGGCTACGATACAGAACGCTCTTGATCCAAGCCGGCGATCAGCCTCAGCCAACCGAGAGCACCTTGCTAGCTTAGAACAGTCTCTAATGTCTTCCGCTGACCCCTTCGCAGCTCGGTTGGCAAGCCGCTTCTCCCATGTTGCTATTAGAGCATCGATCCTGGCGTTCCTTGTACTGGACGCTCAAATGACCCTCTATCGCGGACAATGACTAAATCCGGGAGGGGCCACCTCGGATGGATCGCGATAGATAGTTCTTGACCGTCTGCGGATAGAATTTCCGTCCGGTAATGGTCAGAATTCCCGCCTGGTTCAGGTGCCGCGCAATCTCACTGTAAGATCGCTGCAATAAATCCGCATCCAGTTTTTGCCTGAGCTGAGATGCAAACTCGTCAGCTGCCTTGCGATTCTTCGCGGCCAAATTCCTTCCGTTTGATCCGAGAATTTTGCCTCTACGTTTTGCTTCGGCCAATGCTGCCTTCGTTCGCTCGGAGATCAACCGGCGTTCTTCTTGTGCCAGCGCTGCAAAGATATGCAGTTGGAAATCGGTCGCATTGGGCATTTCAGCGCAAACTAGGCCGATGCCCTGTTCAAGAATGCTGGCGATGAAGCTGACCCGACGAGAAAACCGATCGAGGCGGGCGATTACGATCTTCGCGTTCTCGCGCTTGGCCAATTGTATCGCCCGTTGCAATTCCACACGCGAATCGTCCTTTCCTGATTGTACGTCGCAGAATTCTGCAATTAGTACACCGGAGTCAGCTACAAAGTCTGAAATCTTGCGGCGTTGAGCGGCAAGACCGAGTCCAGACTTGCCCTGACGTTCGGTAGAGACGCGGCAGTACGCGATGAAGTTTCGCATGACCAACTCCAAAGAGTTGACCGGCATCCTGCGATCTGGGAACCAAGACAACAGTTGAGCTTAGCTGGCTGCGCGTTCGTGTAGGCTCAACAAGGGTTAAGAAGGGAAGCACTTTCATAAGCCTAGGGCTCTCGTCTAGCACGCGCTCTACATCGTCGTCTCCTTTGCAATGGTTGTGTGGAGTCCAGATGGAAGCGGCAGGCTGGCCTTGCAAAGGAAAGTCCCTGATAACAGGGGGCTCTGCTTTTAATGCGACGAGCAGCTACCTGTTTGACACATGAACATCGCGGCTCGACGCCGAATCGGCCGTCCAGTGGTACAATCCATCGAGCTGAAGAGATCATTTAATACATTGCAGCGGGCGCTTTGATCTATGGATTTTCAAACTTACGCCAACTCCAAGCGGGCCGACTATGCGGCGTTAGCCGATGTCGTCGCGTCGATTCTTAAGGCGGCGATCGCCGCACATCCGTTTCCGTTTCGATTACAGCCCGTGCAGACGCGGGCTAAGGACCCAGGGTCTCTCAAGAAGAAGCTCGAGGAACGGGGCAAGCTAGAGACAATGACATTGGCGGAGGAAATAAAGGACCTCGCCGGGTGTCGCCTGACCTTCTATTCGAATTCAGATGTCACGCGCTTCCAGCAAAGTGGAATTATCACCGACAACTTCGACGTCGATTGGAACCGCACGAAGATTCATCACCCCGTGCCGGGCGATGGTGATCCAAAGAACCTCTTTATTTCCGACAACTTTGTTGTCTCGCTGAACGAGAACCGGACAAAGCTCCCAGAGTACGCGCGTTTTTCGGGCCTTGCCTGCGAGGTACAAGTCCAGACGACGCTGAATCACACGTGGTCCGAAATGGTCCACGATATTCTCTACAAGAAGCCCAAACTGGACGGCTTCGGCGGGAAGCTCTTCGAGGCGATAGAGAAGCGCTTCGAAACGATCATGAAGACGTATCTGCTTCCTGCTGGCTATGAATTCCAGAAAGCGCTCGGCGACTACGACCGCTTGATAAGCGGTAAGGAGTTGTTTGAAGGAGGTGCGTTGAAAGCGTTGGTGCGTTGCAACGACAACAACGCGCGGCTGGAACTTCTTGAGCGCTTCCGCGACTATGTGCTGCCCAATTATGATGATCACGCAAGCGTCTATCCCGAGATTAAGGACAGTATCGTCGCAGCGATTCAGGCAGCTCGTCTCACGAAACCGCGACAAATCGAGACGCCAGGCGGCAATTTTCCGGGCGCGAACGCGGCACGCGTCGTGAAGGCCGGCTGTGAGATACTAGAGCAGATCCGATACGTCTCGATTGAAGGGACGTTTGACGCGATATGCGAAGTATTCCCTGGCGCCCTGGACGATGATGAACGCAAGCACCTTTTCGATCTCGTCCATCGCCTCGCGGGCCAGGAAATGGCGGTTTGGAAGCAGGCTGGGCCGGCCGTGCAGATAGCGCTGGTGCGGAAGGTCCGCGACTTTGCCGGGGATCACGTACCGGTCTTGCCAGTTCTGCTTAAGGTACTCGAGGATGCGTTGAGTACCGAAGTGCACGGTACAACGAGCACTCACAACACCATGACATTTCATCGTGGATCAGTCGTCGCCAGCGATGCGCTACGCGCGGTCCGTGGGGAAACGATAGATATTCTCTGTAAATTCTATCGCGCAGCCGCCTCGATCGATGAGAAAACGCAGATCAAGCGGGCTCTCTTTGCTGCCGCGGTAATGCCGATGTCGTCGAACTATTCAAACGAGTTGCTTGCTGATGTGCTCAACGACAGCGCTCGCGTCGCGGATTTCTTGGCTGAAGTTGCCGCGACCGACGATTACGAGATCATTCAGAGTATCCAGCGCAAGTTGCTGTTTCTGCACCGCCGGAACAAAGGAGTTCACGTAGCGAAGGACATCGACGCCGCCGTTCTCAAAGCCGCTGTGCGGTTGGATCAGAGTATTCGGGCCTTCCGCATGCGTGTTGAGACGAATGCCGGATTTGCGATCTACAATGTCTTGGTGGGCTTTGAGTGTGTGTTCCCGCCGATGTGGGAATGGGATGGCTTGCGCTATGAAGAGGAACGGACGTATCGGAGCAATCGAATAAGCGAGCTGGTCGCTGAAGTTACCGAGCAGAATGCGGATGATTGGTTCAAGATCATCGATCGCTGCGCGCGGACGAGGTCAGATGATTTGGCGACGTTCCCAAGTTTCGGGGAGTTTCTCCGGCAGCTCGGCCGCGAGAAACCC
>Ga0063456_1001007_pt1 | contig 15913 bp, 19 predicted proteins | sample AraplaMF_Cvi_mMF_FD_56228 | JGI IMG/M metagenome (GOLD analysis project Ga0063456, IMG submission 56228) | Arabidopsis root microbial communities from the University of North Carolina, USA - plate scrape MF_Cvi_mMF version 2 (version 2) | ecosystem: Host-associated > Plants > Roots > Endosphere ... | reverse complement strand
GGGGCGGGGGCAAATGTGGGTGAGGAGAATACGTGCTGTCGTAAGCAAAACCGAAGCCTCAGGCTGGAGGGTTCACTCTCCCCGTAACTCTGTTGCACGTCGAGCAATGCTTAAAGGGAGGCCTCGTTCTGTGCTTGCAAAACACCTGAGGTTGAAATCATAATCAGTAACTCGACGCATCTCTTGGCGTCGGCGACTCAAGACAGGCAGCTTTTCGAATCGGTAACAAAATGGACGAAGGAAGCGGAAACGGCGTCGTGTCCGGTATCAAGAAATTGTCCGGCACTTATGGTCTCCTTCATCTCGTTTGGGCTTTGATTTCGGGGCTGTTTATCGGCTATATCTTTATACTAGTGCTTCCAATCGCTATTTCCGCGATGGCATCCGGACGCGGCATCACCCTCTCGGTACTTGAGATCGGCGCCGATAATTCGTGCGAGCACGCTCCCGAGATGATTTCGAATGCCGCTAGCAACAATGAATTGGCCCTGTACAAAGACTATATCGATAGACTGCTAGGACAACGAAATTTTGCGCAGTCAAAGTCATTCGCGCAGTCTGGATCGACACCTGCAGTAGATAGCTATGTGCCCACGGAGCAGGTTCTCAAAGATGCCTTCAGCAATATTGAGACGCTGAGCAGAAATCGCAAAGCCGCCTTCGACGCGATCATTGCGCGCTGCTTTAAAGAGACCTCTACGAGTGAAATCTTCACGTGGAACGTGGTCTTTCTTGTTCTCGGATTGGTGACAACCATTCTGATATTTGCATTCGCGCTCATCACGACTCTCGCTGGTGCTCGTTGGCCGTGGGAGAGCGCGCCTAAGTCCGGCTCGACCAGCTCGCACAGCTTATGAAAACGGGTCGAGGAATTACGGTGACACTGCACTCAGTTGACGCTGTCCGTCGAGCGTGGACCGAAGCCGTAAGAATTACGGTGACAGTGCACTAGATTGACGCCGCCCTTGAGCCTTCGCGCTTGGAATATCGACAATGGCGGGAAAATTTAGTGCACTGTCAAAGTAGTTCCCGCCACCGAGATCGTCCTCGTCATGGGAAAGATGTTTGGTGCCTAGATGGCCGGCTCGTTTGAAGATCTGCTCGACCTGTCAGAGTTCGATGGCACGTCGCAGATTGCAAAATTCATCCATAAGGAAGATGAAGGCATAAACACTTATCGGAGCACGTGGAGCTACATTTCGTACAGCTACGCCCTCGCTTTCGATGAGCTAGCGCGCAAGGCGTTTGAGGATGGTGCGCGGGGTGCGAACCTCGGTAACGCGCTGTTCTTCCTCGCGCGCCACTCGATAGAACTCGAACTTAAAAACATCATTGTCGAGTATACCGAGACCGACGATGCCCCGCCTGAACTTGCGGGACATCACCTGGTGAAGTTGTGGGAGCAGCTTTCTGGCTACATGGAGAGGTGGGGCGTGCCAGCGACCGATGATTGGGGGATCAATGTCGCCAAGCTCATCGCCGATATCCAAGCGGCGGACCCAGGCGGCGACCGTTTCCGATATCCCGCGGACATTAAGGGCAACCCCTTCGAGCCAACGCGGGTTGAAATCGAGGGGCTAATTCGCGCTCACAATAGCATCACGATGTATCTCAATGCGTGCGGCGAAATGCACTCAGACGGATTCCGGGGCTGACTGCTTGCCAAAAATCTCGATGGTGTGTGCATAATAGGGCGTGGCTAAATCAAAGGCCGGTCGTCCACCGATTCCAGATGTGGCGGTTCTTCACGAGAGCTATATGTCTCTGGGTATTACGGTGACAGGGTATTACGGTGAAGGTGCACTCAATTGACTTGTCCGCCACACGTGGTCGAAGCGTGCAGAGCGAGTAGGGCGGCGATCCAAGCTATTTTAATGCACCGTAATCCTCTCAAACAAAAAGTGCATATCGATGCAGAAGGATGCTCAGCGTGTGAGCAGAGGGGCAGGGCATGACTTGCAACAGAACGCTCGGCCCCTTCAACCCCGCGGGGTGCGCTTCAATGCGCGCAGTCATCAGGCGCACAGGTCTTGAATCTCGTCAGGCAGTCAGCCTATCTGTCGAGCATGGATAACTATCCAAAACCCCTGAAGCCCAGGGGAAAAGGCAGCGAGAAGGAATCCTTCGACCAGTGGTGGGAGAGGGCACGCTCCTATTTCAGGAACGTCCCGGAGAACGTTGCCCAATACTGGCTGTACGAGCATTGGGATCGATCGCCGTACCGGTATCTGAAATCAAAGGACTACAGCTTCAAACTTGCTCGTTGGCCAGTTGCGAAGCTTAGTGAGATCCGCACGACCTGGAATCGCTTCGATCCGGACCATGCCAAATGCGTTTCTCAAGGTCGGGGTCTGGTCGAGGATTGGGAGTTCAAAGAACCGTACCTGACCGCGGACTACATGGTCGAGCACGGCAACTTTCCCGCACCGATCATCGTGCTGGATAACAGGGACGGGCATGTCGGCGCCGTTCCTTCCTACGAAACGTTGCCGGCGGCCTATGTCCTGATGGAAGGTCACCGCCGCTTTAACCTGGCGCTATATCTCCGCAGCACGAGCCGACTGAAGCCGGAAGTCGAGGTGTGGCTGATGACGAAAATCCCGGCCTAGGCGGCCGCGATCGTTTCGATGTGCGCCATGATCTGGCGGCCGTAAGGGAGAAGGGGAGTTACGGTGACAGTGCACCAAACTCGGAATGGCGCATGAGTGATTTGAATGTACCGTCACTGCAATTCCGTAGAGCTCCGGCGGTAAATGCAATTAGGTGCTGTGATCACAATTGCCATTAACGCCGTCTGAGCGCCTCCAAATGCTCAGTAAAGCCGACGTAAGACTGCCTCGCGTCAGAGTTGCTTGTACGACCAACATTATTGGTTATGGCCAGAGTAAGGTCGGAGGCTTTAGATACAGTTGCAAGCGCAAAGCGCGTGACCGCCTTGGTAACTGGGTCATCTTTGGCGACTTTGCCGTAAACGATGTAAGGAATATTCACGCTGAGAAGCCGTTCCACGGTAGTCTGAGTCCCAGTGTATGGCGGATTCACCAGCACCGCGATATCGGCGCTCTTGTCGTGTAGATACTCGAATGCTTCGGGCATGTGCCTGACAACCTCGACTCTCATCCCCAATTGATGTAGCGCGCTACGCTCATAGAACGTCTCTTCGAAACGTTCATCTATCCAAAGTACCCGTTTTCCAGCAAGGCGATCCAAAGACAACTTACTCGTGACTGCTTCAGCTGTCCGAATCGAATTGGCAGCTTGGGCGGCGACCGTGGTCTCTCCTGGTGTGGGAACAAACTTGACGATTTCAGCTTGCGCAATATCGATCGCGGCATTTCGCTTCGCGGTTGCTTCCACTCCAAAGGCCTTAATTGATCCCTCCGTCATGTTTGCCAAGAAGTCGCGCACGAAGGGAGAAAACTTATGTATCAGCCATAAGACAACCAGGGGCCACGCCACAGCCTGCAGAAGACCGGATATGGCTTGGGCTACTCTTACGTAGTCGTCGACAGCCATACAAATTGCACCTAAAAATGTCCCGGCTTACAATATGCTAGGAATTACGGTGACAGTGCATTGAGACCCGAACTGGGGGAAAGAACGTCTCGTAAGCTTTGACGAAGCCGGCGATTTACGCCGAGTATTGCGGCTATCGCTGTGATCTTGTTTCCAATCTCACTGGTAGAGAAGCTTCCCAGTTTGGGCCGGCATGGTTCATTTTGCGCCCCTTCGGCCGCAGGCTACAACTGGACCGGGAAAAAGCAATCCCCGTATCATGATTAAAGATGTGTTTGGCGATGCACGCGACGATTCGGAGTTAGAATAATTGTGCGCTCAATTGGATACATCCAAGTTCAGAGGCGCCGCCATCGTCCGGGATTACGGTGACAGTGCGGCGAACGCGCCATGGTTGCAGCGTAAGTGCTCAACCTCACCCGGACGGGTGATGAGGCACCCGCCATCGTTCGATATCCACATACCGGACGTACTCGTGGGAGTCTGATCTAGCTCGGTCGTCGAGCGAACGAGCAGGGAGCAACCCTCACCGAAGGCTTCGAACATCTGATCACGGGCGTTGTGCGAGTGACGGAAAAACGACGGCTTCAAACCGTGGAGGAGTTGGGGTGCGCTGCCACCATGACTCAAATTCGATGTCGAGACAGCAGCGCTCGCTCAAATCGGTTTTAGGGGGAGTACAATGAGTGCCTTAACTGCATGCAGGGTGCCGTTCATTCTCTATTTCATTCTGCTTTTCTCCGTGGCTCCGATGAGCCAAGCGGCAGGAGCGAGCCCGTACACGGTTCTGAGCCAGTACGTACTGGGCACGATTTGCCTCACATACTCTGCATATGTCTGCAAAAGGAATCTTCGAATGCTATATGGCTTGTTTGGTGCAGCAGTGTTTATCACGGCCTCGATTGCGACCTTTACAAAAGTCGTGGGTGGAAGTTGGCCTGAGTGGGATAGAAACACCGGCATCATCATCAGCTTGGTAAGGGGTTCGTTCTCTCGAAGACATCGAAGCGGACCTTCCCGACGGTTTGCGCGGTGTTTGGGAATGGCTTTTCCCAAAGCGATCACAAGATGAGGGGAGTGGCTGAGCAGTGTGGAATGCAGTGACAGGGCTGGACTGCACCCGTCTTCGTCGACCGTGGCGCTCCACTTCAGAATGCGATACCGGGATTACGGTGATAGTGCACTTAATTACGCGTGGTCGAAGCGTGCAGAGCGAGCGATCGCGAGTCAATTTGGCGCACTGTCACCGTAATTTCGACCCCAGCAGGACGGCGGTCTTTGTGGGCTTTGAGGTTCAATATCACGCAGCCCGTTCTAAGTAACGAAGTAACGTCACGGTTCTCACCCTATAAGGGGGAGACCGGAACGCGCGCGGACGTGTTAGTGTCGGTCTTGATAGAGGGAGGTGAGCAATGGACAGAGAAGCTCTTTCTGGATTGTCACCTATCTGGCTGATCGGTCTTGCCTTGGCCTTGGGTGTAACCGTGGTCACACTCGTCCCCATCACCTTCGCGGGGCGGGACGCGATTACTCCAGGAAGCTGGATAGGCTTTTGCGGAAGCGTTCTTGGTGGCTCCCTGACCGTGATCGGCTTCTTCGTCGCTGCCAACAACGTCAACCGGCAGCTTCGCGTTAATTTGATCAGCCGCGAAGAAAGCCGCATCGAAGAACAGCTTCCCCAAATGGATGAATTGATTGACCATGTACTCGATATGTTGAGCGCTAACGAAAACGGCCTTGCGGCGCTTTGGGAGGCAATGCGAAAATATCGAGACGAAGAAGCGTCCGACCTCACCAATACAGTTCGATCCGATGGCGGTCGAAGCGTAAACTGGCAAATTACTGACCGTGCCGTAGCCGCGCACATGTCTGTTGTCGATCCGACGCTTCGTCGGCGATTCCTCGGCGCCCTTTCAGAACTTCGACTTGGCCTGGACGCCGTGGACGGTCGTGTGATCATAGTGGAAGAGTCGGGATACCGTGCCGGGCTGGCCCTGTTGCAAATCTTGATGCACGAAGCCATAGAAAAAACGTCCACTTATAAGAAACGTCTCGTAGTCTTCAGGGCGGAACTCGAGCGATACTTCGAAAGGTAAGTCGGATTGTGGGATGGCGGTGACAGCACTAGGCTGCCCCCCTGAAGTGAGACACGACGATTACAGTGATAGCGTCGGTTATCCCGGGTTATGCCGTCGGCGAGATAGCGCGCCAGCACGGCTAGCGAAGTCACTCACCTTGGTCTACGTCACCTCGCGCCAGCGCATCGGAAGCACGCCGTTCTCCCTGAAACTACCGATGAAACCGAAACGCGCAGCTTGCGGATTGCGGCCGGCCTCGATCGTCGTGCCGAGGATCTGCACGACGTCACTCTCGTCATAAGCGGGCCAGGACGGCAGGCCCGGTCCGTTGGGATTGCCGCGCATCGCAAAGTTCACCCAATAGCTCATCATCGCCTGCGACAGCGCGCGGTCGGCCTCGGCGGGCTGCGTGGTGCTGCCGATCACGCGTTGCGGCGTCAGCGTGCCGAACACGAAGGGGATTTCTGTGACGTGCGAGGCGATCGGCGTGTAGGGCGAGGTGTAATTGAAGTGGTAGCCGTAAATCGGCGCGCGCGTGCTTGCCCGGTGCAGCCGCAGCCATTGCCAGCACTGCTCGCCGACCACCATGTCGCCGGTGAGGGCTGCGGCTGACGCCTTCGCGTGCGCGTCGGTGTCGGCAGGGTAGAGCTTTTGGAAGTCCGCAAGCCGCTCGTGGCCGAACATCGCCTGCGCTGCCGTGCGAAAGGCTTGCGCCGATTGCGCGGGCAGGGATTGCGACATGAACGGGAATTCCTCCGCGCTGTTCCAGCCGGCGAGCAGGGGGATGTGCATCTGCTCGCCGCGCAGGAAGCGTCGCGCGGGTACGTCCGGCACCACGTAGCGATCGATGCTCGGTGAGAATGCGTCGGTGACGTGGTCGCGCCCAAAATTCCAGGGCGCGGCTGCATTCAACTGTTCGGCCGGGATCGCACGCAAGGCCGCGATCGACGCACCGCCTTGGCGGCGCGCGAAGGCGATGCCGCGCGCGCGGGCTTCGTCGAAATCTTGCAGTGGCCCGTGCCTTCCGTCCCAGAAGGCGCCGCTTTCGCCGATCGCCTTGTGGAACAGGCCGCGCGCGAGTGGCGAGGCCATCAGAATCCCGACGGCCATGGCGCCGGCGGATTCACCGAACAGGGTGACGTTGTCGGGATCGCCGCCGAACGCGGCGATGTTGGCTTTGACCCAGCGCAGCGCCGCGAGCTGATCCTGCAAACCGTAATTGCCGGAAGGCGCCTGCGTATCGAGGTCGGGATGCGCGAGAAAGCCGAAGATGCCGAGCCGATAGTTGAAGCTGACGACGACGACGCCCTTTGCGGCGAGCCCGCTTCCGTCGGTGGCGGGATTGGCCGACGAGCCGAACTGAAAGCCGCCGCCGTGAATCCACACCATGACGGGCCGTCTCTCGTTCGCTGCTGTCGCGGCGGTCCAGACATTGAGATAGAGGCAGTCCTCGCTGCGCGGCCCCGGCCGGGGATCGTTTTCCAGCGACGAGAGACAGCCCGCGCCAAACATCAGCGCATCGCGCACACCATGCCATGGCGCCGGCGGCTGCGGCGCGCGCCAGCGCAGCGCTCCGGTCGGAGGTGCGGCGTAGGGGATGCCCTTGAACGCCAGCACGCCGCTTTCGTCACGTGGCTGGCCACGCAGCTCGCCGTCCCGGGTGCGGACCTGGCGGCCCAGCCCGGCAGCGGTCGAGGTCATGAGGGCATGCACGGTCGCGTCTCCTTAAGTATTGCGGGCGACCTCGGATCTACCGGCTTTCTCGCTGGATGAATTTGCGTATAATCGCAATCGATCGCTAAAAACCGTCAATGATGAGACAGCCGCTTCGTTATCCTCTTTCTTATCCCTGGCTCGACCTGGACGTGGACGACCGGTCGGCGCCGGTCATTGCCGTGCGCGTCGATGCCGATGGCACGAAGGGCGAGGTGCCTGACCACAGCCATCGCAAGGGGCAGCTCGTGGTGTCCTTCGGGGGCGGGGTCACTTGCCGCGTTCCTGATGGCTTGTGGATGGTGCCGCCGCATTGCGCGGTCTGGATCCCGGGCGATATGGCGCATAGCAATCGCGCCACCGCCAATGCGCGTCTGTATTTCGTCTACATCGAGGCGGAGCTGGTCGATCTGCCCAAGAGCTGCTGCACCATTTCGATCTCGCCGTTGCTGCGCGAATTGATCGTCGCATTGTCCGATGGCGTGCAGCATGACGAGGTGAGACGAGAGCGACTGATCGGCGTGCTGCTCGGCGAGTTGCCGCGGATGCCAATCCAGCAGTTGCATCTGCCGCTGCCGGACGAGCCGCGCCTGAAGCGGATCGCAGCAGCGCTCGCGGACGATCCCGCGGACCGTCGCACGCTGGCGGAGTGGGCCGGCCACCTCGCGCTCAGCGAGAGCAGCCTTGCGCGTCTCGTGGTGAAAGAGACCGGCCTGACCTTCGGACGCTGGCGCCAGCAATTGCACCTGATCGTCGCCATCCGCGAGCTCGCCTCCGGCGCGAGCGTGCAGCAGGTCTCGGCCGATCTCGGCTATGAGTCGGTCACGGCCTTCATCACGATGTTCAGGAAGGCGCTGGGAAAGCCGCCGGCCGCCTATATCAGCAGCGTCGCACAACAGACCTGATCGCTGCCGCCCTGAGCCAGGGACTTTCCGGGACATCGATCGAGGTTGATCGGGAGAAAACTCCCGTCATAATCGACACAACCAGAGGGGGTGATGATGTCCGGAGAATATTTGGTTCTCATGAGACTGGCTCAGCTCATGTTGGGTTCGATTATCGGACTGATTTGCATTTACTTCGGCTACAGGCTGTTTGCCCAGATACCCGTGAACATCACGAACGACGGGCATTTCAAGATGCCTGAAATCGGCGAGGCAAAGCTGAAGGTCGCGCCCGGGGTGTTCTTCGCCATTCTCGGATCCGCGATCGTCTACTTTTCCTTGGACCGGTCAATCAGCATCCGATATTCACCACCAGCCGAGACCGCCGTCTCGCCACGCGCGGACGCGCGGTCGTCATTACCGCCTTCAGAGACAAAAGCGCCATCCGTGCAGACGGAGGCCAGGGACGCCTTGCCCGGGGAAGACAAATCCAAAGGCTTGTCGCCGCCCACCCTGCCATCGGCCGGCAACACGCCCGCTCCCAGGTTCGAGTATGGACAGTCCCGGGGGCCGGGCGGGTTGAGTTACGATTGCCAATCGCCCGGTCCGACGGGTTGTCGAATGAAATAAAACGCCGGAGGGGACGGGCCTCGTAGTGCAGGCCTCGTCGTGCAAAGGGAGGTTATGGGATGACGATGACAGCACGGTCGCCGTCATCCCGCTCGTCGGTCATTTGATGTCAGGTCACGCGATGCCGGTCACTTGGCGTAGCCCTGGGAGCGCAGCCACGCGATCTTGCGGTCGCCATTCATCCAGTCGTCGGCATCCGCCTTGCTGGTAAATCCGGTGATTTCACGCTGCTCGCTGTCCGGATAGTCGGCCAGGATTTTCCAGTCGCCTTCGGCGACACGTACGGTTCTGAAGGTCACTTTTGTTTTTGCCATGCCGCATTATGCAGCGTCTGGCTCGAAATGAAAACCCGCCTTGCGGCCGGACTGCGATCCCCTGGCTGTCGGGCCGGTTTTTCGCGCCGTCGCCGCAGCCGTAACGGTGTGTGCCCATGGTCGGCGCCCGTTCAACCTGATAAGCAGACCACGTTTGGAATTGGAGGTTTGATGAAATATTTGCTCGTCATTGCGATCGTCCTTGGAGCCGGTCCGGCCCTCGCTCAACAAAAGAAGTCCCAGGCCAAGAAGACCTGCACGTATGATGAGTGCGTGTCGATCAACAAGGCCAGAGGCTGGAGCGGCGGAGAAGTCAGCCGCTGGTGCACGGCCAATCCCGGCAAATGCGACAACTACTGATCGAAGGCCGCCCTGACGGGCGGCCTTTTTGCCGGAGATGACGACGGGATTCAATGCGCGCACTGAACCGTACCCCGGTTCACCCCCTCGGGAGTTGAACCCCGGCAGAGCCGCCACGACTAAACGGCATGAAAAAGAACGTCATCATCTCGTTGGCCATCGCAGCCCTGGTGCGTGACGTGACGTATGGCAAGGCTGGATGAGCGATCATGCTTGACGCCTTGCTCGGCCTGATCTTCGACCTGGTCCTGAGCGCGGTCGGGACCGCGATCGCCAAATTGTTCGGCGTGGCCGACGCGGCCGAGTTCGCGCCTGTCGTCATCGGCCTCGGCTTCGTCGCGATCGGCTTCGCGGTCGCCGTGTGGGGGCATTGAAGAGCGACCGTCGCGAAAACGATCGCTCGTTCCGGCCGGGGTTGCCGCCTGACGCGCGAGGAGATGACGATGAATCGTCATCGCGCTTCAGGTTGTCGTTGAGCATGATCTTTCGGAAAACCGCGTCGCGCTTTTCCGAACCTCGTTCTAGGCTGCAATCCGCCGCTCGACGGGCGCGGCCATCGTCAGCAGCTTCAGCACTTCGGCATGATCGAGGTCCGGAACTGCGATCGCCGTGTGGCTGTAGACCGCGTGGCTCCGTGATGTCGCGATCTGGTCCAGGATCTCCTTGCCCTTGATGACATGCAAGCCCATGCCGTCGCCGGACGGGAAGATCGCGAGCACAACGTCATAGGCCGCGATGACCGCTTTCAGCGCTTCCGCCTTGTCCTCGGCAAGGTCGACGAAAACGCGAACATCCGCTGCGAGTTCACGCAGCTCGTTAAAATCCAGCACTGTGGGGTTACTCCAACGCAACGATACTGAACGGAAGCTTGGCGGCGTTGGGTTACTGAAGTCTGAACAGCGCAGCGCCAGCCACAGGTTTCACGACGAGGTGACGGGATGGGCGAGGGGACACGGGCACCCGTCAATTCCGCGGCCAACTCAAGCCCGATGGTGACCGCTGCCTGGGGATAAAACCGCGGAACCCGCAACGAGCGCGGCTTGTGTTTTGGGCCTCGATGGGTTCTAAGCCCCGTGACTTCATGACAACAGGCATGAATCGGCAGCGCGCTGCGTGGTTCAGCCGCGTCCTGAGCAGAAATTTGCTCGCTCGCACAAAGGGATTCCAGACATGGCGAAGATGACGAAGACACAGTTGATCGATGCGATTGCCGAGGGCACACAGCTCTCGAAGAACGACGTGAAGTCGGTCATCGAGTACATGGCGACGGTCGGCTACAAGGAGCTCAACGAGTCGGGCGAGTTCGTTATTCCCGGTTTCGTGAAGATGTCGGTCGTGAACAAGCCGGCGACCGAAGCCCGCATGGGCGTCAATCCCTTCACCAAGGAGCCGATGCAGTTCGCGGCCAAGCCCGCCAGCAAGTCGGTGAAGGCCTCGCCGCTCAAGGTCGCCAAGGACTCCGTCTGATCCGGACCAATCGCGCACAATTTGCGTGCCCTGAGCCCCGTTCCGATCGCATCGGAGCGGGGCTTTGGATTCCTGCCGTGACGCGTCGTCCCGGCGCGAAGCGAGGTCCGCAAACGGCGAAAACCCCGCCTGGGGGAAGCGGGGCTTTCTGGTGGGGGGAAGCCTGGGGGAGGCTTCAATGATTGGACGCGCCGGCGACGAAGAGGTTCATCACCCGCGTGCAGAAACAGGAAACCCCGCGCTTGCGCGCGGGGCTTTCCAAACTGACGGCGATGGGATTTCAGCGCCTGGCCGTCAGCCGTGGCTCTAACTTAAAGTTGAAACTCCAAAAAGCAACAGCGCCGCGGTGACGGAATATGTTCGTCCATCGCGGCGCTGCGAGATTGACTGGGCGCTGAAATCCCCAGCCTCGATGGGTCTGTGCGCGGCCTCAAAGGTTCAAGATTTGCGGTCGAAATCGCGCACGAGGGGCTGGACTTTTTGTTCTCATTTTGTTCTTATGAGCCACCTTGGAGGTGACTCATGACCATCGAGAAACAGCGTGAAGTGATCAGGCTCTGGAACCAGCTCAGGAAGGTCGAGGGCCCGGCGGCGGAAGAGCTGCGCATCCAGATCCTGGAGTGCTTTTCCGAGAAGGGCAAAGCGAAGAAAGCGGCTTGACGAGCGCCGGCGGACATCGACGGCACGCGGCAACCGGCGAGCGCGATTTTGTTTTTGAGTTCGCGCCTCGCCGGACCTCCGCGACGGGTGCGCGTCGGCGGAGTGGCGCTGGCGATCCGACACGGGTCGTCGGGCTCGCCGTTGTGGCTTGGTCGTTTCGCCGTCGTCTCGAAATGTCGTTGCGAAGATTTCTGCCGCGACGGGCCATCACGACGACCAGTTTCATCGATCGTTAGGAAACGCTGCGCGCTGATTTTCGCGACTCCGATTCGTTCCTTGCGAACGAAATGGAGTCGGATGCAGAACAAGCCGTGGCTTCTGTGTCGATGCGGGACATCGGCGCAGCATCCGTGATTCCTCGCACAGTCTCGTTCTGCCGTCCTCGTTTACACAGAGACGAGGGAGAGCGAGATGGATGCGTGCTGGCTTGTCGAGATGTTCGTCGAGATCGCGAAACTGTTCTGGTTCGACCGGCACCCGCGTTCGCGCAAAGGCAGGCCGTCGGTGCCGCAAGTGCGGCCGCCACAATCGTGCGCCGGCGGCGCGAGGTGATCATGCGTCCGACGCGATCTTCATGCTCGTTTGCATGCGAACGATTTGTTAAGGTCTGCTGCGCGCCGATTTCTTCGATTCCGATTCGTTCTTCGAGAACGAAAAGCGGGTGAAGCTGGAACAAAGCCGGCCGGCGGACGCCGCAGCCGTCGCATCACCGTCTCGACGCTCGCCGCCGCCGGCGTTATCGTCGTGCCGATGGCGGGCGCGACATGAAGAACGGCCTTTATTCCCATCCACATCCAACATGCTCGACGGCGTGAAGGGCCGCGGGCCGTCGCAGCCTGGGCTTTCGTGCGACCTTGAAGCGGCTCGTCGCGATCCAATAGATCTTTTCGGAAAACCGCTTCGCACCTTACCGGATCATGCTCGGCGATGCCGCAATCGGCTAACCAAACCTTGCGCGGATGCCGATAACCCTATTCGGTTAGGTTAAAAGCCCAATTGCGTTGCGCTGGCTGCTGCTTCGCGTAGGTGTTGTTGGCGTAGGTGTTCTTGCAACGACAAGAACGACTTTGCCAACAAGCAGCTTTTGACATGACCCCTTTTTCAGAGCCGTCCTTTTATCAGGGCGACCGCCACACCTACCGGCGCGTGGCCATCGTCGGCACGCTTTTCTGTCTCGCTTTCGTGGCGATCAGCTTCTCGCTGCGGCCGCAAGCTGAGGATATCCGCGTCGCGGTCAAGGCGGACCGGCTGGTGCGCACGGCCGGGCAGGCGCCCCACGCCAACTAGCACCGATCCCCGTAAGCCTGATCGTCGGCAGACGCGGGCGGGCACGCGGCGCCGCTTCTCGCGAGCACGACGAAGCCGGCATAGCCGGACAAATTGAGCAGCACTTCGAGCCAGACGGGCATGTCGGTCTCACTTGTCGAGTCACTTGCGTGAAGACGAGCTCAACGTGTGCGCAAAACCCTTGTTCCCGGCACTCGCAAACAAACCCGCTCACAGCGGCGAGGAGGGGTCGAGCCGGCGGCCGAGAGTTGCAACGGACTTGCTCGAAGGTGCCTCCTTGAGGAACTCGGCGATGGCCCGCGCCAGCTCGCCGTCGCTCATCGGCGTCGGGGGCGGGCGCAGCGTGCCGACACCGAAATTGCGGACGATCTCGTCGTAATGGTCGTCGCCGGATCTGGGAACGAGCCGGCGGATACGGGCCAGCAGAGCGGTTATCGGCAATATCTTCTCCTCGTGTCGCCGCCCCCTTGGCAGCACTTGAGGCCGGCTGCCATTTGCTCCTGTGAAACTGAAAACCCCGCCAGCATCGCGGAGGATGCTGACGGGGCTTTGGTGCTGTCGCCTCTACCGGATAGCGGAGGCTCCGCACTCGGAAATCCAATCCGTCCCGCGCGCTTTCGTTCCGCCTTCCTGTAATTTTTTTGATGCTCCGGGTTCCACTGCCGCGCGCAACCATCGCAGGCAAGGTGCGTTGTCTCGCCAGATGCGAAGGAGGAGAGCATGAAGAAGACACTCGCAATTCTGGCCACCGTCGCAGCCGTCGGCGTGACCGCGGTCGCGGCGCCTGCGCCCGCCGAAGCGCGCGGTCGCGGCATCGGTCCGGGCCTGGCGTTCGGCCTTGCCGCAGGCGCGATCACCGCGGGCGCGGTCGCTGCGTCCCACCCGTACGGCTATTATGGTCCGGGCTACGGCTATTACGGCGGCCCCGCCTATTATGACTACGGCCCCGGCCCCTACGCCTATTACGGCGGCGGGCCCTACTACCGGCACCACCACTACCGCCACTGGTAAGAGCCCGACAAACGAAAAGCCCGGAGCGTTGCTCCGGGCTTTTTTCATGCGTATCGATCTGAAATATCTTACGGCCAGAGCGAGGGCCGCTCCGCCTTGCGCGCATTCTCGAGCGTCGACACGAAATACTCCTCGCGCTCGCGCTTGAACTTTTCCTGGGTGGCACGGAAGGCGGCGACACGGGCGGCAATCTCTTCGCGTTCGCGGATCTTGCGTTGTTCGTCCTCGGTCATGTCAAATCCCCTCTACACTTGAGTATGTGTGCACTACTGAACTCAAGCACTGCCGCCGCAATCACGTTGAGTCGCGTCAACACATGCATTGGCGCTTCTGATTGGGGCGTCAATGGGGAGGAGGCATTGCAGGATTGTGATAAGCGAAGGTCGGAAAAAATTGCCGGCCGGATATTGCTTCGCAGCCTTCTTGTTTTGCAATTCTCTTGGCCGTTCTCTTGGCGGTGGATAAGAGCGTCAATAATCTTGTCGCTTGCGCGCGACGCAGCTAGCGCACGAACAAATCGGGAGGCCGCCCATGATTGCATCGGATCTGCGCAGCGGCGTCGAACGTCTCGGCGACATGATCGCCGAAGCGAAGACCATCGTGCCATTCACCGGCGCCGGCATCTCGACCGAGTGCGGCATTCCCGACTTCCGCTCGCCCGGCGGAATTTGGACCCGTTACCGTCCGATCGAGTTCGGCGAGTTCGTTGCGAGCCAGGAAGCCCGCGACGAATCCTGGCGCCGCCGCTTTGCGATGGAGGAGGTGTTCGCGGCGGCGAGGCCCGGTCGCGGCCATCGCGCGCTCGCCTCGCTCTACCGCGCCGGCAAGATCCCGGCGATCATCACCCAGAACATCGACAATCTGCACCAGGCGTCGGGCTTCGCCGCGGAGCACGTGATTGAACTTCATGGCAATACCACTTATGCGCGCTGCATCGGATGTGGGCAGGCCTATCAGCTCGACTGGGTCAAACGACGTTTCGACGAAGACGGCGCCGCTCCCGACTGTACCGTGTGCGACGAGCCGGTGAAGACCGCCACGATCTCGTTCGGCCAGATGATGCCGGAGGATGAAATGCAGCGCGCAACCGAGCTGTCGCGGGCCTGCGACCTGTTCGTCGCGATCGGTTCCTCGCTCGTGGTGTGGCCCGCGGCGGGATTTCCGATGATGGCGAAGAACTCAGGTGCACGTTTGGTGATCATCAATCGCGAGCCGACCGAGCAGGACGACATCGCCGATCTCGTCATTCGCCACGACATCGGCGAAACGCTCGGACCCTTTGTCGGCAATTGAGGCGTTAATTTGATTCGCAGCTGTGCAAGCTGTTCATAGGTTCCGCCGAATCTCTTTTTTATCTATGCCTCGCAACCGGGAGTGTTATCTTTTGAGTCGAAAGATTCGCGTCGCGTCGAAATGAGAACATTCTCTTAAGACGCGTGATTCGAGCGCCGCCAATGTGGCGGGTTGCATGGCATGTGTGGGGTCCGGGGTTATGGGGTCGTCGGACGGATTTGAGTCCAAGAAGGTCGGAGTTCCCGTCAGCGGAGAACACGGCGGTGGTCGCGACAGTGCGCTCAGCCCGTTCACCGGACTGGGCGAGGGCAGCGCCAACCTCGTCGAGGTTCATGGCGTGATCAAATGGTTCGACGCCTCAAAGGGCTACGGCTTCATCGTTCCCGACAATGGCTGGCCCGACGTGCTCCTGCACGTTACCGTGCTTAGGCGCGACGGCTTCCAGACCGCTTACGAGGGTGCCCGCATCGTCGTCGAATGCATCCAGCGCGCCAAGGGTTACCAGGCCTTCCGCGTCGTCTCGATGGACGAGTCGACCGCGATCCATCCGGCCCAGATGCTGCCGCCGCGGACCCACGTCACGGTCACACCGACCAGCGGGCTGGAGCGGGCCCAGGTCAAATGGTTCAACCGGCTGCGCGGCTTCGGCTTCCTGACCTGCGGCGAGGGCACGCCCGACATCTTCGTGCACATGGAGACG
>Ga0063456_1000988_pt1 | contig 16053 bp, 15 predicted proteins | sample AraplaMF_Cvi_mMF_FD_56228 | JGI IMG/M metagenome (GOLD analysis project Ga0063456, IMG submission 56228) | Arabidopsis root microbial communities from the University of North Carolina, USA - plate scrape MF_Cvi_mMF version 2 (version 2) | ecosystem: Host-associated > Plants > Roots > Endosphere ... | reverse complement strand
CGGCGGGGTCGGCAGACGATCGCCGCAATAACCGAACTTCGCGTTCGGCAACGGACCGATCAAAGCCGATAACGGGCAACGCGGCATTGATCGCCGTCAATGTGTGTTTCGCCGCGATGCCCGGGCAATCTCCGTGAGACGGCAGAGCAAAATCGCCCATGCATAGGTGCAACACGAGGCTTTGAGGCAGGTGGATCGGGGCGAGCCGACATCGCACGGCGCCGGTGCGGCGGACGGTGCCTCTGGGCAAGGAAGTTTGCGAAAACGGTCTCTCGCGAGCAAGTGTTGAGAATCTTCGCGAGCGCCGGTTTCGGCTTTGCCGTCAGCGGTTCAGACGACAGCGACAGCTTTTCTTCCGCATCAGACAGTGATCTTCTTCATTGATCAGTACAGATCTTTGCCGCTTCGCCCAACGAACTCCGTTCGAAGGCCCTGATCGTGCGCTTGCTTGAGAAAACGATCGGCGCTCAGCATGTCGAGGGCGATGCTGTCACCCAGACATTGGCATAGCGGACCACAGAACTGTTCGTGGACCCACGCTCGGGCGCGGGCCGACAGAATGACGATTCGCCATTCATCATCCGTGCTTCGCTCAAGCCGGAAATCACGGTCGGAATGATAGGGCGGAGGGCTGCCCGCCGCCGCAAGCAGTGCTTCTCCCGTCCGGGTGGGTATCGTGTCCATGACAAATATAACCTGTTTCAGCGCTCCGATGGCGGCCAGGGGGCCGCCATCGATGTCAGACGTCGATCAACCGACCGAGAGCTGATCATCGAGTGTGGTGATCCCGGGCGCCGACCAAGCGGCTCGCTCGGCAGCGCGTCGTTCTGCCCAGGTCCTGACCTTGCCTTTCAGTGTCACCTTGCCGCCGGAAACATCGACTCGGATTGCCTCGGCCTGCAACTCCGCATCGCGCTCGAAGGCATCCTCGATGCGTTTCCTGACGTTGGCCGCGCTGGCCTTGGGTTTAACGTCGACCAGATTCGAGAGGCCGACAATGCCGGCCAGGTCTTTGACGGCATCTGACGCAGCGTCCTTCTGATATTGCCACTCGACCGCGCCGGTTAAGGTTACCCAACCCTTGAGGACCCGCACCTGCACCGCTTCCTTCGGGATGCAGACATTCCAGTCGATCATCTTTACCGCCCGCTGCGCGATATCGTCGTCGTCGGTGATGCGAGCGCCAAAGATACGAACCTCGATTTCCTGGGCGATGCCGCGAACCCCCTTCACGCGTTTGACCACGTGCTCGACCGCCTCCTTCTCCGAATACGTGCGGACATGTCCGGTGAGGGAAACGATGCCATTATCAACGGCCACGCCAATATTGGCCGCATCGACACTTGGCTCGAATTCGAGTTCGTCCAGAATGGCCTGTCTCAACGCAATGTTGTTCATAGCCTTCTCTCCACTTGGTTTCATCGACATGAACAGCGATAGGCCGCAATAGCCAGGACGTCGTTGATCCGGGTCAATAAAGCGAATTCCAAGAGTTTTGTGACGCCGGCGAAGGTATCGCCATGTCCCCCGCACGATCCCCGTCAGGTTTTTGAGCCGTGTCAATGTGCAAGGCCGCTACGCCGCCAGAATGACATGACGGCCGAGACGCCGTCAGGGACATCAACCTCCCCGTTCCAATGTCGTATTGAGGATCGCTCGCTATGTTCAGAAACCGTCTCCGCAGCGCGAAGCTCTGGGATCGTATTGTCGGCGCCGAGGAAGCGGCGCTCCTGATTACCAATGGGATGACCGTCGGCATGAGCGGCTTTACGCAGGCCGGCGAGGCCAAGGCCGTGCCGCTGGCGCTGGCGGAAAGGGCAAGGCGCGATCCGCTGAGGATTACGCTGATGACTGGCGCCTCGCTTGGCCACAATCTCGATCGAACCCTCGTCGAGGCGCATGCCGTCGCGCGGCGCCTGCCTTTCCAATCGGACCCGGTCATGCGCGAGGCGATCAATGCCGGCGAGGTGATGTTCATCGACCAGCATCTTTCCGAGACCGTCGAGTCCCTGCGCAGCGGACAAGTCCCGCCAGTCGACGTCGCCGTCGTCGAAGCAACCGCGATTACAGAAGATGGCGGCATCGTGCCGACCACCTCCGTCGGAAATTCGGCGAGTTTCGCGATTCTCGCCCCGAAAGTGATCGTCGAGATCAACCTCTCTCAGCCGGAAGCTCTCGAGGGACTCCACGACGTCTACATTCCGACCAAGCGGCCGAGCCGCGAGGCAATCCCGATCGTGGCGCCCGACTGCCGCATCGGCGTACCGTTCATTCCTATCCCTGCGGAAAAGATTGCGGCAATCGTCGTCACGCAAAGCAGCGACAGTGCCTCTACGGTGGNGCCGCCGGATGCGCAGACCAACGCGATCGCTGGCCATCTGACNGAATTCCTGTCGCACGAGGTGCGGCGTGGCCGGTTGACGGAAAGGCTGCAGCCGCTGCAGGCAGGCATCGGAACGATCGCCAATGCCGTGCTTTATGGCTTCACCGCGACGCCCTTCCACGATCTCACCCTCTATTCCGAGGTGCTGCAGGATTCGACCTTCGATCTGATCGATGCCGGCAAGCTCGCCTTTGCTTCCGGATCTTCCATGACGCTCTCGGCGCAAAGGCATCGCAGCGTGCTTTCNGAGATCGGGCATTACAAGCAGCGGCTGGTGCTGCGGCCGCAGGAGATCAGCAACCATCCCGAAGTCATCCGCCGGCTCGGTATCATCGCGATCAACACGGCATTGGAATTGGACATCTACGGCAACGTCAACTCGACCCATATCGGCGGCACNCACATGATGAACGGTATAGGCGGCTCCGGCGATTTCGCCCGTAACGCCTATATGTCGATNTTCGTGACAAAATCGCTTGCCAAGGACGGGGCGATCTCACGNGTCGTGCCGATGGTCAGCCATGTCGATCATACCGAGCATGATGTCGACATCCTCGTTACCGAAATCGGTCTTGCCGATCTTCGCGGACTGGCGCCGCGGGAACGCGCCAAAGTCATTATTGCCAATTGTGTGCACCCAAGCTACCGCGAGCTACTCGCGGATTATCATCGGCGGGCGCTGTTGCGCGGCGGGCATACGCCGCATCTGATCGAAGAAGCCTTGGGATGGCACGATAAGCTGCGCCGAACGGGACGGATGTTGTCGTAGGTGGCCGTAAGGCATCCTCAGAAATTCCGTGACACTCGTAGAAACGAGATCGGGAAGGCGGCGGCGGACACCCGAACAGACAACCCTGTCCGCGATTCAAGCCTTTAGCGCGTCAGCGCCGGCACTTCGTCCCTGGAGACGCCTTCGCCCCGCAAAGTGGTGGCGGCATCGCTCGCATCGCGGATCAGGGCGTATTTGACCTGAGTGACTTTGAGGTCGCGGTACCAGTCAACCAGTTCTCCCCAGGGATCAGTGATCTTGGACAGACCGGAGATGAAGGCGACGACGGTTCCTATCTCGGTCTTGCCGGTGACGACATAATAGCCCCCGAGCGCGAAGATGCCGACATAGCCGACCTGCGTCATCAGATTCATCAGAAAATTCATGGTGAACTTGATCCGGTAGATGCTCATGTTGGTCGAGAAGAGCCGCTGCACCCGGCCGCTCTGGGCATCGAGAGCATCGCTGGTGACGACGTGCCGAACCATGCCCTCGCTGACGTGTCGCATCACCGTGATCTTGGTCTCGACCCGGCGGTTGATCGCAATTTGCATCAGCGGCACGAAGCCGATCTGCGGCAAGAAGACGACGGCGACGGCAAGCGCCATCAGCGGCTGCAGGTAGATCATGTAACCGCCAACCGCAATCAGGATGCCGGCCTGCAGNAGGGGCTCCGAAACGCTGGTGCCGACGAAGCCGCCGACGGGTTCCGCCTCGGCCAGGACNATNGAAAGCTGGACACCTTCGGCGAGCGCATCGACGGGAGATTCGCGAGAGCACTCGGATGCGGCGAGCACGCCCATGCGAAGCCAGCGGATCGCGACCTCGCCGATCCATCCGCGATAGAGGTTCAGCGCCAGCTTTGTCAGACCTTCCAGCAGGGCGAGGCCGAGGTAAGCGAAAACAAGAATCAGGATGGCCTGGTANGAAGCGCCCCCAGTGGCCGCGTTGATGATGCGCCTTTGCACCTCAAGCGGCGCCGTACCGGCGAGGAAGAGGAGGATCGAAAGGGCGGCGATCGCGATCTGATGATGGCGACCCATGAGGAGCACGAAACCGAACAGGTTTTTCGGCATTTGACGTCCTGACCCCTCACCCTTCCGATGAGACGACGAGTTTTTCCATGTCGGGAACGAGAAGTACGAACGGTGCCGACGTTGCGAGCATCGAGGTGGCCAGCAGTTGCGCCATGCGAACGTTGGGAGCCGGNTGTTCCATGATCTTCCCTCGAATTCAGGCCTGTCTGGCCTCGNTCTCNGGCGGCGGGATTGCGACGCCGTAATAGGGATCGACCCAGACGAGCTGGTCCTTGATCGACGTCACGCCCGNNACATTCTCGACCGCGACTTTCGCGGCGAGACGTTCGCGTTCGTCGAAGATGGTGCCGTTCAACTCGGCAACGCCGTTCGTGACCCGGCAATGGATGAAGCCGTTACGGCTCCAGCTCTGCCGGGCAAGCTCGGCGTCGATCGCCGCCTGGATCTGCGCATCGTTTGCGGAAACGGCGGCGGCCGGCAGGGCTTGCGAGAGTGCGCGCAGCAGGTCGGAGCGGGCAACGATGCCGACGAGCCTGCCATTGGCGACGACNGGCAGGCGCTTGATATCCTGACGCTCCATCAGCCTGACGGCGTCGGAGATCGAGGCGGTTGGCGCGATCGCGGAGACTGGGGCGGTCATCACTTCCTCGACCCGTCGCCCGTGCGCGCGGACATATTCGTCGGCGATCTTGCCCGGGCTGGTCAGCCATTCGAGCAGCCAGGAACGCTTGCGTTCCGTGTTCAGTTCACTGCGGCGCAGGAAATCGCCTTCGCTGACGATGCCGACGAGCGCTCCGTTCGCATCAACGACCGGCAGGCCGCTGATCCTGTTGTCGAGCATTAACTTCGCGGCGTCGGCAACGGAACAGGATGCCGTTACGGTGATCGGCGGTGAGGTCATGATGGCTTGAACGAGCATTTTCAACTCCTGACAAAGACAGGTTTGGGATCATGCTGGTGGCGCTCTGAAGCTTTCGAACGCGTCGGCATTTGCCGACGAAACCAGTGGAACGAAGGTAACTGCGATGAAAGCGAAATGCTTTGATCAGCGTCAAAATCAAAAAGGCAAGGAAAACGGCGCGGGCAGATGAACAGGGTATTGGGCGACGCGCCGCCTGTGTCCCCGCCGCTTCGGCCGGCGGGAACGCTGCGCAGCGGCCGGCTATGCCGCGGACTGCCCCGGAGTTGCGACTGCGCTCGCCTGTCCGGCGATGTCGAGCACNATGCGCCCCTCGATCGTTCCCGCCTTCAGCCCGTCAAAGATGTCGTTGATGTCATCGAGCGGCGCGGTGGCGATCTCGGCTCGGACGCGACCTTCTGCGGCGAAGGCGAGCGCTTCATCGAGGTCGCGGCGTGTCCCGACGATCGAACCACGCACGGTGATGCGCTTCAGCACCACGTCGAAGATCGGTGTCGGGAAATTGCCCGGCGGCAGGCCGACAAGACTAATGGTGCCTTTGCGGCGTACCATACTGAGGGCCTGCGAGAAGGCGGGCGGCGAGACGGCGGTGACAAGCACGCCATGCGCTCCGCCGCTCGTCACCTTCAGCACTTTNTCGATCGTGTCTTCGGAAAGCGCATNGAGTGCGAGATCGGCGCCTACCTGGCGGGCAAGGTCGAGCTTGGCGGCGGCGACGTCGAGCGCNACCACCTTGAGGCCCATCGCCTTGGCATATTGGATCGCGACGTGGCCCAGCCCGCCGATCCCCGATATCGCCACCCACTCACCTGGGCGCGCCTCGGTTTCCTTCAAGCCCTTATACGTCGTGACGCCGGCGCAGAGGATCGGCGCAATCTCGGCGAAGTCGACATTTTTGGGAAGGCGGGCGGCGAAAGCGGCGGAGGCGATGACATATTCGGCAAAGCCGCCGTTGCAGCTGTAGCCGGTATTGTGTTGGTGTTCGCAGAGCGTTTCCCAGCCGGTTTCGCAATATTCGCAGCGAAGGCAGGCATCGTGCAACCAGGCGACGCCGACCGCATCGCCTTCCTTGAAATCAGTGACACCGGGACCGAGGGCGGTCACGATGCCCGCTGCCTCATGGCCTGGAACGAAGGGCGGCGTCGGCTTGACAGGCCAGTCACCTTCGGCTGCGTGCAGATCGGTATGGCAGACGCCGCATGCGACGACCTTCACCAGAATTTCGCCCGGCCCGGGCACAGGCACCGGCACGCATTCGATTGCGAGCGGTTTGCCGAATTCGCGCACCACTGCGGCCTTCATCAGTTTGTTCATCATGATCTCATCCCTTCGCGATGTTTGTTCGGCGGGGATGATGNAGGCGGCGCCCGGCGGCGCATTGATTCATCGCAAAGCGGTTCTTGACGACGTTCATGGCACATTNCGCACGCCGGCNTGATCTCGTCTCTTGCGATATGTCGAGGAGTGCGGGCCGGAGTCATCCTATCCCGTGCGCAAAAACATCTGACGATGCAACTGCTTCACGAAACCATCGGCGGACGACGACGGAAGTGGCCGCCGCAAGCGTCACCATGTCCTGAACTCGTCAATCCAGCCTGGCAGTAAAGACGTAACCGACGCCGCGTACGGCCTTGATGAATTGCGGTCTCTTCGGATCTGTTTCGATCTTGCGGCGCAGCCGGACGATCTGGGCATCGATCGTCCGGTCGAAGGCNTCGAGGTTTCGGCCCCGGGTCAGATCCATCAGCACGTCACGGGTTAGCACCCGGCCGGCATGCCGCACGAAGGTTGCCAGCATGTCGAATTCGCCGGTCGTCAACTCGATCTCCGCGCCGTCGGGATCGAGAAGCTGCCGGCGGCTGAGATTGAGCTTCCAATCCTCGAAACCGATGATCTCCTCGCTGACCGGCTCGGCATTGCGTGCCGAAGATTGCCGGCGGCGCAGGATCGACTTCAACCGTGCGTGGACTTCTCTGAGATGGAAGGGTTTGGCGATGTAATCGTCGGCGCCGACTTCCAGACCGACGATCCGGTCGACGACGTCGTCGCGGCCCGTCAGCATCATGATCGGAACATCGGATTGGGCGCGAATTTCGCGGGCAAGATCAAGCCCGTCCGTGCCGCCGGGAAGGACAAGGTCAAGCAGGATGGCATCGAAACTCTGCTGACGCAGGCGTACCCGCATCTCGATGCCGTCAGAAGCGGAAGAGACGGTGTAACCCTCGCCCTCGAAATAGCGCGTCAGCATCTGACGAATGCGCGGATCGTCGTCAACGACGAGAAGATGCGCGTCATGCTGAAGTGTTGCCATCGCCCATCCGTCAAGCCGCTGCTTGTTACAGACTGTTACCCAATGGCACCGTCTTTAACACGCGTGGCATCAGCGTGTCACCAGCGTCGGGTTAGTTGTCCTCATCGACAGCACAGAGGGAACGGTCATGCTGCAGACAACCAATTTTCATCACGCGCTGGAAATCGCCAATGCGGTGCTTCTCGGCTCCGAACAGAGCTGCCTGCAGGCGCTTTTCAACAAGCGGCCGGTCGAACGTCTGGCAGCCGGGGAATCGCTGTTCTTCGAGGGCGACGCCGCCAAACACCTCTTCGAAGTGGTGGAAGGAAACCTGCGCATCTTCAGGATCATCTCCGATGGCCGCCGGGTCATCACCGGCTTTCTGCAAGCTGGCGACATCGTCGGCGTGTCTTTGAAGAACCACTATCTCTACAGCGCCGAAGCCATCACCGACACCAGGGTCCGCCGCCTCTCGCGCAAGGCTTTCGAGGCCGAAGTCGGCAACTCGCCGGCGCTGCGGCCAGAGGTCTTTGCCCGCCTTCGCGACGAGATGGCCGCCGCCCAGAACCAGATGGTGCTGCTGTCCTGCAAGAACGCCGAGGAGCGGGTCTGCAGCTTCCTGCTGAAGCAGCTTCATCGTGACCCGGGCCATAGCCGGTCCAATGCCATTGTCGAGCTGCCGATGACCCGGCTCGACATTGCCGACTATCTCGGCCTGACGATCGAAACCGTATCGCGAATGATGACGAAGCTGGCGAACAAGGGGATCCTGGTATCGGCCGGCCGTCATTGCGTTCGCATCGTGAAATATGGAATGCTGGTGCAACTCTCCGGCGACGATGACGAATATGATGGCGACGAACGCGGCTTGCTCGCNTACGCTGGAAGGCAACGCCAATGATCCTGAAATGACGAAAGTGCCGGAATGAAACTTCCGGAATGCCGAGCGGCGCGGCGCAAATTTATGCGACGCGCTTTGACGACGCTGCGTCCGGCGGCATCGAGCGATGTGCGGTTCGTATCCCCGCCATTTCGGACGATTGCCACGCGCGACGCCATCTGCGGACATCATTTGCAGTGATCATGACCACGTCACCGCCGGCCTCCTTTGAACCGAGGCGGTTCGCCGCGATTTCGCAGAACGCGTCGACATATTGAAGGAAACGGACTTCGGTTGCGCGAGGTGGCGAGGCTACGGAGAGCAGCGCGCGCCTGGAAACAATGACGGTTTTCATGTCTGCGCCGAAACGCACATCGATGCGCCCAGACTTATCTCGTGCATTCAGGCTTGCTGTGACGACATCGTGCGGCACTTTCATCTCCTTTGAGCCGGCATCTCCGTTGAGCAGGAGCCTGCGTTGCATGAACTGCTGCCGGCCAGTGGTGCTCCCTCTCAAGGTACGAGATCAGCACAAAGACACTTTGACCTCGGTCAACTCCACATCATTTGCCGTGCGGCAACTCATGGAACTTGGGGGCATGACGGCGTGTGTCGGAACGCTTCGCCCGCGAGCGGATGGATCAGCGGGCCGACTTTGACGTCGAGCTGAGATGGACGACGATTTCACCAGTGGACGCCAACATTGACCTAGAACAAGGAAGATCGCGCGTTTCGACGTCATAAACCATTCTGTTTTGTCAAAGGATGCGACAATGTCCGACTGTCTGGTCGCCAAGTATGGCGACGCGCGGTTCCCGCGCTACACGAGCTATCCAACGGCGCCAGCCTTTTCAGCCACGGTGGGGCCGGATGAATATGCGAGGGGACTCGCCAACATCGCANAAGCCGGACCCGTCTCCGTCTATCTCCACGTCCCNTTCTGCCGCTCGATGTGCTGGTACTGCGGTTGTCACACGAGCATCACCCGGCAGGATGGTCCGGTTCGCGAATACCTGGATGTCATGAGCCAGGAGATCGAGCTTGTATCCTTCGCGGCCGAAAACGACGTCCCCGTCAAGAACGTTCATTTCGGTGGCGGCACCCCCACGATCATGAAGCCGCAGGAGTTTGCCGCAATCATGGCCAAGCTGCGGAGCGCCTTCCGGTTTGAGGCAGATNCGAGCATCGCGGTNGAAATCGATCCACGCACATTGGCTGCTCCAATGATCGAGGCGCTCGGTGAAAGCGNTGTCGATCGCGCAAGCCTCGGCGTTCAGAGCTTCGANCCGATCGTGCAAGCCGCGATCAACCGAACACAATCCTTCGAACAGACGGAGATTGCGGTCAGCGGGCTACGCTCCGTGGGCATCTCCAGTATCAACTTCGATTTGATCTACGGCCTTCCGAAACAGACCGTGCAATCCTGCATCGANACCGTCAGACTGGCCGCGCAGCTGCGTCCGGAGCGTTTNGCCGTTTTCGGTTATGCGCACATACCGNCCTTCAAGAAGCACCAGCGCCTCATAGATGAAGCGTCGCTTCCGGATGCAAAACAGCGAAACGAGCAGGCCGAAGCCATCGCGGAAGAGCTTGCGAAGGCCGGATATGCGCGCATCGGGCTCGATCATTTTGCGCTGCCGGACGATCAACTCGCGATCGCTGCGCGCAACGGCACGATGAGAAGGAATTTCCAAGGTTACACGACGGATGANTGCGATACGCTGATCGGCCTCGGNGCTTCGGCGATCGGGCGGCTGCCGATCGGCTATGTCCAGAACCATGTGCCATTGGGGCTATATCAGGAGCGGGTTGCTTCCGGCATCCTGCCGACAGCCAAGGGATATCTTCTCACCGAGGANGATAAGCTCCGGGCCAAAATAATCGAACGGCTTATGTGTGATTTCGAAGTCGATCTCGCAGGATTGAGCAAAGAGTCNGGTTTTGACATCGAATTCCTCATCGACCGAAACGATCGGCTCAGTGAGCTTGTCGCCGATGGCGTCGCGGCGATTTGCGGAGATCGGATTGTCGTGTCTCAAGACGCACGGTTCATGGTCCGCGCCGTTGCCGCGGCATTCGACGCCTATTTCGGTTCGCACGGACGCACGCACAGCAAGGCCGCTTGAGCNAGAAACCAGCCCTTGCTCGGCGCGCTGCCATGGCCCGCCAGCTTGTTGCTGCAGAGGTAATAGGATGAAGAACCCAATCCCGGACAGTTTCGGAGAACTCGAGAGCTGCTATGAGCAGCTTATGTCGTGGTGCGACGTGCTGCAGGCAATTGCCGACTTTCTGCCTTGCCATATCGANGAAGGCCTCTGCCGCCGTCTTTCACGCGGTCTGATCCCGCTATTGCTGACGACTCACCAGCTCGAAGAGCACTTGGTCTCGTCNGCGCTCGGACTGATCATGGAGGTCGAGGAGCTGTCCGATGCGAGGGAACACCGGCAAGCCGGTCGCCTATTCGATCATGATGCGGCTCANCACCTCGTCTTCACGCTGGAAACCCTGAGCGAGGGGCGCTGCCGGCTCTCCTGGGAAGCCGTAGGATATCAGCTGCGTTCGTTCTGCTGTTCGATGCGCCGGCATATCAAGTCGGAGCGGGAGATCATCAGGTTGCTTCAACGGGCAATGAAGGACGAACCGCCGTCGCGTCCCGATGCAGCTGCGCAAACGGAGGCNGCCTGAGCAATGCGACGCGGCCGCGAGCTGCCGTGCCGATAATCGCGAAGCAGCACGCGCTGAACGCGACGGTGCGGACGGCGCGCAAGCGTGCCGTCCGCACCTGTCGATCAATCACTGGGTGATCTGAGCCGGGGTGATCTGCGCGAGGTCGGCATCCAGCCTTTTGCGCGCCATGTTCGGCACCTTGGCGATCTTGATCGCGTCAAGATTGACCGGGTTGTCGCCGACCTGGATCAATGCAACCATGCCCATGCCCACATGCGGCGTGCACTTCAAGACATATGCGCCCGGAATATCGAACTTCGCCTGATACTGTTCGCTCGGCCTGGATTTGAACTCAGGAACGCCATCGGGAATGAGACCCTTGAACGTCTCGACGTTGTGGCTCTTGTCCGTGGGAATGAACGTGACAGTATCGCCCGGAGCGATCTTCAGGAAGCCGGGCTCAAACACCATCGCGCCGTCCGCGCCCTTGTTCAGCATCTGAACCTGGTGGTCAGCAGCCATCAACGGTGCAGCCGAAGCGATCAAGGCTGCCGTTGCAGCGATCAGACCGAATTTCAAACGCATTTGCATATCTCCTGTTCTCCGAGGTCCGGTTCGGCCTCGCGGACGTTTTTTAAGACATGCAGGACGCNGGTTCTTTGATGCGGGTCAAACGCGGGAGAAACCACACGCACCGCGCGGGCGAAGGCGCAAGAGCGGGTGAGCTTGCACCGCCGACAGATGTCACCTTGCGTCGAGAAGTTCGCGGATCCTCAACGCCAGCTCCTTGGCGGTATAGGGTTTGCGCAGCCACCGGGCGCCCGGAACCGTATCATTGCCCGCGAGACCCGGTTCGGANTATCCCGACGTGAAGAGCACGGCAATGTCCGGCCGTAAAATACGCACCTCTCTTGCGAGCTCGTCACCCGTCATCCCGCCCGGCATCACGATGTCGGTAAAAAGCAGCGCGACGTCAGTGTTTTCCTTGAGGAGATCGAGCGCGCGGTGACCGTTTTCGGCTTCGCGCACCGTATAGCCCATCGAGGCGAGCCTAGCGACGGCGACGCGGCGAACACGGGCGTCATCTTCGACGACGAGCACGACTTCGTCCCCTTGCGGCAGTTGGCTCTCACCCGCGCCATGGTCCGGTGCCGCCTCTTGAGGCTTCCCGCCATTGGTTGCGGGGAGATATATCCGGACTGTCGTGCCGCGCCCCACCTCACTGTAAATCTGCAGATGCCCACCCGATTGCTTGACGAAGCCGTAGACCATGCTCAGTCCGAGACCTGTGCCCGAGCCGACTTCCTTTGTCGTGAAAAATGGCTCAATCGCATGCTTCCTGACCTCCTCCGTCATGCCGGAACCGGTATCCGTCATCGTGACCAGCACGAAATTGCCGCTGCGTAGCTCCGGATACATTTTCGCATAGTCGGCATCGAGATAGACGCGCGAGATCGTCGTCGTCAGACTGCCGCCCCTGGGCATGGCGTCCCTTGCGTTCAAAGCGATGTTCAGAATGGCATTCTGGAGCTGCGAGCTGTCCACAAGGACGTTCAGGCCAGATCCATCGATGACGGTCGACAACCTGATATTTTCGCCGAGCGTTCGACGGAGCAGATCCGANAAGCCGCTCACAACTTGACCAAGATCGGCGTGCTTCGGATTCAACGGCTGTCGGCGACCGAAAGCGAGCAGTTGAGCCGTGAGAACAGCTCCGTCCTCCGCCGCGGCCTGAGCCTCTCCCAGNATTTCACGAAGGTTGCCGGGCGGCAGTTTGTCCTCGATCATTTCGAGATTGCCGCTGATGACGGTGAGGAGGTTGTTGAAGTCGTGCGCGATGCCTCCGGTCAACTGCCCGACAGCTTCCATCTTCTGTGACTGGCGAAGATCTTCCTCGATTTTGTAACGGCTGGTGAGATCGCGGATAAAACCGGTGAATATCCGCTCTCCGTTTGCCGTCGCTTCGCCGACGTGGAGTTCCATCGGAAATTGCGAACCGTCGGCCCGCTGACCGGTGACGACACGNCCGTAGCCGATGATACGTTTCTCGCCCGTATCGATATAGTGGTCGATGTAGCCGTCGTGGGCATCGCGATAGGGGTTCGGCATNAGGTTGCTNACGTTGCGGCCGCAAATTTGATCGGAAGACATTCCAAACAGCTTCTCGGCAGCCTTGCTGAACGAAAGCACCATTCCCTTGTCATCGATCACCACCATGGCATCCGGCACGGTGTCCAGGATCGAGCTCAGATGCGCTTCGCGGGATTTGACTACCTCTTGCGCTCGCTTCAACGCGCTGACGTCGCTGTTTGTCTGGATGACGGCAAGATCGCCATCCGGCAAATTGACCAGCACGCAACGAGAGGCAACATGAATCTCGTGCCCGCTCTTGTGACGATGAATGATTTCACCCTGCCAGAAGCCGCGCGACTTCAGTTGGTTGCGGATGTTTTCCACCGGTTCGGGGAACTGCGTCGCCAGCAATTCGTGCACCTCCTCCCCGACCGCTTCCTCTCTTGCCCAGCCATACATGTTCTCGCAGCCAATGGACCAATGCGTGACAGTTCCCTCAAAACGATGGATCAGGATGTCGGCTCCGTCCAGCACGTGCACCATGGCATCCAGTTCCTGGGACGATACGGTTCGCGGTGATATGAGGCGGTGAGGCATGAACGTCGATCCTGCGGCTTCGTTACGTCAGTGCAAGCTGACCCTATGACAGGATTTCTCCGAAAAATCATCAGCGTCGCCGGACAACTGCTTAAGAAGGGCGCGATTGACGATTCGCAAATCATGCCTGCCCTCTGGAGCGACGACGTTTCGCGATGCAAGTTTGGTGAGGGTGCGAGACACGGTTTCAATGGTCAAACCGAGATGGTCTGCAATGTCCTGCCGGTTCATGGGGACGCGCAGCAGGCTCTGCCGCGCCTGGGGATTGCGGCGGGATACAAGCTTCGCGATGAAACTGCACAGGCGCTCTTCTGCATTCTTCTTCGAGAGCAGTACCATCTGTTCGTGTGCGGCAGCCGTCTCCTGGCAGAGCAGGGAAATGTATGCGGTGTGAAGAGCATCCGACCGGGCGACTTCGTCGTGGAAGCTTTTCCGGGATACGCGGCGAATCCGGCATTCGGTCACGGCTTCCGCGGTGAAGAGGAAATCGCGTTGCAGCGATGCACCGATCAGGTCGCCGGCGAAGCAAAACGCGGTTATCACACGGCGGCCCTCCCCGACGATGCGATAGAGACGAACAACCCCCTCCACGACCTGGAAGAGATGTTTCGGCTCGTCGCCCTCCCAGCAGATGGCTCTCCCGGCGGAGATGGACTCCATTGCGGAGGAGAGGAAGAGCGCGGACAAAGATCGACCGGCATAGATCGTTTCGTTCGTCATTTCGGCATGTTCGAACGCTTGGTTTTTCTGCATCAGCATCGTCGTGTCCCCCATTGTCAGGACATGTACTAGAACGCCCCTGCGTCACACCGGAATGAGCGGACGGTGCCAANGGGTGAAAGTTTGTAACAGTTTGTAACTGCGGCGGTCCGCGCCGGTCTTACTGTCCGCTCGTTGATGTAGATCAAGGAGTAATTCGCAGCTTCGTGACAGTCCTGCCGAGAAAGCCGGCCGCGACGCGGTCGTCTGTGCACTGGGGACGACATCATGAATTACACAACGGAAACGATGGTGATCACGGTCGCGGCGTTTCTAGCGTTGCTAGGAGCCGCATTCGCCCATGATCATCTCTTTGCGATCCATATGGGCATACTTTGCCTCTGCCTCGTCATCGGCGCTTTGCTGCTGGTCAGGAACGTTGACTTTTCACCGGCAGGCCAGCAACGCAAAGTCGACATATCCGGCTATTTCGACGAAGTGGTGCGTTATGGCTTGATCGCCACGGTGTTCTGGGGCGTGGTCGGCTTCCTGGTGGGCGTGATCGTCGCGCTGCAACTGGCCTTTCCCGACCTCAACATTGCGCCTTATCTCAATTTCGGAAGGCTGCGGCCGGTTCACACGTCGGCGGTTATCTTCGCCTTCGGTGGCAACGCCCTCATCATGACGTCGTTTTATGTCGTGCAGCGCACCTGCCGCGCACGTCTTTTCGGCGGGAACCTCGCCTGGTTCGTATTCTGGGGTTACCAGCTTTTTATCGTGATGGCTGCGACCGGATATGTCCTCGGGATCACCCAAGCCCGCGAATATGCCGAACCCGAATGGTACGTCGACCTCTGGCTGACCATCGTTTGGGTCGCCTATCTCGCCGTGTATCTTGGGACGATCCTCAAGCGCAAAGAGCCGCACATCTACGTGGCAAACTGGTTCTATCTCGGCTTCATCGTCACCATCGCGATGCTGCATGTGGTCAACAACCTGGCGGTTCCGGCGTCGTTTCTCGGCTCCAAAAGCTATTCCGCCTTCTCGGGCGTACAGGACGCGCTGACCCAATGGTGGTACGGCCACAACGCCGTCGGCTTCTTCCTCACCGCCGGCTTCCTGGGCATGATGTACTACTTCGTGCCGAAGCAGGCCAACCGACCCGTCTATTCATACCGGCTTTCGATCATCCACTTCTGGGCACTGATCTTCATGTACATCTGGGCCGGGCCCCATCATCTGCATTACACGGCACTGCCCGACTGGGCCCAGACACTCGGCATGGTTTTCTCGGTGATGCTCTGGATGCCCTCCTGGGGCGGCATGATCAACGGTCTCATGACCCTTTCGGGCGCCTGGGACAAAATCCGCACCGATCCGATCATCCGCATGATGATCGTCGCCATCGCCTTTTACGGGATGTCGACCTTCGAAGGTCCGATGATGTCGGTGAAGACAGTCAATTCGCTCAGCCATTANACAGAATGGACGATCGGTCATGTGCATTCCGGCGCGCTCGGCTGGGTGGGAATGATCACCTTCGGNGCGATCTATTATCTGACGCCGAAGCTATGGGGACGCGAGCGCCTCTACAGCCCGCGGATGGTCAACTGGCACTTCTGGCTCGCAACCCTCGGAATCGTCATCTACGCCGCCGTGCTTTGGGTTGCCGGCATCCAGCAGGGGCTGATGTGGCGCGAGTACAATTCCCAGGGCTTCCTCGTCTATTCCTTCGCGGA
>Ga0063456_1000967_pt1 | contig 16366 bp, 18 predicted proteins | sample AraplaMF_Cvi_mMF_FD_56228 | JGI IMG/M metagenome (GOLD analysis project Ga0063456, IMG submission 56228) | Arabidopsis root microbial communities from the University of North Carolina, USA - plate scrape MF_Cvi_mMF version 2 (version 2) | ecosystem: Host-associated > Plants > Roots > Endosphere ... | reverse complement strand
TCCATGCTGAAGAATATCGATCCGGCTCTGAACGCGGATGTGCTGCACGCGCTCCGGTCCATGGGGCATGGCGACACGGTCGTTGTTTCCGACACCAATTTNCCTTCGGATTCGATTGCCCGGCAAACGGTGCTCGGCAAGCTGTTGCGGATAGACAATGTGTCCGCTGCCCGCGCCATCNAGGCTATTCTTTCGGTGATGCCGCTGGATACGCCGCTGCAGCCGTCTGCCGGGCGAATGGAAATCATGGGCGCGCCGGACGAGATCCCTCCNGTGCAGNAGGAAGTCCAGGCCGTCATCGACAGCGCCGAGGGCAAGCCGGCGCCGATGTATGGCATCGAGCGTTTCGCCTTCTACGAGGAAGCCAAGAAGGCCTATTGCGTCATCACCACGGGCGAAAACCGCTTCTACGGCTGTTTCCTCTTCACCAAAGGCGTGATTCCGCCGGAAACCGTTTGAAGGGAAACGATAATGAAGGCGGGCGTTTCGATCCTCGGGATTTTCGTAGCCGACACGGCCTATCTGGCCAAGCGTATGCCAAACATTGGCGAGACCATCACCGGGACCGGTTTTGCGGTAGGCCCGGGCGGCAAGGGATCCAACCAGGCTGTCGCTGCAGCCCGTGCCGGTGGAATAGTCTCCTTCATCTCGAAGATCGGCCGCGACACGTTCGGCGATATGGCGCTGAAGACCTATGCGGAAGCCGGCGTGACGCCGAAGGTTGTCCAGATGGACGATATGCCGACCGGCGCTGCCTTCATCTACGTCAATGATGGTAACGGCGACAATGCGATTATCGTTTATCCAGGTGCGGCAGGCACTATCGGCATTGGTGATGTCGAGGCGGCACGCGAGACCATCGAGCAATCGGCGGTTTTCGTGACCCAGCTCGAACAACCGGCCGAAGCGGCGCAACGCGCCCTCGAAATCGCTCACGCGGCCGGCGTGACCACTGTTTTCAATCCAGCCCCGGCCGAGCCGTTTCCGGACACGATCTATCCGCTCTGCGACTATATCGTGCCAAACGAAACCGAAGCAGCGGCCATCGTCGGCTTTCCGCTCGACACGCTTGACGACGCCAGACGGGCTGGCGACGCCTTTCTTGCCAAGGGCGTGAAAGCCGCGCTGATCACGCTGGGTGGTCGCGGCGTGCTGTATCATACGGCGGGGCAATCGGTTCACGTTCCGGCAATCTCGTCGGGAGCAGTCATTGATACCACCGGCGCCGGCGACGCCTTTGTCGGTGGCTTCTCGGCAGCGCTCTCGCGGGGCGCTCGTCCGGTCGAGGCCGTGCGTTTCGGCTGCGCGACCGCCGGTATTGCGGTGACGCGGCGGGGTACCGCGCCTGCAATGCCGAAGATCGAGGAAATCGAGGCGCTTCTCCAGAAAGGGGACGCGGCATGACCCGCAACGATCCGATCAAACACGTCTTCATCTGGCCGGCATTGCTGATCGTGCTGGTGATCTCGATCTTCCCGCTGATCTATTCGCTGACCACCAGCTTCATGAGCCTGCGGCTGGTGCCGCCGATCCCCGCGCATTTCGTCGGCTTCGGCAACTATATGGAACTGCTTCAGAATCCGCGCTTCTGGAATGTCGCCTGGACGACGACGATCATCGCTTTTGTCGCGGTGACGCTGCAATATGTCATCGGNTTTTCCGTGGCGCTGGCGCTCAACCGNCGNGTGCCNGGCGAAGGTTTGTTCCGGGTGAGCTTCCTGGTGCCGATGCTGGTGGCGCCCGTTGCCGTTGCACTCATCGCCCGCCAGATCCTCAATCCCACGATGGGCCCGCTCAATGAGTTGATGACCGCCTTCGGCTTTCCCAATCTGCCGTTTCTGACGCAGACCAGATGGGCTATCGGAGCCATCATTTCCGTCGAAGTGTGGCAGTGGACACCCTTCGTCATCCTGATGCTGCTTGCCGGGCTGCAAACCCTGCCGGAGGACGTCTACGAGGCCGCCGCGCTTGAAAACGCCAGCCCCTGGCAGCAGTTCTGGGGGATCACCTTCCCGATGATGCTGCCGATTTCGGTGGCTGTGGTCTTCATCCGCCTCATCGAAAGCTACAAGATCATCGATACGGTGTTCGTCATGACAGGCGGAGGGCCTGGCATTTCCACGGAAACGCTCACCTTGTTCGCGTATCAGGAGGGCTTCAAGAAGTTCAACCTCGGCTACACTTCCGCCCTGTCCTTCCTGTTCCTGATCGTCATCACCGTGATCGGGCTGGTCTATCTCGCCATCCTGAAGCCCTATCTGGAGAAGCACAAATGAGCGTGCGTGACCTCAAGGGATCCGGCCGCTGGTGGGCGNTTGCAGGCTGCCTGCTCTGGCTGGCCTTCACCTTCTTTCCGCTTTACTGGGTCGCGATCACCTCGTTCAAGTCGCCGCTCGGCGTTGTCGGCGGGCCGACCTATATTCCATTTGTCGACTTCGACCCAACGCTGACAGCCTGGAGCGAGCTTCTGTGGGGCGCACGCGGCCAGTTCTACAACACCTTCATCGCCTCGACGATCGTCGGGCTGTCCGCATCGGTGCTGGCCACCTTCATCGGATCGATGGCCGCCTATGCGCTGGTGCGCTTCACCTTCGAGGTCAAGCTGCTGTCCGGCGTGATTTTCGTCGTCGTTGCCTTCGGCGGATATCTGCTCGGCCGCCATGTGCTGGGCTACGGGCAGGCTATATCGCTGATCTTTGCTTTTGTTGCAGCGCTTGCGCTCGCCATCGGCTCCAGCCGTATCAAGCTTCCGGGGCCACTCCTCGGCAATGATGATATCGTCTTCTGGTTTGTGAGCCAGCGCATGTTTCCGCCGATCGTCGCCGCCTTTGCCTTGTTCCTGATGTATACGGAAATGGGCAAGTTGGGGTTCAAGCTGGTCGACACCTATACAGGCCTCACCTTCGCCTATGTCGCCTTCTCGCTGCCGATCGTGATCTGGCTGATGCGCGATTTCTTTGCGGCACTGCCGGTTGAAGTCGAAGAGGCGGCGATGGTCGACAATGTGCCGTCGTGGAGAATTTTCTTCGGTATCGTCCTGCCCATGTCCAAGCCGGGCCTGATCGCGACATTCATGATCACCCTCGCCTTCGTCTGGAACGAGTTCCTGTTCGCGCTCTTCCTGACCAGTTCCAAATGGCAGACCCTTCCCATTCTCGTCGCAGGGCAAAACAGCCAGCGCGGCGACGAGTGGTGGTCGATATCGGCAGCCGCCCTGGTCGCGATCATACCCATGGTCGTCATGGCGGGCATTTTGAGCAGGCTGATGCGGTCCGGCCTGCTTTTGGGAGCGATAAAGTGACCGTCCGACAACCCTAATCATTGTTCAATTCCGGGGAGGAAAACATGAGAAGATTGCTACTGAGTTCAACGGCCGCGGTACTGCTTGCAGCGGCAGGCACGACATCCGCGCTCGCATGCGAACCGGACTACACCGGTGTCACGCTGACTGCCACGACGCAGACGGGACCTTATATCGCCTCTGCGCTGCAACTCGCGGCCAAGGGCTGGGAGGAAAAGACCTGCGGCAAGGTTAATGTGGTGGAATTTCCGTGGTCGGAACTCTATCCCAAGATCGTCACCTCGCTGACCTCGGGCGAAGACACGTTCGACGTGGTCGCCTTCGCGCCAGCCTGGGCGCCGGACTTCACCGATTTTCTCTCGGAAATGCCCAAGGCGATGCAATCGGGTGCCGATTGGGACGACATCGCTCCGGTTTACCGCGAGCAACTGATGGTCTGGAACGGCAAAGTGCTGTCACAGACCATGGATGGTGACGCGCATACCTATACCTACCGCATCGACCTTTTCGAGAACGCCGACAACCAGAAGGCCTTCAAGGCAAAGTATGGTCATGATCTCGCGCCGCCGAAGACCTGGAAGGAATATCTCGACATCGCCGAGTTCTTCCAGCAGCCGGACAAGGGCCTCTGGGGCACCGCGGAAGCCTTTCGCCGTGGTGGCCAGCAATTCTGGTTCCTGTTCAGTCACGTCGCCGGATACACCAGCCATCCCGACAATCCCGGCGGCATGTTCTTCGATCCCGACACGATGGATGCNCAGGTCAACAATCCGGGCTGGGTGCGCGGNCTGGAGGAATATATTCGCGCGTCGAAACTGGCCCCGCCAAATGCGCTGAACTTCTCGTTCGGCGAAGTGAACGCGGCCTTTGCCGGAGGCCAGGTCGCCGAGTCGATCGGCTGGGGCGATACCGGCGTCATTGCCGCCGANCCGAAGCAGTCGAANGTTGCCGGTAGCGTCGGCTCGGCATCACTGCCGGGATCGGACGAAATCTGGAACTACAAGACCAAGAAGTGGGANAAGTTCGACCACGTCGTCCAGACCTCTTTCATGGCCTTCGGCGGTTGGCAGGCAGCCGTACCGTCGTCTTCCAAGAACCAGGAGGCGGCTTGGAACTATATCCAGTTCCTGACGAGCCCGGCAGTTTCCGGTCAGGCGGCGATCACCGGCGGCACAGGCGTCAATCCTTATCGTCTATCGCACACGACAAATACGGCGTTGTGGTCGAAGATATTCACCGAGCGTGAGGCAAAGGAATATCTTGGAAGCCAGAAGGACGCGGTAACCGCCAAGAACACGGCGCTCGACATGCGCCTGCCGGGCTATTTCTCCTATACGGAAATTCTTGAGATCGAGCTTTCCAAGGCATTGGCAGGAGAAGTGACGCCGCAGCAGGCGCTGGATACCGTGGCTGCCGGATGGAACAAGCTGACGGACGAGTTTGGCCGCGACAAGCAACTGGCAGCCTATCGTTCGTCGATGGGCCTGCCTGCAAAATAAACCCATCCGCAACATCCCATCTCGGCAGTGCCGGGATGGGATCAGGCATCGTTGAAAGAAGACGGAGACGATCGCCGCTTAGAACTGGCGATGGAATTCTCGTGAAAAGGTTACAGCATGTCGCAGGTGCGTTTGGATCAGGTCACCAAATCCTTTGGCAGCGTTGAGGTCATCCCTCCGCTCGATCTGGCAATTGCCGACAAGGAATTCGTGGTTCTCGTGGGGCCGTCCGGCTGCGGGAAGACAACCACCTTGCGGATGATCGCGGGGCTGGAACAGACGACATCAGGGGAAATCCGTATCGGCGAGCGCGACGTTACGGCGCTGCGTCCGGGTCTGCGCAATTGCTCGATGGTGTTTCAGAATTATGCGCTCTATCCGCATATGACAGTCGCCGAAAACATCGGCTACGGCATGAAGGTGCGCGGAACGCCGAAGCAGGACATCGATGCCGCCGTTGCAAATGCGGCGCGCATTCTCAATCTCGGTGCCTATTTGAAACGCAAGCCGAACGCGCTTTCGGGTGGTCAACGCCAACGTGTGGCGATTGGCCGGGCGATTGTCCGCCAGCCGGATGTGTTCCTGTTCGACGAACCATTGTCCAACCTCGACGCTAAATTGCGCATTGAAATGCGAACAGAAATCAAGCTCTTACACCGCCGACTTAAAACCACGATCGTCTACGTTACGCACGATCAGGTAGAGGCGATGACGATGGCAGATCGGGTCGTGGTTATGAATCAAGGGCGGATCGAGCAGGCCGCTGATCCGATCACCCTATATGAATCCCCGAAGAACCTCTTTGTCGCTGCCTTCATCGGCTCGCCCAGCATGAATTTCATCGAGGGCCGACTTGTGCAAACGTCCGGTGGAATTGCCTTCCAAGCCGAGGGTGACGTCGACATTGCGATTCCTGCGCAAAGAGCCGAGCGCCTTTCGGCGGCAGTGGGACAGTCCGTGGTTCTCGGAATCCGACCGGAACATACGATCGTCAGGGATCCAAACGCTTCGACTGTGAGCCTCCATGTCGCCGATATCGAGCCCCTCGGTCCATACACACTGGCGATCGGCAAGGTCGGGTCAGCAGCCTTTACTGCCCAAATCGACGCATCCTCGCGCGTTGGCCCGGATGACAGGATCAGCGTTCCAATTGATCCCCNAAAAATGCACTTCTTCCTTAAAAGTACCGGAGACACGGTCGGCTAAGAACCACCGCGACCCNATGCAGCGATCCATCAAAGGACATGCGGAGATCGCGATCTGCTCGGTATGAATTCAAAGATNCGTGGCNTTGGCAGCGCTGCATAAGCGCGAAAGCGCGTCGCGCAAAAGGAAGAATGCCCCTCTCCGNNACTGGAGAGGGGCNACATCATTACCTGTTGGCCGCGACTGGGCGGACCAGCGGGGTGACGCGGCGNATGGTGACGCGGCGGTTTTCCTGCTCGGGGCCCGACGTGTTGACCTTCAGATACTGCTCACCATAACCCTGCGTCGCGAGGTTCTCCGGCGCGATGCCGTAGACGTCGGTGAGCACGTTGGCGACCGATTCCGCCCGCTGGTCGGACAGGAGGAGGTTGCTCTGGTCTGAGCCAACAGCATCGGTATGCCCCTCGATNAGGAAGGTCTCGCTCGGATCCTTCNGGAGCACCTGGCTGATCGCGTCGGCGACCTTGCGCAACGTGCGCGCCTGGGTCATCGGAATCTCGGCGCTACCGGTCGCGAAGGTGATCGTGTCGAGGTCGATGCGGCGCACCTTGTCGCGGATACGGGCCGAATACTTCACCTCATCAAGCGAGTAGACGCGTTCCACAGGCTCGACCGGCGGCTCGCTCAGGAACTCGTAATAGTCCCGGTTCGGGTCGCTGCGCGTGTCGATGATGTAGTCGCTGAGCGGTACGCGCAGCCGCATCGGCGGCAGGTCGGCGCCCGGATCCTCGAAATAGTCGCGGTCCGGATCGTCATAGAGGTCCTGCGAATAATAGAGCACGTCCTCGCGCCCGCGGGCGTCGACGCGCGACCGCTGGATGATGTCGCCGTAGCGGTTGCGGATCGTCACGATGCGGTAGCCTTCCGGCCGCGTGATCGTCTCACGGTAGCGGTCGCCTGAAAGCTCCTCGTAGCTCGGCCGCTCGCCGTCGCGCAGGAAGCGCCGGTCGTCGTCGCCGCGCACGATCGTCCTGTTGTCGTACTGGATGATCACCCGGCTGTCGCCGTCGCCGCGGTCGTCGAAGCGCGCGCCGTCGGGACGGACGAATTGCGGCCGCTCATCGAGCTTCCTGCCCTTCTCGCGGGTCACCGCCTCGAGCTTGACCGGCGCCGTCGCCTGGCCGCCGGTGGCAGCCTGCGCATCGGCATCCGAGGTCGGCACCTTCACTTCCTGGCTGTCGGCGCGCTGCCGGTCGCGGTCGCGGCGGCCTTCGCGGCCCTTGCTGCGGTCGGCATCCTTGTCGCTGTCGAGCACGGCTGCGCCGTTCTCGACCGGCAGAACGACGGTCTCATTGCTCTTGGCCGGATCTGCTGCGATCTTCTTGCGGCGCTCCAGTTCCTCGGGCGAAACCTTTTCCGGTGCCGGAATAGCCTGCTCCACCTGCTGGCCACCGCTGGCGTCCGGCTGCGGCTGGGCAGTGTCGGTCGCGGGCGCGGCCGGCGGTGCGCCGGCGGGCTGTTCACCGGTGGGCTTTGCCGCCGTGCCGTCCTTCGGCTTCTCGGCGGGCGCGGCTTCCGGTGCCGCCTTGTCTTCGGTCGTCTTAGCCGCAGGGGCATTTTCTGCAGGTGTTGCAGTCTCGCCCTTTGTCGGCTTCTGCTTGGCAGGCGCCTCGGCTGCGGGTTTCATCTCTGGCTTCGCTTCGGGCTTGGCCTGTTCTTCGGTCGGTGTCACCGCCTCGGGAGCGGCAGTCTCAGCCTTGCCCTTGCCTTTATCTTTGCCCTGGGCCTTATCCTGCCCCTTCTCCCGCTTGCCGCCTTCCGGCTTGGCTTCAGGTTGTGCCTGTTCCGTTTCCGGCTGAGCTTCCTTTGCTGCCGGCTGCTGTTCGGGCTGAGGCTGAGCCTCCGGCTCGGCCTGCTGCGTCTCCTGCTTCTTCGGCTTCTTCGGCTTTTCCTGCGTTACCGGCTGCTCTTCCTGCTGCGGCGCGGCCTCCGGCTTTGCCTCGGGCTGGGCCTGCTGTTTGGCTTTCCGCTCGGGCTTGCTTTCAGGCTGCTCCGCGGGNGCCTCCTTCGGTGCCTCCGCCTTCGGCGCTTCCGGCTCTGCCTTGGGTTCAGGTGCTTCCTTCCGCTCGGCCTTCGGCTTTTCGGCGGGCGCTTCCTGCTGCGCCGGCTTCTCGGCGGCCGGCGCCTGTTCGGCCGGGGCTTCCCCCTGTCCCTTGTGCTTTTTCTTCTTCAGCAACTCCTCCTCGGAAGGCGCATCCTGCGCCACCTCGAAGCTACCCGGCTCGACCTGCCGCACGGCCGCGGCCTGCGTCGCAACGTCGCGTACGGCCGCCATCGCCGATGCCGGCTGCAGCGCCAGCGAAAGAGAAAGCAGCGGAAAAGCCGCGCTCGCGAACAATCTTGATTTCATGCCCATCGGGTTTCCTCGATCCTGTTTGAGCTTCTTGAAGGCCGCAAGGCCCTGGTTCCGCCCCTAGCTTCGCATTGAGGCGAAACGGCGGAATGGCAATCGCCGAGCCGCCGATTTGTTCCGGTTCTAGGGAGGTCGGGATTAACCTCGCGTGAATGTTGCAGTCTGCCGACGTTCATCTCGCCCGCTATTTGCACCGCCCAATTGCGGTGGGATTTGTGTTGCAATTCCATGAAAAAAAGTCTGATTATCGCCGCAAGGCGGTCTCAGCACCGTTGAACTGCGGCCGTCAGCCCAAGAGAAAAAGGAGCGACGGCTACCAACAGAGAGGATCCTCATGCATATCTCCACCCGTATTTTCGCGGCAGCCTCGATCGCGGCGATGTCCCTTTTTGCCGGCTCGGCCATGGCCGATGGCGAGAAGTANGTGATCGGCACCGATTCGACCTATCCGCCNTTCGAATTCGTCGATGCCAGCGGCACGATCCAGGGTTTTGACATCGACATCGCCAAGGCGCTCTGCGCCGAGATGAAGGCGGAATGTACCTTCGTCAGCACCGACTGGGATGGCATCATCCCGGCGCTCAACGCCAAGAAGTTCGACATGATCGTTTCCTCCATGTCGATCACACCGGAGCGTCTGAAGCTCGTCGACTTCTCCAACAAGTACTACAACACNCCGCCGGCAATCGCCGTGCCGAAGGATTCGACGATNGCGGATGTCGCCGGCCTGAAGGGCAAGGTGATCGGCGCGCAGACCTCGACGACTCACGCCAACTATGCCGAGAAGCATCTCGCCGACACCGAGCTGAAGCTCTACCCGACGGCTGATGAATACAAGCTGGACGTTGCCAGNGGCCGTGTCGATGCCGTCATCGACGACGTCGTCGTTCTCTCCGAATGGGTCAAGTCCGACGCCGGCGCCTGCTGCAAGATCCTGACGACNCTGCCGGTCGACAAGGAAATCAACGGCAACGGCGCAGGCATCGCCATCCGTCAGGGCGATCCGCTCAAGGAAAAGCTGAACACGGCGATCGCCGCGATCCGCGCCAGCGGTGAATACAAGAAGATCCAGGACAAGTACTTCGACTTCGACGTTTACGGCGAATAAGAAATTCGGTATCTGGCCGAGGAAGGTAATGGCGGAAGGCTTGCTCTTCCGCCATTTTTGTTTGACAAAGATGGCAAGATCAAAACGGCAAAAGCCGTGAGGGGAATTTACGCATGGGCGGATTATTTTCCGCGCTCGGCTCCTTCTGGAGCTGGATTGTGCACATTTTCGATCCGCTATGCGGACCCGTTGGCATCTTTACCTGGTTGGGTCAGTCGACGATTCTTGCCTGTGGCGATACCGGCTGGGGCGATGAGATCGCGCTTGGCCTGCAGGTCACGATTTCGGTGGCGATCGTCACCCTGCCGATCGGCCTCGTCATCGGCTTCCTGGTNGCGCTCGGCCAGCAGTCGGAGGAAAAGTCGCTGCGGCTGGCGGCCGGNATCTACACGACGATCTTCCGTGGCCTGCCGGAGCTTCTGACGCTCTTCATCATCTATTACGGCATGCAGATGCTCATCCAGTCTCTGCTGACCTTCGTCGGCTATGACGGGCCGCCCGTCGAGATCAATGCCTTCCTCGCCGGTGTCATCGCGCTTTCGGTCGTCTTCTCCGCCTACTGTTCGGAGGTGCTGCTCTCGGCCTTCCGCGCCATTCCCAAGGGACAATATGAGGCGGGAGATTCGCTCGGCCTGCATCGCGGCCGCACGCTGCGCCTGGTCATCCTGCCGCAACTCGTGCGCATCGCGCTGCCGGGCCTGACGAACCTCTGGATGGTGCTGCTGAAAGACACCTCCTACGTCTCGATCATCAGCCTTGCCGATATCCTCCGCCAGACGAGTGTCGCCGTGCGCGTGACCAAGGAACCCTTCTTCTTCTATGGCCTGGCCTGTTGCCTCTATCTGGTNCTCGCCATCCTCTCCTCCTTCCTGCTCGTCTATGTCGAGCGTTGGGCCAAGCGTTCGGAGATCAGTCGATGAGCTATGCCGAAACGCTGATTCCACCGCAGCCCGCGCCCCGCGAGGTGATGAAACCGATGACGCCGGCGCGCATGGCCGGCTATATCTTCGTCGCCGTCTGGGCTCTGCTGGCNGCGCTTCTTGTCTTTTCCGTCGTCAATGGCTGGGATCCGGAAAAATTCACCCGTTACGGTCCGCGCTACCTCCATGGTCTCTGGATAACGCTGAGCCTCGTTTTCATTTCCGTCATCTGCGGCGCCATCCTGTCGCTGCCGCTTGCCGTGGCGCGCATGTCGAAGAACCGGGTACTGAATGCGCTGGCCTACAGCTACATCTATTTCTTCCGCGGCACGCCGCTGCTTGCCCAACTGTTCCTGGTCTATTACGGCCTCGGCATATTCCGGCCGCAGCTTGAGGCCGTCGGCATCTGGTGGTTCTTCCGCGATGCCTGGTACTGCGGCCTCTTTGCCATGACCATCAATACCGCGGCCTATCAGGCCGAAATTCTGCGCGGCGCGATCGAAAGCGTATCGCATGGCCAGCACGAGGCGGCCGCCGCACTCGGAATCCACAAGTTCATCGCTTTCCGGAAAATCATCCTGCCACAGGCTCTCATCGTCGCGCTTCGCCCTTATGGCAACGAGATCATCCTTCTGATCAAGGGCTCGGCGGTCGTCGCCATCATTACCGTCCTCGACCTGATGGGCGAAACTCGCTACGCCTTCTCCCGCACCTTCGACTACCAGACCTATCTCTGGGCGGCGATCTTCTATCTCGTCATCGTCGAGGCCTTACGCCATCTCTGGGCCTGGATCGAACGCCGCCTGACCCGGCATCTCAAGCGCTGATGCGTGACGCCGAAACGCATGTCGCCGTTTTGGGATAAGCGCGTGCATGAGACAAAGCCGATTTGGCAGCACTCTCGGTATGATGCTGCCAAGTCATTGATATAAAAAATAAATTGTCCTTTTATGAAGTATCTGTAAAGATTTCATTAACCACTCGCATGTTTCCATATCACGTAGCGCTAATAAGCGCGCGAGTGGGAACAAGAAGAAGTGGAATGCGATGCACAAGGACATGGAAANACAATTGCAGGGCTACGGTCTNACGACCGCCCAGATCCTCTACCACCTGCCGGACCACCCGGCGATCCTGCAGACCTATGTCTGGCAGGACTACGACCTCGCCCCCGATTTTCCCGAAATGCGCGGCTTCCTGAAATTCTGGGAAGAGAAGCTCGACGGGCCGCTGCATTCGGTGCGCTACATCCACCGCAAGCTGATCTCGGCAACCGAGTGGCGGGCGCTGAAGGGCGAGTTCATCCTGCACTGATCGGCTCTGCAGCAGGCTGCCGAAAAGTGTGAGCGGTTCGGGCGGCATGTTCTGACCGCGTCAGACATGCGCCTCGCCATGACCGAATTCGCCTTCGTCGCGATCCGGGCGAAGCGCGAAAGCGAGCATACCGAGATAGAAGGCGACGACAATGGCAATGACTGCAAGGCCGGGAACCGGCCCGAGCACGGCATTGTCGATGACATAGGCCCATGACTGCGCCTGCAGCGCCGGCATGCCCTCCGTCTGCAGTTTCGGCGTCGAGATCTTCAGGCACCAGGCGAGCAACAGGATGAAATACATCCAGCCGTAATTGCGTTTGAGCCGGCGGTGCATCGCCTCCTGATAGCTGAGCAGGAAGCGCGGTTTGCGCAGGCTACGGGCGACCACCATCGCCCATTCGCCGCCGGCCCCGGCCTCCGGCGCCAGAATCTCGGCGAAATAGCAGCGCTCGATCTGGCGAATGCGGGCACGGTAGATATCGAAGAAGCGGTAACGCCGCGCCTCGATCATCAGCAGCAGCGTCACCAGCATCATCCCGAACAGCAGCACTCCATGATGCGAAGTCGGCGTCGACAGCGACACCGAAAGCAGTGCTGCGACCACGGTGATCGCCCAGTTGGAGGTTCGGTCGATGCGGTCGCGCCAACTTGTCATCCGTCCGAGTTCACCGCGGTAATAATGAATGAGCGTGTTCGTAACCTCGCCTGGTGTACTTGGCAGCAAAGGCCGTGCACCCTCTCCTTCCCGTACCAATGACGTCCTGTCTTCCTTCATTTTCATGGCTCGTTCCTCCCTTCGTCTTCTTTTCAGCCATTCTGCGCCCGCAAGCGCGCCATTGCAAAACATCGAAAGCAGCCTTAGACGCATGCTTGAAACAAAAGGACGATGGACTGCTATGGCAAAGAAGATCGACGAAGAAGCCCTTGGCGAGGCCTATAACCGGGCGCTGGCGCTGGAAAAGGCCGGCGATGTCGACGCGGCCGTTGCAGCCTATGAGGAAGTCTTGGCAATCGATCCCGACGATCACGGCGGTGCGGCCGTGCGCATCGCCGCGATGGGCCGCGGCGAGACGCCGGTCAGGGCGCCCGACGCCTATGTCGAGACCTTGTTCGACCAGCATGCCGAGGTTTTCGAGGACGTGCTCGTCGAGCAGCTCGGTTATCATGTGCCGATGCTGGTGCGCCAGCGACTGCAGACGCTGAAACTCGGACCGTTCAAGCGACTGCTCGATCTCGGCTGCGGCACAGGTCTCACCGGCGGCGCACTGCGCGATCTCTGCGCTGACATGACCGGCATCGATCTATCGGAGAAGATGGTCGAGATCGCCCATGAGAAGGATCTTTACGAGACGCTCTTCGTCGCCGAGGTCGAGGATTTCCTCGACGACAACGATGAGGAAGCCTTCGACATCATCACCGCCACCGACGTGCTGCCCTATCTCGGCGCACTCGAACCGCTGTTCTTCGGCGCCGCCGAGAACCTGACGCCGGGCGGCCTGTTCATCTTCTCCTCGGAGACCCTGCCCGAGGAAATCCTCGCCGGCCGCGCCTACATGGTCGGGCCGCACCAGCGCTTCGCCCATGCCGACGCCTATGTAAGAGAACGCCTGACNGCCACCGGTTTCGAACTCGTCGAGATATCGGATATCAACGTGCGTATGGAAGACGGCCAGCCGACACCCGGCCATCTGGTCATCGCTCGCTATATCGGCTGACGGATACTTGCACGATTGGCGAAGTATCTATTGCCTGAGACGTCGCAACCTGATAGTTAGTCGATCGGTAAAGTTTACCGCAACGATAGGAAAGGTTGCCGCATGTCGCTCGTGCTCTATGGGCATCCGCTCGCCTCCTTCTGCCACAAAGTGCTGATCGCGCTTTATGAAAACGCCACCCCCTTCGAAAATCGCATCGTCGACCTTTCCGATGAGACCTCACGCGCCGATCTTTTCCGTTTCTGGCCGATCGGCAAGATGCCGCTGCTCCGGGACGAGGCGCGCGACAGCACCATTCCCGAGACATCGATCATCATCGAATATCTCGAGCAATATTATCCCGGCCCCGTTCGCCTGCTGCCGCCGGAGATCGACCGGGCGCTCCAGGTCCGCCTGTGGGACCGCTTCTTCGACCATTATGTCCAGGCGCCGATGCAGACGCTCGTCAGCAATCGCCGGCGGCCCGAGGGCGCGGCTGACGAAATCGAGGTAGCTGCCGCCAAGACAACGCTCGCCACCGCCTATGCGATGATCGAAAAGCAACTCGCCGACAAGCAATGGATATCAGGCGACGCCCTCACCATGGCTGATTGCGCCGCAGCGCCTGCTCTCTTCTATGCCGAGACGCTCATCCCCTTCACTCAGGAACAGCCGAACCTGCGCGCCTATTATGATCGACTGCTGGCGCGCCCGTCCTTTGCACGGGTTCTGGAAGAGGCCCGCCCCTACTTCAAGTTCTACCCCTACAAAGACAGGCTGCCGGTCCGCTTCCAGGATACGGCGGGATGATCGAAAGCCAGGCAGATCTCGACCGTATGTTCCATGCGCTTTCCGATCGCAGCCGCCGCGGCATGATCGATCGCCTCGGCCGCGGCCCGGCCTCCGTTACCGAACTGGCCGCACCGCTCGCGGTTGCCTTGCCGACGGTGATGAAACATCTGCAGGTGCTGGAGGAGAGCGGCCTCGTGCTCTCCGAAAAATCCGGCCGGGTGCGAACCTATCGCCTGCAGCAGGATGCGCTTGCCACCGTCGAACGCTGGGTGGAACAGCGAAAGGTCCGCTGGACCACCGCCTTCGACAGGCTGGATCAATTTCTCGCCGATGAAACAAAGGGCCTTCCCGAATGACGACACGATCCGCCGAACATGCCACCCTCGTCATCGAGCGCCATTTGAAAGCGCCGGTTGCCCGCGTCTTCCGTGCCTGGTCGGCGCCGGAGGCCAAGCGCCAATGGTTTGCCTGCCATGGTGACTGGGTGCCGCTCGACTACCGGCTCGATTTCCGCCCCGGCGGCACGGAAAGAAACCACGTCGCCGATACCGACGGCCTTCTGCACGCCTATGACGCCCATTACATCGATATCGTACCCGATACCCGCATCATCTATGCCTATGAAATGAAGCTCGGTGAAACCCGCATCTCCGCCTCGTTGACCACCGTCGCCTTCGACGCCGAACCCGGCGGCACCAGAATGGTCTTCACAGAGCAGGTGGTCTTCCTCGACGGCTACGCCGACAACGGCGCCCGCCTCCAGGGCACCGAAATCGGCCTCGACAATCTGGAACTCTTCCTCGAGCGCGAGGAAAGCCAGATTCATTGACGTCAGGCGATCTGCCAGGGGTCAAGCGTTGCTTGATTTCTGCTGCGAGCCGGCCGTGCGCGTTGAAGTATTGAGTGTGACGGCACTCCGAATGAGCGCCTTCAACGCCTCCTCGTCGATCTCGTCGCCTTCGTGGAAATCGATGGCGCGCCTGACATTGCCGTCAAGGCTGGAATTGAAGAGGCCTGAGGGATCCGCCAGCGAGGCGCCTTTGGCGAAGGTCAGCTTCACCACGCTCTTATAGGTCTCGCCGGTGCAGATGATGCCGGCGCGCTCCCANACCGGAACGCCTCTCCACTTCCATTCCTCGACCACCNCGGGCTCGGCCTGCCGGATGAGCATGCGGACGCGGGCAAGCATCTCGCCCCGCCAATCGTGCAGTTCCTCGATCCTCGCATCGATCAGCTGAGAGGGAGAGGCTCCCTCGTTTCCTTCCCNGGAATCGCTCTTCTTCATGACTGCTGTCGCTTTCTTCATGGTTGTCGTTGCTGGNTGCCGGCCTGGCNTCCGCTCACATCCGTTCGCCNGGCAATTGGCTGGCCTGCTCCACCCAGGCGGCGAGCCGGGCTTCGTCGATTTGGTCGNTCTCGCGGATGTCGAGGTAGCGCACTTCCTTCTGNTTGGATTGGCCGGGCGGCAGAGGATGCAGCGACGTGCCGCGGAAGAAAGCCACCTTGACGTATTTTCGTGAAGCAATGAACGCCGAGGAACCAGCCCTGCCCTTCAATGCCGTAAAGGGGCGAATTCCATTTGACGGCCTTGTATACGCCGGGCACCGTGCGCGTGATCAACACATCCAGGCGGTGCCCGACGTCGCNTTTCCAGCCCGGCATGGCGGCGATATAGGCNTGCACCGGAGCGTCGCCGTAACCCTTGGCGATNTGAGGGTTGCCGCCGGAGAGAAGNGTCGGCTCCCCGGTGGCCGGCTTGGCCGCTGCCTTCTTGGTGACCTTCGCTTCGGTCTTGGACGTCTTGCCGGCCATCGCCTTCACTCCTATCCGCCATTGCGTCCCGCGCCGCGCCATCGGGTGGCATATGGCAGGACGAACAAGTAGAGACCGGTAAGCAGGAGCAAGGTGAGCGGCAACAGCGCCAAGAGGCCCACCCAGNCGGACGATTTCTCCNGCACCATGGCGATGATATTGGCGATGACCGCCACCGTAAAGGCAATGGACAGCCATCGGTGGATCTGNCGAAACCAGTTGTTCCAGTTCAATTGGGACCTCCTCCTCGAAATGAGCCTTGANGATGGGCTGCTTGCCGGGCGGGCGCCTCTCACTCTGTCCGCGCGAGAACCTGCTCCAGCTTTTCGAAGAACTGCGGCCAGCCGCTCCTGGCGCCTCCATAG
>Ga0063456_1000945_pt1 | contig 16649 bp, 15 predicted proteins | sample AraplaMF_Cvi_mMF_FD_56228 | JGI IMG/M metagenome (GOLD analysis project Ga0063456, IMG submission 56228) | Arabidopsis root microbial communities from the University of North Carolina, USA - plate scrape MF_Cvi_mMF version 2 (version 2) | ecosystem: Host-associated > Plants > Roots > Endosphere ... | reverse complement strand
TGCCAAGATCCTCGGCCGTCAGTTCGACCTCGGCGGCCTGAATGTTCTCCTCGAGACGATGCAGCTTGGTGGTGCCGGGGATCGGCACGATCCAGGGTTTTTGTGCCAGCAACCATGCCAGGGCGACCTGGGCGGCGGTTGCCTTCTTGTGGGCGGCGATGTCCGCGAGCAGATCGACGAGTGCCTGGTTGGCCTTGCGCGCTTCCTGGGAAAAGCGCGGCACGATGTTGCGGAAGTCCTTGCTGTCGAAGGTCGTCGTTTCGCTGATCGCGCCGGTGAGGAAGCCCTTGCCGAGCGGGCTGAAGGGCACGAAACCGATGCCGAGNTCTTCGAGCACCGGCAGGATTTCCTGCTCGGGTTCGCGCCACCACANCGAATATTCACTCTGCAGTGCCGCCACCGGCTGGATCGCATGGGCGCGACGGATCGTCTGGGCGCCTGCTTCCGAGAGGCCGAAATGCCTGACCTTGCCCTCGGCGATCAGCGCCTTGACCGTGCCGGCCACATCTTCGATCGGGACATCGGGGTCGACACGATGCTGATAGAAGAGGTCGATGACATCGGTCTTCAAACGCTTCAGCGCCTGGTCAGCAACCGCGCGGATNTGTTCCGGCCGGCTGTTCATGCCGCTCTGGCCGCCATTGGCATCGAAGTTGAAACCGAATTTCGTGGCGATCACCACCTNGCTGCGGAAAGGCGCCAGGGCCTCTCCCAGAAGCTCTTCGTTCTNATAGGGGCCATAGGCCTCGGCCGTGTCGAAGAAGGTCACGCCGCGTTCGAACGCGCGGCGGANCAGCGCGATCGCCTCCGGAATNGCTGTCGCCGGGCCATANCCATAACTCAGCCCCATGCAGCCGAGACCGATGGCCGAGACTTGAAGNCCGCTCTTTCCGAGTTCACGTTTCTGCATTGCCGTTTCCTTTTCTAACCCTGGTACTGCGTGTCGGTGACNTGNTCCATCCAGTCGACGACCTTGCCGTCGAGCTGTTCCTGGATGGCGATATGGGTCATCGCCGTGGTCGGCGATGCGCCGTGCCAATGACGTTCACCCGGGGCGAAGNTGACGACGTCGCCGGCGCGGATCTCCTCGATGGGGCNACCTTCGCGCTGCACACGACCGCAGCCCGANGTGANGATCAGCGTCTGGCCGAGNGGATGGGTGTGCCAAGCGGTGNGGGCGCCGGGCTCGAAGGTGACGCTGGCGCCAGCCGCGCGTGCGGGGCTGGTCACNGCAAACAGCGGGTCGACACGCACATTGCCGGTGAACCAGTCGGCCGGTCCCTTGGCCGAAGGCTGCGAACCGCTTCGCTTTATATCCATCCTTGTCTTCCTTTCGATGTCGGGCTTTNGATGTCGGGTGGACGTGTCCACTCGCGTAACAAGNTATTTAGGGCGTGCGCCTGGTTGCGATTAGATGGTATAAACGGCAAGAACCCATGAGGATTTTTCATAAATGTCNCGCCCTGCCGTCAACGATCTCATCGCTTTCCTCGCCGTTGCGCGTGCACAGAGCTTCACCAAGGCGGCGGGCAAGCTGGGTGTGTCGCAGTCGGCGCTCAGCCACACCATNCGCGGGCTNGAGGAGCGGCTTGGATTGCGATTGCTGACACGNACGACNCGCAGCGTCTCACCGACGGAGGCNGGTGAACGGCTGCTCGTCTCCATCGGACCGCGGCTCGATGAGATCGAGAGCGAACTGGCTGCCTTGAGCGCGTTCCGGGAGAAGCCGGCGGGCACCATCCGCATCAATGCCGGNGAGCACGCGGCCGATGCCGTCCTTTGGCCCGCCCTGGAAAAGCTGCTGCCCGATTATCCCGATATCAATGTGGANATCATCGTCGACTACGGCCTCACCGACATCGTCGCGGNGCGTTACGATGCCGGGGTGCGGCTCGGAGAGCAGGTGGCGAAGGACATGATCGCGGTGCGCNTCGGCCCCGACATGCGCATGGCCGTGGTCGGCACTCCCGCTTATTTCACCACCAGGCCGAAGCCGCTGACGCCGCAGGATCTTACGGATCACAATTGCATCAATCTGCGTCTGCCGACCTATGGCGGCGTCTATGCATGGGAGTTCGAGAAGGACGGGCGCGAGCTCAGGGTTCGCGTCGAGGGCCAGCTGGTTTTCAACAATATAGCCCTGCGGCTGAGCGCCGTGCTGGCCGGTCTCGGGCTGGCCTACATGCCGGAGAACCTGGTCGAGGGGCATCTTGCCGATGGACGGCTGGTGCGGGTCCTCGAGGACTGGTGCCTGCCGTTTTCCGGCTACCATCTCTACTACCCAAGCCGTCGGCACACGTCACCGGCATTCGCCCTCGTCGTCGATGCGCTTCGCTATCGAGGATAGAGGCCCATCATTCGAGCTGCGCGAACCGGCAGATATCCGAGCCATGGAGACGTTCAATCGATCGGCTCTTGCCGGAAGCGAAGTCATGCCTGCAGCGATTTGACATTCCATCACTCGCCACTAATTCACACTTGATATCGAAGGAAACAGTGAATGAATACTGCGGCACCTGCCACGAAAGCCCGGACCGGTGTGTCCGGTTTGGACACAGTTCTGGCGGGAGGCCTTTCCACGGGCCACGTGTTTCTCCTGGAGGGAAATCCAGGAGCGGGCAAAACGACCATCGCGCTGCAGTTTCTGATCGAAGGTGCGCGGCTCGGCGAGCAGGGGCTCTACATCACCCTTTCAGAAACCGAGAGCGAACTCCGGGCCGGCGCCGCATCGCATGGCATGGTGATCGACGGCAATATCGAGGTCTTCGAGGTCGTTCCTCCGGAAAGCCTGTTGGATGCTGACCAGCAGCAGAGCCTGCTTTATTCATCGGACCTAGAACTTGGAGAGACGACAAAGGAAATCTTTGCCGCTTTCGAGAGGATCAAGCCACGTCGCGTGGTTCTCGACAGCCTGTCGGAGATAAGGCTGCTCGCGCAAAGCTCGCTGCGCTACCGCCGGCAGATCCTCGCGCTCAAACACTATTTTGCCCGACAGGGGGCGACAGTCCTTCTGCTCGACGATCTGACGTCCGACGTGCTCGACAAGACGGTGCACAGCGTCGTGCACGGTGTCATCCATCTTGAGGAACTGGCGCCGAACTACGGCTCCGAACGCCGACGTCTGAGGGTCATGAAATACCGCGGGCAGGCCTTCCGCGGCGGCTATCATGATTTCATCATCCAGACCGGTGGCGTGATCGTGTTTCCGCGTCTCGTCGCTGCCGAACACAGGTCCAGCTATGTCCGCGATCAGATTTCCTGTGATATTGCGGAGTTGGATCTTCTTCTCGGCGGCGGCCTCGAGCGGGGTTCCAGTACCCTGATCCTCGGTCCTGCCGGCACAGGCAAGAGCACCTTCTCGTTTCAATTCCTGATGGCGGCGGTGGCGCGCGGCGAGAAAGTGGCGGCCTTCATTTTCGACGAAGAGCTAGGCCTGCTCTTCACGCGGCTGAAAGCGCTCGGAATGGATCTCGAAGCCATGAGGGATGCGGGTCTTATCCACATCGAACAGCTCGATGCCGCCGAACTGTCGCCNGGCGAATTTGCTGATCGCGTGCGCAAGTGCGTCGACAAGTCGGATGCGAAAACNGTCATCATCGACAGTATCAACGGTTATCAGGCTTCGATGCCGGATGAGAATTCNCTGATCCTTCATATGCATGAGCTGCTGCANTATCTGAACAGGCAAGGCGCCAATACCTTCCTGACCGTTGCGCAGCACGGGCTGGTTGGCGACATGAAGGCTCCCGTCGACGTCACCTATCTCGCCGATACCGTCATTCTGCTGCGCTATTTCGAGGCTGCGGGTAAGGTGCGTCGGGCNGTCTCCGTGATCAAGAAGAGGACCGGCTTTCACGAGGATACCATCCGNGAGTACCGCATCGACGCTTCCGGCTTGAGATTCGGCGATCCTCTCANCGGGTTCCAGGGCGTGCTTCGCGGCGTTCCCGAATTTATCGCGCCCTTGGCGCCGCTCCTGTCGACCAATGGCGGGGATAGCGGCAATTCCTAATTCCAGCAAACCGAAAGCATTGATCTACGCCCCCGCCGGTCGCGATGCCTGGGTGGCGAGATCGCTGGTCGATGAGGCCGGATTGACATCGATTGCCGCCGCCGACCTGTCTATGTTCGCGTCATCGCTCAGCGATGACATCGCGCTTGGCGTGCTGACGGAAGAGGCCGTTCGCTCGAGCGATCTCAAGCCGATCGCCGCCTGGGTCTCGGCCCAGCCGAGCTGGTCAGACCTGCCGTTCATCGTACTCACCATACGTGGCGGCGGGCCTGAACGAAATCCGGCCGCTGCCAGGCTTTCCGAGGTTCTGGGCAACGTCACCTTCCTGGAAAGGCCGTTCCATGCGACCTCCTTCATCAGCGTTGCCCGGACCGCGTTGAAGGGGCGCCTGCGCCAATATGAAGCGCGCGCCCGGCTTGAGGCTCTCAGCGAAGGAGAACGACGGTTGCAGACGGCGCTCGCCGCCGGTCGTCTCGGGGCCTGGGAGCTGGAGCTGTCCTCGATGGCCTTGTTCGCCTCGGCGACCTGCAAAGCGGTCTTCGGTCGAGCGCCGGATGATGAGGTTACGCGTNACGATCTGATTGCGAGCATCCACNCCGACGACCGGGACATTGTGCTGGCACGCCTGCGCCGTACGATNGATACCGGACTCGACTATTCGATCGAGCACAGAACGATCTGGCCGGATGGATCACTGCATTGGACCGAGGTCCATGCGCAGCTCTACACCGACAGATATGGTTCCGCCAGAAAGCTCGTCGGGGTCTGCTCCGATACCACCGCCCGCAAGACCATCGAGGAAAATCTGCGACGGCTCAATGAAAACCTCGAGGAGCGCGTGAGGGAACGGACCAGGGAGGTCAACGCCGCCCACCAGACCCTGCTCGAGGAAGTCGCCCAGCGTGAAAGAGCCGAGGAGCAGCTTCGCCAATCGCAGAAGATGGAAGCGATCGGTCAGCTGACCGGCGGCGTCGCCCACGACTTCAACAACCTGCTGATGGTCGTTCTCGGAAATCTGGAGCTGCTCGGCAAGCACGCGGCCGGAGATGCCAAAGCGACGCGTCTGATCGACGGGGCGCTTCAGGGGGCGCGGCGCGGGGCGGCGCTGACGCAGCGGCTGCTGGCTTTTGCCAGGCAGCAGGATCTGCAGGTCAAGCCCGTCGATCTGGCCGAGCTGGTCTCCGGCATGAACGACCTGTTGCGGCGCTCGGTCGGATCCTCGATCAGCATCGAAACCATGTTGCCGGCGACCCTGCCGCCGGCGCTGGTCGATGCGAACCAGCTCGAATTGGCGCTGCTCAACCTTGCGGTCAACGCCCGTGATGCGATGCCGGATGGGGGGACGCTGTCTATTTCGCTGCGCCAGGAACAGGTTGGCGGCAATAACGGCGATCTCGGCGAGGGGACCTATCTGGTGTTGGCGGTGGCCGACAGCGGCACCGGCATGGACGCGGAGACGCTGAAGAAGGCGGTCGATCCGTTTTTCTCGACCAAGGAGATCGGAAAGGGCACGGGNCTCGGCTTNTCGATGATCCACGGGCTTGCGGTCCANCTCAANGGCGCACTTCTTCTGACAAGCGAGCTTGGGGTGGGGACAACAGCCGAATTGTGGCTCCCGGCCACCGAACGACGCCCNGAGCGGCCGGCCGAGGCGGAGCTGCCCGTCGCGCAAGCCGCATCCAGACTGAAGATCCTTCTGGTCGATGACGATGCCTTGATTGCGATGAGTTCGGTCGACATGCTTGAAGATCTCGGCCATGAGGTCATCGAAGCAAATTCAGGCTTGCAGGCGCTGGAGTTGATCAGGAGCGGTCAGCATTTCGACTTGATCNTCACCGACTATTCGATGCCTGGTATGACCGGCGCACAGCTCGCTCAGGCCGCGCGGGACATTCATCCGGCGGTGCCGATCGTCCTGGCGACAGGTTACGCCGATCTTCCCGCCGGCACCGATATCGATCTTCCGAGATTGGGAAAGCCCTACAATCAGGCTCAACTTGCCAAGGAAATCGCCAAGGCGATGGCAGGCGAAACGGCTNCGACGCTCAGATCCGGCAGTGACGCAGCTGGCTTAGAGCCTCGCCTGTCCAAGGCCGACGANGTCAGCGATGAAATCGGCGATGGCGCCTGTGTCGTCTAGATCGAAGACCGGCAGGNTNGCATCCGTGACGGCGTGATCGGCGGCGATGGCGCAGATATGGGGATCGCTCGGCGCCAGCGGTTCGCGATTGGCGGCCTCCAGGCGGCGGGCCTCGATCTTCGGGATCGGCTCGCGCTTGTAGCCTTCGATCAGCACGAGATCGCAGGGTGCGAGGCGGGCGAGGATTTCCTCGAACTCGGGTTCGGGGGCGCCGCGCAGTTCGTGCATGATGGCGTAGCGGGTGCCGGAGACGATGGTGACTTCATGGGCGCCGGCCTGGCGATGGCGATAACTGTCGGCTCCGACCTTGTCGATGTCGAAATCGTGATGGGCNTGCTTGATCGTCGAGATNCTGTAGCCGCGGCGGGTGAACTCCGTCACCAGCCGGACCGCGAGCCCCGTCTTGCCTGAATTCTTCCAGCCGGCGATGCCGAAGATTTTCGGTGCGGTCATGCGTGAAGGGCCTCCAGCCAGCGTTCCGCCTCGACGAGATCGTCAGGCGTATTGATGTTGAAGAAGGGATCGAGCAGGCTGGCGCGGGTCGGATGCAGCGGGAACGCCACTTCCGTAACGTCATGCCGCAACAGGAAGTCGCGCACGCGGCGCTTCTCGTCGGTGGCGATCCAGGCTTCGAGATCAGCGGCCAGCGTCACCGGCCAGAGGCCGAAGACGGGATGGCTGCGGCCCTCGGAGGCGGCAATGGCGATCTGCGACGGGCGTTCGATCGCTGCGGCCAGCCGGGCGACGAGATCGGCCGGGAAGAACGGGCAATCTACCGAGACGGTGACGACATGGCTGATCGAGGGAAGGCCGGCGGCATAGACCATGGCCGCATGGATGCCGGCCATCGGCCCGGCCTTGCCGGGAAAGCGGTCGGAAACGACGGGCACATCCTCGGCGGCGGCATCGGCGTTGACGGCAACGAGCAAGGTCTGTTGCGAGAGGCGGGTCAGCGCATGGCGGAGCAGGCTCTCGGTCCCGAGCATCACGCCCGCCTTGTCGCGGCCCATGCGCTGCGAGCGGCCGCCGGCCAGCACGACGCCCGCTATGTCGGATCTGTCCAGCGAGAATTCAGCCATCATCCTTCCTCAGCCATCATTTGTCTCAGCCATCATTTGTCTCAGACTGGCGCGCGCGGGGCGGATTCCTGCGCGATCGGCGATACGCGGCGCTTGGCCTCACGATAGAACGTATAGAGGCCGGAGGCGATGACGATCGCAGCGCCGATAAGCGTCCAGCTATCAGGCACTTCGGCGAAGAAGAAGATGCCGAGCAGGGANGANAAGATCAGGCTGGTATAGCGGAACGGCGCCACGAAGGAGATTTCGCCGGTGCGCATGGCAAGGATGACCGACTGGTAGCCGACGAGCACCAGCACCGAGGCGAGCGCCAGATGCCCGAGCGCGGTGGCGCTGACCGGTTGCCAGCCGCCGAGCACCGGGATCAGCANCGCGCCGAAGAAGGAGGCAGACATGGCGGTGATGACGGTTATCATCAGCGAGGGAATTTCCGGGCTGATGCTCCGGGTGGCGAGATCGCGGCCGGCCGTCGTCAGCACCGCAGCGACGCAGAGGACGGCGGCGGGGGTGAATCCATCGGGGCCGGGACGGATGATGATCATCACGCCAATGAGGCCGACGAGGATCGCCGACCAGCGCCGCCAGCCGACCGGCTCGCCGAAGAAGAGCGCCGCACCGAAGGTGACGACCAAAGGCAGCGACTGCAGGATCGCCGAGGCATTGGCGATCGGCATCATGCCGAGCGCGGTGATATAGGTCACGGCGGAGAGCGTCTCGCAGATGATCCTGAAGATGATCATCGGCTGCAGCATGATGCGCCAGGAGCGCAGCGCGCCCATTTTCCAGGCAATCAGATAGACGAGCAGGCTGGTGAAGAGGCCGCGCAGAAACATGATCTCGCCGGCGTTCATATAGGCGATCACCGATTTGGACAGAGCGTCGCTTGCAGAAAAGCCGGCCATCGCCATGGTCATATAGATGGCGCCCTCAGTATTGCGTGACCGCGGCATGAAGAGATTCCCGTTACCTGTGCGCCCCTTTTAGTCGCGAAGATGCATCAAGGGAATCGGATGAATGTCACACCAGGCATAAATCGATGATGCGGTGCACAATGGCGCTGATGTCAACGCAGGCGTGTGGGCGGAAGTCCCGGCAAATNCGCGTTTTTTAAGTTGAATTCCGATATTTCCGACGCCGCAATCAAGGCGTCGATGGGGAATGCCNTCGCGCCTGCCGGTTCGCCTCATTGGCGTTTTTCTCTTCCTGCGCGGGAAACGGGTGGCTGTATCGCCTGATGTTTGAGCATCTCGGTTATCGCAACAATCCAGGAGAAACCGATATGACACTTCTCAACGACAAGATCGCCATCATCACCGGCGCAAGCTCCGGCATCGGCCGCGCGGCGGCGAAACTCTTTGCGCGGGAAGGCGCCAAGCTCGTGGTCACCGGCCGCCGACAGGACGCGCTTGATGCCGTCATCACCGAAATCGAGGCGAAGGGCGGACAGGCGGTCGCCATATCGGGCGATGTCAGGGACGAGGCGCTGCAGGCACGGCTCGTCGAGACGGCAGTCTCGCGTTTCGGCCGGCTCGACATCGCCTTCAACAATGCCGGCATCCTCGGCGAGATGGGACCGGTCGCCGGGCTATCGCTGGAGGGCTGGCGCGAGACGATCGAGACCAATCTGACGGCAGCCTTCCTCGGCGCCAAGCACCAGTCGGCGGCGATGGGAAAAAGCGGCGGATCGCTGATCTTCACCTCGACTTTCGTCGGCCACACCGTCGGCATGCCCGGCATGGCCGCTTATGCGGCGAGCAAGGCGGGACTGATCGGCTTCGTGCAGGTGCTCGCCGCCGAACTCGGCAGGCAGAAGATCCGCGTCAACGCCCTGCTNCCCGGCGGCACNGACACACCCGCCAGCATCACCAACGCACCGGANGCGACACCCGAGGTGCTCGCCTTCGTGGAGGGGCTGCATGCGCTGAAACGCATGGCGCAGCCCGAAGAGATCGCCAAAGCCGCGCTGTTCCTCGCCTCCGACATGTCGAGCTTCGTGACCGGCACGGCGATGCTAGCGGATGGCGGGGTGTCGATCAGCCGGACATAGGTGGGGCGAGGGGCGGGGATCGGCAGTGTATGAGGTCGAGCCACCCGCCCTTGAAGGACGGGGCTGGCGGCCATGGCACCGTCGCCTCCGAGAGGGCTCAGGACATGATCAAACCACCGTCGACATTGATCGTCTGGCCGGTGATGTAGGCGGCGTCGTCGCTGGCGAGGAAGGTGACCAGGCCGGCGACGTCTTCTCCGGAGCCGGCCCGCTTCATCGGGATGCCCTCGACCCATTCCTTCATCAGCTCGCCGGGGGCGTAGTTGCCGAGCAGCTTACCCCAGGCCTGGTCGTTATAGGCCCACATATCGGTTTCGATGATGCCGGGGCAGAAGGCGTTGACGGTGATCTTCTCGGTCGCGACTTCCTTGGCCAGGCTCTGGGTGATGCCGACGACGCCCATTTTCGAGGCTGCATAATGCGGGGTATAGATGAAGCCGTCGCGGGCCTGGCCGGAGGCGGTGTTGATGATGCGGCCGCCGCGCTTGTGCTTGCGCATTCTTGATATCGCCTCCTGGGCGCAGAGGAAGACGCCTTTGGTGTTGACCGCCATCACCTTGTCCCACTCGTTTTCGGTCAGATCCTCGACGCGGGCAATGGTGATGACGCCGGCATTTTGAATTGAAATGTCGACCGTATCGAAGGCGTGTTCGGCAGCGTCATAGAGAGCCTTCACGCTCGCCTTGTCCGTGACATCGCCCACGAAAGAGATCGCCTTGCCGCCTTCGGCTCTGATCTGCTCGGCGACCGCATGCACCGAATCTTCGTTTGCGGAGATGACGAGGTTGGCGCCTTCTTTCGCAAACCGCCTGGCGATCGCCGCTCCGATGCCGCGGCTACCCCCGGTAATGACGACAGTCTTTTGCTCAAAGCGTTTCATGCTCTTTCCTTCCCGGTATCCTGACATAAACAGCAAATCTGGGCGCGTTCTACCCTGCGATCATTATTGAAACTCAAGCGGCCGCCCGAGAGAATTTCGGCGAATTCAGGTGGTCTTGAGCGGCGATGGCGACGCCCAAGCCCTCCGCCCGTGCAATCGGCGTGAAGGGCGGGCAGACGACGATATTGCACGCCGTCATGCCCGTTGGTCCCTTCAGCGCCTCGATCTCAGCCAGGGAGGGAGCGAGACCGTTCATTTTTCAGCGGCGGCATTGCGCTTCTCATCGCATCACCAGCAGCAGAAACCGCCGTCGACGAGAAGATCGACGCCGGTCACGTAGCTGGCTGCATTCGACAGCAGGAACACCGCCGGACCCACCATCTCNTCGACCGTGGCCATACGCTGCATCGGCGTCTGCTCTTCAAAGAGCTTGGTCTGATGAACCATCTCGGGACGGGTATTCATGGGCGTTGCCGTGTATCCGGGGGAGATGGTGTTGACGCGGATGCCGCGGTCGACCCATTCCATCGCCATAGACTTCGACATATGGATCACGCCCGCCTTGGAGGCGTTATAATGCGCTTGGCTCAGCCCCCGGTTTACGATCACACCGGACATGGAAGCGATGTTGACGATGGAGCCGCGTCCATTCTTCAGCATGGCGCGGGCCTCCGCCTGGCAGGAAAGGAATACGCCTTTCAGGTTGATATCCATCAACGTCTGATACTGGTCCTCCTCCATCTCTTCCGCCGCGTTGGCGTTAGCAATGCCCGCAGCGTTGACTGCAAGCGTCAATGCGCCGAGATCTGCTTCGGTATGTGCGACTGCCTCTCCAAGGGACGATTTGCTCGTGACGTCAGCCGCGATCTGGATCGAACGGCGGCCGGCGGCGCGAATATATTCGGCCGTCCTGGCCAGTCCNTCGTCGGTTCGACGGTCGAGCAGCGCCACGTCGGCGCCGCATTGCGCAAGGCCGATGGCAATGCGCTGCCCAATGCCGCTCCCGGCTCCGGTAACGATGGCAACCTGGCCGCTGAGATCGAAAAGCTTCGGGGCGTTCAGAGTGATGTCGGACACCGCTCTTCCTTTCTCTGTCTGTTTTGTTTTCACGCAATTCCTGACGCAAAACCGCTGCACACTTTTGCTGGAATTGCTTTAGATGGTGGCTAGCTCCATGACCGAAACGTCATTCGCCTCGTCACGATTGAGAATGCCTGCCTGTTTGCCTTGGGCAAGCACGAGAATGCGATTGGACACTCCGAGAACCTCCTCGAGGTCCGAGCTTACGACGATGACCGCCACGCCCCGTTTGGCAAGATTGACGATGATGTCGTAGATGCCCGCTCGGGCGCCGACGTCGATGCCTCTCGTCGGTTCGTCGAGTACGACGACCTTCGGATCGCGCATNAGCCATTTCGCGATGACGACCTTCTGCTGGTTGCCGCCGGACAGGTCCGAGGCATATTGCTCAGCACGGCCTTTTACGCCGAACTTGGTNACTGCCTTCTCCGCAAACGAGCGCTTGACGTGCGGCGTAATCCAACGCCCGCCCAGCTTGTCGAGATTGGCGTAGATAATGTTCTCGCTGATCCGGTGCCCGACAACGAGACCTTGCTCCTTGCGGTCTTCCGGGACCATCACGATGCCCTTGGCGATCGCGTCCGCCGGATCGCGCAGCCTGAGTTCTTCGCCTTCCAGCTTGATCGAACCCGCACTGATTGGGTCCGCGCCCGAAATGGCGCGGACAAGTTCCGTGCGGCCGGCGCCGACCAATCCGGCGATCCCGAGAATTTCCCCGGCCCGCACTTCGAAGGTAACGTCACGGAACGAATTATCAGGCGAGCTCAGCCCGGACACCTGGAGTACCGGACGGTCTGTCGGAACCGGCAGGGTAGGGAACAAGCGGTCAAGCGGGCGTCCGACCATGCTCTCGACAATCGTTCGCACCGGGGTCGCGCTATCGGAGAATTCCTGCACGCGCTCGCCATCGCGAAGGACGACGATCCGGTCTGTTATTTTTTTGATCTCTTCCATGCGGTGGGAAATGTAGACAATGCCGACGCCCTCTGACCGAAGCTTTCTAACCTGTTCGAAGAGAGCCTCCGTCTCTGCGCCACCAAGGGCCGCGGTCGGTTCGTCCAGGATCAGGAGCTTTGCATTGAGAGCCAAGGCCTTGGCGATTTCGATGAGTTGTTGATTTGCAGTGGAAAGGCCGGCGACCTTCCGCGTTGCGGGTATGTGAAGGTTCAGGCGAGCGAGCTGCTCCTGGGCGCGGCGAACCATTTGGCCGCGGTCGACGACGCCGTTCTTCATCGGCCAGCGTCCGATGAANACGTTTTCCGCGATCGACAGCTGCGGCAGCAGCTGCAGCTCCTGATGGATCAGGACAACGCCCTTGTCGATCGCTTCCCTCGGGGAGGCTGGGGCATAAGGCTGCCCCAGCCATGTCATTGATCCTTCGGACGGTGTGCGGGACCCGGCGATGATGCCGGATAGTGTCGACTTGCCCGCTCCGTTTTCACCGAGAAGTGCAACCACTTCACCGGGATAGACGTCCAAGCTGACATTCTTCAGAACCTGCAGCGGCCCATACCACTTGGATATGCCCCTCAGGGAAAGAACTGGATCAGTCATGGCACACCTCCTCAAGACCTCGACTTCATTACGGATGGTTGGCAATGAAGCCGGCGACGTTTTCCTTGGTCGTCAGCGTGGCATCCAGGAGCTGGACCGGCGGCACCTTCTCTCCGGCGACAAGCTTGGCGGCGTTTTCAACCGCATCGCGGCCCATCTTCTGCGTCTGCTGGGTCGCAGTGACGTTGAAGACGCCCTTGCTGAGAGCTTCGAGAGCTGCGGTGTCGCCATCGAAGCCGCCAACCACGATCTTCTGGGACGGATTGGCGACCTTGATCGCCTGCGCGGCGCCAAGGGCGAGGCCGTCGGCCTGGGCGAACACGATCGAAACGTCCGGATTTGCCTGCAGCATGTTCTGCATGATCTGGAAGCCTTCGTCCTGGCTCCAGATGTTCGAGAACTGCTCGGCGACAACCTTGACATCAGGATATGCCTTGAGAGATTCAGCGCAGCCCTTCGAGCGATCGACTTCCGGCGTCGTGCCCTTCTGGCCGTGGATGATGACCATCTTGCCCTTGCCGCCGGCTTCCTTCAGGATGTAGTCGCACACCGCCTTGGCAGACGCGACGGAATCCGTTGCAAGGAAGGTGTCGCCGGGTGCTCCCTCGGCGTTGCGGTCAACGTTCACGACCGGAATGCCAGCGCTTTTCGCGAGTTTGACCGGAACGGTCGCAGCGGCCGCACCTGCCGGAATGTAGATCAGTGCGTCGATTTTCTGGGTCAGGAGATCCTGGATCTGATTGACCTGCGTCGGCCCGTCGCCCTTTGCGTCGACGGTGATGACTTCGATGCCGCGCTTCTTGGCTTCGGCTTCGACCGATTGCTTGATCTGGTTGAAGAAGTTTGCCTGAAGGTTGGCAACGGCCAGGCCGAGCTTCTTCAGTTCCGCCGCGTGTACGGGGCCGAGCGTGAGGCCGAGCAGTGCAGCAGACGCGAGCATGGTGCGCGCAATTTTCATTGTATTTCCTCCGTTGTTTGATGGAACCCTCGGGTATGTCCTCCCCCTCGGGGTATTGATCCGCCCCAAACTCTTGGAACGGAATTCCGGGCCGCCGACGCGGCGGACCCCGTTCGTCAGGCGCGACGCCGACGAATGGTCTCCGCGCCGACCGCGAGCACGATGACGATGCCGATGATCACCTGCTGCAGGAACGGCGAAACGTTGAGAAGATTGAGCCCGTTGCGAAGGACGCCGATGATAAGAACACCGATAAGCGTTCCCCCGATACCGCCTGCGCCGCCCGAGAGCGAGGTCCCGCCGATGACGACCGCAGCGATGGTGTCCAACTCATAGCCCAGACCGCTGGACGGCTGGACGGAATCCAGCCTGGCCGCAAGTACGATGCCTGCGAGCCCCGCAAGGACTGAACTTACGACGTAGACGCCAATCGTCACGAGCGGGACGTTGATGCCCGCCAGCCGAGCGACTTCCGGATTTCCGCCCACCGCGTAGAGCATGCGGCCTTCGGACCGGAAGTGCAGGAAAAGCCAGGCCGCAAGAACAACCGCAAGCATGAGAAACACGGTGGCTGTCAACACGCCGAAATGGCGATCTATCGCCAGCATCATGAACCAGTCGGGGAAGCCCACGATCTGCTGGCCGTCCGTNATCATATTTGCGACGCCGCGAGCCGCCGACATCATCGCAAGAGTGGCAATAAACGCCGGAACCCTGAACTGCGTCACCAGAAGTCCGACGATCAGCCCCGAAATCCCCGAGGCGATCAGAGCAAAAACGATCCCGACCGGCAGCGGCAGGCCGGCGACATTCGCNGTCCAGCCCATGACCATCATCGCCAGAGCGAGTGCCGAGCCGACGGAGAGGTCGATGCCGCCGATCAGAATGACGAATGTCATTCCGACGGCCATGATGCCGAGAACAGTGATCTGATCGAGGATGTTGAGGCCATTCCGAACCGAAAGAAACGTGTCGGTGCTGAAGCTCAGAAAGATGCAAAGCGCCAGCAGCCCCACGAGCGGCCCGGTGGCTCCCTTGAGCTTGCTCAACCAGGCGCCGGACGAAAGCCCGTTTTCATTGATATCGAGCGCCACCATTGTTCCTCCCTATGCCTAGGCTACCAGNTAGTTCATTCTAAGAATAAATATTCACNCATGCTGGAAAATTCATTAACAAGTTGCTTTCCTGCTGTCAACAGGGTTTATGGACTTCGGGCGGCCGGTGTGCCGCTNAAAGGGCTTGACTAATCGGCTTNTTGTGCAAGAATATTGATAAATGAATATTTATGCACATGAGGAATCCATGAATACGATAGAACTCGAGCGGGTCGCTCGCGAGATTCGATTGCGCGATCTCCAGGCGGTCTTTGAAGCGGGCGCCGGCCATATTGGCGGGGAAATGTCGGTCATCGACATTTTGACAGCCCTCTATTTTCGTGTGCTGAATGTTTGGCCCGATCAGCCGAAGCACCCCGACCGCGACAGGTTCGTTCTTTCGAAGGGGCATACTGCATGCGCTCTGTATGTGACGCTCGCAAAACGCGGCTTCATTCCGGAGGACGAGATATCCACCTTTCTGCAGCCGCATTCGAGGCTGAACGGACATCCAAATTGCAACAAGGTTCCTGGCGTCGAAACGAATACCGGGCCGCTCGGCCACGGTCTTCCTGTCGCAATAGGAATGGCGAAAGCCGCCAAGCTCTCGGGCGCGAAATATCACACCTACGTCGTCACCGGCGACGGTGAGATGCAGGAAGGCTCCAACTGGGAAGCGATCATGGCGGCCGCGCAGTTCAAGCTCGATAACTTGACGCTGGTCATCGACCACAACAGGTTCCAGCAGGGCGCAGCCCTAGCTGAAACCAACGATCTCGCGCCGCTTCGTCCGAAGCTTGAAGCTTTCGATTGGGAGGTCACCGAGATCGACGGCAACAATATGAGCGAAGTCGTTTCGGCCCTCGAACACCGGGGATCGAGACCGCATTGCATCGTGGCTCATACCAACAAGGGGCATGGAATCTCGTTCATGCAGGACCGGGTCGACTGGCACCACAAGGTGCCGAACAAGGAACAATACGAAATCGCATTGGCAGAATTGTCGGAGGCATTGTAATGAACGCGCCAATACACGCACCCAAGCTCTACGATTGCCGNGACGCATTCGCCTCTACGCTTGAGCGGCTGGCAGCCGAAAACGAAACGATCGTCGCCGTCTGCAACGACTCCGTCGGTTCCTCCAAGCTCGGCGGCTTCAAGGCGAAGTTTGGGGAGCGCCTCGTCAATGTCGGTATCGCCGAGCAGAACATGGTCGGAGTTGGAGCAGGCCTCGCCAACGGCGGACGCCTTCCGTTCGTCTGCGCCGCCGCTCCNTTTCTAACGGGACGGTCGCTGGAGCANATCAAGGCCGATATTTCGTATTCGAACGCCAACGTCAAACTGGTCGGCATTTCTTCCGGGATGGCGTATGGCGAACTCGGCCCGACCCATCACTCGATCGAAGACTTCGCCTGGACGCGGGTTCTGCCTAATCTTCCGGTCATNGCGCCTTGTGACCGCATCGAAACAGCTGCTGCGGTGGAGTGGGCCGCGGCCTACAACGGCCCCTGTTTCCTGCGCCTGTCTCGCGTNGGTGTGCCNGATCTGCTCCCGGAGGGTCACAAGTTCGAACTTGGCAAGGCAAACCTCCTTCGCCAGGGTTCNGACGTCACCCTTATCGCAAACGGNACTTTGACNCATCGAATTCTGAAGGCTGCCGAGATCCTCGCAGAACGCGGCATCAACGCCAGGGTGCTCAACCTTGCAACGGTTCGTCCGATCGACGAGGACGCCATCATCGCTGCGGCGAAGGAAACCGGAGCGATCGTCACAGCCGAAGAGCATTCGATTTTTGGCGGTCTCGG
>Ga0063456_1000937_pt1 | contig 16727 bp, 8 predicted proteins | sample AraplaMF_Cvi_mMF_FD_56228 | JGI IMG/M metagenome (GOLD analysis project Ga0063456, IMG submission 56228) | Arabidopsis root microbial communities from the University of North Carolina, USA - plate scrape MF_Cvi_mMF version 2 (version 2) | ecosystem: Host-associated > Plants > Roots > Endosphere ... | reverse complement strand
CGCTCCACGGGGCACCGGCCGCCACGGCTAGCACAGAGGCTCGCCGCCCAGGAAGACCTTCAGGGTGCCCGGCTCGATCGGGATCCAGGCCTCGTCGCGCGTCAGCGGCTCGGTGGCCACGATGGCAATGCGGTCGTCCTCGGTGGTCTTGGCCGCCAGATCGACGCTCAGGTCCTCGTCCTGCAAGGTGACCTGGCCGAAGGGCGGCTGGCGCAACAGGTAGTGCAGCTTGGTCGAGCCGTGCGCCCACAGCGCCTGACCGTTGGACAACAGCATGTTGAAGGTGCCGTGGCCGTTGAGCCGCGGCAGCAACTCTCTCAGCGTGTGGTTCAGCTCCTCGATCGCCGGCATGTCGGCATGCGCCTTGGCCAGTTCCTGCATCAACCAGCAGAAGGCCTGCTCGCTGTCGGTCTGGCCTACCGGCTTGAACGCCGCATGCAAACGCGGCGTGAAACCCTTCAGGTCGCCGTTGTGGGCGAACACCCAGTAGCGGCCCCACAGCTCCCGAACGAACGGATGCGTGTTCTCCAGCGACACCACCCCCTGCGTGGCCTTGCGGATGTGCGCGATGACGACGTCGCTGCGGATCGGATAGGTCTTGACCAACTCCGCCAGCGGCGACACCCGCGCACTGTGGTGGTCGACGAAGTGCCGCAGCCCGCGCCCCTCGAAGAAGGCGATGCCGAAGCCGTCCTTGTGTTCGTGCGCCCGCGTCGCCAGTCCGGCGAAGCTGAACATCACGTCGGTCGGTCGGCGGGCGTTCATGCCCATGAGTTGGCACATCGCGGTTGCTCCAGGCTCAGGTCGCGGCGCTCATTCAAGGAACAGCCGCGTGATCCCCTTCAGGCTGACCAGGTTGCCGGGGTTGCTGGTCTCGTTGAGCACGCCGCTCATCCGCCGCAGCAGGCGCGGGCTCTTCTTCGCACGCCAGATCAGCAGGTCGGCCAGCCAGGGAAAACGGTTCACGCGATTGCCGCGCTCGTACAGGTCGTACTTCGGCTGCAGCGCCCGCAGTCCCTGCTCGTACTGCTCGCGGACCGGTGCGTCGACGGCACCGGCACCCGCCGCTCCCGTCGCGCCGGCGCGGTGCGCCAGGATGGCCTCGGCGGCCAGCAGGCCGGTCTCCATCGCCTTGCCGATGCCCTCGCCGGTGAAGGAGTAGGTCGACCCCGCCGCCTCGCCGGTGACCAGCAGGCCGGGGCGCGACCAGCGCGCGCCGTTGAGCGTGCAGCGCAGCGGCGCGCCCTTGAGCTCGCCGACCAGTTCGCCCTCGGCCATGAGGCGCTTCGCGGGCGGGTAGTGCTCGACGAAGGCGTCGAAGATGGCGCGCAGGTTGACGTCCTTCTTCTGGCCCTTGCCCGCCAGGTCCTTGTGGCTGTCGGTCACGCCGACGCCGATGTTGAAGCTGCCGTCCGGCGCCGGGAAGATCCAGCCGTAGCCGGGCTGCACCGGCTTGCACCAGACCACCTCGAGCGCCTTGATCTCGCCGACCATTGACGGCGCGCGGACATAACCGCGCAGCGCAACGCCGCTGGGCGTGTGGCGTTCGCACATGCCGGCGGCGGTCAGCGCCTTGGGCACGGCGCCGGTGGCCAGGATCACCCAGTCGGCGGCGATCTCGTGGGGCTGGCCGTCGATGGTGAACCATGCGCCGCGCACGCGCCCCTGTCCATCCTCCAGCGCCGCCTCGAAGCGCGCCGGCGCCAGGAAGCGCGCGCCGGCTTCCTGCGCGCCGAGGTTCAGGATCTCGTCGAGCTGCCTGCGCGGCAGCACCGCGAGGTGGCCCGGCACATCGATGCGGCCGCCGCGCGGTCCGATGCAGCCCACGTGCGCCGAGCGTTGCGCCTTGGCCATCACCCGGTCCAGCAGGCCCAGGCGGTCGAGCGCCTTGTGCGCGTCCGGGATGAGGCCGTCGCCGCAGACCTTGTCCCGACCCAGCGGCTGCTGGTCGGCGAACACGACGTCCACGCCCGCCTTGGCGAGCCAGCGCGCCGCGGCGCTGCCGGCGGGGCCGGCGCCGATGATGAGGACCTGGCATCGGGAGGGCGGAGCGGAGCGGCTGTCGGACATACGTGGCGCGGCGGGGCTGCAGGATCGCGGGGCGGGACCGTGGAACGGACCCGGAAATGAAAAAGGGCCCCGGATGGGGCCCTCGGATTGTGTCGGATTTCCGACGATCAGAAGTCGTAGGAACCGCGCACGTAGAAGGTGCGGCCGGTCGCGTCGGCGAAACGCGGGTCGTAGCCGGCCTGGAACACGGCCTGCTGGTACGACAGCGGGGGATCGCGGTCGAACAGGTTGCGCACGCCGGCCGTGAGCGACAGCGTCTTGATCGGCTTGTACACGCCGAACAGGTCGAAGGTCGTGTACGACGCGACGCGGTTGGTCTTGCCTTCGTCCAGCGTCGGATCGTCCTGGTAGCCCGACTTGTAGTGGGCGGTCAGGCCGACCGTGTACTGGTTGGCGTAGCTCCACACCGCGTTCAGCGTGTGCTGCCAACGGAAGACCGGCGCGTCGCCGGCGAAGGTCGAGACCTTCTGCTTCCACGGACCGTTCTGGAACTCCTGGAACTCGTACTTGGTGACGTACGTGCTGTTCAGGCCGAAGGTGACGTTGCCGTAGGCGGTGCGCAGGCGGTAGTTGCCGTTCAGGTCGAAACCGTTGGTGTTGGTGCCACCCAGGTTCTGTTGACGGACGTCGATGTAGCCGCAGTTGGCGCCCGGGCAGCTGGTGCCGTCCGTGGACAGCTGGCCCGCCGCGTTGCGGTGGAAGTACTGTCCGAACTGATCGTAGTTGGCGGGGCTGTACAGCGACGCGTCGCCGATGACGCCGATCAGGTTCTTCAGGCGCAGCCACCAGAAGTCGATGCCGAAGCTGGCGTCGGCGATCGGCGCGAACTGGAAGCCCAGCGTGGCGCTCTTGCTCTTCTCGGGCTTCAGGTCGACGTTGCCGCCGTTCAGGGCCATGAACTGCGTCTTGCAGTTCAGCGCGCTGCCGGTGCCGGTCGGGCACAGCAGCGGATCGCTGACGGTGCTCGAGTTGGTGTAGGTCTGCGCGGCGTGCAGCTCATACAGCGACGGGGCGCGGAAGCCGGTCGAGTAGGAGCCGCGCACCAGGACTTCCTTGGTCGGCTGGTAGCGGAAGCTGAACTTCGGATTGGTCGTGTTGCCGAAGTCGTTGTACTTGTCGTAGCGGATCGCGGCGGTCAGGTCCAGGTCTTTCAGGACCGGCACGTTCAGCTCGCTGTACACCGCGGAGACCTTGCGGTCGCCGACGCTGTTGGTGGCGGGGTCGACGCCGGTGGAGGCGACGACGATCGCGGCGTAGTCCTCGTTGGCGACCTGCGAGAACTTCTCCTTGCGGAACTCGGTGCCCACGGCCAGGGCCGCGGAACGGCCGGCGCCGAACCAGTCGCCGATTTCACGGCTGGCGTGCGCGTCGAGGTTCCAGGTCTCGCCCTTGCCGGTCATCAGCGTGCCGAAGGCGGCCGCGGACTGCAGCAGCGCCAGGCCTTCCGGCGTCTGGTCGCCGAACGGGTTGATGATGCCGTCCTTCACGCCCTTGGTGATGATCGTGCCGTCGGCGTAGCCGTGCGTCAGCGCCTCGGTGACCTTGTTGACGTTGTAGCTGGCGCCCACCGAGTAGTCCCAGTTGGCGACGGTGCCGTCGGCGGTCAGCAGGAAGCGCTGCTGCTGGTTGGTGTTCTTGTCGCGGCGCGGTCCGTTGACCGTGTCGCGCCACTTGACCACCAAGTCGCCGCCGTTCAGGTCCGGATTGTTCGGATAGAACGGGGTGCCGGCGCTCATGCTCAGCGCGCCGTACGGCACCGGCGCGATTTCCGTGCGCACGGTGCTGCGGGTGATGAAGTACTCGGCGCCGATCTGGTGATCGTTGTTGAGCTTCAGCGTGCCCTTCAGCATGCCCGAGACGCGCTGGCTCTCCGGCAGGTAGTCGACGTACGGGGCGGTCGTGATGTAGCACGAGCTGCCGTCGCCCGAGGGGATCAGCAGGTTGGCGCCGCAGCCGGGACCGGTCGGGTTGTAGACCACGTCGCCGTTGCCGGTGTAGTAGTTGGCCGGCGCGGTATTGCTCGAGATGCCCCCCGGGTAGCGGAGGTTGAACGGACGCTCGGAGCCCTTGACGGCGTCCTGCTTCTGGAAGTCCAGGAAGCCGAAGACGTTGAAGCCCTGCTGGTCCAGATCACCGTAGCCGAAGCCGGCGTTGGCGTTGCGGGTCTTGCCGCCGGCGTGCTGCGGCGAGTCGAAGCCGGCCGACACCGTGGCGCCGGTGTAGTCCTTGCGGGTGATGAAGTTGATCACGCCGCCGATGGCGTCGGTGCCGTACAGCGAGGAGGCGCCGTCGCGCAGCACTTCGATGCGCTCGATGGCCGCCAGCGGGATCATGTTCAGGTCGGGGGCCGAGCCGTCGAACGCGTTGTTGGCGATGCGGCGACCGTTCAGCAGGACCAGGGTCTTGTTGGCGCCGATGCCGCGCAGGTCGGCGAAGGACGCGCCGCCGGTCGACGAGCCGACGGCCTGGCTGGTGCCCAGGCTGCTCTGGCTGGCGGTCAGCGTGCTCAGGATCTGTTCGACCGTCGTGAGACCCTGCTCACGGATGTCGCTCATCTTCAGCGTCGTCACGGGCACCGAGGATTCGGCGTCCAGACGCTTGATGGCGGAACCGGTCACGACCACGCGTTCCAGTTGCGACTGGTCGGCCTGTTGCTGGGCCAGCGTCGGGAAAGACGCGGCCGCAATGGTGGCGGCGACTGCCAGGCTCACCGCGTTCAATTTGTACATCTCTGCTGCTCCGGTTGGTTACGCCAGTCTTGTCAGAACGGCGTAACAAAAAAAGGCCACGAGGTATCCGCGGCTGACGGGCAGTGTGCAGAAGGTGCCGTGTACTTTTGTTGCTCGGGTGCGCTTAGTAATAGGAGGGGGCGACTGGCATTTCTAAACCGGCATATACCAAGGAAAACCCTAGCCTTAATTTGCAAATTCGTTGCTCAGCCACGACAGGTTTTGGCAGGCGCTCAGCTCAATGCGGGTTGGCCCTGTTCGGGTTACCGCTTGTTAACACACGTATATCTGAGCCAGCTGCTGACATTTCGTTGCCGCATGCCAACGCTCATGTCCCGCACAAGACAGAAATCAAACTTTACGAATGACTTCAAGTGGTGGGTAAGGTAGTAAATATGTGTTGCCGATCAATGACTTATGGCATGCCTGATGTGCGAAGCGCGGCGAATGGATCACAGACGCACGATTTGTGACCTAGAGAGTTCCCCGACAGGGTCTGAAGGCGGCTGCAAAAAAATCAATCACTCGGATCAGCCGTCCGCCAGCGCACCCAACCCGGGCCGCGCGTCGCCGTGCTGTCTGTTGTGGTTCGAACGTTCCACAGCTCAATTGGGAAGCGACTCATGCATCAACGTACTACTCTCTCCGCGGCAGCGCTGCTGCTCCTGAGCGGCCTGACAGGCTTCGCGCAGGCCCAGCAGGCCGATGCCCCCCAGCCGAACGCGCAACTGGAGCGCGTGGAGGTCGTCGGCTCCGCCATCAAGCGCACCAACGCCGAAGGCGTGTCTCCGGTGGAAGTCCTGAGCCGCAAGCAGATCGAACGTACCGGCGCCACGTCGGTCAACGAACTGCTGCGCTCCATCCCGTCGATCGACATCTTCGACCAGGGTGAACTGGCGTCGAACTCGCCGTCCGGCTCCGGCACCGCCGCGATCGGCATGCGCGGATTGAGCAGCAGCCAGGTCCTGATCCTGCTGAATGGCCGCCGCCTGCCGGTGAACGCGCTGTACGACTCATCGGGCGCTGGCGCCGCATTCGACATCAATTCGCTGCCCATCGGCGCGATCGAACAGATCCAGATCCTGAAGGACGGTGGCTCCGCCCTGTACGGTGCCGACGCCGTGGCCGGTGTCATCAACTTCATCACGAAGACCGATTACCAGGGTATCGAAGTCGGCGGTAGCTGGGGCCGCTCCAGCCGCGGCGACGGTACCGAGAAGCGCGCCGGACTGTCCGCGGGCTTCGGCGATCTGAGCAGTGATCGCTTCAACGTCCTGTTGGGCCTCGACGTCCTGAAGCGCGACCCGATCCTGCGCTCGGACCGCTCGCTGTCGAGTTCGGTGGACTTCCGCCGCTTCGGCTCGTCCGACGCACGCAGCTCGTTCTCGCCGACCGGCAACGTGATCAACCCGGACACAGGCGCCCTGGTCGGCGTGCCCTATTCTGCCTGTCCGGCGGACTCGCTCGGCGCGAACAACATCTGCCGCTACGACTTCAACAAGTCGCTGCTGACGGCCTACAACGGTGCGGATCGCGTCAGCGCGATGGGGATCGCGAACTTCCAGGTGTCCAACGACATCCGCGCGTTCGTGGAAGGCACGTTCTCCACCTCGAAGGACCACTTCGAGGCGCATCCGGTGCCGGACTACTTCATCGTCCCGATCACCAACCCCAACCAGCTGCCGTACGAGATCAAGAACGCCGACGGGACGGGCACCGGCCAGGTGTACATCGCCGGCCGCTTCATGCAGGGCGGCCCCCGGATCACGGACCGCAAGTCCGACTTCTACAACGTCGCGACCGGTCTGGAAGGCTCCTGGAACAAGTACGACTGGAAGGTGTCGCTGTCGCGCGGCGAGAGCAAGGTCTCCAATCAGGACTACAACTACTACGATGCCGACAAGTGGGCCGACGCCACGGGTTCCGGTCTGCTGAACCCCACCATCGACACCAATGACGCCGCGTTCGTGCAAGGTCTGAAGGTCTCGCCCAAGCGCGTCGGCAAGTCGACCCTCGACACGTTCAACGCGCAGATCGCGGGCGAGCTGTACCAGCTGCCGGCCGGTCCGCTGCAGTTCGCGGTGGGTGTGAACCTGAACCGCGAGAAGCTTTCCGACGAACCCGACCTGCTGCAACAGGAAGGCAAGGTCGTGGGCGGCATCGCCCAGGCGGCCGTCGAAGCCAAGCGCACGTACAAGGCTGTTTACACGGAACTGAGCATCCCGATCCTGAAGTCGCTGGAAGGCCAGGCCGCCGTCCGTTACGACAAGTACCCCAACGCCGACGCCACCAGCCCGCGCCTGGGCCTGAAGTGGACCGTGTCGCCGCAACTGGCCTTCCGCGGCTCGTTCACCCGCAGCTTCCGCGCCCCGGTGCTGAAGCAGCTGTTCGGCGCCCAGGAAGAAGGTGCGACCACCATCACCTCGCCGGATTCGTGCCGCAAGTTGGGCGTGCCGGTCACCGTCGATCCGGCCACCGGTGAGGAAAGCTGCCTGCTGAACGCATTCCAGGTGAACGGTGCCAACCCCAATCTGCAACCGGAAAAGGGCAAGACCTTCAACCTCGGCGCGGTGTTCGAACTCTCCAAGGACTTCAACGCCAGCATCGACTGGTGGAAGATCAAGAAGACCAACGACATCAGCTCCCCGACGATCGCTTCCGCGATCGACCAGGGCCTGTTCGAGAAGGTCGGTCCGCGCTTCAACATCTTCACCAACCTGCAGAACATCGCCGAACGCGAGACCTCGGGTCTGGACGTGGATGCGCGCTGGCGCCTGGGCGCCACGCCGGTCGGCAACGTCACGCTGCGCAACCTGCTGACCTACAACTTCACCAACAAGACCCGCCAGGGCGATGGTGATGACTGGGCCGAGTACTCGGGCACGTACGCCACCCCGCGTTTCCGCAACAACTTCATCATCCAGAGCGAAATGGGCCCCTGGGCGGTGAACCTGCAGTGGCGCACGGTGGGCGGGTTCTGGGACACGGACCTTCCGTTCCCGGTCGCGGCCAACACCCGCAAGGTCGGCAACCATGAGGAAGGCGACGCGCAGGTCGTGTACACCGGCGTGAAGAACCTGGAGTTGAGCTTCACGGTCAAGAACGTGTTCGACAAGATGCCTCCGCTGAGCCTGACCAACGCGTTGAGCAACACGTACACGCAGATGGGCTTCGCCGAGCTGTACACCAATCGCGGCCGCTTCTTCCAGCTGGGCGCGAAGTACACCTTCCGCTGAACTGCAGCGGGCCACACTGCAAGGGCGCCGGCGACGGCGCCCTTTTTCGTTCACAACCGATCGAGCCATGAACCAAAAGCTACCCGATACCCGTCGCCGCGCGCTCGTCGCGGCAGCCTCGCTGACCCCGCTGGCCGGCCTGCCGAGCTTCGCCGCCGCCGAGCCTCCCGCATCCACCTTGAAGGTCGAGGACTTCTTCCGCAATCCGGTGCTGTCGGGGGCGCGTCTGTCGCCCGACGGCAAGCTCGTCGCCGGGACACGCATCACCGCCAACGGCCGCGCCAACATCGTGGTCGTCGAGGTCGCCACTCGCAAGGTGAAGATCATCACCAACTTCACCGACGGCGACGTCGGCGGCCTGGGGTGGGTCAACAACACGCGTCTGTTCTTCGGCATCTCCGACCGCCAGCGCGGCGCGGACCAGCTCGGCGCGGCCGGACTGTTCGCCATCAACGCCGACGCCAGCAATTACGTCACTTTGGCTGAACGCGCTTTCATGACCGAAGGCGCCAAGCTGCTGCCCGCCGGATCGGAAGTGCATTCGAGGATCGTTGAGAACGGCGAACCGACCGACGATATCCGTGTCGTGGCGCATTCGTACCAGGCCAAGGGCAAGGCCTCCTCGACCCTCTACCGTGTCAACACGCTGACAGGCCGCTTCTCGCCGCTGACGATCGGCGGTCCGCCCAACGCGCAGCAATGGCTGGTGGACGGCAAGGGCGTGCCGCGCTGTTGCGTCACCTACCTCGACGAAGTCTTCGAGATCCATTTCCGCGAGTCGGCAGACGCGCCCTGGCGGAAGGTCCTCACCTATCGCGACGAGGACTCCGCCGATCACGTGCAGCCGGAGGCCTTCGCGCCTGACGGCCTTCTGTACGTCACTGCCCATGCGGGCAACGACACGACGGGCTTGTACCTTTTCGATCCGAAGACGGGCAAGGTCGATCCTCAGCCGGTGTTTGCCGCCAAGGGCTTTGATATCGACGCCGCGCTGCGCTTCAACCGGACGGGCGACGTCGTGCAGGGCATCGACTACGAGGCCATCCAGCCCGGCACCTACTGGATCAACGAAGGCCTGGCGGCGCTGCAGTCAACCGTGGACAAGGCGTTGCCCGACACGATCAATACCATGCAGGTCGGCGGCAAGGACGACGACCGCGTGGTGCTGGTGTTCTCCAGTTCGGATCGGGATCCCGGTCGTTACTACCTCTACCAGGTCAAGGAGGACAAGTTCCAGGGCCTTGGCGCGCAGCGCCCCTGGGTCAAGGTCACGGAAATGCGGCCCACCACGTTCTTCCGCTACGCGGCGCGCGACGGCATGCAGATTCCCGCGCAGTTGACCCTGCCCGCAGGGGAAGGCAAGCCGCCGCTGGTGGTGCTGCACTACGGCGGCCCCTGGGTGCGGCCCATCCATTCGCGCTGGGACCCGGTGGTGCAGTTTCTCGTGTCGCGCGGCTACGCGGTGTTCATGCCGGCGCCACGCGCGTCGACCGGCTTCGGCGACAAGCTGTTCCGCGCCGGCTGGAAGCAATGGGGCCTGGCCATGCAGGACGACGTCACCGACGGCGTCAAGCTCCTGATCGCGCAGGGTAAGGTCGATCCCAAGCGCGTCTGCCTTGCGGGCGCGAGCTACGGCGGCTATCTGACCATGATGGGTCTGGCCAAGGAGCCGGAGCTGTTCAAGTGCGGCATCAACTGGGTCGGCGTGACGGATCCCAGCTTCATGTTCACCGTGACCTGGACCGACTTCAACCGCTTCGGCGGGCCTGACGCTGGCCGCCGCCGTCTGATCGGGGATCCGGAGAAGGACGTCGAGCAGTTCAAGCAGACTTCTCCGCTGCTGCGCGCTGCGGAGATCCGCCAGCCGGTGCTGATGGCCTATGGCGCGCTGGATGTCCGTGTGCCGCTGATCAACGGCGAGAAAATGCGCGACGCGCTGCGCGGTCACAACAAGAACGTCGAATGGGTGGTCTATCCCGATGAGGCCCACGGCTGGCGCAAGGAAGCCAACAATTACGACTTCTGGGCACGCGTCGAACGTTTCCTGGCCAAGAACCTGGTCTGAACCTGGTCGCCTTTTTCATGTGTGCCCACCGACGCCGGGCACCTGCATGGACAAGAAAAAAACGCCGATCCGGTGACCCGGTTCGGCGTTTTTTTTTCGGCTCACGCCGACCTCCGCGGCCGTCCGGACGGGTTGTCCCGCCTGGATCGGCCGCCGGCACGGATCAGAAGTTGTAGCTGCCCGTCAGGTAGACGGTGCGGCCCAGCGGGCTGGCGTAACGCGGGTCGTAACCGACCTGGTGACCCGACGAATCACGCAGCGTGAACGGCGGGGTCTGGTTGGTCAGGTTCTGGATGCCCAGGCGCAGTTCCAGCGCCTTGTTGTAGCGGTAGGTGCCTTGGTAATCGAAGGTGATGTAGTTCGGCACCAGCAGCTGGATGCGGGTGTTCTGGCCGGTCTGCAGGTCGCGGACGGTCTGCTCGATGTCCTTGTAGCCCGAGCGGTACTTCACCGTGATCGAGTTGGTCAGCTTGCCGGTGTCCAGCGCGAACTTGGCCTGCGCCGTGTTGCGGAAGATCACCTGCGCGTCGATGCCGTACTTGCCGAGGCTGTCGGTGAAGTCGTTGGCGGTGCCCGGCTTCGTGTACTTGGCCTCGATCATGTAGGTGCCGTTGACCGTCGTGGTCAGGCGGCCCAGGCCCTCGATGTTCAGGCGACCGTCCAGCTGCCAGTCCAGGCCGCTGTAGTTCGACTTGCCGATGTTGGTCGACATGGACATGAAGGCGTAGTACGCGTTCGTCTCGGCCGGCAGCTTGTAGGTCGTGAACAGGCTCTGGAACTGCTGCGGGTTGGCGAAGGCCTGGTTGGCCGACACCGCGCTGACGGCGTCACGCAGGTCGATCTTCCAGTAGTCCAGGCTGGCGCCGAAGTTGCGTGTCGGGTCGAAGCGGATGCCCATGGTGGCCTGCTTGGACTTTTCCGGCTTCAGGTTCTCGTTGCCGCCCGACAGCTGCGTGTACTGCGACTTGCCCGGCTTGCAGGGTGCCGCGCCGCTGCCGTCGCCCGGGAACGGGCAGTCGTAGCTGGAGGCGGTCACGCCGTTGGTCACCAGCGGCTGGGCGATGTCCAGCATGTCCGGCGCCTTGAAGCCCGTGCCGTAGGAGCCGCGCAGCACGACGGTGCTGGTCGGCTTGTACGACGCCGACAGCTTGTAGGTCGTGGCCGTTTCGGTCTTGCCGAAATCGCGCTTGTTCACGCCGTCCTTGATCTTGCTGATGCTGTCGTAGCGCAGTGCGCCGGTGACTTCCAGGTTGCGCAGGACGGGGACCACGAACTCGGCGAAGGCGCCGACGTTGTCGCGCTCCATGTCGTAGCGCGGGTTGGGGGCGAAGTTGTAGATGACGCCGTTGACCGCGTCGGCCGACGGATCCTGCTTGTAGTGGTAGTTGCGGAAGTCCGCGCCGACACCCAGCTTCACCGCGCCCGCGGGCAGGTTGAACAGGTCGCCGGAGGCGCGCACGTCGGCGCCCTTGAGCGTCGTCGAGGCCTCGCGGATCGTGCCGTGGTAGATCGAGTCCCTGATCAGCTGCTGCGTCGCGGCGCTCTGGTTGCCGGAGGGCACGAACGGGTCGAGCGCGCCGCTGGACAGGATGCTGTTGAATTCGTTGGCCTTGAAGTAGCCGCCGACGTACTTCTCGTCCAGGGAGTTCTGCGACCAGGTGACCGCGCCGGTCAGGTCCCAGTCGCCGAGCGCGACGTCGGTGCCGACGACGACATGCTTCGCGTCGGTGATGGTCTGCGAGTCGCGGGTGCCGAAGTCGGTCGCGCGGTAGTTCGCGGTGACCGTGCTGACGTGGGCCAGCTGGGCCGGGGTCAGGTAGGGCGCGACGTACTTCGTGAACAGCGGCGAGGTCGTGGCGATGGCGATCGGCACCGGGTTCGGCGCGATGCGGGCGGTCAGGTCCAGGCGGGTGAACGCGACGTCGGAGAACAGCTTGATCTTGTCGTTGATCTTGGCCTCGCCGGTGACGAACAGCGAGTCGCGGGTCGATTCCGGATAGACGTCGATGGTGCTGACGAAGTCGAACGCGCACTGGGCGGTACCGACCTTGGCGTTGGAATTCGCCGGGATGGTGTTGGCCAGGCTGTAGACGTTGTTCGGCGCGCACTGGCCGTTGACCATGCGGTACGGGTTGAACGAATACGCACCCAGGACCGGCACGGTGTCCGCCTCGGTGGGCAGGCGCTTGAACACGACCGCGGCGTTGGCCGGGTCGGCCGAGGTGCTGGTGCGGTCGTACGCGTAGTTCTTGCCGTTGAACGTGAACGGCAGGTAGGCGCTCCTGGCGAAGCTGCGGTCGCCGGACTTCAGCTGCTGCTGGTCGTCGCGGCGATAGGTGGCGACGATGTTGAAGCCGTCGCGGTGCAGGTCGCCCAGGCCGTAGGTGGCGCTGACGTTGTACGCGGTGCCGCCGTTGCCGACCGGGTTGCTGTAGTTGGCGGTGATGTTGCCGCCCTGCACGTTCTTCTTCAGGACGAAGTTGACCACGCCGGCGATCGCGTCCGAGCCGTACAGCGCGGAGGCGCCGTCGGTCAGCACTTCGATGCGCTCGATGGCGCTCATCGGGATGGAGTTCAGGTTGATCCGGCTGCCCGAGCCCGTCGGGGCGATGCGGCGGCCGTTCAGCAGCACCAGCGTGTAGCTCTCTCCGATGCCGTGGATCGACGCGGTGGCGATGCCGCCCGAGTTCGAGCCGATGGCGATGTCGCCGATGGTCAGGTTGCCGCCCATCGCGGGCAGGCGCTGGATCAGGTCGGCGACGTTGTTGGCGCCGGAGGACTTGATTTCCTCCTGCGTGATGATCTGGACGGGCAACGCGCCTTCGTTGGCGACGCGCTTAATGCTGGAGCCCGTGATCTCGATGCGCTCGAGCTGGGTGTTTTCCTGGGCGTGGGCGGCGCCGATCGAGGCGGCGAGCAGCGCGGCCGCGAGGCTCACGCGGCGGAGTTGAAGCGAAGGGGTCATGCCGGATCCGTGAAATGGCAAAAATGATTCCAGAGCCGATGAGCTTGTGTCATCGAACACTGCGCGTAGGTGAACAAACTTTAAGTAACCGGGATTTGAAGTGGCCCCGGGGCCGCCCCGTAAGGGTTTACCTTGCTTGAACGAACGCAGATCGCCATTCCAGACATGCTGAACGGCATATGGGTGCCAAAAGTCAGGCGAACCATGCCGGTGGAAATGCTCAAATTGACAAGAGCCGGACAAGGAAGGAAAACGGACGGAAACAAAAAAGCGACCCGGAGGTCGCTTTGGTGATTGTCGACGTACGCCGCACGATGGCGGCGATTCGACGGAGATCGTTACCGTTGCTTGGGAGCGTGGGCGCTGCGCGTCGCATCCGCCGCCTTGCGCTTCTGCCGCCAGGCGTGCAACAGTGGTTCGGTGTAGCCGCTGGGTTGTTCACGCCCTCTGAACACCAGATCCAGCGCCGCTTGATACGCCATGCTGTTCGGATTCCCGGACATCGGTTCGTAGATCGGGTCGCCAGCGTTCTGCTTATCGACTACCGCCGCCATCCGTTCGAATGTCGCCCGAACCTGTTGTTCGGTCACGACGCCGTGCTGCAGCCAGTTCGCCACATGCTGGCTGGAGATGCGCAATGTCGCACGGTCTTCCATCAGTCCGATCTGGTGGATGTCCGGCACCTTCGAGCAACCGACGCCCTGGTCGATCCAGCGGACCACGTAACCGAGGATGCCCTGGATGTTGTTGTCGAGTTCCTGCTGCTTCTCGAGCTCGCTCCAGGCGGGGGCGCCGGCCACCGGGATCGTCAGCAGGCGCTGGAGCAGTTCCGCCCTGTCCACGCCGGGCGCTTCGGCCTCGATCTGCTGCTGGACCTGGGCCACGCTGACCTGGTGGTAGTGCAGCGCATGCAGCGTGGCGGCGGTCGGGCTGGGGACCCAGGCGGTGTTGGCGCCGGCCTTGGGATGGGCGATCTTCTGCTCGAGCATCGCGGCCATCAGGTCCGGCATCGCCCACATGCCCTTGCCGATCTGGGCGCGACCGCGCAGGCCGGCACTCAGGCCCGTCAGCACGTTGCTGCGCTCGTAGGCCTGGATCCAGGCGCTGGTCTTCATATCGCCCTTGCGCAGCATCGGGCCGGCGAGCATCGCGGTGTGCATCTCGTCGCCGGTGCGGTCCAGGAAGCCGGTGTTGATGAAGGCGACGCGGCTGGGCGCCGCGGCGATGCAGGCGGCGAGGTTCACGCTGGTCCGGCGCTCCTCGTCCATGATGCCCAGCTTGACCGTGGACGCCGGCAGGCCGAGCAGCTGCTCGACGCGGCCGAACAGCTCGCTGGCGAAGCCGACCTCGGCCGGACCGTGCATCTTCGGCTTGACGATGTAGATCGAGCCCTTGCGCGAGTTGCGCAGGCCCGAGCCCGACAGCTGCTTCAGGTCGTGCAGCGCGATCAGCGTCGTGATCACCGCGTCCATGATGCCCTCGGGGATCTCGGCGCCTCCCTCGAGCAGGATGGCCGGACTCGTCATCAGGTGGCCGACGTTGCGCACGAACAGCAGCGAGCGGCCCGGCAGCACCACGTCGTTGCCGCCGCCCGCCGCCTTGTAGACGCGATCCGGGTTCAGGCGTCGGACGAAGCTGCGGCCGCCCTTGCTCACTTCTTCCGTCAGCGTGCCGCGCAGGATGCCCAGCCAGTTGCGGTAGGCCAGCAGCTTGTCCTCGGCGTCGACGGCGGCGATCGAGTCCTCGAGGTCGAGGATGGTCGACAGCGCCGACTCCATCAGCACGTCCGAGACGCCGGCGGCGTCGGTCTGGCCGATCGTCGAGGCGCGATCGACCTGGATCTCCAGGTGGATGCCGTGGTGGCGCAAGAGCACGGCGGACGGCGTCGCCGCATCGCCCAGGAAGCCGAGGAACTGCGCCGGATCGGCCAGCGCCGCGACGCGGCCGTCCTTGAGGGTCACGGCCAGCGCGGTGCCGTGGACCGCATAACCGGCGGCGTCCGCATGCGACGCGCCGGCCAGCGGCGCGGCCTGGTCCAGCACCTGGCGGGCGAAGGCGATGACCTTGGCGCCGCGCACCGGGTTGTAGCCGCCGACGCGTTCGGCGCCGTCGGTCTCGGGGATCACGTCCGTGCCGTAGAGCGCGTCGTACAGCGAGCCCCAGCGCGCATTCGCCGCGTTCAACGCGTAGCGGGCATTCAGGATGGGCACCACCAGCTGCGGACCGGCCTGGATCGCCAGTTCCTCGTCGACGTTGGCGGTCGTCGCCCTCGGATCGTCCGGCAGCGGCACCAGGTAGCCGATCTGCTTCAGGAAGGCCTGATAGGCCGCCATGTCGGCGATGGGTCCGGGATGGGCGCGGTGCCAGCCGTCGAGCTCGGCCTGCAGCCGGTCCCGCTCGGCCAGCAGCGAGGCGTTCTTCGCGGCCAGCTCGTGGGCGAGCGCGTCGAAGCCCTGCCAGAAGGCGGCCGGCTCGACGCCGGTGCCCGGCAGGGCCTCGGTCTCGATGAAACGGGCCAGGGCGGCATCGACCTGGAGACGGTGGTGTTGGCTGCGTGCGGTCATGACGGCTCCGTGAAACAGTGTCCTGACTGTAGGCCGGGATGCCGCGGCGATTCATGTCCGCACCGGTCGAAGATCCCTGACTTTTTTGCACAAATAACAACGCTTCGGGTCGTCATTCATTGCCTGCGGCGACGCAACGCGCCAACAATCGCCGCCCATGGACCGCCTCAAACAGATCGAGTCCTTCGTGCTGGTCGCGACCAAGGGCAGCCTGACGGCCGCGGCGCAGGCCGAAGGCGTGGCGCCGGCGGTGATGGGCCGCCGCCTGGACGCCCTGGAGGCGCGGCTCGGCGTCAAGCTGCTGCTGCGCACGACCCGCAAGCTGACGCTGACGAACGAAGGTGTCGCCTTCCTGGAGGACTGCCAGCGGCTGCTGGCCGATTTCGCCAACGCCGAGGCCAGCGTCAGCGCCGGCGGCGTGAAGGCCAGCGGGCACCTGCGCATCACCGCGCCGGCGGGCTTCGGCCGGCGCCACGTGGCGCCGCTGGTGCCGGAGTTCCTCTCGCGGCATCCGGAGGTCAGCGTGTCGCTGAACCTGAGCGACCGGGTCGTCGACATCGTCAACGAGGGCTTCGACTGCGCGGTGCGTGTCGGCGACCTGAACGACTCCAGCCTGATCAGCATGCGGCTGGCCGACAACCGGCGGCTGTGCGTCGCCGCGCCGTCCTACCTGAAACGCGCCGGCACGCCGAAGCACCCGTCCGAGCTGATGCGCCACGAATGCCTGACGCTCAGTTCCGACGCGAGCCAGACCCGGGGCTGGGCGTTCCGCGTCGACGGCGAGCTGCAGCATCTGCGTCCCAGCGGCCGGCTCGACTGCAGCGACGGCCAGGTGCTCCACGACTGGTGCCGGCGGGGCCTGGGCCTGGCCTGGCGCAGCACCTGGGAGGTGGCCGCCGCGTTGCAGGCGGGGGAGCTGGTCAGCGTGCTCGACGATTTCGCGGCGCCACCCAACGGCATCTACGCGGTGCTGCCGCAGCGCAAGCACCTGCCGCTGCGGGTGAGGCTCTGGATCGACTTCCTGAAGGAGCATCACGGCAGTCCCGACTACTGGGCGGGCGCCACCGCCTGGGAGACCCCATGACGCTCGAAGCCCTG
>Ga0063456_1000922_pt1 | contig 16812 bp, 16 predicted proteins | sample AraplaMF_Cvi_mMF_FD_56228 | JGI IMG/M metagenome (GOLD analysis project Ga0063456, IMG submission 56228) | Arabidopsis root microbial communities from the University of North Carolina, USA - plate scrape MF_Cvi_mMF version 2 (version 2) | ecosystem: Host-associated > Plants > Roots > Endosphere ... | reverse complement strand
ATGGACAAGTTCACCACGCTGGAAGGCGTCGCGGCGCCGCTGAAGATCATCAATGTCGACACCGACATGATCATTCCGAAGCAGTACCTCAAGACCATCAAGCGCACCGGACTTGGCAAGGGGCTCTTCTCCGAGCAGCGCTACAAGGACGACGGCAGCGAGAACCCGGATTTCGTCCTCAACCAGCCCGCCTATCGCAATGCGAAGGTGCTGGTCGCCGGCGACAATTTCGGCTGCGGCTCGAGCCGCGAGCACGCGCCCTGGGCGCTGCTCGACTTCGGCATCCGCTGCGTGATCTCGACCTCGTTCGGCGACATCTTCTACAACAACTGCTTCAAGAACGGCATTCTGCCGATCCGCGTCAGCCAGGAAGACCTCGACAAGCTGTTCGACGACGCCGAGCGCGGCGCCAACGCGACGCTGACGATCGACCTGCCGAACCAGGAGGTCCGCGGCCCCGACGGCGGCAAGGTCAAGTTCGAGATCGACCCGTTCCGCAAGCACTGCCTGATGAACGGCCTCGACGACATCGGTCTCACGATGGAGAAGAAGGCCTCGATCGACACCTACGAGGACAAGCTCAAGCGCGAACGCGCCTGGGCGTAGTTTCAGATCTTCGTTCGAGCCCCGGCGTCCAAGGCGCCGGGGCTTTTTCTTTGCCCTGATTATCCCTTATAGCTCGACGCATGCTGCCCGACATCGTCACCTTCTGGCACGGCCCGATGGACGCCCTGCGCCAGACCTGTCTGCGCTCGCAGCTCGCTGCCGGCCACAAGGTCACGGTCTACAGTTTTGACACCATCCCCGGCCTGCCCGCAGGCGTCGGCAACGCGGATGCAGAAGCGATCTTGCCCCATGCGTTCTCCGAGCGGCTGCGGCCGCCGCAGCCCGACGGCAGCTGGCGCGACTGGACCACGCTCCAGTTCAGCGATTTCTTTCGCATGAAGCTGATGGCGAAGGGCCTCGGCCTCTGGCTCGATGCCGACGTGCTGCTGCTGAAACCCGTCGAGATCGATCCCGCAAAGCCCTATTTCGCCTGGGAGCGGCCGCGTCAGCTCGGCAATTCCGTGATCTATCTGCCGCCCAAGCACGGCATCGTCGCCGCATTCGAAGAGCTGATGGAGCAGGAGGAGCTGACGCCGAACTGGCTGTCGCTGCGCCACCGCATTACCTTCATGATGCGCCGCCTGCGCGGCGGCTCGAACCGCCTCTCCGACATCCGCGTCGCGATCTTCGGGCCGGCGGCACTGACCGCGCTCGCCCGCCGCACCGGCGAGTTGCAGAATGCATTGCCGAAGCAATCGTTCTACGCCGTGCATGCCGAGCCAAAACTGTTCTTCGATCCCTCGAGCTATCTCGGCCTCGTCACCAACCCTGACATCATCGGCCTGCACATCTCGCCCAAGGGCCGCGGCGGCGAGAAGCCGATTCCGGGCAGCCTGTATGCGTGGGCGGCGGAACGGTTTTGAGAATCGGATTATTGAGAAGCGGTAAGCGCTTCTCAACATATGGTATGTCGGCGCCTAAAATTTTTGAGCTTACATACTAGATAGGTCAGTTCCGCCTTTGTTCCGCCATCTTCGACGCCGACCTTTCCTGCATCGTCAACTTTAGGTGCTGGAGGCTAGCAATGGCTAAGGACTACAAGCCCGGCGAGAACACCGGCAGAGACGGCGGAATTTTTCAGGAGAGAGGTCCAAGGGGTGGAGAGCGCGACAACTATGCGACTGTTCCCGACAATCGCCCCCTTCCGCCCACGTCTTCGCCTGGAAGCACCTGGCATCGAATTGATCGCACTCCAGACAGCCATCGCTGAATGGATCGCTTCATCCCCTTCGCATCGCAGACGTCGCGCCGCACTGACGCGACGTCTATTTTGGACGGATGATCGCTTGAAAAGCTTTAGGCAAGCAGATGCGACGAGCGTCCCACGACATCCTGTCGCTAACGCTCGAACTTTGATTTGTTAGACGAACAAATTTGGCGGGCGCCCTCAAACAAGCAGAAGCGTGTTAACGGCTCGCCGCATCGTCGAATTAATTCGCGATGGGAAACGCAATGGCCGTTTCTATCGCGCCATCCAGGTCCTCCCTTGCAGCCACAGCCATGACATTGACAAGCAGTTATGTCGCTCGCGCCAACAAGCACTATGGCTAAGGCTAAAGTGGGTAACGGTGTCACGGCTTTTGAAACTTCAGAATATACTTCGCTTCTTGATTGCCGTCCTTGAAAACTTCTTTGGCCTCCGTGGTGAGGCTGCCTTCTAATCGAACATCTCTCTTCCCCTGCAAGCTGATACGATCGCCCTTTCGAAAATACGGCGATTGCGCTAGCGGTGGAACGGATTCAGAGGAGCTGGCTGATAGTTTACATTGGTCTCCACCGCAGTCGAGCGCGCCCTCAAACGGCAGGTATAGCTGGTTCCTCCCGATGACAAACGTCAACCATCCGGTAGCCTGCGAGCTATTGGGTGTCGAATACGCGATGCGCGCGGTCCCTTGGCTACTCCCTCCCTCGAAGCTCCCCTCTAGGCGCGTTACGGCAGAATAAGGATCATTGCGCTGCGCGGGAAGTGACGATGAAAAGGACTTAAGCTGGCCCCAGCTCGCCAAAAGATAAGCATCGAAAATTTTCTCTCGCGTTTGCAAATCTAATTGCGAATCGCTGCTCTCAGACACCCCAAACACTGAAACATCAGCACCATAGAACGTTGCCGGGTATTTCATATTTAGAGCACTGACGTACTTCGCGAGATCAGCAGACTTCTCAACATCTGGGTCGACGAGCACAGCGTCGGTAAAGACGATGATGCGATAGAGCGCGGAGCGCTCCGAAAATCGATTTTTATCGAAAGCTAGCGCACCTAGAATATTCTTCCGCGCGCCAACTTGGAATTTCGCAGCACCGCCTAGAATCTTGTCGAGCGCATTCTTCAAGCGAGCATCGAATGTCTGCAAGTTCTCGCGCTGCTGGTCTTGCGGATCGGGCGAGACCAGCCTGTCCCACAGGCTACGCTCGGCACGCGCGCGTTCTATTTCCGACTTGGTGAGAGTGGGATAGCACAGATCGAATGCTTGAACCGTCTCGAACGTATTCGGATTAACCGCCAGTATCGTGAGCGGCTCCCTGACACCCAACTCAAGACGGTTGATGAGCGTGAGGCCCCATTCTGTACGACCCTTTGCTATCGATGATAGGTCCACATAGACCAGCGTTCGCCTATGTGTTGCGGGAGGCGATTTGCAGATTTGCTCGATGTTGCTTTGATTCAGTATTTGCGCGTCTGCCGCCGATCCGACGAAAAAGGAAAGAAGTGAAGCCGCAATTAATCGCAGAATTGCATGTCTCATGACTGAGCCTCACGCCTCCAGTCGCGCTAGAACACCTTTGATTTCTTCCGACAGATTTTTGTACTCTTTGACCGCAACCTCATTCTTTTGGCGCTCACGCTGATAAAATGCGGCGACCCGCGTTTGCTCGCGTTCAAATGGTTGGCGCGCTCGGTGCAGCTTCTTGTTGGCACGCAACAAGGCACGATATGCCTCCCTCAAATGCGGCACCTTTTCGCTGGCAAGGTAGGCGTACAGGACACCCACGCCCCACACAAACAGGTTCATTCCAATCGTGGGTCCGAGGTTTTGCCAAACGAGCGACGAATTCGAGCCGCCGAATGTGCCCGGTGTGTCGGAATTAAGTCCCAGCTGTTCTGAAATCGCCTGATACCGCAGCCAAACCACGACGCCGAACGCGCATAACAAAAGTATCGTCGCAATCAGCACTGACAGTTTTCGTCCGAGCTCGTTTCGGTAATCCACGGAGGGATGAAGGATTTCGCCGATCTGCTTGAGATATTCCCCATGAAAATGGCTGGAAATTGCGAATATCATCGCGACCAAAATAGTCCCGGCGCCAGCCACCAGAGGCACAAACTTAGCCATGAAAGTCGAGAGATTGACATACCATTCCGCAATACCGATGCCGATGAGCGGAATGACATAGAGGACCGGCGATAGATTGCGCGGATACGCACCGCCGTTCACTTGGCGCAGCTCCTGGAATGTCTGCTCGCGTGCCTTCTGTTCAGCGCTGACGCGCACATATTTTTGGTTGTTATTCAGTTGCGCCCATTTGGCATTAATTTCAACGTCCTCTTTTTCTTGAAGCTCGCTGAGATAGTCGTCCTGCCGTACCTCAATATCGTGGCAAAGACGATCATCAAGATTTTTCAACCTGACAATTGATTGCCTTCGAGCGTCGGCATCCATGCGCTTCGAACGCAAAACTTGATTGGCAGCTTTCAGGCCAGACTGGGCCTCTTCGGTGAGCGTGTCGGTCGGCATAAAAACCTTCCAAATCTATTCTTGCATAAGTTCTTTGAGTGATGGTCGCACCAAAATTTCCGTCGGCAATGGAGGACGGCTCGTCGGAACAGATCCCGTCGAGAGAGCAGTTCGGCTTAAATCGATATAATCGGTAGCGCTTCGTCCGGAAGCACCTTCGTACAGCGGTATGCGAACGTCCGCTCTCGTGCATTCGGGGTTCGCCTGTCCCACCGGAATGTCTTGGTCATTGCGATGGCACGGATCGAATTTTATGCGCTCGATGGCTTTGCGGGCGGCGCCCGGCACGTCGGAAATGAAAAATTCGACGCGTCGATTTTTTGCCTGTCCTTCCTTAGTCTTGTTCGTCGCAGCGGGTTGGGCTTCTCCCATCGGAACCAAGCCGACAAGCCGCTCACTCACACCGTTTTCTTTGAGCTTCGTAGCGACCGCGACCGCACGGGAAAGAGATAAAGCCGTGTTGTAATCGTCCGGACCTATAGAATCGGTGTGGCCCACGATCAGCAGGGACTTCGCCGATTTATCCCCGATAACTGTCCGTGCGAGGTCGAGTATAGCCCGCTCCGCAGCCTGCTCGACGTTGGATTTATTGAAGGCAAAGAAGATGGTACTCTTGAACCTAATATGGGACACGGGCACCGACACGTCGATTCCTGGCAAGGAGCCCGGCGGTATCTGAATGACTACATATTCAAAGGTGTACTCCGTCGCTGTTGCTCTGAGGGTGCGGAATGCTTGATCGCGCGCCTTCTGGCTCTGCATTAAATCCCGGACATTTACGGCCGCACACACAGATGTTGCGGCGCAACCTAAAGCGCCAGCAAGAATGCCGGCGAAGGCCATGGTGATGCTGCGACCTTGTCCCTTGACGCGCATTGCGATTGATCACGCCCTCCGCGATAGACCAGATTATCCATACTAGTTTTGCGGGCAAAGACTTTGTTTCGCACTTTTACGAAGGTCTAATTCACCTGAGGCGCGCATAGGGCCACTCGCACGGCGAGGAGCGAAGACGCGCTCAAAGGTGCGCGAGTGACGCTGATGGCTCTCCGCACAACGATCGTTCGACCTCAAGCCGTGCCAACGTGCGGCCGTTAAACGCCGTCGAGATCGATCCGGCAAAGCCCTACTTCGCCTGGGAGCGGCCGTGTCAGCTCGGCAATTCCGTGATCTATCTGCCGCCCAAGCACGGCATCGTCGCCGCATTCGAAGAGCTGATGGAGCAGGACGAGCTGACGCCGAACTGGCTGTCGCTGCGCCACCGCGCCACCTTCATGATGCGCCGCCTGCGCGGCGGCTCGAACCGCCTCTCCGACATCCGCGTCGCGATCTTCGGGCCGGCGGCACTGACCGCGCTCGCGCGCCGCACCGGCGAGTTGCAGAATGCATTGCCGAAGCAATCGTTCTACGCCGTGCATGCCGAGCCAAAACTGTTCTTCGATCCCTCGAGCTATCTCCGCCTCGTCACCGACCCCGACATCATCGGCCTGCACATCTCGCCCAAGGGCCGCGGCGGCGAAAAGCCGATTCCGGGCAGCCTGTATGCGTGGGCGGCGGAGCGGTTCGGCTAGCTCTCTCCGTGCCCCGGACGCGGTGCAGCGTGCAACGCTGCTCCGCAGAGCCGGGACCCGGCACGCCGCGCCATGGGCCCCGGCTCTGCAGCGCACCGCGCAAGTGCGCGCTGCGCTGCGTCCGGGGCACGAGACCTGTTTCCTTGACCCATTCCCTGTTTGATCCAGCGCAACGCGCTCCTGCATCATTGTGCGTAGTCTCGCTCCAAATTCCACGCCCCCAATGGAGCCTCGCATGAGCACCGCAAGCAGGCCGTATCCGATCGTCCAGGACCTCATCGAGTCCTTTGCCAGCTGGCTGAAGCATCGCCGCGAGATGAACGAGATGCGGCAGCTCGACCGCGCCGATTTCGACCGGATCGCCAGCGATCTCAGGATCGCGCCCGACGATCTGGAAGAGCTGGTCCGCCACGGCAGGCACGCCGCGGACGAATTGCCGAAGATGCTGGAGCAGCTCGGCATCAGCGCCGAAGGGCTCGGCCGCGCACAGCCGCTATTGCTGCGTGACATGGAGCGGGTTTGCTCGCTCTGCAATCACAAGGGCCAGTGCGACCGCGATCTCGCCGACGGCTCCGCCGCGGAGAATTATCACGGTTACTGCGCCAACGCTTCGACGCTGGAATCGCTCGATCGCGCGGACCTCGCGCCGCGCTGAGCGACGCGTTACCGCGGACCGCCTCCGGCGCCACCGAATTGGCTTCGGCCGGAAACCGACTTGGCCCTCGCTTTCGACGCGCCAGATGTCCGCGCGTCGTTGAACCGGCGCCGGTAGTCACCCGGACTGATCCCGGCGATCCGCCGGAAGCTCGTGCGGAACGTCACGCTCGACTGGAATCCGCACGCGGCGGCGACCTGGTCCACGTAAGCTGCGCTGCTCTCCAGCAGCTCCTGCGCCCGGCGAATCCGCGCGTTGAGCAGCCATTGCATCGGCGTGGTCCCGATCTGCTCCCGGAAATGGCGCGCATAGCTTCGTTCGCTCATCTTCGCCTGCGCCGCCATGCGGGCTACCGTGAGCGGCTTGCCAAGTTGAGCCGAAATCCATTCGAGATGCGAAGCGAGCGAGCCGCTCGAACGCGGCGGATCGCGCCGGATGAATTGGGCCTGACCGCCTTCCCGGTTGACCGGCACGACCGCAAGCCGCGCGGCATGGGCGGCAACGGCCTGACCATGATCGCGCCTGACGAGGTGCAGGCACATGTCGATTCCCGCCGACGCACCGGCCGATGTCACGACCTCTCCTTCGTCCACATAGAGGACATTCGGATCGACCTTCACCTGCGGATAACGACTGGCGAGCTGATCCGCGCATAGCCAGTGGGTCGTTGCCCGGCGCCCGTCGAGAAGACCAGCCTCCGCCAGCACGAATGCGCCGGAGCAGATCGAGGCAATTCTGGCTCCGCGGCGGTGGGCCTTCTGCAAGGCGCGGAGAACGGCCTTCGATAGCGGCGCCAGGGGATCTTCGATCCCGGGCACGATCACGGTGTGCGCGCGGGAGAGAGCGTCGAGCCTGAACGGCGCCACCAGGCCGAATGCGCCGGCATCGACGCGAGCCGCTTCGGCACACACGCGCACCTCGTAGAGCGGCCTGCCTCTGTCGTCCCTGAGACGGGCGAACACTTCATAAGCGAGCGTCAGATCGTACGGGATCACCTGATCCAGCGCGACGATGCAAACCCTGTGAATCATGACGCTCCATTCCCGCCGAACCCAGCGAACGTCAATACCACGGTTTGGCAGGAATCGATCATGAATAGGCGGAAGCGCCACTCATGCCCGCCGGCCAATTCCGCTAACCACGAGCGGCGCACCAGTTTGCTTCAACGGTCAAGCCATGAATGACGAGCTCAAGATCAACGTCTCCCTGCTGGACCAGCTCAAGCTCGCCTCCATCATCGAGGCTTCGACTCTTGCGCTGCTCGTCTGCGTCGCCGTTCCGCTCAAGCATCTCTGGGACTGGCCGACGGGCGTGCGCGCCATGGGGCCGCTGCACGGCCTTGCGTTCATCTTCTACGGCTGGACGCTGCTGCAGACCGTGGGCGCCGGCGTCTGGGAGCGACGCCAGATCGCCTTGCTCGCGGCCTCGGCCTTCGTTCCGTTCGCCGGCTTTCTCGCGTCTTCGCGCATCCGGCGGCGCATCGAAGCCTTGCGCGGGGACGGGTCCACACGATGAATGTCGCCGACTATTACATCTGGCTGAAGGCCGCCCACGTCGCCGCGGCGCTCCTGTTCGTCGGCGGCGTGACGGTGACGTCGCTGACGCTCGCTCTGCTGCCGGGCATGCCAGGGGAGTGCGCACGGTTCGTCGCGGGCGTCCGCCGCTATGACCGGTGGGTGACGGTCCCGGCGATCATCTCGGTCTGGACGTTCGGAGCGGGGCTCGCCATCTCCGGGGCATGGTTCGGCCAGGGCTGGCTCAACGCCAAGCTCGGCTTCGTCGTGCTGATCTCGGGCTTGCACGGCATCCAGAGCGGCCGCCTTCGCAAGATCGAAGCCGGTGCATCGCCTGCGGCATCAAGGACACTGCCGCTCATCGTCCTCGCCGCGATCGCTATCGCGGTTCTTGCCGTCGCAAAGCCTTGAGGGCTTGAAGCTAGCCCTTCCCCATCCCGGCGATCGCATCTGCGATCTCGATCGTCCGCCGCGCCATGCCGGCGTGCAGGCGCTCGACCATGGCGCCATCGAGGCGGATCGCACCGCGCGAGACGTTCTCCGGCAGCTCGAACGCCGCGATGATTTTTCGCGCGCGCGCCACTTCCTCTTCGGGTGGCGTGAAGATCGCGTTGCAGGCGTCGATCTGGGAGGGATGGATCAGCGTCTTGCCGTCGAAGCCGAGGTCGCGGCCTTGCGCGCATTCGGTGGCGAAGCCGTCGGAATTGGCGATGTCGCTGTAGGGACCATCGAGGATCTCGAGGCCATGGGCGCGCGTTGCCAGGATGCAGTGGGTGATCATCGGGATCATCGCGGCGCGGCCGGGCAGCATCCTGATGCGCGTCTCGCGCGAGATGTCGTTGGGACCGAACACGAAGCCGGAGAGCCGCGTCCCGGGATCGCGGCCGGCGGCGGCCAGTTCCTCGGCATGCAGCACGGCGCGCGCGGTCTCGATCATGGCCCAGACCTTGACGGTCGGCGCGGCGCCGAGCTCGGCAAGACGGGCGCCGATCGCCTGGAGATCTTCGACACTTGAAACTTTTGGAACCAGGATTCCATCCGGCGAGGCCTTCGCCGCCATCGCGACGTCATCGGCCCACCAGGGCGTGTCGAGGCCGTTGGTCCGGATCAAGATCTCGCGCTTGCCGAACCCCTTGTCCGCGATCGCGGCGGCGATGCCGTCGCGCGCCACCCCCTTGAGGTCGGGAGCGACGGAATCTTCCAGATCGAGGATCAGGCCGTCGGCCGCGAGATTTTGCGCCTTTTCCAGCGCGCGGGGGTTGGAGCCGGGCATGAACAGATGGCTGCGGCGCGGGCGGGTCATGCGAATGGTCCTTCCGGTTTCCTCAGATATTCTGGAGCATGATCCCGGAAAAATGTGCGGCGGCTTTCGGCAAGGATCATGCTCAAACAACAAACCAAGCCGATAGCATCTGGCATGCCTATTCGAAAGGCTTGTTCGCCACTCTGGTCTATGGTTAGGCATAGGCCATGATCACATTCCCGAAGCATTTGCTGGAAGGCTACCAGGCCTTCGCCACCCAGCGGCTGCCGACCGAGCAGAGCCGCTACCGCGAGCTGTCGGTGAAGGGGCAGTTCCCGGAAGTGATGGTGATCGGCTGTTGCGACAGCCGCGTCTCGCCCGAGGTGATCTTCGACGTCGGCCCGGGCGAATTGTTCGTGGTCCGCAACATCGCCAATCTGGTGCCGGTGTATCAGCCCGACGGCAACGCGCACGGCGTCTCCGCCGCGCTGGAATATGCCGTGACGGTGCTGAAGGTGAAGCACATCGTCGTGCTCGGCCACGCCCAATGCGGCGGCATCCGCGCCTTCGTCGACAAGATCGAGCCGCTCACGCCCGGCGACTTCATCGGCAAATGGATGCAGATGTTCATCAAGCCGGGCGAGGTGGTCGAGCAGCGCGACCACGAGACGATGGCGCAGTTCGTCGAGCGCATCGAAAAGGCCGCGGTGTTCCGCAGCCTGGAAAACCTGATGACCTTCCCGTTCGTGCGCAAGGCCGTGGACGCCGGCCAGATGCAGACCCACGGCGCCTATTTCGGCGTCGCGGAGGGATCGCTGTTCGTGCTGGACAAGGCGAGCAAGGAATTCAGGAACGCGCGCGGCGGGGGTTAAGCCACCGCTCTCGTCAATTGCCGCGTCAAACGAAATCGTCGTCCCGGACAAGCGAAGCGCAGATCCGGGACCCATACGCCGCAGCAATCGTTTTGCGATGACTCGGAGTTACGAGCTTCGCGCCAAACCACTCCCTGTGGTTATCGCGACGAGCGCAAGCGCTCGCGCGGAGATCCGCGGATCTGCGCGCGCCTATGGCGCGCTTGTCCGGGATGACAGGAGAAAGTTCCTTACGCCGCCTTCTTCTTCGCGCTGATCAGCTTGCGGTTGATCAGGACTTCCGCGATCTGGATCGCGTTCAGCGCCGCGCCCTTGCGCAGATTGTCGGACACGCACCACAGCACGAGGCCGTTCTCCACCGTCGCGTCCTCGCGGATGCGGCTGATATAGGTGGCGTCCTCGCCGGCCGCTTCATAGGGCGTGGCGTAGCCGCCGGGCTCCTGCTTGTCGATGACGAGGCAGCCGGGCGCCTTGCGCAGGATGTCGCGGGCTTCGTCCGCGCTGATCGGATTCTCGAACTCGATGTTGACGGCTTCCGAATGGCCGACGAACACCGGCACGCGCACGCAGGTCGCGGAGAGCTTGATCTTGGGATCAAGAATCTTCTTGGTCTCCGCCATCATCTTCCACTCTTCCTTGGTGTAGCCGTCCTCCATGAACACGTCGATCTGGGGGATGACGTTGAAGGCGATGCGCGCGGGAAACTTCTTATTGACGATCTCGCTGTTGGTGTAGACGGCCTTGGTCTGCGAGAACAATTCGTCCATCGCATCCTTGCCGGCGCCCGACACCGATTGATAGGTCGAGACCACGACGCGCTTGATGGTGGCCTTGTCGTGCAGCGGCTTGAGCGCGACCACGAGCTGCGCGGTCGAGCAGTTCGGGTTGGCGATGATGTTCTTCTTCTTGAAGCCTTCGGTCGCGCCTGCGTTCACCTCGGGCACGATCAGCGGCACGTCCGGGTCCATGCGCCAGGCCGAGGAATTGTCGATCACGACCGCGCCGGCGGCGCCGATCTTCGGCGACCATTCCTTCGACACCGCGCCGCCCGCCGACATCAGGCAGATGTCGACATCGGAGAAGTCGTAATGCTCGAGCGCCTTGCACTTCAGGGTGCGGTCGCCATAGGAGACTTCGACGCCGACGCTGCGGCGCGACGCCAGGGCCACGACCTCGTCCGCGGGGAATTTGCGCTCATCGAGGATGTTGAGCATTTCCCGTCCGACATTGCCGGTCGCGCCGACGACTGCGACTTTGTAACCCATCGTTCACTCTCCGATGAAAAAGCCCGTTCCCGAAGCTGACGCTTAAACAGGAAGAGCAGCGCTTCTATGCGAGAACCGGCCTCAAGACAACGTTGGACCATGCCTTAGGGACGTGGATGCAGTCGCCCGAGGCCGGCACGGCCGCAACCCCTACCCAGATCCATCTGGCGCTCGCCAATTTTGCCGACGAGGTGGTCGGCACGCTGGCGCGCCTGTTCGCCTATGTAGGGACCCTGGTGCTGTTTGCCATCCTGGGTCTTGCCGGGCTCGGCCAGTTGCCCAGCCTGCGCGACGACGAGCCCGCGGAAAAGCCGGGCTGGAGCGAGGCCTCCCGCTCGCATCCGGCCTTTGCGCTCAGCCGGATCGATTCATCAGAGAAAACAGCCGCTTACGCCATTTTTCGACATCCCGAGGGCGGCCGCAAAGACGTGCTGCGCTGGGCGGGCGAGGCGGACAAGCCGGTGGCCGAGCTCGAGATTTACCGGGAAGGCGGCGAGTTCGACGTGGCGCGTCCGGCGACGGAGGATCTGGCCGTCCGGATGGGGCTCGGCGCCACCGCCGTGCTCGAGCAGGCCGGCCTGATCGACACGAAATTCGGCCCCGTCGCCCTGTTCCGGCCATCAGGCACGGACAAGGGGACGCCATCCTGCCTCGGCTATCTCAAGCGCAGCGAGGAGCCGGCGCTCCAGATCTCCGGCTTCTCCTGCCAGGGCGAGACCCTGCCCGCCCAGCGCGCGGCGGTCGCCTGCACGCTGAACCGACTGACGCAGCTCGCCTCGGGCAACGAGCCGAAGCTCGCCGAATTGTTCGCCCGTGCCGAGCTCAGGCGCCGGCCCTGCGCACCTGCCGGCTCGTCGGACTGGCTGCTGGGCGCGGCCAATGCGCAATTGCGCGGAGCGCTTTGAGCTTCATCAAGCTCAAGTGGCTGGTTTGCATGCAACTTTTGCCGGCGCGCACGATTATTCGGGCGTGGTGTGACCCAATAGACCTAGTTGCGGACACCCCGGCCGGGCTAGTATGGCGTCGAAATCGACTGGCGGCTTGCCGCCTGAAGGGGACGTGATGAGCTCGACATTTTCTGCGGCAACCAAATTGGCGACCTGGCTGGCGGCGGGCGCCGTGATTGCCGTGGCGCTCGCAGCGCCGGCTTCGGCCGACACCAAGCCCAAGCGTTATGACGAACGCGGCCGGCACTATTACGGCCCGAGCGGCCCCAACGCGGTCTATCAGCAGGGCCGCACCCGCCTCTATGTGAGCAAGCGCTCCTGGCTCGACGGCGGCACCGAGGTCAATCCGGGCGATCGCAAGTTCACTGACTATGCCTTCCCGCCGGCCGTCGGCTATCCGTCCTTCGCGCGCGAAAACCTCAACCGCCCGATCGATCGCCAGCCGCTGGCGACGCCGGCCGATGTCGGCGGCTATCCGCAGAATTTCCCGCTGTACTGAGCGGACCTGTCGACCGAATCAAAATGGCCGGGCTCATGTCCGGCCATTTTTGTTTGTGCGGGATGCCGTAGGGCACCTGCCTCTCCATCGTCATTGCGAGCGCAGCGAAGCAATCCAGAAGCTCTCTACGGATCGATCCTGGATTGCTTCGTCGCTTTGCTCCTCGCAATGACGGCTGAGACTACGCGTTGGCCGCCGGGTCGTAGCGCCTGCAAAATTCCTCGACCGCCTCGGAGCGGAAATCGCCAAGGCGCTCGAAGATGAGCTCGTCCGGCCAATTCCACCAGGCGATCCGGCGCAGGCTTTCAGCAACAGCATCGTCGAAGCGCTTGCGGATGGGACGCGCGGGAACGCCGCCGACGATGGTGTAGGGCGCGACATCGCGGCTGACGACGGCGCCCGCCGCGATCACCGCGCCGTCGCCGACCGTGACGCCCGGCAGCAGGATAGCGGCGTGGCCGATCCAGACATCATTGCCGACGATGACGCGGTCGCCGCGGCGATCCGCGAAGAAGTCGCGGTCGCGCGTCGCGCTCGCCTCGTAATATTCGGGGACGTAGGTGAAGCGATGCTGCGAGGCGCGGCCCATCGGATGATTGGGCGCGCCGATCCGCACCGAATTGGCAATGGCCGTGAACTTGCCGATCGCAGCGTCGGCAACGTCGCAATTCTCGCCGAGATAGGAGTAGTCGCCGAGCGAGGCATATTCGACGCGCGTGTGGGCGAGGATCTCGCAGCGCCGCCCGATCTGCGCCTCGCGCTGGCGTACCGTGTCATGGATGAAGGTTTCCGCGATCTTGGGGCGGGGTGAGGCATCCATGATGGTGGCTCCGATGGATCGAACAGCCGGCTGCCCGCCTTACGCGTGCAGCTTCTGCAATTCCTTCAAAATTGCTTCGCCCATCTGCGTGGTCGAGGCGGAAGTGGTGCCCTCGGACTTGATGTCGGCGGTGCGCAGGCCGCTGGCCAGCACCGCGGCGATCGCGGCGTCGACCTTGTCGGCGAGATCGCCCATGTCGAAGGAATAGCGCAGCGCCATGCCGAACGACGAGATCATCGCGATCGGATTGGCGAGACCCTTGCCGGCGATATCAGGGGCCGAACCGTGCACGGGCTCGTACAGCGCCTTGCGCTTCTTGCTCTTCACATCGACTTCGCCGAGCGAGGCCGAGGGCAGCATGCCGAGCGAACCGGTCAGCATCGCCGCGATGTCGGACAGCATGTCGCCGAACAGATTGTCGGTGACGATGACGTCGAACTGCTTCGGCGCCTTCACCAGCATCATGCCGCCGGAATCGGCGAGCTGATGCTCGAGCGTGACGTCAGGGTATTCGCGCTTGTGGACGGCGGTCATGACCTCGTTCCAGAGCACGCCCGACTTCATGACGTTGCGCTTCTCCATCGACGTCACCTTGTTCTTGCGCTTCCGCGCAAGCTCGAAGGCGACGCGGCCGATGCGCTCGATCTCATAGGTGTCGTAGACCTGGGTATCGATGGCGCGCTTCTGGCCGTTGCCGAGATCGGTGATGGTCTTGGGCTCGCCGAAATAGACGCCGCCGGTGAGCTCGCGCACGATGACGATGTCGAGCCCCTCGACCGCCTCGCGCTTCAGGCTGGAAGCGTCCGCCAGCGCCGGGTAGCACACGGCGGGGCGGAGGTTGGCGAACAGAGCGAGATCCTTGCGCAGGCGCAGCAGGCCGGCTTCGGGGCGCACCTCGTAAGGCACCGCATCCCACTTCGGGCCGCCGACCGCGCCGAAAATGATCGCGTCGGCCGCAAGCGCCTTGGCCATGTCGCCCTCGGAGATCGACACCTTGTGGGCGTCGTAGGCGGAGCCGCCGACGAGGCCCGTGTCGGTCTCGAATTTGGCGATCCCGGCCGAATTGAGCCAATCGATCAGCCGCTTCACCTCGCCCATCACCTCCGGGCCGATACCGTCGCCGGGCAGCAGCAGCAATTTGTGGGTCGCCATGGTCGTTTCCTCTGGAATCGAATTTCGGCCGGAGTGCTAGAGCGGCGTTGCGCGCTTGGCAAGACACCATTGCCGGGGTGCGGCTGTGCAAGACAGACGGGGCCTGCCACTATCACCGGCGCCGGAGTACCCCCTTGCACGCACCCGATCGCCCCCCGCCCGACGCACACCCCGCGCGGCTGATCCTGACCCTGTCGCTGGCGGCGACGGTCGGGCTCGGCATCGGCCGCTTCGCCTATGCGCTGGTGCTGCCCGACATGCGGGAGGACCTCGGCTGGTCCTACTCGGCGGCCGGTTTCATGAACACCATCAACGCCGTCGGCTATCTCGTGGGCGCGCTGGTGGCATCCCGGCTGATCCAGCGCGTCGGCTGGTCGGCGGCGATCCGCGGCGGAACCGTCGCCTGCGTCGCTGCGCTCGCGACTTGCGCGCTGACGGGGAATTTCGTGGCGCTGAGCCTGGCGCGGCTCGTGCTGGGCCTGGGAGCCGCGGCCGGCTTCGTCGCCGGCGGCGCGCTGGCGGCCACCATTGCGCAGTCGCGTCCGGAGCGGGCCAATTTCCTGCTGAGCTTGTATTATGCCGGACCCGGCATCGGCATTCTCGCCTCGGGGCTGATCGCCCCGTTCACGCTGCAATATTTCGGGCCGGGCTCATGGTGGATGGTGTGGTGGGCGCTGACGCTGCTTTCGGCCATCATGACCGTGCCGCTGTTCCTGATCCGCATCGAGAGCGGCGCGCGTTTCTCGGAAGGCAGCCACGCCTCTTTCAAGATTCTTCCCGTGCTGATCTATCTCGCCGGCTATTTCCTGTTTGGCGCGGGCTACATCGCCTACATGACCTTCATGATCGCCTATGTGCGCGACGGCGGCGGCGGGGCCGCGGCGCAGGCCGCGTTCTGGAGCCTGATCGGCCTGTCCGCCTTCGTCACACCCTGGGTCTGGCGCGGCGTGCTCGCGCTCGATCGCGGCGGGCTTGCGACTGCGATCATCCTCAGCACCAACGCGCTCGGTGCCGCCTTGCCGATGCTCGGGCATTCGCCGGCGTGGCTTGCGGTCTCGGCCGTCGTGTTCGGCGTCGCCTTCTTCGCCGTCGTCGGCTCGACCACCGCTTTCGTGCGCTTCAACTATCCGCCCGCGATGTGGCCGACCGCGATCGCGGCGATGACGATTTCATTCGGCGTCGGCCAGACCCTCGGCCCGATCGTGGTCGGCGCGATCACCGATGCGCTGGGCAGCCTGAGCTACGCGCTGAATGTCTCGGCGGCATTGTTGGCGCTGGGAGCGGTCGCGGCGTTGTGCCAGCGCAAGGTCGGGCCAGCCAAGCCACCGGTGCCGTAGGGCTTAGCCTGGCGCGGGGCCGTAATTGGTGAAGTCGATCTTGAACATGCCGGGATCGAGCTTCTTGGTCGAATCCAGATTGTAGACCGCGATCGTGGTGTCATAGCCCTGCGGATCGGTGACGGTCCACTGCTTGAGCTGGCCGTCCTTGGCGCCGAACATCAGCATCAGGCGGCTGGTGCCGACCAGGGCCTGCTTCTCCTCGATGGTGACGCTGGTGAAAACGTCGTCGGCGGTGACGTTGACGACGTTGGTGTCCTTCATCAGGTCGATGCGGTCGGACAGCAGGAAGCGCAGCGGCGTCTGCGACAGCGGATAGACGTCCTGCGTCGCGAGCTTGCGGTCGCGCACCACGAGGGACGAACCGTCGGCGACGATGTCGATCGGGCTCGGCGCGTCATATTCGAAGCGCACCTTGCCGGGCTTCTGGATGTAGAAATCGCCTTGCGTCTTGCTGCCGTCGGGGCCGACCTGGACGAAATTCCCGACCAGCGTCGACAGCGACGACAGATAGGCGCTGACCTTGGCCGCCTGCGCCTTCTGGTTGGCATCGAAGGTCTGGAAGATGCTGCTCGGCACGTTGCGGCGCGGATCCGG
>Ga0063456_1000920_pt1 | contig 16821 bp, 20 predicted proteins | sample AraplaMF_Cvi_mMF_FD_56228 | JGI IMG/M metagenome (GOLD analysis project Ga0063456, IMG submission 56228) | Arabidopsis root microbial communities from the University of North Carolina, USA - plate scrape MF_Cvi_mMF version 2 (version 2) | ecosystem: Host-associated > Plants > Roots > Endosphere ... | reverse complement strand
CATCCGGCGCTTCGCGCCACCTTCTCCCACAAGGGGAGAAGGGAAGCGCGCCTACGCCGCCACCTCGTCGCCGAGATACGACACCGCCGCTTCGAGCCCGCCCTTGCCGTGCGGGATCTTCAGCGCGTTGAGGGCGATCTCGACCACGCCGAGCGTGCCGAGCAGCATCGGTGCATTGACATGGCCCATATGGGCGATGCGGAAGGCCTGGCCCGAGAGATCGCCGATGCCGGTGCCGAGCACGACGCCGCACTTCTCCTTGCAATAGCGTTGCAGCACCGCCGGATCATGGCCGTTGCTCATGGTCACCGTGGTCACGGTGTTGGAGCGCTCGCTGGCTTCCGCGATGTTGAAGCCGAGCACCTGGCCCTCCGACCAGGCGTTGACCGCGCGGCGCGCGGCCTCGCCGAGCAGGCTGTGGCGGCGGAAGGCGTTCTCCAGTCCTTCCTCGTGGAGCATGTCGATCGCCTTGCGCAGCGCGAACAACAGGTGCACCGGCGCGGTGCCGGCATATTTGCGATAATTCTCGGTGCCCTCGCGCTCGCTCCAGCTCCAATAGGGCGTCGACATATTGGCCTTCTTCTGCACCTCGAGCGCGCGCGCATTGGCGGCGACGAAGCCGAGGCCGGGCGGGGTCATCAAGCCCTTCTGCGAGCCGGACATCGCGACGTCGACGCCCCATTTGTCCATCTCAAACGGCATGCAGCCGAGCGAGGCGACCGTGTCGACCATGTACAGCGCGGGATGGCCGCTCGCCTTGATCGCCTTGCCGATCGCCTCGATGTCGTTCTGCACGCCCGAGGCCGTGTCGACCTGGACGACGACGACGGCCTTGATCTTGTGCTCCTTGTCGCGGCGCAGGCGCTCCTCGACCTCATCAGGCCGCACCGCGCGGCGCCAGTCGCCCTTGAGCACCTCGACCTCGGCGCCCATCATTGCCGCCGCGTTACCCCAGCCGATCGCGAACCGTCCGCTCTCCAGCACCAGCACCTTGTCGCCGCGCGACAACACGTTGCTCAGTGCGGCCTCCCAGGCCCCGTGGCCGTTGGCGATGTAGATGTAGGACTTGCCCTTGGTCGCGAACAGCTTCGAGATGTCGGCGAGCAGGGTATCGGTCAGCTCGTGCATCTCCCTGGAGTAGATGTCGATCGCCGGACGATGCATGGCCCGCAGCACCTCGTCGGGCATCGTGGTGGGCCCGGGTATGGCCAGAAACTCCCGGCCCGCGCGAACGGTCATTGCTGTCAGTCCTTGTTGCTTGAGAACAGGATGGTGGGTCGCAGATTCCTGATTTTACGCGGCGCTGCGATGCAAGAAAAGCGCCGAAAACGCAGGCCAGACGGTCGCTTTTGTTTTTCGCGCATGGTCTTGCCGGAAAACCGCTGCACACTTTTCCGGACCATGCGCTAACGCTTTGTCTCCCGACAGCCGGCGGCTTCGGCCTCTTCCACCGAGCAGAACCAGCGGGTGCCCTTGCTGATCTTCATCTTGATCTGGGTGTACCAGCGGCTGGTCGGCTGATGATAGATGCACTCGCCGGCACTGTTGACATTGCCCTTGATGGTGCAGTCGGGCGAAGGGGCGACCGGCCCCGACGCCGAGGCGAGCAGGATCGCATGCGCCCCGTCCGGCGGCTTGGTAGCGCCCAATATCGTCGTCTTCTTGTTGCGCACGCGCCAGTCCCAGGGCGCGATGAAGGCGCCCTGCCACATCCCGGCTTTTGCCTCACGCGCGGCGGCCTCGTCGGGCTCATAGTCTTTGGAGACGCGGGTGTAGGCCAGCGCCCAGCCGGCGCGCACCAGCCATTTCTGGATGTCTTCGCCGCCGACCTCGCAGCGCGCCACGGTACGGCCGCGGCGATCGATCGACCTCGTATGGCAGACCCAGCTCTTGCCCTCGGCGTATTTGGCAAGCTCGTCGCGGGCGGCCACGCCGCAGGTCCAGCGTTCGCTCTTGGTGTTGAGGCAGAGCTGGTCGACCGCGGGCGCGTCAATGCCGCCGAGCCGGATGCGCGTGTTGCCGATCACGACGGCATCGCCGGCGCGGACTTTTGCCGTGCCGGTGATGTCGGCGGCCTCGGCCTGCGACGGGAGAGCGAGCCAGGACAAGCTGAGTAAAGACAGCGCAATCAGGAATTTTCGCAACATGCGGGTCCGCGTGTTCAGGACAATCTCGATAAGCCGCGCAATTGTGGTCGGCTTTTGGCCGCCCGGCCAGCTTATGCCTAACGGACGGGCTTTCAACTTCCCGTCATTGCATGGTGCCGGTCTCGTGTCCCGGACGCGGCGCGGCGTGCAACGCCGCTCCGCAGAGCCGGGACCCAGAAAGCCGCGGATGAGAATGTGGTGATATGGGCCCCGGCTCAGCAGCGCACCACGCAAGTGTGAGCTGCGTCCGGGCACGAGACCACTCATCCCCGCGCCATCGCCCGCTTCGCCACCGCCAGCCCCATCAGCACGAACGCCGACGTCACTTCCGGACCACCGACCAGAATCCGCGTCGGCGTCTTCATCTTGTTCCACTCATAGGCACGGAACGGGCCGCGGCGGCCGCCTTCGCCGAGGCTGGTGACGATCACGTTCAGGGCCGGCGCGAAGGCGCGCGGGTCGGCGCCGAGATGGCCGAGTGCGATCAGCGCCAGCGCCGCATCGAACACGTTCATCTCGGCGGCCATCAGCTCGCCCTTGACGTAGGAGAGCACGCGGTGACGGATGAAATCGAAATCGCCGTCGGGATCGATCGCGGCCTGCGCCGCCAGCGGCAGCGCCAGGAAGGCGGCGTAGCAGCGGCCGAAATAGGCGCTGTAGAGCTCCGGCAGATAATAGATGTGCGAGCGCGGATTGGCGAAGGCGCCGCTTGCCGCGAGCCGCTTCTGGAAGCCGATGATCCGGTGCACGGTCGCAAGCCGCGCCGGCGTCTCCAGGATCTTCCAGCGCGCGAGGTTGCGGAAGCTCACCTCGAGAATGTCGAGATTGAGCGTCGGATCGAGATCGTTGCCGTAGGGGCGTTCGCCCTTGAGGTTGTCGATCCAGGTGGCAACGCCACCTTCATAGTCGATATTGTCGTTGATCGGCACGGTGACGCGCGGCTCGTTGACGCCGGCGCGCACCTGGTAGCCCGAATAGAAGTCCAGCAACGGCTGGTCGAGGATCGCATCGGTGCAGCCGGCCTGCGTCGCCGCCGAGATCGAGCACGCCGTGGTGTCGCAATCCGGCACATAGACTCCGAAGCCGAGGTCCTGCTTGATCTGCGCGAAATAGCGCGAGAAGCGCGGATGCGGCGCCGGCGCGAGCGCGGTGATGACGTTGTAGCGCGCGCCGTCGATGCCCTCGACCTCCTCGCGGCTGATATTGACGCAGAAATCGACCATGTCGGCGATCGCGCGCTCCGCGGCCGTCTTGTCGGCGGGCGAGGCGAGCCCGGTCTCGACATAGCCGAGCAGCGCCTCGATGAAGAACGCATCGTAATAGGCCGAGCGGTGACGGATCTGCACCGGCTCCCACATCGGCTCGGCAATCCCGCGCCAGGGCGGATTGACCACGGCCGCTGCCGGCGAGCGCGCGATGAAGACGCGGGCGAGGTTGAACAGCAGCGACGAGTTCTTGTAGCCGCGTGCGTTGAGGCCCGTGAGCGCCATGATCAGCTCGCGGCCGCGTAAATCGGGATCGCCGATCAGGTTGAAGGCCGCATAGGTCGGCAGGAAGCCGTTCTTGCGGTACGAGCCGAGCAGATGCTGGGCGCAGTCGCGGATCACCCCGTCGATCTGCCCCTCGGGCGGCGCGGAGCCGGTGAAAATGGCCGGCGGCGGTTTGGGATGATCGAGCGCGATGCTGTCGACGAGTTCGGCGACGGGCTGTCCGACCGCGGCCCAGTCGGGCTCGGCCTCGTCGCGGGCACGGGCGAGCGCCGCGCGCAGCCGGGTCAGCTTGGCCTCGTTGCGCAATTCGGGCACGCCCGCGCGTCGCAGCAACAGGCGCAATGCGGGATTGCCGAGCGCGGTCTTGTAGAACTTGGCCAGATGCGGATCGCCGCTGGCGGGCCCCGACAGGACGGGATCGCAGACGTCATAAAGCGAAGGGCCGTCCTTGCGCGCCGTCAGCGCCCGGCAGGCGGCGCCGGCGAAATAATGAAAGCTCATGAAATACCTGGTCGCGGGGCCTTGCCCGGGACCGGCGCGCGCGCACCCGTCCGCACACCACCCCCTGCAAGTCTTTGAAAAGGCTACCCGGATTCGCAGGAAATACAAATGTGATCGCTGTCACGGAAAAAGCCGGCACGGGGGCTGCATGATCGGTCCCCGGAAGGCTACGGGGGTGCAAAAAACGCAGGCTTCAAGCTAGGAGAATTAACTAATAGCTTCAGCAACTTAGCTCAATTTTTGGGCGATCTATTGCCGGGGAGGCGATATCCGGTTAAGGGTTTGTTTGGTGCGGCGCCGCAAATTGCGCGCAATTCGGGGGCACACCCCCGGCCAATCCCTCAAACCTAAAGCCGCTATCGCGCTACTCAAACAGTGTGCGCGCGCTTGGCCGGTGTTTGGTACTGACAGGAACGAACCGAGATGAATGTAAGGCAGCTCGACCTTTCCCGACGCACGATCGCGGTGGCCGCAGCCCTCATCGGCACGGTCTCGCTCGTGATCGGCGCCCATGCTGCTCTCAACATGCGCGCGCTCGATGCCGCCAAGGCTGTGACGACCGACCAGGTCACCGGCGCGATCGGCCAGACCTCGCGGCTCGCTCTCGTCATCGGCAATGGACATTACCCCGACGCCAGCGCGCCGCTGACGCAGTCGATCAACGACGCCCGCGCGCTCTCCTCGACCCTGCGCAAGAGCGGCTTTGACGTCGACATGGTGGAAGACGCGACCAAGGACGACATGGTCCGCGCCGTCAGCCGCCTGAAGTCGCGGATCAAGCGCGACACCGTCGTCCTGCTGTTCTTCGGCGGCTTCGGCGTGCAGGCCGGCCGCGAGAGCTACATGCTGCCGGTCGATGCCGCGATCTGGAAGGAAAGCGACGTCCGCCGCCAGGGCGTCTCGATCGAGGGCGTGCTCAACATGATGAAGGAGCAGGGCGCCAAGGCCAAGCTCGTCGTCGTCGATGCCTCCCGCCGTAACCCTTACGAGCGCCGCTTCCGTTCCTACAGCCACGGCCTCGCGCCGATCGGCACGCCCGACAACGCGCTGATCCTGTCCTCGGCCTCGCCCGGCAAGGTCGTCGACGACAGCAAGGGCGAGCACAGCGTGCTGGTCAGCGAGCTCATCAGCAACATCAACGCGCAGGGCAGCGCCGAGAGCGTCTTCAACAAGACCCGCGTCGCCATCTCCCGCGCCTCCGAAGGCGACCAAGTCCCGACCGTGTCGTCCTCGCTGCTCGAAGACGTCCATTTCGATCAGGCCGGCGGGTAGTTCTCTCAGTTTCGCGAAGTCTCGTGCCCCGGACGCGGCGCATCATGCAATGATGCGACGGCTGAGCCGGGGCCCATTCTTTTTGGTCTATGGTTCGGTGCGAGATGGGTCCCGGCTCTGCGCAGCAGCGTTTCACGCTGCGGCGCGCCCGGGACACGAATGCTGCTACTTCGCCGCTTCCGTGGCCATGGCCGGGCGCACGGGGTCGCCTTCGCGCAGCAGCGCGCCGGCGCGGGCGACGACGACGTCGCCTTCGTTGAGACCGTCGCGGACCTCGATATTGCCGCCCGACATCAATCCGACTTCGACGCGCTTGGTCTCGACGCGGTTGCGGCGGATCACCTGCACCACGGTGCCGGCGGATGAATATTGCACGGCGGTGAGCGGCACCGCGACGTTGCAGCTCTGCCCGACCTTGATCAGCGCGCGCCCGCTCGCGTTCAGCAGCAGCCGCTTCTGCGAGGAGATGCCGACATAGACCAGGCCCTGCTGGATGTTCGGCTCGACGGTCGGCCCGATGCGGCGCACCTTGCCGTCGATGTCGCCGGCGCCGGCAATGCGCACGGTGGCCTGCTGGTTGACCGCAAGCTTGCGCACGTCGGTGGTCGCGACAAGGCCGACGAGATCATATTCGCTGCGCGCCACGATCGTGAACAGCGCCTCGCCCTTGGCCGAGGCGAGGTTGCCGATCTGCGCGGTCGAGGTGGCGATCACGCCCGCCACCGGTGCCGTCACTTGAAGGGTGCCGCCTTCTGGCAGCGCGAGGCGCGCCAGCACCTGGCCGGCCGTGGTCGTGTCGCCGGCTTCCGCCATCACCTCCGTGACCTTCAGGCCGGGACGTTCGGGCCGCACGGATGTTTCCTCGCGCGCGATGATCGTGCCGGTGGCCTCGACGATGTCGGAGAAGCAGGATTTTGCCACCTTCAGCACCGTGACCGCCGGCCCTTTGGGTGCGTCGTCTTCGGCGGACGCGCTTCGCACGCAGAAGACGAGTGCGCCGGCGACGGCCGCGAGGAACAGGCTTGGAAGGGCTGCACGGGGCAAATAGCGCATCGGAAATTCCACGGGAGCTATGTCTCCAATCGATAGCAGATGGCAGCCGCCCGGACTACGGCGGCGTGTCCCAAAGCGGAATGTCACGCCACCGCGGGTGGCCGCGGCAAGTCCTTGATTAGTCGCGGGATTGGAGAACAGGTTCGCTCGCCGCCAGCCGGGTGCCTGACCGCCGCTACGCGCGGGGTACGGCGATCACGGTCTTATCAGCTGTCAAAGGCGCCTGTATGAAGCTACAATCGTAAATTGAGGGCCCAGCGGATATGCAACGGTTTGTCTGCGAGCAGAACATCGTTCATTTCGAGCGCCTGCTCAGTGAATCGATTGATGCAACGGTTCAGAACACCGTGCGTACGCTGCTGGCCTCAGCGAGGCGCCAGCTGGCGTTGCTGAACTCGGCCGCTTCCGGTGCCGAGACAACGCCGTTCGAACAGCACCGGCGGCAGCATGCAGACGCGGCGACGATCCGGGCGCAATTCCAGCCGGAGTTCGACGTCTCACCGCATCCTTATATGCTGCTGCACCCGGGGCCGGGCCTGTTGATCGTCGACGTCAACAATGCCTATGCGGCCGCGACCCTCATCGGCCGGGCCGACGTCGTCGACAGGTCGCTGTTCGAGATATTCCCCGACAATCCCGACGACCCGCTCGCGGATGGTGTCAGCAATCTCTACAACAGCTTGAGGATCGTCGTCGAGACGGGGCGCGCTCACGCCATGAATATCCAGCGCCACGACATCCGGGACCCCGGCGGCACCTACGTCGAGCGTCACTGGCAGTCGATCAATTCGCCGATCCATGATGCCACGGGCCATCTGGTCTACCTGCTGCACCATGTCGAAGACGTCACGGCGCAGGCCGCAGCGAGACAGTAGTCAGCTTCAGCGCTCACCGAGCAGCTTGCCGGTGGAACGATCGATCAGATGCAGCCGCGTACAAGCCGGACAGGGCACGGAAACATGCGTGTGACCGGCCGGCTCGTCGCCAAGCCGATGCTGCACATTCATGCCGGTCTGGGGGCACTTGAAGACAATATGACGGTCCATTCCGTATGATATGATGACAAGGCCCAGCCCTGGAAACTACGGATGTTTACCTAGGTCGCGCCGGCACCCTCACGGCAGGGTCAGAAACTCCACCCAGTTCGGCTTCTTGCCGGTCGGATAGGACTTCAGCTTGGCCAGCGCGCCGCTCGACTGGTCGATGGCGTAGACCGTCATGCCGTCGGAAAGCTCGCCGACTGCGGCGAGGTAGCGCCCCGTCGGATCGATGTTGAAGCCGCGCGGCTGCTTCTCGGTCGGCACGCTGCCGATCGTGGTCAGCTTGCCGCTCGTTGCATCGACCTTGTAGGCGGTGAGCGTGTTGGTGGTGCGCTCGGAGGCGTAGAGGAAGCGGCCGTCCGGGGTGATGTGGATGTCGGCGGCCCAAGGCTTTTGACCCGAGTCCTTGCCGGAAAAGCCCTCGGGTAGTGCGGTGGTGCGCTGGATCTCGGTCCACGCGCCGCTCCTGGCTTCATAGGAGAACGCCGCAACATCGCCGTTCAGCTCGTGGACGAGATAGACGAACTTGCCATTTGGATGGAACACGAAGTGCCGCGGCCCCGATTTCTCCGGCACCTTGATCGCCGGCGGATCGCTCGGCGTCAGCGCTCCCGTGGCTGCATCGAACGCGAAGCTCAGCACCTGGTCGGAGCCGAGATTGGTCGCGAACACGAAGCGGTTGTCGGGCGAAGGCAGGAAGGCGTGCGCATTCAGCCCGGTCGGAATCACCTGCTTCGGCTCCGCCACGACGCCATTTGCGGACAGCGGATTCAGCGCGACCTTGTTGCCGCCATAGGAGGCGCTGAACAGCACCTTGCCGCCGCGGTCGGTGGCGATGTTGGCCATGCTGTCGGCGAGCGGGCCGTTGCCGATGTGGCTGAGCTCACCCGTCTTGGGATCGATCGCAAAGCTCACCGCCTGGAACGGCTGCGAGCGCACGCCCGCGATCAGCACGCGATGGTCGGGCGTGATTGCGAGCGGCGTCGAGGCGCCGGGCTTTTCGACGCCTTTGAAAGCGGCCGTCTGCACCGGCGTCATCTCGCCGCTGTCGGCCAGCCTGAACACGCTGATGTCGTTGCTGTCGGCGTTGCCGACATAGGCGAAGGTCTCGGCCATGCCGCTGCGGACTCCAGAAATGAGGGCGAGAAAACTGAGGGTGGTGGCGATCGCAGCGCGGGACGCGATACGGCTGGTCGGTCGCAACATGGGGCTCCTCCTGGACGCAATGGCATTGTCGTTTTGCCGGGGAGGATAGCGGCAGGCGCCTCGCCGTACCAAAATCCAGTTGGGATCGATCGATGCTGAAATTGTATCGATTGCCAGCGCGTCTTGGAGCGACGTGGATACCGGTTCGCGAGAAGAAAACGCGTCGAAGCAGGAATCTACCGCACCGCCGCCGTCCGGTCGCGGGAGGGCAGATGCGGGCCGGCCGGGTGATCCGGCGGCCCGAGCACGGTCCATACGGCGACCGCGAGCAGCGACGAGGTCAAAATGGTCCAGGCGACGAGTCGTTTCCGCATCAGGCCAGATCCGTCTGTCCAATGAATGCACCGGCGCGTGCCGGTCATCGTGCACTGCAACCAGCGGCGATCCTATGAACTCGTTCACAGGCGAAAACAGTCGAGCGCGATAGCGAACCAATGCCGCACATGCGCATTGACCACTCATGCCCCGCGAAAACGATCTTGAAGGCAAGCCCGACATGGGCGGCAAGCATGGCGGTCAGGCCGGCCAGCCGAAGCTGCAGCCGCGCCCGCGCCCGCGCCAGGATTCGCGCGATGAGGACGTCGTGGCAAAGCGCCACACCGGTCAAACCGATCGCGGCTCCCCGCCGACCAAACGAAAATAGCGCTTGGCCCGCGCCGCATGCGCGTTGGGAACGGCAGCCCCACCTTGCCGTTACCTTGATCCTGCGGACGGAGGAGACCGAAACGGAGGCTGGCACGTGTTTTGGATTTATTGGGACACCGCCTGGTCGCTCATCATCAGCGGAATCATGTTCGCCACCATCGTCACGCATCCCGATGCCGAATTCGCCGAGATCAGGGCGGCCAAGCAGATGAAATGAGCGGGCTGCGTCTGCTCCCTAACGCCAACCACGTCCGGATGGTGGGCACGGCGCGCGAAGGGCGCGCCTTTGCCCACCCTGCGACACCGCCATCGACATCACTGCACCATCGTCGCCGCGATCTTCTCCGCCGTCATCAGCACCGGAAAATTGGTGTTGGCGCACGGCACCACCGGGAAGATCGAGGCGTCGACGACGCGCAGGCCCTGGATGCCCTTGACGCGGCCCTGGCTGTCGACCACCGCCATCGGATCGTCGGACCGGCCCATGCGGCATGAGCAGGAGGCGTGCCAGACGCCGATGGTCGCCTTGCGCACGAAGGCTTCCAGCGCCTCGTCGTCGTTGATCACGTCGTCGAAGGTAAAGCCTTCCACGACGAAATTGTCGATCATGTAGTGACGCAACGCCGCCGGCCCGTCCATCAGCGTCGCGGCGATCTGGGTCAGGATCCTGTTTTTGGTGTTGACCACGCCGATCTTGCGCACGCGATCGGTATAGGCGGCCGGGAACGGCTTGTCCGTCACCTTCCTGACCACCTCGCTCATCTGCACCGCCGCCATCTTGCGGAAGCCGCTCATCAGGCGATCGAGGTCGCGCCGGTCGGACAGGAGATTGAACTCGACGATCGGCTCAGCCGAAGGATCGCGCGAGGCGAGCTTGACCTGTCCGGTCTCCGAATAGGTCTTGTTGACGAAGGTCAGCAGCGAGCCGATTTGCGCGCCGACCGCGTGCCAGGCGGATTTGCTGATCACGACGACGAACATGTCGCCCTTCGGCACGCCCGCGAGCCCGGAGGAGTAACGCAGGCCCAGCTGCATGTGGCGCCTGGTATGCTCGTTCATGCGCGCGCCGCGGCGGACAAAGGACGACAGCGAGATCGAGGGATGGTCCATCAGGCGCTGGCCGACGCCTTGCAGCCCCATCAGCACGGGAATGCCGAGATCCTTGAGATGGCCGACCGGGCCGATGCCGGCGCGCAGCAGGTGCGCCGGCGAATGGATCGCGCCCGAGGACAGAATGATCTCGCGTCCGCGGAATTCCTGCTCCCGCCCACCGATGACGGCCTTCACGCCGACGCATTGCGTGCCCTCGAACAGCAGCTCCCGCACCTGCGTGTCGGTGGAGATCGTGAGGTTGGCGCGCTGGCGCGTGTCGCGATCGAGATATCCCATCGCGGCCGAGACGCGTTGCTCGGACTGGTTGGAGTGCGTCACCGGGAAATAGCCGTCGACGAACTCGCCGTTCTGGTCCGGCACGAATTGATGGCCGGCCTGCTGGAAGGCATCGGCGAAGGCCTGCGAATGCCGCGTCCAGTGCTCCCGTGGAATTCTGCGTACCGGAATTTTGCCGTCCTTGCCGTGATAGGGACCGTCAAAATCGAGGTCGCGCTCGACCTTCTTGAAGAATGGCAGCACGTCGGCCCACTTCCAGCCCTCGGCGCCGCGGGCGTCCCATTCGTCGTAATCGGTCGGCGCGCCGCGGTTGGCCATCTGGCCGTTGATCGACGAGCCGCCGCCGAGCACGCGCGCCTGCTCGTATTTGCGTAACGGCGGACGCGCTTCGTTCGGATTGTTGTGGCTGACGACCTGGGTCGTGACCTTCAGCTCGGTCCAGTGAAAGCGCGGATCGAAATAGGCCGTGCCCGGATAGCTGTCTCGGATCTCGGCCGGCTCGTTGCCGGGTGGTGTGTCCTGTCCGGCTTCGCACAGCAGGACCTTGTTCGCACTCTTGGCAGACAGCCGGTGGGCCAGCACGGACCCCGCCGAGCCGCCGCCCACGATAATGTAGTCGTACACGATTGGCGTTTCCTCTTGTTCTTGTCGGAAGAGGCTAGCGCGGTTTCATGCGGAGGTCACGTCATAGGCGCATTGCGTGCGCTCAAGGGCGTCGACATGACACAGGTGAGATCACGCGTGCCACAACAGGAGACCCGGACGTTGTGGACGTCCGGGTCGATCCAGAGCGGCGTCGTGATCGGCTGCGGTCAGGCCGGCTTCGCGGCCGCTGCAGCGATCTCTGTCGCGAAGTTGCGGTAGGCGTGCAGCGGACGACCCAGCATTTTGGTCAGGCGTGCTACGTCGCCGTTACCGGGGATCATTCCGTCGCTGACAAAGCGCTCGGCCATCAGGCGCATTTCGTAGGCCATCCATTTCGGCATGAAACTCGCCAGATTCTGCTCGAACGCGGCAGGATCATCACCGCCATAGGCGATGGGGCGGCCCAGCACCTCCGACCAGATCGTGGCGATCCCCGAACCGGTCAGCGTGTCCGGGCCGACCAGATTGATGGTTTCGCTCGGCAGCTTGCCAGGCGCCTGCTCGCGGCGGATCAACTCGATCGCTGCGACCTCGCCGATGTCGCGGGCATCGACCATGGCGATACCCTTGCTGCCAATCGGCATCGGGTAGACGCCGTGGTTGACGATGACGTCCTTGATCGTGAGATCATTGTCGATGAAGTAGGACGGGCGCAGGATCGTGGCGCCAAAACCCATCTGCTCGAGCATCCGTTCAGCGCCGAACTTCACTGCGAAGTGCGGCACGTTGACGAAGCGATCGGCGTGGATCACCGAGAGATAGACCACCCGATCGACGCCCGATTCGCGCGCGATGTTCAGCGTGATCAGCGCCTGGGTGAATTCGTCGCCGGTCACCGCATTGAGCAGGAACAGCGTCTTGATGCCGCTGAACGCCGCGCGCAGCGAGTCCAGATCGAGCAAATCGCCTTTCACGACCTCCACGCGGGCAGGGAATTCAGTCTTGGCGGGATCGCGGGACAACACGCGCACGTCGGCGCCGCGCTTGACGAGTTGTTGGACGACGTGGCGGCCGACACGGCCGGTGGCACCGGTTACGAGGATGGTCATGGGGGTCACTCCTTGCTGGGGGTTAAGAGACACCCGACAAACTAGTGATCCACATTCGAGCCGATAGCCGTTATATCTGGACGCATTGTCTCACTGGTGGAACAGATGGACCTGCTTGCCCTCGCCGATTTCAATCTGGTCGCCCGCCATGGCGGCTTCGGCCGGGCGGCGCGGGCCACCGGCCGCCCAAAGGCGACGCTGTCCCGCCGGGTCTCCGAACTCGAAAGCAGCCTCGATCTGCGGCTGTTCGAGCGCGGATCGCGCGACCTCAAGCTCACCGAGGAAGGGCGCGCGCTCCATGAGCGGACAGGGGCGCTGCTCGCCGAGTTGGATGAGACCGCAGCGGCCATCTCGTCAGGCGGAGACAGGCCGCGTGGCAGCTTGCGGATCAGCGCGCCGCTGCTGTTCTCGCAGACCGCGATGGGAAAGCTCGCCGCCGCATTCGCGTTGAAATTCCCGGAGGTGCGGCTCGAGGTTACGACGGACGATCGCGCCGTCGACATGATCGAGGAGGGCTATGACCTCGTGATCCGCGTCAATCCGGATCCGGACGAAACGCTCGTGGGACGAATCTTTCTGCGCGACCGGCTGGTGGTGGTGGCGAGCCCCAAGCTGCGCCGTCCGGCGGGCAATGTCGCCGTGCCGGCCGTGGTGCGCGGTGCGAGCGACATGAATTCCGCCTGGGATGTGATAGCGCCAAGCGGAAGCTCAGTCATCGCAACCGAGTCGGTGCTTCGCCTGTCATCGCTCATCATGGTCCGCGATGCGGTCCGGGCCGGCGTCGGCGCCGCGCGGCTTCCGATCTCCCTCGTGAGCCGCGACATCGCGGTTGGAAAGCTCGTGCACTGGGGGGATGTGACGGGACCCGAAATCGCGCTCTGGACGCTCTATCCATCGCGGCGGCTGCTGAGCGCGCGCGTCTCCGCGTTCCTCGATTTCCTCAAGGAGGCGTTCCCGTCAGGGACACCCGAGGAGTTCGCGGCCTTTATAGACTGAGCCCTATTGCAGGACCTTCGGCATCACGACGACGACATCGACCGGCTTGTTCAGCACCCGCGATGCGACCGCCGCGATCAGCGGCGAATAGCTGTCTTCGATATCGGATGCGACGTCCTCGTTCCTGGCGAAGGCGTAGAGCATCGTGCTCTCGATCTCGTCGAAGCGGATGCCCGCGAAGTCGCGATCGAATGTTTCGGCGCCGACGGCGCCCGCAACGAGCGCCTGGATCGCCTGGTCCTGAACGAGTGTGATCTTCATCATGCCGATGAGATAAGGAATCGGCGCGCGGATACAAGATGCGCACACGGCAACATCCTGTCGCTCATCCAGGCTTGTGCGATCGGGTCAGTGGTGATGACGCCAGTTGCCGCGTCCGCGGTACCAACCATAGTGATGCCCGCGATTGCCGTGCCAACCGCGATGACCGTGGCCATGGCCATGGCCGCCACGGACCTGGATCACGGCCTCGTCCTGCGAGAGGGCCGGGGGTGCCATCCCCAGTCGGGCCGAAGCCGGCAAGGATGAACCCATCGTTGCGATCAGTGCCGCGGTCGCGGCCAGTCCGAAAAGCTTCATCATCGTTCTCTCTCGCTGCTCGTCCGATCCCGGCTCGCATTGCGACACGCGGGGCCGGGGCGCCCACATGTCAAGATTTTCTCGCTCACCAGCTTTCGAAGAACTCGCGATGGTCGAGGGCCACGCGCCGCTCGAACATTCTGTGCGCCGTCCGGGAGTGGACGGCACGCTGATGACTGGCGCGACGTTCGGAGAGGGCCGCTATCGGCCGCGTCTCGGCGGGGCGGTCCTGGGGCATCATCGCCGGAGCGTTTCGTGAATCGGCTTCACGCGGAGACCGTTCGTCGTGTTCCACATCGACCGCGGGCATCGGCGCGGTGACGGGCGAATGCGAGACGTCGAACACGATTTTTTCCGGCAAAGGCCGGTTCGAGGCGATCCGGATGATGTTCTTGTCGACCTCGGCGACGGAGGTCGCGTCGCTGGCGAGCGGAAAATAACGATCCGCCGCATAGAGCAGCAACAGCAGCAATCCACCGACGACGACGAGATATCTAACGACAGGCATGAATCCCCGCGATCACGCCCTGTGGCCGAGCGCGGAGTCTCAACGGGAAAAACCGGCAATCGTTCCCAACGATCTCGTATCCACCGAAGCGCAGGTGCGAGGCTGCTACGCCGCCACCACCTGCTTCGACAGCAATTGCTTCAGCTTCGCGGCCGGCACCGCCGGGCTGAACAGCCAGCCCTGCATCTGGCTGCATCCGAGCTTTTGCAGCACCTCGCGCTGGGCCTCGGTCTCGACGCCTTCGGCGGTCGTCGCCATGTGGCGGGCGGCGGCCATGTGGACCACGGCCTGCACGATCGGAGAGGAGTCCTCGGACTGGCCGATGTCGCTGATGAAGCTGCGATCGATCTTGATCTTGTCGAACGGGAAGCGGTGCAGATAGCTCAGCGACGAATAGCCGGTGCCGAAATCGTCGAGCGCGATGCGCACGCCGAGCTCGCGCAGCTGCTGGAGGATCATCAGCGCCTCCTCGTCGTCGCGGATCAGCACCGTCTCGGTGATCTCGAGCTCGAGCCGGCCGGGTGCAAGGCCGGACTCCGCGAGCGCGGCGGCGACCTTCAGCGCCAGCGACCGGGATTGCACCCGCTCGCCGGGTGGATCGCCTGCCAAGCCAAAGTTCGCCGGCAGTTGGCCACGTCAGAGTGAAGCCGGTCTAGGAACCGCAGCGCGGTATTCCCAGTGCGATAGCGCTATCTTCCGACATCGAATCGATATGGTTGAAGCCTTCGTATATACTCACGATCGGATCTCCCGCCGATTTTAGATAGCATTTGCCCGATAGTGCCTTCTTCGAAGCGGCATCGGGTTGTCTGACGGCTCTCCGAAAAGCGACGACCGAATTGAGATGCTTCAGCGTGGTCGCGATGTCGTCGTCGTGCAGCGAGGGAGCGCCTATCCCTTCAATCAACGAACGCATTTCTTCATCGTTCTTCGGTTGAGAAGACGCCAGTGCGGCGGCCGTTGGTTTCGTGCCGTCGCCCGCTTTGACCCGCGCCCGCCCAGCGGACGCTTTCTCCTTCTTCGCAGTCTGCTCTTTAGCGGCAGTTTCCAATTTCGACTTCTTGGTTTTTCCCTTGCCTTGTTTAGTCTTCCGTGTCGAAAGCATTGACTTCCCCATTGTCGGTTAGCGTGAACTACGCAGGCCAGCTTTCAGTTGCTGGTTTAGGTGGAAAGCCTCGGCTAAGCCGATCAGTGATCGTCCATCGTCGGCCAAAGGACCAAAAGTGAAAACAATCTGATGTGTACGTTCGCGGTTGGCGCTAAAGAACGTGCCCGATGGATTCACTGAACCTGTCGTAAACTTCCAAGTCGGCGTGATGTCGCCCGATACAGTTTCCTTGATCGAGACGGTCTGTGTGAGGACATTCTTCACGCTATATATCTTCGCCAGCCGGTCCGGATCGTCCGCTACGCCGATCTGGACAAGTTGTGCCCTGGATTCGAGCAGGGGCTGGATTTTCAGGTCAATGTCGACGAGGGGGGATCCATCCTTGTTTCCGGTCGGGTTACGGCATGGGCGCCCCTGATCGTCCGCTCGAAAGACCGTTGGCTGGTACAGCGCCGCCAATGGGTAGAAGACGTTGAACTGGTTTTCGTTAGACGCAACACTCGCGCCGCTAATGCCGCCACCCAGAGTGAACACGGCTGACGCTGGAGAGACCGGGGCCCACAATCCGGTCGGGTTTACGGTCGAGGACTCGGAGACGGTGAGATCGGTAGCGACCTCTACACCCCAATGCTCAAGGAAGCCGGTGTAGGTGCGCCCGTTGCGCTGGCGGCGAGCGCCGTCCCGATCGTTTCGGATGACCGCTGTGACAGCATAGCTCAGCTCGCACACGATGGTACGGACAAGGGCGATATTCATGTCTTCGACGTCTCTAGGACGCGAATTCGGCCAGTCTCGTTGGTTGGGAATGTACGTCCCGCATCCAACTTGCGCGGTACATGAAAGAATGCCGAGAGCTAACCGTAACACCTTCATCGGTACGTCGCCTCCCCCGGCGATTCAAAAAGGGCAAGCCGCAACGTCGTCTGCTCCGGCGACGTTTGAAAAGAACTAGAAGGAACGATCGTCCGCTGGAAAAGGGCGGATCGACTTCCTAGAGGCGCAGAAATCGCAAAAAGACTAGTTGGCGATGGTTCGCGAGTCTGTCGCTCAGCTGCAACACAAAACAATTTTTAGTTGTGTTGCCGGATGGGTGCGATCGATCGACGCTGCCGCTCCTGGAGTTTGTCCTCTCTCACTTTCCAGGAAGCGGGTGGCCGGGACGGCGTGCTCGTGTTTGCGTCCTCGGTGCGTCA
>Ga0063456_1000914_pt1 | contig 16844 bp, 16 predicted proteins | sample AraplaMF_Cvi_mMF_FD_56228 | JGI IMG/M metagenome (GOLD analysis project Ga0063456, IMG submission 56228) | Arabidopsis root microbial communities from the University of North Carolina, USA - plate scrape MF_Cvi_mMF version 2 (version 2) | ecosystem: Host-associated > Plants > Roots > Endosphere ... | reverse complement strand
GGATCTGCTGTTCCGCCTCAACGTCGTGAACCTGAAGATCCCGCCGTTGCGCGAGCGTCCCCTCGACATCCTCGAGCTCGCCCAGCATTTCGTGAAGAAGTACGCCGAGGCCAACGGCGTACCGTTGCGCCCGATCTCGGCGGAGGCGCGCCGCGTGCTCTCCACCAACCGCTGGCAGGGCAACGTCCGCGAGCTCGAAAACACCATGCATCGTTCGGTGCTGATGGCGCAGGGCGACGAGATCGGCCCCGACGCGATCCTGACCCCGGACGGCGACCGCCTCGACCTCGCCAAGACCGCGCCGGCCGTGGCGCACGCCACCATGGCCGCCGAGCAGGTGACGCGGGCGCTGGTCGGTCGCACGGTGGCGGACGTCGAGCGCGACCTGATCCTGGAGACACTGAAGCACTGCCTCGGCAACCGGACCCATGCCGCCAACATCCTGGGCATCTCGATCCGCACGCTGCGCAACAAGCTCAACGAATATTCTGACGGCGGGATTCCGATCACGCCGGCAGGCACGCCGGGGGAATATCCGCGGATGCCGATGGTGGGGGCATAAACGGCACTACGACCGTTGAGAAAATGCAGATGCCCGGGCTTGGCCCGGGCATTTTTTTGCCAAGGCGCGCTAACGCCCGCTCCGTCATCCTTCGAGGGCCGCTGAAGAAGCGGCCGCCTCAGGGTGACGGTTAACAAAGTTCTGGGCGCAGAGCCGCACTGCTCTGTTCGACTAGGTCGGGCCTCCATCGGGCTCTATAACCCCGCGTGAGAACCACGAGGGACAACATGTCTGAAGCTCAAATCACGGACTGGCTGGCGTCGCAGCGGCAGGCGATGATCGATCTGCTGCGCGACGTCGTGAACATCGATTCCGGGTCGTACGACAAGGACGGCGTCGATGCGGTCGGGGCGCGGTTCGAGCGGCATTTTGCCGAGCACGGCATTCCGTTCCGGCGCGAGGCCGACGCCACCTTCGGCGACGCGATCCATGCGGAGGTGGCAAAACCCGGGAGTAACGAGAAGCCGGTGCTGCTGATGGGGCATCGCGACACCGTGTTCAGCAAGGGCGAGGCCGGGCGGCGTCCGTTCACGATCAAGGACGGCCGCGCCTATGGGCCCGGCGTTGCCGACATGAAGTCCGGCGTCGTGATGAACATCTTCGTGGCGACCGCCTTCCACAAATTCGGCGGCTCACCGCACCCGATCAAGCTGCTGATCACCTCGGACGAGGAGATCGGTTCGCCCTCCTCACGCCCCGTGATCGAGCGCGAAGGGCGCGCGGCGCGTGCCGTGTTCAATTCCGAGCCGGGCCGTCCGACCGGCAATGTCGTGACGGGCCGCAAGGGCGGCATCTTCATGCACATGGCCATCACCGGCAAGGCGGCGCATTCCGGCGCCAACTTTGCCGCCGGCGTCAGCGCGATCGGCGAGCTCGCGCAGAAGATCGTCCACATCCACGCGCTGACCGATCTCGACAAGGGCATCACGCTCAATGTCGGCCTCGTCTCGGGCGGGCAGTCCGTCAACACCACGGCGCCTTATGCCGAAGGCCAGATCGACCTGCGCTATGTCGATCCCAAGGATCGCGCCAGGGTGATGGGTGCGATCGAAAAGATCATCGCGACGTCCTACGTGCCCGGCACCAGCGCGACTTTGACCATCAAGGGCGAGTTCGTGCCGGTGGTGCAGAGCGCGGAGTCGAAGGCGCTGTTCGAAGGCTATCAGGCTGCCGCAAGAAAGGTCGGCCTCACCACGCTCCAGGGCGAGTTCTCCGGCGGCTGCGCCGATTCCGGCTTCACTGCCGCCGTGGGCACGCCGACCATCTGCGGCCTCGGCCCTGTCGGCGGCCTAGCGCATACGCCGGAGGAATATCTGGAGATCGACAGCATCGTGCCGCGCGCGCAGGCATTGGCACTGGCGATCCTAAAGGGGTGATGGCGCCGCGATGACGGTGCTGGAGGGTGGGCAAAGCGAAGCGTGCCCACCCTTGAGACCTCCCGAGGCTCACGAATAACTCGGCGCGTCGGGCTTGCGGAAGATGTGGATGGGGTCGCCCGGCACGATCGGCTGTCCCGAGAACATCGCATAGGCATAAAGCGCGAGATAGGCGATCGCGAGCGCGCCGATGGCGTAGAAGGCCCATGTCGCGACACGCTTCATCGTTCCGCTCCGTTGCCGTCCCGGCGGGGCGGCTCAGGCAGCGCTTCTAGAGCGATGACTGGGAAAAGGCCAGCCTGCGCAGCGGCGATCAAACGCCGCGCCGAACGACTGCGGGAACGCTGACCTCCGCGAGCCTTGCCGCGTCCTCGTCCTGATCGACCGCCACATACTGGCCGTGCCAATAGGCAAGCGCCGCGTTGCGGGTCGAATTCCTGACGTCCCGCACACGGCCAATGACGATGCCGTGCGAGTGACGCTCGAGGATCTCCTCGACCTCGCAATCGACCGCCGACAATGCACCGACCAGCAGCGGGACGCCCGAGACTGACGTCACCCACCGGCTGCCCGCGAAGCGATCGGCACCCTTCAGCCCACCCTTGCCGGCAAAGCGCTCGGCGACATCGAGCTGATCGGCCGCGAGGATGTTCACGCCGAAGGCGCCGTAGCGTCTGATCAGCGGGAAGGACGAGGCACCGCGGTTGATGCTGACGATCAGCGTCGGCGGCTCGACCGACAGCGAGGTCACCGATGTCACCGTCATGCCGGTGATATCCTTGCCCCGCCCGGCGGTGATGACGCTGACGCCGCCGGTGAGATGGCGCATGGCACCGCGGAAATCGGCGGGCGAGACGGGGATTTCAGTCATGAGATCGCGGGGCACTACATTCATGGCATGCTCCCCGAAGCGGGGTTCCTCTGTATTTAGGTACGATCATCCGCCGACAAAAGGTGGCTCAGGATCGAGCCTTCGAGACCGGCCAGCTCCACCGAGCCGCGTTCGCGCGGCCGGGGCACGTTAACCGTGACATCATGGGCAATCCGGCCCTCCTCGATCACCAGCACCCGGTCGGCCAGCGCGACCGCCTCGGCGACGTCGTGGGTGACCAGGATCGCGGTAAAGCCCTGGTCGCGCCAGACCCGCTCCAGCAGCCGCTGCATCGAGATGCGGGTCAGAGCATCCAGCGCGCCGAGCGGCTCGTCGAAGGCGAGCACGCGCGGGCGGGAGACCAGCGCGCGGCCAAGCGCGACGCGCTGCTTCTGGCCGCCCGACAGCACAGAAGGCCACTGGTCGCGCTTGTCGGCGAGGCCGACTTCGATCAGCGCCTGCTCGGCGCGCGCATGCGCATCCTTGGAGGCACGATCGCGACCGAGGCCGACCTCGACATTTGCGAGCACGCGCGCCCAGGGCAGCAGCCGCGGCTCCTGGAACATCACGCGGATGTCCTCGGGCTGAACCTGATCGCCGAAGCTGATGCTGCCGGCGTCGATCTTGTCGAGGCCCGCGATGAGACGCAGCAGCGTGCTCTTGCCGCAACCACTTTTTCCCACGATGGCAACGAACTGCCCGGCGGGGATGTGCAGGTCGATGCCGCGCAGCACCTCGTTGTCGCCGAATGACTTGCGCAAGCCCCGGATGCTGAGCGGCAGGCCGGTGGCCGGTGCCGAGTGCTCTTCGCGCACCACACGGGCGTGAGGCGCGAAACTGGCGCGGCCGGCGAGGTCGGTTTCGGGAAGGGAGGTGCGAAGCGCTGTCTGCATGGGATTCCCAGGATTTCTGCTCAATTTTTTTGGAAGGCGGGGTGCCAGGAGAGCGTGAGGCGCTCCAGCACGCGCGAGGCGCTGTCGGCGAGCTTGCCGAGCAGGGCGTAGATCAGGATCGACAGCACGACGACGTCGATCAGCATGAACTCGCGCGCCTGCATCGCCATGTAGCCGAGGCCGGAGGACGCCGCGATGGTCTCGGCGACGATCAGCGTCAGCCACATGATGCCGAGCGCGAAGCGGATGCCGACGAAGATCGAGGGCAGCGCGCCCGGGAAGATCACGCGGCGGAACAATTCGCCGTCGCTCATGCCGTAGATGCGGCCCATCTCGATCAGCTGCGGATCGACGGTACGGATGCCGTGCAGCGTGTTGAGGTAGATCGGGAAGAACACGCCGAGCGCCACCAGAAACAGCTTTGCGCTCTCGTCGATGCCGAACCACAAGATCACCAGCGGGATCAACGCCAGATGCGGCACGTTGCGCACCATCTGGAGCGTGGTGTCGGTGAGCTTTGCCGAGAGCTGCGACAGGCCGTTGGCAAGACCGAAGGCAAAGCCGATGCTGCCGCCGATCAGGAAGCCGATCGAGGCGCGCCAAAACGAGACCCAGATGTTGCGCAAAAGTTCGCCTGACAGCAGCAGCTTCCAGCCGGCGAGCGCGACATCGCTCGGCGCCGGCAGCACGCGGGTCGGCACGAAGCCGGTAATGCTGGCAATCTGCCAGATCACGATGATGGCGAGCGGCACGATCCACTGGACCAGGCTGTCGACGCGCGGCAGGCGGAAGCTGCGCGGGAAAGAGACGCTGTCGATGAGGCTCATGATTGCGACACCCGGTGCTGCGGACGATAATCGCTGCCGACCGTCTCGCCGAAGGGACCGCCGTTGAAGTGCAGCCTGGTCACGTTGGACGGCTGCTCCAGCGAGAGCAGCGGGAACACCAGCTCGGCGAAGCGATAGGCTTCCTCCAGATGCGGGTAGCCCGACATGATGAAGGTATCGATGCCGATATCCTGATACTCCTTGATGCGGGCCGCGACCGTCTCGGCGTCGCCGACCAGCGCCGTGCCGGCGCCGCCGCGCACGAGGCCGACACCGGCCCACAGGTTCGGCGCGATCTCGAGCTTGTCGCGCTTGCCGCCATGGAGCTGCGCCATGCGCTGCTGGCCGACCGAGTCCATGCGGGCGAAGTTCTTCTGTGCCGTTGCAATGGTGTCGTCGCTGACATGCTTGATCAGTTCGTTCGCCGCGCGCCAGGCCTCTTCGTTGGTCTCGCGGACGATCACATGGAGCCGGATGCCGAACGACAGTTTTCGGCCACGCGCCGCGGCGACCTCCCTCACCTTCGCGATCTTCTCGGCAACCAGCGCCGGCGGCTCGCCCCAGGTGAGATATTTGTCGACGGTGTCGACCGCGACGTCGATGCCGGCATCGGACGAGCCACCGAAATAGAGTGGCGGACGCGGCGACTGCACCGGCGGGAACAGCAGCTTGCCGCCTTCGACACGAATGTGCTTGCCCTCCACATCGACGGTCTTGCCGGCGAGCAGGTCGCTGTAGATTCCGAGGAACTCGCGGGTGACCTCGTAGCGTGCGTCATGGGCGAGGAAGATGCCGTCGCCCTTGTTCTCGACCGGATCGCCGCCGGTGACGACGTTGACGAGCAGACGGCCATTGGTGATGCGGTCGAGCGTCGCGGTCATGCGCGCGGCGACGCTCGGCGATTGCAGGCCGGGGCGGACGGCGACGAGATAGCGTAACCGCTCGGTGAACGGCGCGACTGATGAGGCGACGATCCAGGAATCCTCGCAGGACCGCCCGGTCGGCAGCAGAACGCCGAAATAGCCGAGCTGGTCGGCGGCCTGCGCGACCTGGCGCAGATAGTTGAAATTGACCTCGCGGCCGCCGATGCCGGTGCCGAGATAGCGGCCGTCGCCGTGGGTCGGCAGGAACCAGAGGATGTTGGCGTTGCTCATGGCTGCGCTCCTAGCCGTAGGTCGTGCCGACCGCGGCGGCGACGATGCCGACCGACAGGGCGATGGCCGCGATGACGCGTTGGACGATGCGCCTCATGTTCACACCTTTCGAATTGGGAAGACTGGTCGGCACGGTTCAGGCCGCCGGGTTGCGCCAGACGATGTCGCGGATGACGATCGGCTTGGGGATCAGGCCGAGCTTGTGGAAGCGATCGGCGACACCCTGCTGGGTCGCGACGATATCGTCGGTGACGGGGCCGACCACAAAGGACGAGCGGTTGGCCGCGATGGCCTGGATATCCAGAGGAATGCCGGTGACGGCGGCAAGCGATTTGGCGACCTCGTCGCGATGCTGCTCGGCCCATCTGGCGGTCGCGCTGGTGACATCGACGATCTGTTGCAGGATCGCGCCGCGGTTCTTCGCGAAGTCGCGGTTGGCGATGTAGAAGGAATTGGTCTTGGTGACTTCGCGCGCGTTGATCAGGACGCGGCCATTCTGCTTGGTCTCGCCGATCGCGAAGTAGGGATCCCAGATCGCCCAGGCCTCGATGCTGCCATTGGCGAAGGCGGGACCGGCATCCGGCGGCGTCAGATAGACCGGCGTGATGTCGGCATAGGTGAGGCCCGCCTTCTCCAGCGTCTGCACCACGATGTTGTGGGCGCTGGACCCCTTGGTGAAGCCGACGCGCCTGCCCTTCAGTTCGGCGATGCTGCGGATCGGCGAATCCTTCGGCACCAGGATGCCCTGGCCGTTGGTGATGGGCTGGCCGGCGGCATAGACGATCGCGGCGCCGGCGGCCTGGGCGAACACCGGCGGGGAATCGCCGACCGCGCCGTAGTCGACGCTGCCGACATTCATCGCCTCCATCATTGGCGGGCCCGAGGAGAACTCGACCCATTTCACCGCGATGCCTTGCGACGAAAAATGTTTTTCCAGGGCGGCCTGCTGGCGCGTGATGACCAGCACGCCGTTCTTCTGGTAGCCGATACGAATTTCCTTCACCGCGCCCTGAGCGCCGGCGCGCGATGCGAACGCAGCCGCGGCCGCGGTTCCAACGGAGAGTTTCAAGAAGTCGCGACGCTGCATTCCACACTCCCGGCCGCGCGCGGCCGTCATCGTTCACGTTACGGGAATGATGGTGTGCGGCGGCAGAGCTGTCGAGACATCGGGGAAAATAGCGATGCGGGCACTGCGCGTGCGGCGGCGCGCATGATTAATCTTTCAAGCGGCCGCGCTCGTGCAGAGGAATTTTTTCCGCACGCGAATGTGAGGGCCGCACGGATCCGGTCCGGGGTGTCGGCGCCGGAACACCAAAAGTCGAAAACAACCCCATGCACAGTAGCCGGTGCATGGAAAATCAACGACTTACGTATTATCCGAAGTAAATTTGACTCGTCGGGCAAAACAGGGGCATAATGGCATCATCGCGGACTGGGATTGTCGGCCAAAACCCCTTCCATGCCCTCCGCTGTCATTCCCCGCGCAGGCGGGGAATCCAGTACGCCGCGGCCTCTCGGTTCAATCACGATTGTCTCTGGAATACTGGATCGCCCGGTCAAGCCGGGCGATGACACTGCCTTCGCCGGGCGATGACGCTGCCTTTGTGGCGAGGCGCGCCCGTGTCAACTAGTGCAGCCAATTCACCGGCAGATTTTGCAAGCCCCGGAACGCCCAGCCGCCGATCCGCACCGGCTCGTCATCGGCGATCTCGATCTGCTTGGCGCGGCCGAACACCGTCGGCAGCGCGACGTCGGCGATCATGGCGCGCGAGGCCCAGGCGCCGGCGCAGAAATGCGGGCCGGCGCCGAACGCGACGCTCTTGCTCGTGTCGCGCCGGATATCGAACTGGTCGGCGCGCTCAAAATGCTTCTCGTCGCGGTTGGCGGAGCCGAACATCAGGAACACGCGCTCGTCGGTTTCGAACGAGACATCGCGGATCGTCCACGGCTTGGCGATCCGCCGCGGCGACATGCCGATCGGCGAGATCCAGCGGGCATATTCCTCGAACGCCTCGAGCCAGGTCACCTCGCCCTTGCGCACGAGGTCGAGCTGCTCGGGATGGGTCAGCAGCGCCCACACCGTGCCGGCGATCGCCTTGCGCGGCTCGTTCTGGCCGCCCGAGATCGCGAGCTTGACGTTGGCACGCACGCTTTCCATCGGCATGCCGGAGGCGAGCAGCACGCCGAGAATGCTTTGATCAGGGTTCTTGCGCATCACCGGCAGGATGTCGTCGATTGCGGCGTCGATGCCCGAGGTCGCGGCAAGGCAGCGCGCCTCGACCGCGGGATCGCCGCCGTAGTTGGCAATGCCCTCGATCATGCCTTGCGACCACGCGTCCATGTCCTCGAAGCCGATATTGGTAAGGCCGCTGATCGACTTCAGGCATTCGCCGGAGAACGGCAGCGCGAAATCGCGCATGAAATCGATCCGCCCGGGTTCGACCACATCGAGAATGCGATCGGCATGGGCCTGGAACTGCGCGGTCCAGTGCGCCTTCACCGTCTTCGGCGACACCGTCGGAAACATCGCGCGCCGCTCAATTTGATGCGCCTCGCCGTCCTTGCGCATCATGTTGTGGCCCATCAGCCGGTTCATCAGGCCGGCCGGCTGGTGCGAGGAGAACACGTCGATCTGCTTCTCCGAGATCGAGATGTCGTCGCGGGCCGTCAGCAGCGTCGAGCCCAGCTGCGGCACGAAGGCGATCGGCGCCTCTTTCCGCATTTTTGCCAGCATCGGATAGGGATCGGCCCAGAACGCGACAGGGTCGATATCGATGCGCGGCGCGGTGCTCAAGGCGGTCCCTCCCCGGATTCTCGTGTGCTTTCGGACAGATTAGCAAAGGCCGGCGCTGGCGTCTGTCCCAGGCGATAGGGACAGGCGCAATGGGCGCGTCTTCACAGGTCCGATGCGCGCGGGGACGAGAGCGGGTCCACATGGACCATAACGGCGGACATCGACAAGCGCATAGGCCGCGGTCGCCGTCCGGCTTCGCTTGCGGAAACGGTGGACGCCTGCGGTCGGGGGCAAGCGTGCTGCGGAATAAGTCTAACGCGGCAACAATCCTTGCCGCGTTAGACGTCGTCGGTTGCGACCGCCAAGAGATTCAAGCGATTACTGGGTCGGCGGCAGCACGGCCTGCGAGGTCTGCTGCGGCAGGTTGCTGTAGGTCGCGCTCTCCTTGGTGCAGATATCCCTGAACACCACGACGCCGGCCTGGGGATATTCCTTCACGAGGCAGTTGCAATTGTTGTTGACGACCGGAGCGGGGGCCGCCGCCACGACGGGCGCCGGTGTGCTCGCAACCACGGTCGCGGGCCGCTGAACGACCACCGTCTCCTTCACCACCGGCGCGCTCGGGACATACACCGGCCGGTTCACGACGACCGGCACCGGCACCGGCCGGACGACGACCTGCGGCGGCACATAGACCGGGGGCGGCGCGGGGCGCGGATAGACCACGACCTGCGGCTGCATCGGCCGCTGACCGGGAACCAGGATGGCGGGGCGGGGGCCACCGTTGCCGCCATAGCCGCCGAAGTGGGGACCGACTTGAGGCCGGGCCTGAGGCGCGTTGCCGTACTGTCCCTCGGAACCCCAGCCGGCCTGCGCGGAATTGCAGGTAACGCCAGCCGCCACGCTCGCCAACACCATCGCGGCCGCCATCTTCGTGATCATCGCTGTCTTCGTCATGGTCCACCTGTTTGTTTGCTTGTTTGCAGCAGATTGTCGTCGTGGGATGAGTGATAGGCCGGTCCGACGCGTCCATCCGTGACGCCGCGCACACAAGCGGCGGTGGCCTCCTCCGATGGAATGATGACAGGCGCGCAGGCGTGAGGGAGGCTTTTCGCGGTCCTCGTAAGGGCGTCGGATCCCGCGTCGTGACAGCCCGAAGCTTCGCGGGCATCCGCTCAAGGATGGCGCAGATGGAACGGCCGCCGTAACCGGCTTTGCGGACAGGTCAGCCGATTGCGCCGATCCATGTTTTCTGGACGGAGGGCCGAGCTATTGGGCCTCGGCGATCTTCGGTCCAGGCGACAGCATCTGCGCGTTGGCCGCCAAGGGCCGCTTCGACGGCGATGCCGGGTCCGGCAATCGGAAGGCGGCGTCGGACGGCGCACCCTGGGATGGCCGACGGGCAGCGCTGGCTGGAAGCACGATCACTTTCGCTCCGACTTTCACCCGCTCGTAGAGGTCCGTCACGTCATCGTTGGTCAGCCGGATACAGCCTGACGAAACCCGCTTCCCGATCGTGGCAGGGTTGTTGGTGCCGTGAATGCGATATTCGGTGTCGCCGAGATACATCGCCCTCGCGCCGAGCGGATTGCCGGGACCGCCGGCCATGAACCGCGGCAGATAAGGCTGACGCCCAACCATCTCCGCAGGCGGATGCCAATCCGGCCATTCTGCCTTGCGGGCCACGGTCTGCTCACCGGACCATGTGAAACCTTCGCGGCCGACACCGATGCCGTAGCGCAGCGCCTGCCGGTCGTTCAGAACGAAATAGAGGAATGTGTTCTTGGTATCGATGATCACGGTACCCGGCGTCTGGCGGCTGGCGTAGTCGACCACCTGCCGGACCAATGCACCGGGGACGTCAGCATCGGCTTTGGGCGGTTCGGCCAGAGGTGCCGGGACGGCAATCGGAGCCGGCGTTGGCGCCGGCGCTGCTGCATGAACCGGAGGGGCCACGTAAACCGGCGTCGACGACGCCTGGGCCTGGACTTGAGCTTGGGGCGCGGACGGCTTCCGTACCGGTTGGACGCTCGCGTGCTGAAACAGCAAGCCGTATCCCACGACGGCGATGGCCACGGCGCCAATGGCTATCCGTGCGGCCAAGGGTATTGCGAGCGTCTCCGCCTTCCTGCCGCGTTTGGCCCGCTTACCCATACTTCTTCCCCAGGTCACTATGCCCGAAAGAGGTACCCAGCAACATTTAAGAAACTTCGAAGCGATGGCGCTCAGGCGGGAACCGTCGGCGATGGTTAACGTTTGCGCCGCCCGGTTGAGGGGATGCGCCCCGCTTTCTGAAGCGAGGGCTACCGTTTGGCGTTCGTTCGAACACGCTCAATCTTCAGACGTCCGAAGCGACTGCGATAATCCTGGGGAGATACATGATAGGCCTTGATGAAAGCGCGACGCATGCGTTCGTCGTCGCCAAAGCCGGTCCGCCGGGCGACGAGCTGGATGGCATCATACGTCGATTCCAGGAGACGTCTGGCCGCTTCGGTACGAAGCTTCTCGACGGTATGCGCCGGAGTTTCCCCAGTTTCGCGAAGATAGATGCGGGCAAAATTACGTGGGCTCATCCGGGCCATTTTCGCCAGAGCCGGAACAGACAGATCGGCAGCGAGATTGTTTCGGATCCAGTCGTGAAGGTCCGCGAACCGACCGCGCGCATCACGCATCTGCTGATGCAGTTCGACGCTGAACTGTGACTGCCCGCCGGGCCGCTTGAGAAAAAGAACCATCGAGCGAGCCACATTGAGCGCAGCCAAATGACCGAGATCGTCTTCGATCATCGCAAGGGCCATATCTATTCCGGCGGACACTCCGGCCGACGTCCATATACGGCCGGACGTAATGAAGATCGCGTCGGGGTTCACCTTGATCGACGGGTGCTCCTCCCTGAGGCGATCGCACACGCTCCAGTGTGTCGTTGCTTCAAGGCCGTCGAGGACACCGAGCTCGGCGACAATGAGCGCTGCGGTGCAGATCGATCCTAATCGCCGCGGCTGGTCCATGCATTTGGCGAGCCGGGCCTTTAGCGAAGCCGTGGAGACAGGGGGCAGCGAAGGATCAAAGCCGGAAACGAGCAACGTATCGACAGACCGGAGCGATGCGGCGTCAAGCCGCCTGGTTTCCAGTTTCAAGCCGGTGTCGGTTGCGATCGCGCCGCCGGCCTCCGAAACCACCACAACCCGATAAGCCGGACGACCGTTCTCCATACGAGCGTCGCTGAACGCCTGCAATGGACCGGTTACGTCCATCAGCTTGGCGCGATCGTAGGCGACGATGACTATCTTGCGCGGCTCATACAGATCCGGTCTGGCAGGTTTCGAGGGCATCTCTTGTCCTATGCCATCGGCCGGAGCGCGTCCAGATCAGCAACAGCGCATTTGGAGGGGCAGCGAAGTTGGCAGGATATAAGGTGTGAATGTCCTTGCCGCCAAAGGTTCGGGGTTCTTATCGTCGCATTTCATAAGAGCGTGGCGGCCGACTTACAGGGCATTTTCATGATCGCAGATGTCAAGGTTCCGGATAGCAGTATCGCGCGCCAGGCCGAGGAGCTCGCGCGCTCCGTTTCCAATGACACGCTCTTCAACCATGTGATGCGCTGCTATTGGTTCGGCGAGCTGTTCGCGCAGAAAGAAGGCCTCAAGGTCGATAGCGAGCTGATGTTTCTTTCGGCCGTCCTGCATGATCTCGGTCTCACCGCCCACGCCCGCGGCCCGCATCGGTTCGAGATCGAAGGCGCTAGCGCGGCGCGGACGTTCCTCCTCGAGCAGGGCGTCATCGAGGATCGCGCTCAGAAGGTGTGGGATAACATCGCACTGCACACCTGGGATGTGAATCAGTTCAGGGGCGACACCAGTCGCTTGACGCAACTCGGCCTCGCCTACGACGTCTCCGGCGTGCAGGACGCTCGGCTCGACCCCGATGACGTCGCGGAAGTAGTTCGGCGATATCCCCGACTGAATTTCAAACGCGCTTTCAACGATATGCTCAATCATGAACTCGACCGCAAGCGACCCTATCCGCACTGGTTTCACATCTGCTCCCGCATTGCGCACAACAGATCGCCACTGACCATTGTGGATGCGCCGGTCGTTCTTGGCTGGGCGCCATTCGACGAGTGAGTGGAGGTTGTGCCGGCACAGTCTTTGCTGCCCTGCAATTCCTTCTCGATCACGCCGGCGACAAAAAAAGCCACAGCCCTCATGAGGCACGGCGTGGGATCCGCCTGCGTGACAGCGGGCGGCGAGTTACCGCGCAGCAATCACGAGGACGACGACTTGGCAGGATTCGAGGGCGCATTGTCGTTTGCGCTGCAAATTCGCCGGCCTATCGTCGGCCCAAGCGCCCCGCTCAGCTACATCGTCTCATGCAATCAGGCGCGAATGAGTTGGAAAAGAACAAATGACCAAATACAGCGAGTTCGAATTCCGGACGCAGCCGTGGTTCCAGGAGTCGTGGTTCGAGCGTTCGAGTTTCGTGGGCTTCAGCAAGTTCATCCCGATGAAGACCATCGTCATTCACTGCTTCGACCCCAGGGCAGCGGAGATTCCACAAGCGGTTGCCGATCATTTCGGGGATGAAGTCTATCCCGGCGAGAACATCCTCGACGAGCGCGGCAACCGCATCGGCAACACCCGGACCCTGTTTGTGGTGTCCAATGCGGGTGGCCGCGCCCTTTCGGCCCTGCAATCCGTGGCCACGATGGACTATCTCTTCCAGGTTCAGAAAGTCGTTGTCGTCCATCACTCGTTCTGCGGCGCGACGGCCTTCTTGCCCGAGACACTGGTCGGCGACTTCCACGATCATCATCACGCCGACATCTCGAAGATGTTCGATCATGACAGCCTTGCAATCGTCGACTTCGAGAAATCGATCAGGCACGACGTCAAGCTGCTCCGCGCCAGTCCGGCAGTTCCGAAGAACATCAAGCTCTACGGCTTCTTCTTCGAGATGAATTCCGGCAAGTTGACCGAGATTGTTCGGGACGAACCTTCATAGGGATTGCGCGCAGGCTAGGAACGTCCGGGATATCATGAGAAGGCAGAGCGATGCGTGACGCGCAAGTCCTGGTCAGCGGTGCAACGGGGCGTACGGGCGGAGCCGCGATCGACGAATTGCTCAGAATGGGGAAGCCCGTTCGAGCTTACGTCCGCGCGGATGATGAGCGGGCGGCGAGCTTGAGAAGGCGGGGCGTGGATATCGCCGTCGGTGATTTCACCAGCATTGACCGCATTCGCGCCGCGATGGATGGGATATTCTCGGCCTATTTCCTTCATCCTATCGCCCCCGGAATTATCAGTGCCGGCGCATACTTCGCACAGGCAGCGAAGGAGGCGGGAGTCGAGGCGATCGTCAACATGTCGCAGATATCGGCGAGACGCGTCTCGACGAGCCACGCTGCGCAGGATCATTGGGTCGCCGAGCGGGTTTTCGACTGGTCGGGCGTCGCCACAACCCATCTGCGCCCGACCTTCTTTGCCGATTGGCTCGTCTACCCACACTTCGCCACGGAGATCTGGGCAAAGAAGAAGATCGAATTTCCTTTTGAGAACGGCCGTCACGCCCCAATCAGCACGGAAGACCAGGGGCGGGTTATCGCCCGTATTCTGGCAGATCCGAAAGACCACAGAGGCAGGATCTACACGCTTCATGGACCGACCGAGATGAACCACACGGAAATAGCAGCCGTGATGAGCGAGGTCCTGGGCGCGAGGATCGAATACGATCCGACATCAATCGACGAATTCAAGCTCAAGATGGAAAAGCTCTACAAATTTCCACCTTTCCTCGTTCAGCACCTTGTGGAGGTCGCCCGGGATTATCGGGAAGGCATCTTCGCGGGCACGAACGACGCCGTCGAGACAATCACGGGAAGACCGGCCCTTTCAGTCGCGGACCTTATCGAAAAGAACCGCGGCGTATTCGCGTGACGGATGGGGACAGCATGACAGGATCGGACATTTCCATGCCGAAGACGTGGTTCATCACCGGCGCAAGCAGCGGTTTCGGACGGCAACTTGCCGAGCTTCTGCTCGCGCGAGGCGATACGGTCGCCGCCACGGTCCGGAAGCAGGATGCTCTTGAAGATGTTGCTGCGACATACAACCAGCGCCTCTGGACCGCTCTGCTCGATGTCACGGACGGCCCAGCCGTGCATCGCGTCATCGACCGGGCTTTCGCCGAACTGCCGCGGATCGACGTCGTTGTCAGCAATGCGGGCTATGCCCTTTTCGGAGCGGCTGAGGAGGTCGCCGACGCCCAGATCGAGCGCCAGATCAATACCAACCTGCTTGGCTCAATCCGAGTCGCCCGTGCCGCAATCCCCCATCTTCGGCGGCAGGGCGGCGGACGGATCATTCAGATTTCATCATCCGTCGGCCAAGCGGCCTATCCGACAATGGGCGTCTATGCCGCGACCAAATGGGGCATCGAGGGCTTTTTCGAGGGGACGATTCCAGAGATCGCTCCTTTTGGTATCGAGGTCACGTTGGTCGAACCCGGAGCGTCGCGCACAAACTTTGCTGCTTCCAGCGCGGATGCAGGGCAGATTCTCGAGGTCTACGACAAAACCCCGGCCGGGGATTTCCGGCGGCTGACGGCCTCTGCCGGCCTCGCCATGTTCCCTGGAGATCCGCGCAAGGTTGCTTCGGCGATCATCGCATCGGCGGATCAGAGCCCGGCCCCGAAGCGATTGACGCTGGGCAGCGACGCCTATGAGCTTGTGCACGCAGCCCTGTCGGAACGCCTCGCAGCACTCGAAAGCCAGAAGGTGCTGGCTCAGTCGACCGATGTAGATTCCTAGCGGCGTTCGGTACGCTTGCCCCGGTTCGGCGCGAGCGGAGCCGAGGCGAGGTCTTGATTGTCGCCGAAGGAGGAAAAGACGACCATCCCAGTCGAGGTGCCGTGCATCCAGAAGCAGATATCGCGGACCTTCAATCCCCTCAGTTCAGGCCGCGTGGTCCTGCCAGCAAGCCCAGCACGATCGAAAACAATTCGTTCTGCGAGGAGATGCCGAGCCGCTGATAGGCGCGCTTGCGATAGGTCAGGGTCGAATGCAGGCTGATGCCGAGGGCTTGCGAGATCGCCTCGGACGAGAAGCCGAGCAGGATGCGGCGGCAGACGTCCTGCTCGCGCGGGGTCAGCGCGGCCAGCGGCGCGCGCGTTGCGAACAACGCGGCGAGGTTCTGATCGGGTGTCGCGACCTGCTGGAAATGACGCGCGACGCTGGCGCCGATCGCAGGCGCGATGGCCTGGAGCCGCGCGCGCTCGGCGTCGCCGAAGCGGCCCTGGGACGTGATGCGGTAGAAGTTGACATAGAAGCAGGTGTCGCCGGTCCAGATCGCCGTGGCGCATTTGTCGACGATGTCGGAATCATTGAAGAAGATCTTTCGGTAGCGCGCGCCATACATCCGCGGCGCGAACGACGGCAGCATGATCGGTGCGCTGGTCTCGGCTTCGAACAGCGCATCCCGGTTCGGATCGGCTTCGTGGAACTGCCCGGCATAGGCCGCGCCGAGATCGGCGCCGGTTGGGATGTTGCCGGCATCGAGCAGGCATTGCGTCGCGCCCGCGCGCGTCAGCGCGAACACCATGCAATGGCCGACGCCGGCCTGCCGGCGCAGCGTGTCGATCAGGATGTTCGGAAAGTCGGGGCGGCCGATCGCGAGCACCGCGGGCGCGACGTCGCCGGATGCTGGATTGGGCGCCATTCCGTGGGGCCGCATGGGTTTCCTCCGCAAAAGTTCTTTTGGCGAAGGATATCAGCAAGGCGCGTTGGCAGGAAGTCGGGTAGGTCGGGGTATGCCGCTTCTGGGTCCCGGCTCTGCGAAGCCGCACTGCGTGCTGCATCGCGTCCGGGACACGTGTCTCTTGGTTGGTCTCGTGCCCCGGACGCGGCGCAGCGCTGCTTCAGCGGTGCGCTGCTGAGCCGGGGCCCATGCCGGATACGGAGTGTTATCCCGCCGCCGCCTTGGCCGGCGGAACGTTGATCGCGAGCTTGCCGTAGCGGTCGGTGAAGGCCTGGGTGTCGATCTCCTCCAGCTTGATCTCGCCGCTCATGACGCCCTGCTTCCACGCCGTCTGCGCCGGATCGTTCTGGAACTCCGGCATCACCTCGCGGCCGAACAGCTCGAGCGATTCGCAGATGTGCTCATGGCTGTTCTTGCCGGCCTGGTTGAGCAGGATGACCTGGTCGATATGCGAGGACTGGAAGCGCTTCAGCTTCTTTCGGATCGTCTCGGGCGAGCCGATCAGGCCGCCGCGCAGGGCCGCCTCCTGCGCCTCGGGATTGTCGCGCTTCCACTTGTTGTACTCGTCCCACATGTTGACGGTGTAGGGCGCGGGACGCTGGCGGTTCTGCGAGGCGCCGTAGAAGCGCAGCGCGAACTGGAAGAAGGTGGCGCCGTCGGCGCGGGCGCGCGCCTC
>Ga0063456_1000900_pt1 | contig 17060 bp, 15 predicted proteins | sample AraplaMF_Cvi_mMF_FD_56228 | JGI IMG/M metagenome (GOLD analysis project Ga0063456, IMG submission 56228) | Arabidopsis root microbial communities from the University of North Carolina, USA - plate scrape MF_Cvi_mMF version 2 (version 2) | ecosystem: Host-associated > Plants > Roots > Endosphere ... | reverse complement strand
CGCCGAGAGCGATGATGGCCTTGATCACCTTGTCCTGCTTGTCGTTGGTTTCGAATGAAGCGACGAAACTCCTGTCGATCTTGATCTTGTCGAACCGGTAGCTGGAGAGCTGCGAGAGGCTGGAATAGCCCGTTCCAAAGTCGTCGAGGGCAATCCTGACACCGGCGTTCACCAGATCGTCGAGCACGATACGTGCCGTGACGGCGTCCTGGATGATGGCGCTTTCGGTCACTTCGAGCTCGACCCTGTGCGCGGGCAGACCGACATCGCCCAATATCTTGAGAATTCTGAGGCCCAGCAACCGGTCGCTCAACTGGATCGGGGAAAGGTTGAATGACAGGACGAGCTCATTTGGCCAGGACAGCGCGTCGGTGCAGGCGCGGCGAAGCAGTTGGTCGGTCAATTCGACGATCAGCCCGGCTTCTTCCGCCACAGGAATGAATTCGTTCGGCGGGATGAATTCGCCGGAAGCGGTCTTCCAGCGTGCCAGTGCCTCGAAACCGATAATCTTGTTGGTCTTCAGGTCCACGAGCGGTTGATAGTAGGGAACGATCTCAGCCTTCCTGATGGCGGCTCTCAGATCGGCTTCCACCCGAATCCGTTTCGCCAACTCTTCCTGCATCGAAGGCACGAAGGGCTTCACCAGATCGCGCCCCTGCTTTTTGGCGACATACATCGCGCAGTCCGAATGTCGGATGACCTGGCTGAGGTCATCACCGTTCTCCGGATAAAGCGCGAAGCCGACACTGGCGCCGAGGTCGACGGCGACGCCATTGAAGGTGAAGGGCTTGCCGATCACGCTCACGATGCGGTTCCCCAAGGCGGCNAGATCGGGATTTCCCGTGCGNCGCGCCAGAACGACAAACTCGTCTCCACCAAGGCGGAAGACATGCTCACGCGGAAAGAGGGAGGAGAGCCGTTGCGCAACGGCCTTCAGCACCGCATCACCGTGATCGTGCCCCAAGAGGTCATTGATCTTCTTGAAGCCGTCGAGATCGATGCTGAACACGGCATAGGTCTCTTGGCCCCTCTGATCGCTCATCGACTGCGCGCAGACGGATTCCAGAAATCTGCGGTTCGGCAGTTCGGTCAGCGTGTCGTGACAGGCAATCCAGTCCACGTTCTTTTCGGCCTGCAGCCTGCGACGAACCTCCCTCGAGAGATCACGGATCCGCAGTGCGGAATAGATCAGCCCGAGAAACCCGGAGATATTCAGGGCAAGGAGCGCGTGGTCCAGCGGATAGTCATGATGCTTCTCGATGAACGCATCCAGCCCCTCATGCCAGTGGAAGAACCACGACAGGCAGAAGAGAAGCAGGAAGACCGCGAGCCAGACAAGGATCTCCACCTGGGGTCTGGTCGGTTGGACGCGAGGCATATGAACAGGCTCCTGTTGTGCGAAGAGCCCTCATGGCCAGTTTGGAGAACCGCATCGTCTCCGACATGTTTCAATCAACAGCCGGCACGGCTGCTGCTCGTGTCACCGGATACCGGCGACCAATGGGCAACTTCACGGCATCGGCGTCCTGTCCGTGATTGAAGACCGCCACAACTCATTCGGGCGGAATTAAGAAAGTCGGGCAATACCGTCGTTGATAAAGCCGCACAGGTCCGTAAGTCGTTTGTGACCCTTGAAAGTTAATGGCGGGTTGCATTGAAGAAGGGGCGGGCGATTCGATGCGTGAAACGGATATTTCTCCCGCAAATCGGATGAGGCTTTACCAGGCCGGGAAAATCCCGCTTGACGACTTTGATTAATCANCCGCTTCCACGATGCATTACCTCGCTTCAACGGAAACCATGAATTAGACATCGGCGCCTTTTCATAGGCCGGATTGTCAAGGCAATTTCGATTGGTGGAGCGAGGTGAGTTGGGCTTTTGCTTCAGCGAGGACGTTGTTCGTCATTCGAAGGTAGAGTGATGTGCCCGTCTGTTCGAATAGCGGCTTGACGCCTTCAGCTAAATTGACCGCCTCGTCCAACATCGCGATCCTCTCGTTTTTCGGAACCGAAGGAAGCTCTGCCTTTGCATAGTGCTGCAGGGTCCGCGCAAGTTTCATATTCATATAGGCGGAAGCGTCTTGCGAATTCTGCTTTTCCGTTATCGCGTATGCGTCACGATGAAGCTTCAACGCTTTCTGAAATCCAGCTTCCTGCTGGCTCAGTTCGGCTAGGAGTAGCGTGTCATCGCCAAGGTTCGCCATGTTTTCCCAGCTGGGGCCGTCCTTGTCTAATTTTCTGGCTATTTCAAATGCCTGACTATTGAATTTTACAGCCTTTTCAGCGTCTGTGCGCTGCTGGGTATCCGATGCGATGCGTCCGTATGCTGTGCCAAGTTTGCTATAGATGTATCGCAATTCACGTTCATCGGTGCTGTTTTCAAATTTGCTCAGCCACTCCTCCAGCGGCTTCACACCCCGCCTGGCGTGAGCGCTTCCGTTTCCTGGATTGAGCTCATTGGCATAGCCCAGCGTTGCAGAAAAGTCCTCAGCAAAGTCGAGCTCCGCTTCTTTGTCTGGATCTTTGATGCCTTTGTGTTCNCGTTCCAATAGTTCTGCAGAACGCAACAGCAGGGTCTCGTTGGATTTCCAGCGCCCAAGCTCTTCCAGAGCCTTGGGCATTCCGCTTGGTACGAACCTATCGCAGTCGGTCCGACCGGCAAGCGGGCACAGGGNCAACAGCGCTTCACCAGATTCAGCTTTCATGGCAGAGCCAAACAGGAAGGGTGGATAATAACCGGTAGAGGCACCGCTCGCATTATTTGCGATCCAAAGGCTATCGAGAGCAGAGAAGGCTTCTTTCGCAGCATCCGGCGCAGCCGCATCCAGTGCGGCTCTCAGCATCGAGATTGCCAGGACAGCGCGCCTGTTTCGATCGGTTTCGTTGTCGGAAAGAGAATAAGTATACTCCTCGTCCGCGTCGCCAAGGATCATGGCCAACCAGATACGTTTTTGGCTTATCTCAGCTGCGCTGCCCGTTGAAATGTTGCCGCAGGCGTCTAGAAGCTCTTCTGCGGCATCCGCATTGGATTTTGTCATTTCCCGTAGTTCGATGCAGAGGTCGGCATCTCCGGCATAGGAGAATTTGTCTAGCAAGGGCGTCGCAATATGCGCCTCGCGCCCTGAAGCATCCTTGTAGATCCTGGAAGGCGGCGTTTCGCTCGCCGGTGGGATGCCGTCTGGCTTGATAGGGGTAGACAATCGAGTTTCTGTCGGGAGCGCCATGTAGGCGGCGGCAACGAGCACGCAAGCAATCACCAGGCGCTCCTTCATTTGATTTTCCCAAACCAGTTCGACGCACACAGATGATCGATCAATCGACACTCCCGGATTCCACATGTCTTACGGCGTTGAGCGCTTGACACCCAACCGCTTCATCACCCGGTAGATCGTCGTCCGCGATAGGGCGCGAGGCGCTGCACGGAAAGAGATCAGACAACACTATTGCAGATCCAGGTTGTGAAAGTCTAACTTTTGTTTGAGGTTTTGCGACTGAGCGACGGCTAATGAAGCCGATCCCGACTGGAATTTCCCATCACCGAACGGCGGTTTTCACCCGACCGTAGAAATCCTCAGGCTTCTTCGGCGCCGATCCTGAGCGGCCTTTGCCAACCGGTCGTTCTAAAGTTCCGCCTCTCGCAGCAGCTCGTCCAGGCGGGTGGCCCATTCCTTGTTGCCATCTCTGAAAGGACCAAGCGCATCGCCGGCAGCTTCGGGAAAGTCGCTGGCCGCCGTAGCAAAGCGGCGAGCCTGCTCACGATGTCCCGCGGCCGCATGGCAACACGCCTGAATGCGCAGAAGCGCCGGCCAGTCAGGCCGCGCCTTTAACGCCGTACGCCCCGTTTCGAGCGCGCTCTCCACGTCGCCCGAAAACAACAATGCAAGCATCAAGAGGCCGAACCAAACCCCATTCTGCGGATCATGGGGGTTGAGTTCGAGGCCGCGAGCCAGGGGCTTGCGCGCACCGGCGGCATCACCCGAAAAAAGACGGGCCATGCCGAGGACGAGATAGCCCAACGCGAAACTCGAACCGAGTTCGATGGACCGTTCCGCTGCGAGGATCGCCTGGTCAGCCCTGCCTGTATAGGCCGACACAATCGCCAGCGCATAGTGCGAATACGGGTTTCGCGCGTCGAGATAGATCGCGCGCAGCGCCGCATCCAAACCCTCCTTCCCGTCCGCGGCGGGGTTATCGGTCCAGCCGTAGGCAATGAGGCCCGCATTGACCCGCGCCCGCCAGATCTGCGCCTCCGGCAGCAGGGGATCGAGCTCCGTGGCCTCGCGGAAAAATCGCCGGGCCATGAGGTGGGTGGACTGCGTGACCTTGTGGAAATGGAATGTGCCTTGCCGGACAAGATCCCAGGCAGTGATGTTGCCGGTGTGCGGAGCGACCTGAAGCCCATGGCGCAACAGCAGCTCGGGCTCGACCGCCGCTGCAATCCGTTCGGCGATGGCGTCTTGCACCGCAAATACCTCGGCCACCTGAAGATCGTAATGTTCGGACCAGACGGTGGCGCCTTTCGCGACGTCGGCGAGGTGCACCGATATTCGTATCCGATCGCCGGCATGCCGAACAGCTCCATCCACCAGAAAATCGACGCCAAGTTCGTGCGCGATNGATTGCTGATCGCTCGAGCCATTCCTCCTTGTGAAACTCGCCCCACGTGACGCGACGCGGAACCATCTGAACCGGACGAGCGCCATGATCAGGTCGTCGGTGATGCCGTCGGCCAGATACTGTCTTTCAGCATCGCCGCCGAGATTCTCGAACGGCAGTACCGCAATCGCCGGGATCGAACTGGTCTGCGCATGCCATCCGCTATCGGCTGCATCGGTCCGGCTCTCCACCGGACCGGAGAATCTGTAGCCGACCCGCGGAACCGTGACGATCCATCCGCTGCCGTCTGATGCGGGGCCGAGCAGCTTGCGAAGGGCGGCAATCTGAACGGAAAGATTGCTTTCCTCGACGGCCAATCCCGGCCACGCGGCATCCATCAAGGCCGACTTGGAGACGACACCCCCCTGTGCCGAAAGCAGAACGGCAAGCAGCGAAGCACCTCGGGCGCCGATAGCGACAGGCCTATTGTCGCGAAACAGGCATCCGTTCTCGGCAATGAACTCGAAGTGGCCGAAGGCAAGGTGCTGGGTGTTCATGGCCGGGAATGATACCGCGATTTCGCAGCTTTTCGGAAACTTTTCGGCCCCGCTTCAGGACTTGCGCCGGCTGAACGCGCAGTCTGCTCCAGTGCAGCGGTTGAAGTGGTGAAAGCGATGAAGAACGAAGCAACGCAACCGAAAAATCCGCATCTGTTAGCCGCGAAAGTCGTACGCGGGAGCGGCAGCCATGTCGCCGAGCAGGGGTCTGTCTATCGCTCGGGCGTCTCGGCGGAAAGCGTCGGATCAACCATGCTGTGGCTCGGGACGATTTCGCTACCCGCAGGCAGACGAACCAGGGCCCATCGCCATGAGGGACACGAGACGGCCCTTCTCATGACCGCGGGTCACGAGATCGAGATCTGGTCGGGGTCGAGGCTCGAACAGTGCGAATTGGTCCACGCCGGCGACTATCTTTTCATTCCGGCCGGCGTTCCCCATGTGGCCGTCAATCGCTGCACCGAAAACGCCGAGTTCCTCGGTGCCCGCAATGACCCCGCCGCCAACGAGAGCGTCGTTCTGATGCCGGAGCTCGATGACATCCTACCTTGATCATGCCGGGAGGTGCACCATGGCCATCATCGAACAACGTCTGGCCGACATGGGTCTGGAATTGCCCGAGCCTTTGAAAGTTCGCGAAGGGCTGCGAATGCCCTTCGTCTGGGTTCGGGTNCGCGGCAACCGCGCCTACATTTCCGGTCACGTCGCGTGCAACCGCGATGGGACATTGGCAGCCCCGCTTGGCAAGGTCGGAGCGGAGGTCTCGCCAGAGCAGGGTTACGCGTCGGCCCGGCTCGTTGCCCTGGCCCACCTCGCCAGCCTCAAACGTGCTATCGGAGACCTTGATCGGGTCACGGCTTGGCTGCGCGTCTTCGCCATGGTGAATGTTGCTCCGAGTTTTAATGAGACGCCGCTGGTCACAAACGGCTATTCCGATCTGATACTGGAGCTGTACGGGCCAAACATTGGCGCCCACGCCCGCTCGTCCATCGGCATGGCCATCCCTTTAAATGCGCCCGTAAACTGTGAAGCGGAAGTCGAAATTGACGGGTGACCGCTAGAAGACGAACGGATCCACCCCGGCCGCCGCCTTGGCACCCGCCTCCCTCGGATAAATCACCCCCTTGCGCAAGATGATATTGGCATAGAGCCTCGGCTCGCCGGTCTGGATCACCGCATGAGCGGTTTTCACCCGACCGTAGAAATCCTGGCCGATCAGCGGCACCACCTGCCGGTGCGGCTCGTGGTGGGCGCAGCAGTCGATCATCTCCTCATGCACGGGGTCGAGCTTGTCGCGCTCGGCCTTGACGGTCGAGCGGAAGATCGCCTCGGGAACGAAATCGTCGATCGGCAGCACGCTGAGCACGGCGTTGAGCACCGGGATGAGGTGGTGGCCGTCGAGCCGGATCAGCCGGCGTGCATGTTCGACGCCCGGATAATTGCCGTCGACGATGGCGATCTCGTCGCCGTGACCCATGGCACGAAGCGTAAAAAGCAGCTCCGGGCTCAATAGCGGATCAAGTCCTTTCAGCATGGTCTACCTCCTTGAAGAGTACGTTCTGGTCGGTGAGGTAACGCGCGAAGATCGGCAGGCTGGCGCCGCCGATGGCGCGCGCCTGGGCGCCGACCGCGCCCTCGATGATTTCGGGCATGACGACGCCCTGCAGGTCGAGCTTGGCGGCTTCGTCGATGGTGGCCTGCACCACGCGGCTGCGCACCCAGCCGGGAAAGCCGCCGTCGATGACGGCCGCGCTGAAATCGAGGATCGAGGCGGCCGCGACGATCGCCTGTGCCAGCGCCTTGGCGCTATCCTGGATCCAGCTTTCCATCGGCTCGCCGAAATCCACCCAGTCGTCGGCCGAATACCAGAGCGGCTCGGGATCGATGCCGCGCTCGCGCAGCATGTTTTCGAGCACGAAGATCGAGGCGATCTCGAGCANCTGCTTGGTCTCGCCATTCTTGCCGCGCACGGGCAGCGGCCCGATCGCGCCCGCCGTGCCGGTGCGGCCGGAAAAGATCGCCGAGTTCAGGACGATGCCGCCGCCGATGAAGGAGCCGATGAAGAAATAGACGAAATCGGGATAGGACGGCCCGACGCCGAAGACGAGTTCGGCGCCGCAGGCGCTGGTCGCATCGTTCTGCATGAAGACAGGGTGGGCGACGCGTTCGGCGATGTCGGCCTGCAGGTCGATATCCCGCCAGACCTCCATGGCACCCGGCGGCGCCCCCACCTCTTCGGCCCAGTTCCAGAGCTCGAAAGGCGCGGCGATGCCGAGGCCGGCAATGCGGCCGCGCTGCTTGTCNTCGAGCCGGTCTTCGAGTTCGCGGATGCCCGATGTGACGAAGGCGAGGATTTCATGCGGCAGCGGATAGGCATAGGTCCTATGCAACTGCATGCGAATGCGGCCGACGAAATCCATCAGCACCAGATCGGCGCTGCGCCGGCCCATCTTCAGGCCGAAGGAATAGACGGCGTCGGGATTGAGATGCATCGGGATCGACGGCTGGCCGACACGGCCGCGCACCGGTTCCCCGCGCGANAGCAGCCCTTCCTTCTCCAGGACCCGCATGATGACGGAGACGGTCTGCGCCGACAGGCCGCTGCGGCGTGCGATATCGGCCTTCGACAGCGCGCCGTAGAGACGCACCAGCGACAGCACGAGCCGTTCGTTATAGGCCCGNACCCTGACCTGGTTCGCACCTCCGGCCGGATTCAGAATTGGTGGCGGGACCGGTATATTCGCCGGTCCATCCAAGGACGACATGGCCGCTCCTCCCGATTGTTGGCCTATGCCCTAATTCGATTGAGCATGCCACATCGAATTAATAATTCAATTGGATTTATTTATTGACAAGCCGATTTCTTTTCGCTCTTAATTGCCGTCGTCAAGGGCACGGGACCGCTGGGAGGCATTAGCGATCCACGGCGAAGTGTCATATCTTAAGATTCCGGCCCCGCAGGGGCGGCGCCGGCAAACTCTGGGAGGAGTTCCATGAAGAAATCTGTTCTCGCTTTCGGCGCGCTCGCGCTTGGTGTCACTTTTTCCGCTCCTGTCATGGCGGCTGACGTTGCTGCCTGCCTGATCACCAAGACCGACACCAACCCCTTCTTCGTCAAGATGAAGGAAGGTGCGACGGCCAAGGCCAAGGAACTCGGCGTNTCGCTGAAGTCCTATGCCGGCAAGATCGACGGTGACAGCGAAAGCCAGGTCGCCGCCATCGAAAGCTGCATCGCCGACGGCGCCAAGGGCATCCTGCTCACCGCTTCCGACACCAAGGGCATCGTCTCGTCGGTCAAAAAGGCGCGTGATGCCGGCCTGCTGGTCATCGCGCTCGACACGCCGCTCGAGCCGGCCGATGCCGCCGACGCCACCTTCGCCACCGACAATCTGCTCGCCGGCAAGCTGATCGGCCAGTGGGCCAAGGAAACGCTGGGCGACAAGGCCAAGGACGCCAAGGTCGGCTTCCTCGACCTGACCCCGTCGCAGCCGACGGTCGACGTTCTGCGCGACCAGGGCTTCATGATCGGCTTCGGCATCGACCCGAAGAACCCGGACAAGATCGGCGACGAAGATGACAAGCGCATCGTCGGCCATGACGTGACCAACGGCAATGAAGAAGGCGGCCGCAAGGCCATGGAAAACCTTCTCCAGAAGGATCCTGGCATCAACGTCATCCACACGATCAACGAACCGGCCGCTGTCGGCGCCTATCAGGCGCTGAAGGCTGTCGGCATGGAAAAGAACGTGCTGATCGTATCGGTCGACGGCGGTTGCCCGGGTGTGAAGTCGGTCAAGGAAGGCGTCATCGGCGCCACCTCGCAGCAATATCCGCTGCTGATGGCGTCGCTCGGTATCGAGGCGATCAAGAAGTTCGCCGATAGCGGTGAAAAGCCGAAGCCGACCGAAGGCAAGTCCTTCTTCGACACCGGCGTTTCGCTCGTCACCGACAAGCCGGTCTCCGGCGTCAAGTCGATCGACACCAAGGAAGGCACCGACAAGTGCTGGGGCTGAGCCCNCTTTATTNAAAGCAGACCGGCCGGGGCTTGATCCCCGGCCGTTTTCGACGGACGATGTGCCGTCGCCTCNCGAACCGGCTAAGCAAAGACCGGAAGGATATCGGTGACGGCCCCCGCGCGAGTTCGGCGCGCGGATGCGGAGGAGGAACCATGACCGGAACACAGGAATTCGAACGCGTTCTCGACGGCAGCGACAAGAGCGTTGCCTCCTTCGAGCACCAGGANGTCTCGCTGATCAAGCGCGCCCAGCATTTTCTGCACTCGACGCCGGCCGCCGTGCCGCTGATCGTGCTGGTGCTGGCAATCATCATNTTCGGCATCGCCATCGGCGGACGGTTCTTNTCGTCCTANACGCTGACGCTGATCCTGCAGCAGATCGCCATCGTCGGTATTCTGGGCGCCGCCCAGACGCTGGTGATCCTGACNGCCGGTATCGATCTTTCGATCGGCGTCATCATGGTGATCTCGGCCGTCATCATGGGCAATGTCGCCATCACCTACGGCATACCGACACCGATCGCGGTCGCAGCCGGCATGCTTGTCGGCGGCCTGTGCGGATTGCTGAACGGCTTCCTCGTCGCCTACATGAAACTGCCGCCGTTCATCGTCACGCTCGGCACCTGGAATATCGTCATGGCGACGAATTTCATCTATTCCGCCAATGAGACGATCCGCGACACCGACGTCGACGAACAGGCGCCGCTGCTGCATCTTTTCGCCATGAGCTTCAAAGCCGGCACNGCCGTGCTGACNCTNGGCGTCATCGCCATGGTGCTGCTCGTCCTGCTGCTCTGGTATGTGCTCAATCACACCGCCTGGGGCCGGCATGTCTATGCGGTCGGCGACGATCCGGAAGCGGCCAAGCTCTCCGGCATCCAGACCAAGAAGGTGCTGCTTACCGTCTATACGATTTCGGGCGTCATCGCCGCCTTCGCCGCCTGGGTCTCGATCGGCCGCAACGGCTCGATCTCGCCGTCCTCGGCGGTCACCGACTATAACCTCCAGGCGATCACCGCGACCGTGATCGGCGGCATCTCGCTCTTCGGCGGCCGCGGCTCCATTCTCGGCACGCTGTTCGGCGCGATGATCGTCGGCGTCGTGTCGATGGGCCTCAANATGCTCGGNGCCGACCCGCAATGGAAAGTCCTCNTGACGGGCGTGCTGATCATCGCCGCCGTCGCNATCGATCAGTGGATCAGAAAGGTTTCGGTGTAATCATGGCTCGCGAACCCCTTCTCACCGCCCGCGGTCTCGTCAAGCGCTACGGCCGCGTGACCGCCCTCGACAATGCCGATTTCGACCTCTATCCGGGTGAAATCCTCGCCGTCATCGGCGATAACGGCGCCGGCAAGTCCTCGCTGATCAAGGCGATCTCGGGCGCCGTCACCCCGGACGAGGGGGTGATCACGCTNGAAGGCCGGCAGGTGCAGTTCCGCTCGCCGATGGAAGCGCGCGAGGCCGGCATCGAGACCGTCTATCAGAACCTNGCTCTGTCGCCGGCGCTGTCGATCGCCGACAACATGTTCCTCGGCCGCGAGATCCGCAAACCGGGCATGCTCGGCTCNATGTTCCGCATGCTCGACCGGCCGGCCATGGAGAAGCTCGCGCGCAACAAGCTGTCCGAACTCGGCCTGATGACCATCCAGAACATCAACCAGGCGGTGGAAACGCTCTCCGGCGGCCAGCGCCAGGGTGTCGCGGTCGCCCGCGCCGCCGCCTTCGGCTCGAAGGTCATCATCATGGACGAACCGACGGCAGCCCTTGGCGTCAAGGAAAGCCGCCGCGTGCTGGAACTGATCCTCGACGTCAGAGCCCGCGGCCTGCCGATCGTGCTGATCTCCCACAACATGCCGCATGTGTTCGAGGTGGCCGACCGGATCCATATCCACCGCCTCGGCCGGCGTCTCACGGTGATCGATCCGAAGGAATACACCATGTCCGACGCCGTCGCCTTCATGACCGGCGCCAAGGCGGTGCCGACGGAGACCGTCGCGGCATGACGGCACGCATCGACGAAATCGCCGGCGCAGTTCTTGACCGCGCCGGCAACTCCAGGCGTTTCCTGGTCGCNATCGCCGGGCCGCCGGGTGCCGGCAAATCGACCATGGCCGACAATCTGGCCAACGCCCTNAAGGCGAAAGGCGAGCGTGTCGCGGTGCTGCCCATGGATGGTTTCCACATGGACAATGCCATTCTCATCGAACGCGGCCTGCTTGCCCGCAAGGGCATTCCGGAAACCTTCGATGTGCGCGGCTTCCTGGATATCGTCCGCGCGGTTCGCCCCGCAGATCAGGAAGTCCTCGTCCCGGTCTTCGATCGCTCGCGCGAGCTTGCGATTGCCTCTGCCCGCCCGATCTCTCCCGAGGATCGTTTCATCATCATCGAGGGCAATTATCTGCTCTTCACGCAGGGCAAATGGGCTGAACTCGACGGCATCTTCGACTACACGATCATGCTCGCCCCTCCGATCGAGGTGCTGGAAGAGCGCCTTTGGGATCGCTGGCGCGGTTATAAGCTGACCGAGGAAGCCGCCAGCGCCAAGGTCTACGGCAACGACCTGCCGAACGGCCGGCTGATCCTCGAAAACCGCCGCCCGGCCGATGTGACGCTGGAGATCGCGCTGGCGTGACGCCGTGCGGCATGCATGGAAAAAGAGCGAAAGCGCATCGCATGAATCAATTTCAATGCGAGGCGCTAATGCATGTCGCCCGGAAGTGTGCTGCGGTTCNGGGGTAACGACATGCNTGNAAAAAGAGCGAAAGCGCGTCGCATGANTCAATTTCAATGCGACGCGCTTTAGTGCTATCGAGGCCGCAGACGCATCGCTTCGGAGGCCTGCCATGCAATCGATCACCATCCGCCGTCCTGACGACTGGCACCTGCATCTGCGCGATGGCGCCATGCTGGAAGGCGTGATCGCCGATACGAGCCGCACCTTCGCCCGCGCCATCATCATGCCCAATCTCGTGCCGCCCGTTGTCACCACCACTGACGCCAGGGCCTATCGCGAGCGTATCCTCAAGGCGCTGCCGGACGGCCATCGCTTCCAGCCGCTGATGACNCTTTACCTCACCGAGCATACCAGNCCCGATGACGTGGAGGAGGGGGCTGCGAGCGGCCTCATCACNGCCGTCAAGCTTTATCCCGCCGGCGCCACGACCAATTCGCATGGCGGCGTGCGCGATATGGAAAAGGCGATGCCGGTGCTGGAACGCATGGCGAAGATCGGCCTGCCGCTCTGCGTCCATGGCGAGGTGACGACGCCTGAGGTCGATATCTTCGATCGTGAGGCNGTCTTCATCGACACCGTGCTCGATCCGCTGCGGAAGCGTCTGCCGGAACTGAAGGTGACGATGGAGCATGTCACGACAGCAGATGGCGTCGATTACATCAAGGCCGCCAAATCAAATCTCGCCGGCTCGATCACCACCCATCACCTGATCATCAACCGCAACGCCATCCTGGTCGGCGGCATCCGCCCGCATTATTACTGCCTGCCGGTCGCCAAGCGCGAGAACCACCGGCTGGCCCTGCGTGCGGCCGCCGCAAGCGGTGACGCCCGCTTCTTCCTCGGCACCGATTCCGCCCCGCATGTCGATCCGCTGAAGGAATGCGCCTGCGGCTGCGCCGGCATTTACACCTCGGTCAATACGATGAGCTGCCTTGCCCATGTCTTCGAGCAGGAGGCCGCGCTGGAGCGGCTCGAAGCCTTCACCTCGCTGAACGGGCCGGCCTGGTACGGGCTTGCGCCGAACGAAGAGCGCATCACGCTCTCACGGCAGGCCGAGCCGGTCGCCTTTCCCGCGAAGATTGAAACCGGCGCCGGTCCGGTGACGGTGTTCGATCCGATGTTTCCCCTGCATTGGCAGGTGGTGTAGCAGGTATAGGTTTTCAGAATTCAATTTTAAATGGAATATTCATCTTAAGTTTCGGCGTGACGTTAAACGCGTAACATTTGCATTGTGCAGTGCATCATTTGTTAACGGATGCATAAGACATTCCTCGCTGCGAACCCCAGAAGCTGCCAACATCCGGCACTGGAATAGCTGCGGAGACTGAAGAGCATGATGCTTGACTACAACTCCCTTTTGCTAGCGCTCGGCGTCTCCGCGGCNTGCCTTGCCGTGACACTGATGGGCAGCTGGATTGTCCGCCGGGCGGAAACGGTGCTGCTCACCGCCACCGTCGGCCTGGTCCTNGTCGTCAGCGGCATTTTTGTCTACAGCGCCTATGTCNATACGCCGGAGACATGGTTGGGCGTCGCCAACTTCGTGCTGTTTCATGCCGGTTTTGCTACCATCTGGGGGGCCGGCCGGCAGTTCCTCACCGGCCGTCCGTCCGTTCCGGCCATCGCGATCCGCGCCCTTGCGGCGATGGTCTTCTCCGTCGTGCCGATGCTGTTGGGTTATGACGGCCTCGCCTTCATTGCCGACAATATCGCCATTGCTCTTTTGCTCTTTGCCACCGCCCGGCAATATTGGCTCGCGCGCGCCGAGGCGCCGGCCCCGCTCCTCGGCATCACCGCGCTTTACACGCTGACCGCAATCTCCTTCGTCCTCTGCGCCGCCGTGCTGATCTCCGACGGAAAGCTGGTGCTCGGCAAGGCCCCCAGCAACTGGGCCGAAGATCTGAGTCTCGCCGTCTGCATCGCCGGCATGACCGGGATCGGCGCGCTGTCGCTGGCGCTGCATCAGTGGCGGCTCGCCGCTCGCCATCGCCTCGAGGCGATCACCGATCCGCTGACCGGCCTGCTCAACCGCCGCGCCCTGTTCGACGAGTACGGNACGCGCCCGATGGGCAACACCACCGCCGTCATCGTCTTCGATATCGATCATTTCAAATCCGTCAANGACCGCTTCGGCCATGCCGTGGGCGACAGCGTGATCAGGGCCTTCGCCGCCGAACTCGCCGCCCATTGCCGCGCCGGAGATATCGCCGCCCGGCTCGGCGGCGAGGAATTCGCGCTGGTNNTGAAGGAGATCATGCCCGGCCGGGCGGAATTGGCNGCCGAGCGCATCCGCCGCGCCTTCGAAGCGCGCGAGATCCAGATCGACAACGAAGTGCTGACATGCACGGTCAGCGTCGGCGTTGCGCCCGGCCGCTCGAACAGCCTGGATTTCGACGCCATGCTGAGTGCCGCCGACAAGGCGCTCTACGTCGCCAAGCGCGGCGGCCGCAACCGGGTCGAGCTTGCCGGCCACCTGCAGGCGATTCCCTCGCGCACCGCGTCTTGATTCCTGACCGGTGCTTTCATAAAATCGACCTCGGCCGGATGCGGCCAGCCGCCCCGCGACGCTCGACGTTTGACACTTTGGCGTTATGGTGAATGCATCCAGAGAACATCCTTCACATCCCTTGCCGTTTGGCGATCGATGGCGAACGGGTCAGCAGACGCGGGCACTGATCTTCCTGTTTGCCGCCAACGGAAGGATGACATCATGCGCGATTTTCGCGATGCCAAGCTCATGGCAAAAACCTTGCGGCAGGCTCTCGCCGACCGCGACATTTCGCTGACCCACAGCGAGACTCTCGAAATCGTCGCCCGCCAGTTCGGGCTCGACCAATGGAACATCCTCTCGGCCAAGATCGATGCGGCGGGCGCTTCCTCGGCCATCGGCATCGAGCCGCCGATGCCGATCTTCCGGATCTTCTCGGTCGAGAAAGCGATGGAATTCTATTGCGGATTCCTCGGCTTTCATCTCGATTGGGAGCACCGTTTCGGCGAGAACTTCCCGCTCTATTGCCAGGTCTCGCGCGACGGCATGGCGCTGCATTTGAGCGAACATTCCGGCGACGCCAGCCCCGGCGCCAAAGCCTTCGTCCGTGTCGCCAATATCCGGGCCTACCACGCCGAACTCTCGGGCAAGGACTACCGCTACATGAAGCCCGGCGTCGAGGAAGCGCCGTGGGGATTGGAGATGACGGTCATCGATCCTTTCAGCAACCGCATTGCCTTTTGCGAGCAGAAGTAGACGAGGGGCGGCTTGGCTCCCTCCTCTCCCCAGCGGTGAGAAGGTGGCCCGAAGGGTCGGATGAGGGGGCGCACGGCACACCCTATATGTTGCCCTTCGCTTACGCTCCGTGCATTCGCGGCCTTGCCGCTCACCCCCTCAACCGCCTGCCGGCACCGACCGAGGTCGAGCCGCGGGTCTCGACCCGTCCTTCGGACCCCCGCCGGGGAGAAGGGACGTGTGGCAGACGCGCCGCCTAGACAATCATCAGCGCCCGCACGAATGCCACCGAGGCGAGCAGCGAGGCGATCGTCCGCACATGGTTCCACCATGTCCAGTCCCTGAGATAGCTGGTCCAGAGCTGAACCGCCTCCGCCCCGCTGCCGCCGACCTTATCAAGCGCATCGTTCATCGGCACGTTGAAGATGATGGTCGAGAGGAATGAGGCGACGACATAGAGGGTCGCACCTGCGAGCATCAACACGGATGCCCCGCCGCGCCAGTCGATCACCGCCAGCACCGCGATGACGATGCAGAGGATTGCCGTCGGCACGAAAAGGCCCATGAAGGGCGAGCGGACGATCGTGGCGTTGATCGAGTTCATCGCCGCGATGCCCTGTTCCGCCGGGATGCGCGAGAAGGCGGTCATGATGAAGGTCGAGAAGGCGAAGAAGATGCCGGCGACGAGGCCGCTGCCGATTGCCGCGGCGGCGAGGGAGAGGGTGAGAACGATCTGCATGGTCAGGCGCTCCATATTCCGCTTGTCGCCGCTCGGCGGGCATATTGGCTGAAATCGGTGGCAGGGCGGCCGAGGATCTCGGTGACACCGCCCATCACCTTGGAATTGCGCCCGTCGAGCACCTGGCCGAACAGTTCCTCCAGAAGATCGATCAGGCCTTGGGGCAGGCCGGCTGCAGCAAGCCCGCCGGTGAAATCCGCCATCGACACCTGCTTATATTCGATCGGCTGCCCAGTGGCCGCGGCGATCTCGGCGACCGCCTGTCGGAAGGTCAGTGCCCGCGGGCCGGTCAGTTCGTAAACCTTGTTGCGATGGCGGGGATCGGTCAAGGCGGCGACGGCGGCATCNGCGATGTCGTCGGCATCGATGAACGGTTCGCTGATCTCGCCTGCCGGCAATTGCAGCCGGCTGCCGATGATCTGCTCGACAAAGGCGCCCTCACTGAAGTTCTGGCAGAACCAGGAGGCGCGCAGGATGGTGGTGTCAATGCCGGACGCCTTCAGCGCTGCCTCGCTGCGTTGCGCGCCCTCTTCGCCGCGGCCGGAAAGCAGCACGATATGCGCAAGGCCACAGTCGACCGCGACCTTGGCGAGTGCGCCGATCGCCTCTGCCGCCCAGGCGACGGAAAGATCCGGCTGGAAGGCGACATAGGCGCTCGATGCGCCCTCAAGCGCCTCGCGCCAGGTCGACCTGTCCTCCCAGTCGAAGGGACGGGCGCTGGAGCGTGACGCCGCGCGAACGTTCAGCCCGCGCGCTTCCAGGCGCTTGATGATGCGGCCGCCGGTCTTTCCCGATCCACCGACGAGGACGATTTCGGAATTCTGCATGTCGAAGCTCCTTCCTTGATCAAAACAAGAGAAACTCTCTCATTTGCAAAATGCGATAAACTCTCTTATTTTCTTTGTCAACTTGGAAAAGGAGCAGACGATGTCGGAGCAGCCGGTCGCAACGCGCAGGCGCCAGCAGGAGCATAGCGGCCAGCTGCGCCGGATCCCCAGCCAGCAGCGCGGCCGTGAGCGCTTCGAAAAGATCCTCGCCGTCGCCTCCGAGCTGATCGAAAGCCATGGCAGCGACGGCTTGAAAATGAGCGAGATCGTCGAAAAGGCCGGCCTTTCCTTCGGCGCCCTCTACCAATATTTCCCCGACAAGAGCTCGATCATCCGGACATTGGCCGAGCGTTTCAACGAAGAGGGCAGGCG
>Ga0063456_1000896_pt1 | contig 17111 bp, 17 predicted proteins | sample AraplaMF_Cvi_mMF_FD_56228 | JGI IMG/M metagenome (GOLD analysis project Ga0063456, IMG submission 56228) | Arabidopsis root microbial communities from the University of North Carolina, USA - plate scrape MF_Cvi_mMF version 2 (version 2) | ecosystem: Host-associated > Plants > Roots > Endosphere ... | reverse complement strand
CCCTCGACCATCTACATCACGGTGGTGGACAAGGACCGCAACGTCTGCTCGTTCATCAATTCGGTCGCGCATTCCTTCGGCTCGGCCATCGTCTCCAACAAGACCGGCGTGCTGTTGCAGAATCGCGCCGGCGGCTTCCGCATCCAGCCCGGCCATCCCAATTGCATCGAAGGCGGCAAGCGCCCGTTGCACACGATCATGCCGGGGCTGCTCACCAAGGGCGGCCGTTCCACGATGTCGTTCGCGGTAATGGGCGGCCAGTACCAGCCGACCGGCCAGACTCATCTGCTGACCAACATCCTCGACTATGGCTGCGACGTGCAGGAGGCGATCGACATGCCGCGCGGCCTGCACTACGAGGGCCAGTATCAGCTCGAGGACAGCGTCCCGGCCGACATCGTCGAGGGCCTCAAGAAGCTCGGCCACAAGACCACCAGCGTGGTCGGTCCGCTCGGCGGCGCCCAGGCGATCTGGATCGACTGGGACAAGGGCACGCTCACTGGCGGTTCCGATCCGCGCAAGGACGGCTGCGCGCTCGGCTATTGATTGCCGGCGGGGGTAGAAACCCCAATGGCATTGCGCTAGACACCTTCCGCCTCAAACGGAAGGTGCCTAATGCAGCGTTTTCAGCGCGCACTCCTCGCCATCATGTCGGCCCTCGCGATCACTGTGATCGCCGGCATGCCGACATACGTTTCCACCAGGGCCTCGGCCCAGCCCGCAGGAAAGACCATGACCACAGCTTCAGGTTTGCAAATCATCGACAGCGTCGTCGGCACCGGCGCTTCGCCAAAGCCCGGCCAGATCTGCGTGATGCACTACACCGGCTGGCTCTATGAGAACGGCCAGAAGGGCAAGAAATTCGACTCGTCGGTCGACCGCAACGAGCCGTTCGAATTTCCGATCGGCAAGGGCCGCGTCATCGGCGGCTGGGACGAGGGCGTTGCCTCGATGAAGGTCGGCGGCAAGCGCACCCTGATCATCCCGCCGCAGCTCGGCTATGGCGCGCGCGGCGCTGGCGGCGTGATCCCGCCGAACGCCACGCTGATGTTCGACGTGGAATTGCTCGCGGTGAAGTGACGGCGCAGCGAACCCGCATACAAAAAGACCGGCCTTTCGGCCGGTCTTTTCATTTCCAGTCTTGAATGCGTCACTCCGCCGCGCGGCGGGCGGCGGCTGCGGCGCGATCGACCGCGTCCTTGGCGGCGTCCTTGGCATCGCCCATGGCCTGCTGGCCCTTGCCCTTGACTTCCTGGACTACGCCTTCGCCCTTCAAGCGATCGGAACCGGTGGCTTCACCGATGCCCTGCTTGGCCTTGCCGATCGCTTCGTTGGCGGTACCCTTGATCTTGTCGCTCGTGCTACCCATGAAACTCTCCTTTTGGATTGCTCGCGATGACAACGTGTGGCGGCTATGAGAGTTCCGATTTTGGTATGGCTTGATGTCGCGGGTTTGGTTAGTTTCGCCCGCACGGAACCAACAGAAAGCAAGAACCATGACCGGCCATGACCATTCGCATCCCCACCATGACCACGATCATCATGACGATCGCTGGAAACATGACGGCGTGCGCGTCATTCCCGGCAACCAGCTCGATACCAACGTGCCGTCGACCGCCGGCATGGATCGCGCGGCCGCGATCAATTTCGCACGCGTCGGCGCGCAGAAATTGTGGGCGGGCACGGTCAGCATCAAGCCCGATGCCAAGACCGGCGCGCATCACCACGGCCATCTCGAGAGCGTGATCTACGTGGTGAAGGGCAAGGCGCGGATGCGCTGGGGCGAGAGCCTGCAATTCACCGCCGAGGCCGGCCCCGGCGATTTCATTTTCGTCCCGCCCTACGTGCCGCATCAGGAGATCAACGCCAGCCCCGACGAGGTGCTGGAATGCGTGCTGGTCCGCAGCGACGGCGAGGCGGTCGCGATCAACCTCGACATCGAGCCGGTCGAGAAGCCCGAGACTGTGCTGTGGGTCGATCCCATTCACCGGGATCCCGGCGAGAAGAAGTAAGGCCTGCCGAAAAGCCTGCTGGTCCTGTGTGACAGAACCGCGCAAGCGTGACCTTTAAAAAAAAACGGAAGCCATGTCGGGTGGCCGTGAGGCCATCCGTCCTTGGGCAGAACCCCGCCCAAGGAGCTTCCGATGCCCAGGATGATTTTCGTCAATTTGCCGGTGACCGACCTCAAGCGCGCGACGGCCTTTTATGAAGCGGTCGGCGCGGTCAGGAACCCGCAATTCAGCGACGATACGGCGAGCTGCATGGTCTTCTCCGAGACCATTTTCGCCATGCTCCTGACCCACGACAAATTCCGCCAGTTCACGCCGAAGCCGATTGCGGATGCCAAGACCTCGAACCAGGTGCTGCTCTGCCTATCCGCCGACAGCCGCGCCGACGTCGACGACATCGTCGGCAAGGCCGAGGCGGCGGGCGGGGTCGCCGATCCCAGCCCCAAGGACGAATACAGCTTCATGTACGGCCGCAGCTTCGAGGATCCGGATGGCCATATGTGGGGTGTGAACTGGATGGACCTTGCGGCTGCACCCACCCAGCCCGCGATGGCGAACGCCTGATCGAAGCCCGACGAGATCGAACAACCAGAGAGGAGTATTGACGATGTCCAAGGTCGTGCCCTGCATGTGGTTCAACGGCGATGCCGAGGAAGCTGCGAAGTTCTACGTCTCGCTGGTGCCGAATTCCGAGATCACGCACGTTCAGCGCAACGTTTCGGACGGCCCCTCCGGCAAGACAGGCTCGGTGCTCGTCGTCGAGTTCACCGTGGCCGGCCAGCCCCTGGTCGCGCTCAACGGCGGCATGAAGATGGAATATACCCACGCGATCTCGCTGATGATCCACTGCGACGATCAGGCTCAGGTGGACAGCGTCTGGAGCGCATTCCTCGCCCATGGCGGCAAGGAAGAGCAGTGCGGCTGGCTCAGGGATCGCTGGGGCGTGGCCTGGCAGGTGGTGCCGAAGGTGATGTTCGAGTTCCTGTCGAGCCCCGACAGGGCCGCGGCAGCGCGCGCGATGCAGGCCATGATGAAGATGGTGAAGCTGGACGTGGAGGCGCTGCGCCGCGCGTTCGAGGGCAAGTCGGCGGCTTAACGCCGACACAGGTGCCGTGGGGTGGGCAAATTTGCCCAGCCTACGAGACTGTGCCCGCGCGACTAATAATTGATCCTCAAGCCCAGACCGCCGTGAATCGTGTTGCCGACCGGCTGCGGGCCCAGCGTGCCGTTGGCGAAAAGGTCCACGATCCAGCCCTTCTGCACGCGGAAGCCGAGCCGGCCGCCATATTCGAACCAGCCCTGGTTGCCCATGGTCGGCACCACCGTGCCGTCGCCGGTCACGGTGGCGACGATGCCGCTATGGCTGGCGAAGGACTGCACCCAGCCGCCGTTGAGATTGGTCTCGATATTGCTGCCGAACAGATGCGTCCACTGGCCGCCGATCTTGATGAGGCTGGTGCGGTCGGTGCCATCAGCAATATTGGCGTCGAAAGGATTGAACGCGACCGCGCTGTCCGAATAGCCGGAGACCCGCTGCCAGAGCTGCCAGACCTCGATCGAGGCCGCGACCTCGTCGCGCGGTGACAGGCGGCTCATCCAGCCGGCGCGGCCGTAGACGGCGTAGTTCGAGGCGTTGGTTGAGCCCGTGACCGTCACCGGACCGAGGCTGGTGTTGTAGCTGCGCGTATAGCGCGCCTTCTCCCACGGCGTCAGGATGGTGCCGATGTCGAAGAATGGCCGCGAGGAGCCCCAGTCGGTAAAGTCGTAGCGCAGCGCGAAGGCGCCGATCGGCGCGCTGGTGATGTGATAACCCCCCTCGTTGTACTGCGTGTAGGCGATACCCGCGAGCAGCGACAGATTGTTGGTGAGCTCCTTGCGGCCGTGGATGCCGGCCGAGAACGAGCCGGCCGAGCCGAACGCGCTGATACAATCGCTGCAATTAATTTGCTCGTTGACGCCGAGCAGCACCGTGCCGAGCACCCGGTTGGTAATCATCTGGTTGAAACGCTGGCCCGCGAGGCCGCCGATCGAATTGCCGCTGGAATCCGCGCCGGTCGGGCCCGTCGGCGGCGGGGACGGGCTCGGCGAGGGCGACGGGTAGGGGCTTGGCGAGGGCGAAGGAGTCGGTGTCGGCGTATAGGTCGGCGTCGGAGAGGGTGAGTAGGTCGGGTAAGGCGTCGGCCTGCCGCATTCGGACTCGCACTCCGCCGCCTGGGCCGCGGCCGGTCGCGCATCGAACGCGAGAAATGCAAGTGCAGCCGTTGCGGCCAGGGCTGCGGCGAGGATGAAACGCGTGACGTTCATCGTCATCGCCCGCACAGCATGCCGTCGTCCTGGACGGCGGGCGTGACGGTCGGCGACGCCTCGGCATATTGGTTGACTGCGCACAGCCCGGCGCTTGCGGCGCAGTTGGCGGCGAAAGTCCAGGGCGGCGTATTGCTCTTGGTGATGCTGACCTTGCCGCCGGTCGACGTGATGATCGCGGTGTCGCCGGGCTGGGTCAGCTGCACGCACTGGAAGTTCGTGGCGCAGACGCTGGCGGCGCCGTCCTGGAGCACGACGACGGAGCGGCCGCGCTGGGAGAGGATGTCGAGCGTGGTGCCGCGCACGCCGATGGTCGCGAGCGGCGTGGTGATCTTGTAGGCGGTCTTCTCCGAATGTCCGGTGACGAAACGGAATGCGCCCGTGGTCATGCGGATCGCGACGTCGCGATAGCTGTGCTCGTCGTTGAAGACGGTGCGGTCGAGCTTCAGCGTGGCGCTCGGACCGAGCGACAGATTGGTGCTGTCGGCCATGACGAAGCGCGCCGCGCTGTCGGCGCCGGTGCGCACGGTCTCGTCGCGCAGCATGCTGTCGCCGACATTGATCGGCGTGGTGGTCGCGGCCACGCGGGCCACGTCGTTCTGGATCAATACGGCTTCGCCGACGCGTGTCTGCGCCCGCGCGCCGGATGATACGCACAATGCAGCCGACAACAGAATTGGGAAAAGCCAGAAACGCAAATTCATTTCGCAATCGATCGATGTGTCCCTGATCGTGCCAGATCGCGCGCGCTTCTGATGTGGCGCAATTATCACAAGCGGCGCGGGACGTGCGTTATGCTTAGTGACAGTTGCGACAGAATGCGTTCAATGAAAAGTGCCGTCTTTGTTTTTCTCCGCGGTGAAGCCAATTTGTCACGCAAAATAACCCTACAGCAGTCGCTCGGATCGTCAGCGGTTCCGAAGGTGTCGCGAAGCGCAGTGATAGCTGTCGCAATCTTCCTGATTGCGCAGCTGGCGCTGCTGATCGGCCTTGCCACGCCGGAGAAGTTCGTTTTCGACGAGGTGCATTATGTGCCGGCTGCGCGGCAGATGCTGTCCCCCAAGATGTCGGAGCCGATGCTCAATCCGATGCATCCGCCGCTGGCCAAGGAGCTGATCGCGACATCGATTGCGGCCTTCGGCGACAACGCGCTCGGCTGGCGCTATCCGGCCACCTTGTTCGGCGCGCTCGCGATCGCCGCGATCTATCTGTGCGGCCTCGCGCTGTTCTCCGCGCAAGGACCCGCGATCGCGGCGGCGCTGATCGCAGGATTCAACCAGATGCTCTACGTGCAGGCGCGCATCGCGATGCTCGACATCTTTGCGCTCGGCTTCGGTCTGCTCGCGACGGCTGCCTTCATGCACGGGTTTCGACGAGAACGGCCGCATGCGCTGTTCGCGCTCGCGGGCAGCCTGTTCGGTCTCGCCGCCGCTTGCAAATGGAGCGGCCTGTTTCCGCTCGGCGTCTGCATCGCCATCGTCGCGCTGATCCGCCTGATGCAGGGCTGGCGCACGCTGTTCGCCGACGCGAAGCCGGACGATTGGTATCGGCCGGATCTCTGGCCCGACTTTCGTGCGGCTCATGTCGCGCTTTGCTTCGTTGTGCTGCCCGCGCTGACATATCTTGCCGCTTTCGTTCCGCTCTACGGATTGTCGCTGCCGGATCTCGTCGAGGCGCAGCGCCGGATCTTTGCCGACAACACCACGACGGCGATCGCCGGCCACACCTATATGAGCTCGTGGCCGTCCTGGCCGCTGCTCGCACGCCCCGTCTGGTTCTTGTTCGACAAGATTGCGGAGGACAGGATCTCCGCGGTCGTCTTCCTCGGCAATCCGGTGGTCGCCTGGCCCGCGCTGGCAGCGCTCGCGATCGTGCTGCGCGATGTCATCGTCGCACGGCGCTGGGACGCATTCCTGATCGCGGCGTTCTATTTCGGACCCTGGCTGGCATGGGCGCTGCTGCCGCGTACGCTCGGTTTCATCTACTATTATCTGCCGGCCGCAACGGCGGCGTCACTTGCGCTGGTCTATGTCCTGCGCCGGGACGGCCTGCCGCGCTGGCTGCTGTGGGCCTATGTCGGAATGGCTGCGATCGGCTTTGCGCTGATGCTGCCGATCTCGGCAGCCTTCATCGGCACATCGATGCAGGCCTTCAACCGGCTGATGCTATTCCAGAGCTGGATCTGAAGCGTTTTCGAGTTCCATTCCGATGTTATCGGGACAGAGTGCCCGCTTGCGTGCATAGGCCGACAAAAATGACTTGCCTGAATCAATCGTCGCGTGTGGACTGCCCGTTACGATCGGAATCGGAGAGACGGCAGGTTGGGCACTGAGGATCGCATCGCCAGACCGGACCATTCCAACGCGGACTGGCTGCGCGCCGTCGTCGACACCGCGGTCGACGGCGTCATCCTGATCGACGCACGCGGCGGCGTCCTGATGTTCAATCCGGCCTGCGAGAAGCTGTTCGGCTATCCCGCCGGCGAGATCATCGGCCGCAACGTCAAGGTCCTGATGCCGTCGTCCTATCGCGACGCCCACGACGGATATCTTCACAATTACCACGCCAGCGGCGAACGCAAGATCATCGGCATCGGCCGCGAGGTGGCGGGGCGACGCAAGGACGGCTCGACCTTCCTGATGCATCTGTCGGTCGGCGAGACCAAGCAGGCCACGGGCGAATCGATCTTCGTCGGCATCATTCACGACCTTACCGAGCGCGAGAGGGTCGAGCGGGAGCTGCGCGAGAGCGCCGCACGGCTGCGCGCTGTGGTCGACACCGCCGTGGACGGCGTGATCCTGATCGATTCCGGGGGCACCATCCTCAAATTGAACCCGGCCTGCGAGAAACTGTTCAAATACGAGGCCGACGAGGTCCTCGGAGAGAACGTCAAGATCCTGATGCCCGAGCCTTACCGGTCCGAGCATGACGGCTACATCCGCAATTTCATCACGACGGGCGAGAAGAAGATCATCGGTATCGGCCGCGAGGTGCTCGGCCGGCGCAAGGACGGCACGACCTTTCCGATGGAGCTCTCGGTCGGCGAGGCCAAGCAGGAAGGCTCGTCGATCTTCGTCGGCATGATCCACGACCTGACCGACCGCAAGCGCACCGAGGCGCAGCTCATGCAGGCGCAGAAGATGGAGGCGGTCGGGCAGCTCTCCGGCGGCATCGCCCACGACTTCAACAATCTCCTCACCGTGATCGTCGGCAACGCCGAATATCTGGCTGAGCAGCTGGTGTCGCGCGGGGATCTGAAGCGGCTCGCCGACGACATCTGTAGCGCTGGCGAACGCGGCGCCGAGCTGACGCAGCGCCTGCTTGCCTTCAGCCGCAAGCAGTTGCTGCGGCCGGTCGGGACCGAATGCAACAAGCTGCTCGAGTCCATGCACAAGCTGCTGCGGCGGACGCTGCGCGAGGATATCGAGATATCAACGCTGTCCGATCCGGAGCTCCGGGACGCCTTCGCCGATCCGGTGCAGCTCGAAGCGGCGGTCCTCAACCTCGCCCTGAATGCCCAGGATGCAATGGCGTCAGGCGGGCGGCTGACCATTTCGGCGGCAAACGCATCTCTCGATGCGGGCGATCACAATGCACATCCCGATGTCGGGCCGGGCGAATATGTCGTGATTGCCGTGACCGACACCGGTTGCGGCATGCCGAAGCGGGTGCTGGAACACGCCTTCGAGCCCTTCTTCACCACCAAGGAGGTGGGCAAGGGCAGCGGGCTCGGGCTCAGCATGGTCTACGGCTTTGCCAAGCAATCCAATGGTCATGTCACGCTCTACAGCGAGCCGGGCCTGGGGACGACCGTGCGGATCTATCTTCCGGCCGTGCTGGCGAAGGCGCAGAGCGTTCCGCTGGCGGTAGAGAAAGAGGTGCTGCAGAGCGGTTCGGAAATGGTGCTGGTCGTCGAGGACGATCCGTTCGTCCGGTCCTATGCCGTCATGAGCCTGGAGAGCCTGGGGTACAAGGTCATGTCGGCGGTCGACGGCAAGGAGGCCTTGCAGAGGCTGGCAGCAGCGCCGCACATCGATCTGCTGTTCACCGATGTCGTGATGCCCGGGGGCGTCAACGGCTGGGAGCTCGCGGCCCTCGCGCGCAAGGAGAGGCCCGAGCTGCACGTGTTGCTGACGTCGGGTTATGCCCTCGAAACGCTGGCGGCCAATGGTCACGTCCGGCAGGGCGCGCCGATTTTGGAAAAGCCTTACCGCAAGGCCGAGCTCGCACGGCTGGTCCGGGAGGCGCTCGCCACGCCGATGCCGGCCTGAGCCGTGGTCATCGTACCGCCTGCCGCGCGGGCGGCAGGCGGTGGTCGTCATCGGATCATTTCGACGCGGTCTTGGTGTCCATGTTCACGACCTGGACGCGGCGGTTGATCGGGTCGGCACCGTTGGCGGTGTCCTTCAGCTTGGTCTTGCCGTAGCCGACGGTGACGAGGTCGGTGCCGTTAAGGCCATAGTTCTGCACCAGGTATTTCTTGATGGTGTCGGCGCGACGTTCGGAGAGGCCTTGGTTGTACTCTTCGCCGCCGACCGCATCGGTGTGGCCGGCAACCACGAAGGTCGAGCCCTTCAGCGCGGGATCGGACAGCGCGTTGCCCAGTGCCTGCACCGACGGCACCGAGCTCTTGGCGATGTCGGCCGAGTTGTAGTCGAACTGGATCTCCAGATCGATCTTCGGCTTGGTCGCAGCCAGCTCGGCGATCTGCTCGCGCTCGCCCATCGAGAGCGACCGGGTCGAGCGGTTGCGCACGGTGTTCAGGAACGTCGCTTCCTTGGCCTGCACGGCCGGATCGGCCTGCGGACCGACGGACAGGCCGCGGGTTGCCGCCTTCGGCTTCAGCGCATCCAGGATCTGGCCTGTAGAGACGTTGCTGTCGCCGGCCAGCGCCAGGCCCGCCGTCATCGACAGCGCGGCTGTGAGGGTAATCGCCTTCAGTGCAAAGAACTTATTGAAACGGGTCATTGTCGTATCCTCGCTGTTACGCCTGATGGCGATTTGATGCTGCGAGCCTAGGGCAGGTTCAAAGGCCCGGATGTGATCCTGGTCACGGTGGCTGCGAGGCGATCGGCTCAATCCAGCGCATTTCGCCGCGTTTCGGCCGCCCGGCCGGCCCGTCGCGCTTCCGCGAGGAAGCGGGCGAACAGGCATCGTCGAGTCTTTTTTGGGGCCGGTTCGATCTCGGGCGCTCTCAACGTGATTTAGATCACATTCGGCGTCCGTGAAGGAGATCACACTGGGCGCATCGGTGGTTCTGGATCTGGGGAGAAAGACCATGCGTTTCCTGCTCGCGGCAATGTCTCTCGCAGCCTTCGTGTTCAGCAGTCATGCGGCGCTCGCCGACAAGCGCGTCGCCTTCGTGGTCGGTAACGCCGCCTACAAGAATGTCCCGCAGCTCCCGAACCCCGCGATCGACGCCAAATCGATGGCGCGGGTGCTGCGCAATGTCGGCTTCGACGTGGTGGAGGGTGCCAATCTCACCCGCGACGCCATGACGGCGAAGCTGCTCGAGTTCGGCAAGAAGAGCGAAGGCGCCGATGTGGCGCTGTTCTTTTATGCCGGCCACGGCATCGCGGTGAACGGCACCAATTATCTGCTGCCCGTCGATGCCGACCTCAAATCCGAAATGGACGTCAAGCTCGGCGCGGCGATCAATGTCGATCTGACGCTGGAGCAGACCATGGCGGATGCCAAGGTCAAGCTGGTGTTCCTCGATGCCTGCCGCGACAATCCCTTCGCCGCCAAGATCCGTTCGGCCAGGGCGACGCGCTCCGTCAACGTCGCGAGCGGCCTTGCCGAGATGAAGTCGGGCGAGGGCACGCTGATCGCGTTCGCGACCGGCCCCGGCCAGACCGCGCTCGACGGCGAAGCCGGCACCAACAGCCCGTTTACCCGCGCGCTCCTTGCGAACATCGCGTCCCCCGGCCTCGAGATCCAGCAGGCGATGACCAAGGTCCGCGCTCAGGTCAATGACGAGACCAACAAGGCGCAGCTGCCCTGGGGTCACACCAATCTCACCGGCACGGTCTATCTCAATCCGTCCGCCGCGCCTGCGGCGGATGCGGCGGGACCTGCGACCATCGCCCAGGCCGGCGAAGTCGAGCTCGAGTTCTGGCGCTCGATCAAGGACACCAACAAGGTCGAGGAGCTCAACGCCTATCTCACCAATTATCCGAACGGCACCTTCAAGCCGCTGGCGCTCGCCCGCATCGCCGCGCTCCAGGATGGTCCCTCGACGACGACGCGCAATCTCACCGCCGGCGTCGATCCCTTAACCTTCACCGATGCGGCCGACCAGGTTTCAGAGGACCAGATCGGTCTCGACAAGAACCAGCGCCGCGACCTGCAGCGCCGCCTCACCGGCCTCGGCTTCGACGTCAAGGCGACCGGGAAGTTCGACGAGGAAACCCGCGCCGTGATCAAGCGCTGGCAGGCGGCGCGCGGCTATCCCTCGACCGGCTATCTCAACAAGCTCCAGCACAAGGCGATGCAGTCCGAGATCGTCTCCAGTCGCGTTGCCGCCTCCGACGAGTCCGAGGACGAACCCGCGCGCCGCCGTTCCTCCGGCGGCGGCCGCCGCGCTTACAGCGGTGGCGGCGGCATGGCCGGGCCCGGTGCCGTGTTCGGTCACATGATGGGCGGACTGTTCGGCCGCCGCTGAAATCGGAACCATCACAGGCATGAGGCGGCCCGAAAACCCGCCTCATCTCGTCAGAAACCTCCGCACGCCGATCGTCGCAAAGCCGTCGCGGCATGGCCCGCCTGCGAACAAGCTTTCGGCCAGATGCGCGCCTAGCAGGAAGGTCTCCGACAATCGCAGGCGAAGGGAGCCGAGTTACGTCCAGTGCCGAGGCCAAGTGAAACCCAGCGTGACTACCAGTTCTATCGCAGCGGCCCGCCGGATCGGACAGTGTTCCTGAACTCCATGCCCATCTATGTCGGCGCGGCGATGATCGCGGTGGCGATCCTGCTGTCGACGCTGATTACGGGGCTGACCTCCCGCTATGTCGGCCTCGACGGGCCGACCGACGAGAACATGTGGCTGGTCGACCGCCTCACCGGCAGCGTCTATCGCTGCCAGGCGGAGGGGCGCGGCAAGGCCTCGTGCGAGCCCGAGATCGCCACCGGAAGCGTCGGCGACCGGTCCAGGGCGCCCAACGGCGGGCGTTGATCCCCTCGCTTTCGCACTGCAACAAGAAAATTGTCTTCTCCGCGAAACGTCTGCGGCAGAGAATACGTAATTGCGATGGCCGGCATGACGCCGGTTTCATTTTACGGAGGAGACTTTTCGATGAAGATCTTGCTCACGGCCGCAGCCTTTGTCGCGTTCACTCTCTCGCTCTCGCCGGCGTCCGCCGCCATGATGGCGTGCACCGGCGATAACATGATGAAAACGACAGCCATGATGATGAGCACGGCCGATACGCCGGCCAAGGTCGCGGCCAACAAGGAAATGGCCATGGCCAACACCGACATGAGCAATGGCAAGATGAAGAGTGCCTGCATGCACTACATGAAGTCGCAGAAGGCCATGATGATGAAGTAGGCCTCGGCCAAATCAAACGACCAAGTCAAACGGCCGCGCTGGCAGCAGATGGCAGCGCGGCTTTTTCTTTCGTTGTCTCCGGTCCGCTTCTTTCTCCCGGCGCGAATCCCGCTACATTGCATTCTGCAATGTCACGCGCGCCCAAACCTCTTCCGCTCACCACGACACAGGCCCGGCAGATCTGGCTGCATGCCCAGCGGCTGGATGAGCGCGCTCCGTTCGGCGAGGGTGCGCAGGCTGTCGCGGACGCGGTCTCGCATCTCGGCTATGTGCAGATCGACACCATCAACGTCATCGAGCGCTGCCACCACCACATCCTGTTCAGCCGCATTCCGTCCTACCGCCGCGCCGATCTGCGCCAGGCCCAGAGCGTCGACAGGAGCGTGTTCGAGTACTGGACCCATGCGCTCTCTTACGTGCCGGCCGGCGACTTCCGCTTCTTCCTTCCGGCGATGCGCGAGCACAGGCGTGAGGGGCACAAATGGTACGCCTCGGTGAAGCCTGCCGACACGCGCAAGGTGATGCGGCTGTTGCGCGCCGGCCCGCTGACGATCCGCGACATCGAGGACGATGTGCTCACCGAGAAGGAGCATCTCTGGCAGAGCCGAAAGCCCTCGAAGCGGGCGTTGCAGCTCGCCTTCTACACGGGCGTTGCCACCGTCAGCGAGCGCCAGGGCATGCTCAAGACCTACGAGCTGATGACGCGCCATTTCGGGTGGGACAAGCTGCCGAAGCCGGCCTCGGCCAAGGACATCACGGCCTATCTGCTTGACCGCGCGCTGCGCTCGCAGGGCGTGGTGAGCCTGGATTCGATCTGCCATTTGGATGCACCGAGCAAGAAGGCGGTGGCCGGCCTGGTTGGTTCGCGTGTCCGCCGCGGCGAGCTCGTGCCCGTTGCGATCGAGGGCGCCGGTAAGCAGGAGCATTGGGCCGCGCCCGCGGCGCTGGAAGCAAGCGGCGAGGTGGCACCCGATCTCGTCCACATCCTCTCGCCGTTCGATCCCCTGATCATCCAGCGCAAGCGCACCAATCTCATCTTCGGCTACAATCATCTGTTCGAAGCCTATGTGCCGAAGGCCAAGCGCAAGCTCGGCTATTTCGCGCTGCCGGTGCTGGTCGGCGACGAGATCGTCGCCGCGCTCGACCTCAAGACGGACCGGCAGGCGAAAAAGCTCTTGATGCAGAAATGGACCTGGGTCGGGCAGGGAAAGAAGACCGCGGGGCGCAAGGAGCTCAAGCAGAAGATCGAGGAGGAGCTCGATCGCTTCGAGCGTTTTCAACTCGCGGAGTGAGCGTCATCGCTGTCCTGGCTGCGGCCTGTCTTCGGACTCGCCCGGACCCATGGATGCTACATGCGCATATCGGTCCAGCACATCGTCGGCCGAATAGCCCGCGCGTTGCGCAAACTCCTCCCGCAAGCCCAGCCTTGCAGAGACCTTCAGGCGCTCCGCTGTGGCAGCGGCCATCAGGGGATCGAAGCCCAATTCCCGCAGGCCCGCAGCGACGCCGTCCATTTCCACGGCGCGGCGTTCGGCATGCAGCACGTCGGAGCGGACGCACATGTCGAGGAACTTGCTGAAGGGGGTGGCATCCATCGATGTGCAGAGCCCGCGCATGGTTTCATCGCGCACGCCGGCGAGTGTCGCTGCCGTCAGCGCTTCCACCAGCAGCGCCTCCATGCCTTTCGTCACCACGCTCCGCAGCATCTTCACGGCTGCGGCCGTTCCGGCTTCGGGGCCCGCCACCTCGATGCGGAAACCGAGTGGCCTGAAGATCTCCGCGAAGCGCTCGGCGCCGCTGCCGGAGGTGTAGAGCGTGACCGCGGCGCCATAGAGGTCGACAGAGCCCATCAGGTTCGCATCCGCGAACAGGCCGCCGCGCGCCTCCACGGCCGCGGCGACACGCTGTTTCGTTCGCGGTGTCGCGGCGTTGATGTCCACCACGAGGCAGCCCGGACGGATGATCCTGGAAATGGCCTCACCCGTCTCGGCCGCGACGGCAACGACCACGGCGGAAAAGATCACATCCGCGTCCGCGAGGTCCTCGAGCCGGTCGACGAGGGTGACGCCACAATTGCTGGCGAGCGCACGGAAGGCCTTGGAGTAGGGCGGCGCGTTGGTCTTGCCCTGACAGAATGCGACGACCTGCGCTTCCGTCTGGGCCGCCAGATGCTTTGCGAAGCATTGCGCGGCTTCGCCAAATCCAACGAAGGCGATCTTGGGCTGCGGCATGGATGAGGTCTCCTCGCGCGGCGTTTCACTACCGACGACCATTGTGCCGGGTTCTCTAGAGGAGTCAATGAACCGGTTCATTTATGGCGCCATGTCCGTCGCCGTTATTGCGCGGAATGTCTAAATTTTCGGCAAAATATGCGAGCGGCGCCTTGCTCTAGAGTTATGAACCGGTTCATATGGCGGTATGCCGTCACCCGCTCGCCGACCGCAAACCGTGAAGGTCAAAGACGTCGCCCGCGAGGCCGGCGTCGCGGTGGGCACGGTCTCCCGCGTGCTCAATGATCATCCCAAGGTGACCAGGGAGCTGCGCGAGCGCGTCGAAACGGCGATGGCGCATCTCGGCTATGAGGTCGACGTCACGGCCCAGAGCATGCGCGCAGGCCGGTCGCGGCTGGTGGCCTGCGCCATTCGCGATTTCGACATCCCGCGCTTCGCGCTGTTCATCAAGGAGGCGGAAGCGGTCCTGCGTGAGGCCGGATACACCCTGCTGCTGGCGAGCACGACCAACCGCCCCGAAATCGAGATCGCCTTGTTGCGCGCCTTCCGCAGGCGCCGGGTGGACGGCGTGATGATGACGCTGAGCGACGAGCAGCACCAGGACGTGCGCGAAGCGCTGTCGGAGGCGCCGATGCCGGTCCTGCTCATCGACCGCGATCGCATCGAGGCGCTTGATCGCGTGACTGCCGATCATCGCGAGGGCGCGCGGCTTGCGACCAGCCATCTGCTCGGCCTCGGGCACCGGCGGATCGCAATGCTGGTCGGCGATACCAAGGCGTTTCCGTCGCGAAGCCGTCTGGAGGGATTTCGTGCAGCGCATGCGGCAGCGGGCATCGCGCCAGACCCGCGACTGCTGCGCGACAATGTGCTCTCGAGCGAAGACGCCTATCGGGCGACGGCATCGCTGATGGGGCTCGCGGAGCCGCCGACGGCGCTGTTCGTCGCGGCGATGGACATGCTTGGCGGTTGCCTGCGCGCGCTGCGGACCATGGGCCTTGCCGTCGGTGATGGGATTTCAGTCGTCGCCGGCAGCGATTCCGATCTCGCCGAATTGCACACGCCGCCCATCACGGCGATCGCGTGGGATCTGGCGGCGATGGGCCGCCATGCCGCGACCATGCTGCTGGAGCGGATGCGAGGCGATGAGATCGAGGGCGGCCGTGCTCTCGCCGTACCGACGGAACTGATCATTCGCGGCTCGAGCCGGCCTGTCGCGAGTTGAGCTCGATCTCCCGAAGCGAGGTCCAGTCTCTTGCGACGCGGCTGTCGAGCCAGATGCCGGCGACGATCCCGATGAGGTAGGCGACCAGATTCCACGGCGAGAAGATTCGCCCGAGCAGCAGCGCGCCGGCTGTGGTGAGCCGGAATGCATCGAGCCACGGCGTGTGCACCAACCGGGAGAACTCGACCACGACCGCAATCGCCACCGCGATGGCCGCAATCTGCTTCCGCGTCTGCCGCGGCAGCAAAGCTCCGACCAGCAAGAACACCATCGTCGCCCACAACAGCGAGCCGCCATACTTCACGACAAAGGCGGGGAGCCCGAGCGGAAAGCCGTACCAGCGCAAGCCTAGCCCGCAGGCGATCACGATCAACGCCAGGGCGGCGCGAATGAGCGATATCTGTCGCGGCGCAACGGGTTTGTCCGGCTGCGCCCCGTGCATTGCTTGCTCCATTGACTCTTTGCCCGGGATGCTGAAAACCGCCTGCTAGCTCACAAAAGCAACAACCCGGGGGGAAGCCATGAGCCAGTCCACGACCTATGCCGGTTCCGCCGGCACTGCCAAGTCGGAAATCGAGACCTCGACGATTCGCGCCATCTCCTGGCGCCTGATCCCGTTCCTGGTGCTGGCCTACTTCTTCTCCTATCTCGACCGCGTCAATCTCGGCTTCGCCGCGCTGACCATGAATGCCGAGCTGAAGTTCACGCCGCTGATCTTCTCCTGGGGCGCCGGCATCTTCTTTATCGGCTATTTCATCTTCGAGGTGCCGAGCAATCTGGCGCTGGAGAAGTTCGGTGCCAGCCGCTGGATCGCCCGCATCATGGTGACGTGGGGCATCATCTCGGCGCTGATGGCGATGGTGAGCGGTGTCACCAGCTTCTACGTCCTGCGCTTCCTGCTCGGCGTCGCCGAGGCCGGCTTCTTCCCCGGCATCATTCTCTATCTCACCTACTGGTATCCGGCCGAATATCGCGCCCGCTTCCTCGCGGCCTTCGCCATCGCCGTGCCTGTCTCGACCGTGATCGGCGCGCCGGTCTCGGGCTTGCTGCTGGGGCTCGACGGCGCCATGGGCCTGAAGGGCTGGCAGTGGCTCTTCATCATCGAGGGCATCCCGTCCGTGCTGCTCGGCATCGTCACCTGGTTCTATCTCACCGACCGACCTGAGAAGGCCGACTGGCTCTCGGCCGAGCAGAAGGCCTGGCTCAAGGCCAAGCTCGATTCCGAGATCGCAATCAAGCAGGCGGTGAAGCATCCCTCGCTTGGCCAGGCGCTGTCGTCGCCGAAGGTGATCGCGCTCAGCCTGATCTATTTCGGCTTCGTCGGCGCGCTCTATGGCATGCAGTTCTGGCTGCCGCAGATCGTCAAGGCGTTCGGCCTCACCAACGCGCAGACCGGCTTCGTCACCGCGATCCCGTATCTGTTCGGCACCATCGCGATGATCCTGTGGGCGCGGCACTCCGACGCCACCCGAGAGCGCGTGATGCATGTCGGCGCGCCGCTGCTGCTCACCGCGGTGGCGCTCGGCGTCTCCTCCTACCTCACCGATCCCACCTTGACGATGATGGTGCTGACGGTGGCCGCGATCGGCGTGTTCTGCTGCTTCGGCGTGTTCTGGACCCTGCCGACCTCCTGGCTGTCAGGCACGGCGGCGGCCGGCGCCATCGCCCTGATCAACTCGATCGGCAACCTCGCCGGCTTCGGCGGGCCCTACCTGATCGGCTGGGTCAAGGAGGCCACCGGCCAGACTTCGACCGGCCTGCTCGTGCTCGCCGTGCTGCCCCTGATCGCGGGCATC
>Ga0063456_1000892_pt1 | contig 17175 bp, 17 predicted proteins | sample AraplaMF_Cvi_mMF_FD_56228 | JGI IMG/M metagenome (GOLD analysis project Ga0063456, IMG submission 56228) | Arabidopsis root microbial communities from the University of North Carolina, USA - plate scrape MF_Cvi_mMF version 2 (version 2) | ecosystem: Host-associated > Plants > Roots > Endosphere ... | reverse complement strand
AGGTCATCGATGGCGTGGCTATCCGGCGTGATCGTGTCGCGCGGGATGTCGCAGGTTTCAGCGATGATCGTAGCGACCTGATCGAATGTGGAGGACATCACTAAGCCTTTGATATATTGCGGGTATTTTTCATGTTGTCCAGAGTGGAACGGTGGGTGGGCATCGCGCCCCGATGACGCCCTCAAACCCCCCTCTGGCCGGGTCGAGAGCCCGTATATCGGAGCGCCGCCCTGAGTTCAATGGAGCCGGGCGGGCCAAGGGGACAGCAGGGGATGGGGCTGGGGATGCCCGCCAGAACCCATTTCGCCGGAGACCGGCGGCGGGCGGGCCTAGATGTGCGGCGTCGTGATCTTGACGCAGTCCCGGCGGCCCATCAGCACGCAATCCTGGGTCCGCCTGAGATCGGCGATGCTCACGGCGAGCCAAATCCCGATCGCGGTCAGCGCGATGGTGAAGGCGAGCGCGGCGATGTTGGCGAGCATGCGGTGGCGGAAATCGTCCGGCTCGGTGCGGGGCTGCTCGTAGCGCGACAGGTCGAGCGGCTCGGGGGCGACACGCAACGGCTGCACGGTGCCGCTGCCCCGGTGGATCGCCGGGGAGGGGGAGGTGCGCGGCCTGAACTGGAGCACCCGGTGCTCGTCGTCCGAGCTTATGGGCCGCTGGGTTTTCATGGCGTGAGGATCACTCCGAAGCAGCGATTTTTAGATAGCATAGGTGGCGAAAGCAGTGCAGGAAATCTTCTCAACGCGCACGTGCATTGCGCTTTCGCACCATCCTTCATGGGGGCCGCGAACGGTTGCGGCGGTTGCCGTGATCCGGCGTCAGGACTGCGCCGGTTGCGTCGCAGCAGCCGACATCGACGTTGCACCCGCGAACAGCGGCTTGTGATCCGCGCCCCCGACCGAACGCATTTTGCCGCCGCGATGCTGATGGCATAGTCTGGGGAACCCGGTCCGCCGGTGCAACGATGCGAGGGCTCTTCGACGATGACCACCACGAACGCGCGCGAGCCGAGAGTCCATCCGGTCCCGATCCTGTCGCTTCGGCCGACGCAGATGACGGTCGGCATGCGCGAGGTCAAGGAGAAGCGCAAGCGCTGGCGCGAGCATGGCAAGAAGAAGCAAGCCGACCTGCTCGGCAATCACATGATCCCCGTCGTCCACGGACCTGACGGGCGCTATTACGTGATCGACCATCATCATCTCGGTCGCGCTTTGCACGATGAGGGCATCAAGGAGGTGCTGGTGACCGTGGTCGGCGATCTCCGGATGGTCGAGCGCGAGGCGTTCTGGGGCGTGATGGACAACAAGCGCTGGGTTTATCCCTACGATTCCAAGGGCGTGCGGCGGCCATTCCGCGACCTGCCGAAGTCGGTGGTCGATCTCAAGGACGATCCGTTCCGGAGCCTTGCCGGCGAGCTTCGCCGCATGGGGGGCTTTGCCAAGGACACCACGCCGTTCTCCGAATTCCTGTGGGCCGACTATCTGCGCCGGAAACTGTCACGCAAGGCGGTGGATGCCAATTTCGACAAGTCGCTGGAGAAGGCCCTGGCCGCAGCCAAGAGCAAGGATGCCGTCTACCTGCCGGGCTGGTGCGGCCCGGCGGACGACGATTAGGCGCGGCGCGCTCGCATCAGTCGCGCTGGAAGATCTTGGCGCCGGGATAGATGCGCCGGGCGTAAGTGACGACCAGCGCGCGGTCCTGGGTTGCCAGGAAGGGCGTTCGGATCTGGTTTGCCCCGATGATCAGGTGCCAGAGACCATTGAGCTTCTGAATGACGACTTTCATTTGAGGTGTCCTCGATCACGCGTACTCCGGCAAATGCCGCTTGTCGCAGCAGCCTTGCGATTCACGATCGTCATCGCGGGCCCGAAATTCCCGACGCGGCTCTCGCTGCAAGACGACAGCGACCGCTTACTAGTTGGTGACGGCATGGGGCCAGATAAGCCGGATCTCATCACAGGCGCTTGAGCGACATCATTTTCCGCGCCCATGAAGCCGTCCTGAAACAGAGCGGCCCCACTTATGTGAGGTCATCGAGCTCACACGGGAGGCCGAAATGCGCCGTCTGGTTTTCGCAATTGCCTTGCTCGCGGTCGCTTCAGCAGGAATTTCGGCATCGTTCGCCGCCGTCCATCATGCCAAGACCTTGACGTTTGCGGAGCGCTTCGCTCCGGCGCTCGACTTGATGGCGAAGCAATAGCGGCGTCGCGCTTTGCGGCGGCACGGTTCACTTGTGATTTTGCGCGCCTGGTGATGCCAGCAGCCGCTCCATTTCCGCTGCGGCTTCGCCGTCGCGGACCTTCTGCAACAGCGCGTGACGCTCGGCACCGGCCGGCAGGTTTTTGGCCGCGGCGCGCGCGTCCTGGGTGAACTTGTTCAGGCGCTCCTGGAGTGACAGGGCCGGTCGCGTGCGGTTGCGTTTCTTCGTCATGGCTTGGCCTTTCCGGTGCCAAGAAAACCATGCACGGGCGAGCACCGTCCTTAACTTTTGTTGGAACTGCGACCCAATCGCGGGCTTTTCATAGGGTGGCGCTGCGAGTTCCAGGACCCGCAAATGCCACGCGGTTTTAATCCCCAACGGGAGTATGAAGTGGCAGGCGATGCGATCCGCGCGGCGCTCATCAAGCGTCTGCGCATCTCCTCCGCAATTGCGGACGATGACGTCAAGGAGATCGAAGCTCTTCCGATTGTCGTTCGGCACTTCCCGGCGGAGACCGCGGTGGTGCGCGACGGCGAGCGGGCGACCGACTGCTGCCTGATCGCCGACGGCTTCTGCGCACGCTCCAAGACGATCGCGAACGGCAAGCGGCAGATTCTCTCGATCCATATCCCCGGCGAGATTCCGGACTTGATGAGCCTGTTCTTGCACGTGATGGATCATGACCTGGCGACGCTGACAGCGTGTACGCTCGGCTTCATCAGCCACGAAACGCTGCAAAGGCTGCATCGCCGCCGGCCCGTCGTCGCCGAGATGTTCTGGCGGGACACGCTGATCGATTCTGCGATGTTCCGGGAATGGATCGTCAATGTCGGCCAGCGCCCGGCGCCCGCGCGTCTCGCCCATGTCATGATCGAACTGCGCGAGCGCCTCAGGATCATCGGCCGCCTGGACGGCAACAATTTCGAGATGCCGCTGACGCAGGAGCAGGTCGGCGAAGCCCTGGGGATCACCGCAGTGCACGCCAACCGGGTCATCAAGCAGTTGCGCCAGGAAGGCATCGTCGATCTGCACCGCGGCCGGGTCACCGTACTGGACGAACGCAAATTTTTGGAACTGGCGGATTTTGACAACCGTTATCTGCACCAGTCGCCAACGCTTTGAGGGCGCCCGATGCCGCGATTCCATTTCGACATTCTCGAGAATGGCCATCTCACTCAGGACGAGGACGGGCGGGATTTTGCCGATGGGAACGCCGCGCGCAAGGAGGCGGTGCTGACCGGCGCCTCGATCGCCCGCGACGCCTTCACCACCGGAAGCTCGCATCGCATCGTCGTCGACGTCCGCGAGGAGGGCGCGCCGTTCCTGAAAGTGTCGATCACGCTCGAGGTTGAGGAGGCCTAGGACGGCGGCCGGCGCGAACGGCTTGATCTGCCGCAAACCCGCACTGATGCGGACGGTTAAGGTCTGCCGGCATGATTGCCGAGCCGGCCTGTGTCTATCGTCGGGCTCTTCAGGTCATGCTCACCCGGAGAACCTCACCGTGAGCGCGATCTTCCGCATCCTCTTCATCGCTGCCGGCGCCATCACCGCGCTGTTCGTTGCGCGCGATGCCCTGAATTTCACCATCATCCAGACCTTCGTCGCCGTTCTGCTCATCACCGCCATCGTCGGTGTGGGAAGTTTCTGGAGCCAGCGGCGGAAGACGTGACGGATGCGGAGGTCGCGTGCAGCGGGATCATACCCGCGGCGGCGCGTCCGGTGACGTCCCGGAGGTGCGCGTCTCTTCCTTGCCCCCGAGCATCCGGTGCAGCCGGCGCTCGATACGCCGGCCGACGGTGAGCAGGACGAACGCGAGCGCCAGAGCGACGACGACGATCTTCCATTGCCCGGCGCCGCAGACGATGCCGATGCAGGCGGCGAGGAAAGTGCAGGCCGCGCTGGTCAGGCCGCGAACGCGAAAGCCCTCGCTTTGGTGCACGATGACGCCGGCACCGAGAAAACCGATGCCGGTGAGGATGCCCTGGATCACCCGGCTCGCGGCATCGACCACCTTGCCGGGCTCGGCGAGTTGCAGCGCGAGCAGCACCACGGTTGCGGTGGCGAGGCCGACGATGCCGAGCGTCTTCAGTCCGATCGGCTTGCCGTGCAGGTCGCGGTCGAGCCCGATCGCCCCCGCAGCGACGGTTGCGGCACCAAGGCGGGCAAGGATTTCGGGCCAGTCGAGCTCCGTCATTGCGGGTCGGTCATCGCGTGTCGGTCATTGCGCCGGATCATCGTGGTAGATCACTTCTTGGGCAGCCGTCCCATCAGATAGAATTCCTCGTTCGGCCGCATGCCCGTGACATTGGCCAGCCGATTCGACAGGGCGAAGAAGGCGGAGATCGCGGCGATGTCCCAGATGTCGTCGTCGCTGAAGCCGTGGGGCGCCAGCGCTGCAAAATCCTCCTCCGAAACCCGCTGTGCATCGGCCGAGACTTTCATCGCGAAATCGAGCATCGCCCTCTCGCGCGGCGTGATGTCGGCCTTGCGGTAGTTCACCGCGACCTGGTCGGCAATCAGCGGGTTCTTGGCGCGGATGCGCAGGATCGCGCCATGGGCGATCACGCAATACTGGCACTGATTGGCGGCCGAAGTCGCCACCACGATCATCTCGCGCTCGGCCTTGCTGAGGCCGCCGTCCTTCTCCATCAGCGCGTCGTGATAGGCGAAGAACGCGCGGAACTCGTCCGGCCGGTAGGCCAACGTGAGAAAGACGTTCGGCACGAAGCCGCTCTTCTCCTGCACGGCGAGAATCCGCATTCGGATGTCGTCGGGCAGGGAGTCGATTGCGGGTGCGGGGAAGCGTTGCGCGGCGGGATTTGTCATGGGCATGGATTTCCGGCTCGGGGGCGGCAACCATAGTCGATGCCGGCGACGGGCTCAACGTGCCGCTCGCGTGCCCCGGACGCAGCGGAGCGCTCCTTCAGCGGTGCGCTGCAGAGCCGGGACCCATGTTTGCGAGAGTTCAGGGTGTGGCGTGGGCCCCCGCGCTGCGCAGCAACGCCCAGGGCGTTGCAGCGCGCCCGGGACACGAGAGCTAGCGCAGCGGCTTCTTCAGCAGCGAGAAGCGATCCGGATCCAGCCCCATCGAGGGCTGTAGCATCGGCGCGTCGGTGGGTGTGAGCGTCTTGGCCGGCGGTGCCTGGAACACCGGGTCGTTCGGCACGTCTCGCTGCGAGGTAGCGCCGCGCCAGCGTTCGAGCACGGCGCTGACGAAATGCATGTCGTGGCCCGATGTGACCGACGGCACGCTCGAGATGGTGGCTTCGCCGCGCGGCAATTGATGCGGCGGCACCTCCTTGAAGCGCAGCCGCGTCGGCAGCGCGACGCCTTCGCCGAACGCCAGCACCTCGCGGGTGCCGAGCGAGGGCACGAAGGACAACAGGTTCGCGGCCGCATCCGACACCGCGGCGCGCAGCAGCGCCTGGTCGCGTTCGTTGGCAAGGCGCATCGTGAACAGCGTGTTGCACTGGGAGATGATGGTGGCGTCGAGCTCGGCCGGGCGCTGGGTGATGAGGCCGAGATAGACGCCGTATTTGCGGCCTTCCTTGGCGATGCGCGACACCGCCTTGCGGGTCGGCCCGAAGCCGACATTGCGGTCGGCGGAGGCATAGCGGTGCGCTTCCTCGCAGACGAACAGCAGTGGCGAGACGCCGTCGCTCCACAGGCCGAAGTCGAAGGCCATGCGGCACAGCACCGAGACGACGGAATCGATCACTTCGGCCGGGAAGCCGGCGAGCTGCATCACTGTCATCGGCTTGCCGTTCGCCGGCAGGCGGAACAGAAGGCTGATCACCTCGGCCATTGTGTCGCCGCCGACATTGGCGTTGTCGAACATGAAGGCGTAGCGCGGGTCGTTGCGCACGGCTTCGATGCGTGAGATCAGCTTGTGATAGATGATGCGCGAGGAACGGTTTTCGAGCTTGCCCATGCGCTCGTCGATCAGCGACATCAGGTCGACGAGGCGATAGGGCACCGGCGTGTCGACGGTATAGCCGACCTGCTTGGGGTCGATGCGCTTGAGGCCGATGCGGTCGGCGTTCTGGTACTGGGTGTAGACGCCCTTGGCGAGGGGGATCACCTCGGCGAGGATGTCGAGCTCTTCGGGGACGCCGGCACGGCCGCCGAACAGCACGTCGACGATTTCCTCGAAATTGAACAGCCAGAACGGCAGCTTGAGGTTCCGCGGGTTCAGCACCAGCGCGCGGTCGCCGAAGCAGCGGCCATATTCGTTGTGGACGTCGAGCAGGAAGATGCGCAGGTTCGGCCGCGCCTTCAGGATCTCGTTGAGCAGGAGCGAGACGCCGGTCGATTTACCGACGCCGGTCGATCCCAGCACCGCGAAATGCTTGGACAGCATTTCCTCGACGTCGACATAGGCGACGACCGAGCGGTCCTGCTGGAGGAAGCCGACATTGATCTGGTCCGAGCCGGTCGGCGCGTAGATCGTGCGCAGCTCCTGGCTGGTGATCAGGTCAACGGAATCGCCGATGGTCGGATAGTTGGTCACGCCGCGCTGGAATTTGGCCTTGTCGGCGGCATTCAGGATTTCTCCGAGCAAATCGACCGAGGCGATGGCGATGTAATTGTCGGTGCTCGACAGGTTTTCGCAGGAGACCTCGGTGATCATGGCGACGATCACCGAGCTTGCGCAGCGAATGCTGACGAAGCGGCCGACGGTCGCCCGAACCTCCGAGATCGGCAATTGGCTTGCCGCCAAAAGCCCGACCCGGGCGAGCGATCCGCGAACCGAAATCACGCGTCCAAAGGATGTCACAATGAATGAACCTGGCAAGAGCGAGGGGTTATCTTCGACTATGCGCGGCCGTCGCTGGACAAACGGTTAAACGGCAGACGCGGCCGCTTCGTTAAATCCGCGACAATTCGGGCAGGCGCTTTGTTCCCAATGCATACTTACGGGCGGAAAGGGCCGGAAAATGCTGCTTTTCTGGGCCCGCGGGTCCAAGGGCCGCTTAAGGAAAATTTTACCATCCGGCCAGTCAGCCCGCCGTTCGGGGGAGGCTGGCATCCTCGGCGGGGCACGACCCGGTTTGCCTGGCCGTCGATGATTTGTTGACGGGACCTAATCATTTGTACATTAGTACAAATGAACCCCGGCCCTGGTGCCGCCCCGGGCCATGAGCCGATTGCGGCTCTGTGCCGGGTTGCGCGATCCCGTGGCCGGGATCGCAGCCACGTCAGGAGGAGACCATGCAGCCCGAACCGATCCTCGATCTCGCCCATCTCGGCCACATGGAGCTGCTCACGCCAAAGCCCGACGAGAGCCTGAAGTTCTTCGTCGACGTCATGGGCATGACCGTCAGCGGCCAAAAGGGCGAGTCGGTCTATTTGCGCGGCTGGGACGATTACGAGCGCTACTCGCTCAAGCTCACGGCCTCGAAGACATCAGGCATGGAGCACATGGCGCTGCGAGCGCGCAGCCAGCAGGCGCTGGACCGCCGCGTTGCCGCGCTGAAGGGCTCCGGCTTCGACATCGGCTGGATCGATGGCGACATGGGGCAGGGACCGACCTTCCGCTGCCGCGACCCCGATGGTCATATTGTCGAGCTCTATTACGAGACCGAATGGTATCAGGCGCCGCCGGAGCTGAAGCCTGCGCTGAAGAACCAGGCACAGCGCTTTCCTGCGCGCGGCGTCAATGTGCGCCGGCTCGATCATCTCAATTGCCTCGCCGTCGACATCAAGGCCAACCGCGAGTTCTTCGAGAACTATCTCGGCTGCCGCCTCACCGAGCAGATCGTGCTCAACGACGGACGGGAAGCGGCGATGTGGCTGACGATGTCGAACAAGAGCTACGATTTCGCCTATTCGCTCGACCATTCCGGCACGCCCGGCCGCTTCCACCACGTCACCTACGCGCTCGACAGCCGCGAGGAGATCTTGCGCGCCGCCGATATCTTCCTGGAGAACGGGGTGCACATCGAGACCGGTCCGCACAAGCACGCGATCCAGCAGACCTTCTTCCTCTATGTCTACGAGCCCGGCGGCAACCGCGTCGAGGTCGCCAATGCCGGGGCGCGCCTCATCCTCGCGCCCGACTGGAAGCCGATCGTGTGGACGGAAGAAGAGCGAAAGAAGGGCCAGGCCTGGGGCTTGAAGACGATCGAGTCCTTCCACACCCACGGCACGCCGCCGGTGGAGATGAAGAAGCACGCTTAGTGCGTCGAGGTGCGCACCCGCGCGATGGTCTCGCGCACGCCGGTCCAGGCCGGCTTGCCAGGTGCGAACTGCTTGCGCAGGAAGCTGACGAGCTCCTCGACCTGGGCATCGCTCATACTGTTTTTGAACGCCGGCATGTAGCCGAGGTCGCTGGTCACAGGCTCGGTGATACCGTGCAGGATGACCTGCACGAGATTGTCCGATGTCGCGCTGTGCAGATTGCTGTTGAGCGCGAGCGAGGGCCGGCTGCCGAACAGCGGCAGGCCGCCGACCTCGTGGCAGACGGCGCACGCGCCCTGATAGAGCCGCGCGCCGGTGGAGGAGGCGACGGTGACTTGCGTCGCGCTCTCGAGCTTCGCTGCCCGTGCGGGCGCATCGGGCGCGCTGTCGTTGAACGAGTTGAGATAGACCGCCATCGCGCGGATATCCTGGTCGGGCAGGGCCTTGAGGTCCCTGACGACGGGTGCCATCGGGCCGGCCGCGACGCCGTGTTGGCGCGAATGGCCGGTGCGCAAATAGGCGAACAGCTCGTCCTCGCTCCACGGGATCGGCGCGTGGGAGAGCGAGGTCAACGGCGGCGCCTCCCAGCCCTCGGCAAAGCCGCCGGCGAGATAGGCGTTGCGTTGCTCAGCACCGAGCGCATTGCGCGGCGAATGGCAGCCGCTGCAATGGCCAAGGCTCTCGATCAGGTAAGCGCCGCGATTCCAGGCTTCCGATCTCATGGGATCGGGCTTGAATTCCCTGGTCTTGTGGAACAGCGCGTTCCAGCCCGCAAGCAGCGGCCGGAGATTGAACGGGAAAGCCAGATTGTTCGCAGGCGCCGGCGCGCGCACTGCGGGCTGCGCCATCAGGTAGGCGTAGAGCGCCTGCATGTCGGCATCGCTGGTCTTCGAAAAGTGCGTGTAAGGGAAGGCGGGATAGAGCTGCCGGCCATCGCGATGCAGCCCGTCACGCATCGCGCGCTCGAAGGCGGGATAGGACCAGGCGCCGATACCGGTCTCGATGTCTGGCGTGATGTTGGTTGAGTAGATCGTGCCGAACGGCGTCTCCAGCGCACGGCCGCCGGCATTGAGCACGCCGTTGAGGCTGGTGTGGCACTCCGCGCAATTGCCGAGCGCGGAAAGCTGCTGGCCGCGTGCGATCGTCGCGGCGGAATAGACCGACGCATCGGGCCGTGCGATCGGCGCGATGGCGCGTCCTGGCAGCAGCGCGGCCCCGATGCCGATCGCGGCGGTGCAGACCGCGGCAATCGTCGCGAAGATACCGGCGCGTTTGGCGAACGGATTTTGCCAGATGCGGGACGGGGGCAGTTCGGTGAGCGCGGGCAGGGGTTGGGGCGCGGGCGATGTTTCACCGTGCAGCCCCCTCAGGATACGCTCCGGCGTGAACGGTGGCTCGCGAAAGCGCACGCCGGTGGCATCGAAGATCGCGTTGGCGATCGCCGCCGCGCTCGGCACCGAAGCGGACTCGCCGACGCCGAGCGGCGGCTGGTCCGGCCGCGGCAGCAGCAGCACGTCGATCTTGGGCACGTCGGGGAACGGAATGATCGGATAGGCGCCCCACTCTCGCGCCGCCACCGCGCCGCGATCGAACGAGACCTCCTCCATCAGCGCGCGGCTGGTGGACTGGATGACGTTGCCATGGATCTGGTGGCGCACGCCGTCCGGATTGATCATCAGGCCGGAGTCTTGTCCCGCGACGACGCGCGTCACGCTGATATCGCCGGTGGTCTTGTTCACGGCGACGTCGGCGACCCAGGCCGACCACGCCGCGCCGTAGCCGGGAAATTTGCTGTGGACGTAGAGCGCGTACGCAAAGCCGCGGCCGTGCACGATCTCGCCGTCCTTCTCCTCGCGCACGGGACGCGGCGTCCAGCCGGCGCGCTCGGCGACCGCGTTGACGAGATCGACGGCGCGCCGGTCCTTCAGATAGCGCAGGCGGTATTCGATGGGATCGACGCCGGCCTCGGTCGCGGCCTCGTCGATATAGGATTCATGCGCAAACGTGTTCGGCAGCGCCGAGACGCCGCGAAACCAGGACGCGCGCACGATCGGCGCCATGTCGTGGGCGACGACGCGCATGTGGTCGTAATCGTAAGGCGGGATCGCGGTGCGGTCGCCCATCTGGAGCACGGCGGGCTCGGACGAGATTCGGCCCGTCAGCAGCAGCGCCAGCGTTGGCGCCGCATTCGAGGGATAGCGCGTGGCGAGATCGTAACCGGCGATGCCGCCGCCAACGTCGAGCCCGCCATTGATGTCGACGAGCTGCGCGGCGCCCTTGGGCTCCCAGGCGTGCTCCTGCTCGCGCGTCAATTGCACGCGCACGGGACGGCCGACCGCGCGGGAGAGCAGCAGCGCATCGGCGCTGACGTCGTCGGCGCAGTTGCGGCCGTAGCAGCCGGCGGCCTCCAGCCGGATCACCTCGACCTCGCTCTCGGGACGCTCGATGAGGAGTGCAAGATCGCTGCGCAGAATGTGCGGGTTCTGCGTGCCCGACCAGACGCGGATGTTGCCGTCCTGGAAATCGGCCACCGCGCAGGACGGGCCGATCGAGGCGTGCATCTGGTACGGCCACACATAAGTGCGCTGCATCGGCTTGGCCGCGCCAGATATCGCCGCATCGACGTCGCCCTTGTCGATCAGCGTGCGCGGCGTCGAGGGGTTGGCGCGCAGCGCGGTCTCGACGTCGGCAAGGTCGGTGAGCACCGGCGTCGGCTTCCAGCTCACCACGAGCTGCTCGGCCGCGCGGATCGCATTCTCCTCGCGCTCGGCAACGACGCCGACGAAATCGCCGATGCGGACGACGGCGATGATGCCGGGAATGTTGCGCACGGAGGCTTCGTCGACCGCGATCAGGCTGGTGCCGACGAACGGGCCGGCATCGACGCCGGAGTAGGGCGGGCGCACCACGCGGCCGTGCAGCATGCCGGGGACGCGGATGTCGTGCACGAAGGTCAATTCGCCCGTGGCCTTGGCCGGCAGGTCGACGCGCGGCATCGACTGGCCGACGATGGCGTAATCGCCGATCGGCTTGACCGCGACGTCATCGGCGAGCTCGAGACGTATCGTCTCGCCGCCGATCAGCTCGCCATAGCTGACGCTGCGATTGTGTCCGCGGACGAGGCCATCTTCGATCTTGAGCTCGGCAGGAGGCAGCTCCAGTCGCTCGGCCGCACGCGCGATCAGGAAGTGCCGCGCCTGGGCCGCCGCCTTGCGCAAGGGTACGGCGGTGATCTGGATGGTTTCGCTGGCGATGGTCGCACCCTGGTTCGGCACCACGGAGGTATCGCCGAGCACGACGACGACGCGCGCAAAGGAGACATCCAGCTCTTCGGCGACGATCTGGCCGAGGGCGGTGCGGATGCCGGTGCCGAGATCGACGTGACCGTTGTAGGCGGTGACCGAACCGTCTGCCGTGATGCGGACAAAAGTCTCGGATGTGACTTCGTCCACGGTGCGGACGACGACGAGCGAGCCGCGCTCAACTCCGTTCGAAACAGGGGAGGCCATCAATCGCGGGCCTCGGCGAGCTGGCCCGATGCGCGCATCACCGCGCGCAGGATTTCGACATGGGTGCCGCAACGGCAGAGATTGTAGCGCAGCGCGGCGAGCGCCTCCTGCTCTGAAGGCTGCGGGTTGATCGCAAGCAGCGCCTTGGTGGTCATGATCATGCCGTTGAGGCAGTAGCCGCATTGTGCGGCCTGCTCGTCGATGAAGGCCTGCTGGACGACGTCAGGCTTGTCGCTTGTGCCGAGGCCTTCGAGCGTCACGATGTCGCGCCCGGCGCAGCCGCCGATGGGAATGACGCAGGAACGCGCGGCCGCGCCGTCGATCAGGACAGTGCAGGTGCCGCATTCGCCGAGGCCGCAACCATATTTGGGACCGTTGAGCTGAAGATCGTTGCGCAGCACGTAAAGCAGCGGCGTTTCACGCGCCGCCGTGACCTCGTGGATCCTGCCGTTCACGGTGAGGCGGATCGGTGCCTGCGTCATCCTCGTTCCCAAGCCCTGGACCATGCGATCGCGATAATTCCAGATCGCTCAAAACCTACGCCGCGACGATACCGTTTGTACACAAACGTGCAAGCCGTGCATGCCGCACTGCAGCGCGGCTGCCTGCTTTGTGGACAAAGCCGATAGGCAAATGAGGTTTTATGCAGCAGCCGCATCTTTTGCGCTGCACCGCCGCTTGACAGCACTCGGGACCGCGCGCAACATCGTTCGTATACGAATGATAACCGCAGTGTCCCGCTGACTTTGGCATGGTGATGGAAACAACGAGCGCTGTCGCCGACAAGATCCGCTGCGATGCATGTCCGGTGATGTGCTACATCAAGCCGGGTGCGGCCGGCGCCTGCGACCGCTATGCCAACCATGATGGCAAGCTGGTGCGGGTCGATCCGCATGTGATCCTCGAGCGCACCGTCTCGCACGGCGGCAAGCTGGTGCCGTTCAGCCGCACGGAAGACTGGGACGGCAAGATCGTCCACGAACCCTCGACCTTCGTCACCGCCATCGGCGCGGGCACGACCTATCCCGATTACAAGCCGGCGCCCTTCATCGTGTCGTCCGAGATCGATGGCGTCGACATGGTGACCGTGGTCACCGAGGGCATCTTCTCCTATTGCGGCATCAAGGTGAAGATCGACACCGATCGCTATCTCGGGCCGGAGACCGCCACTGTCCGCGCGCAGGGCGAGGCGGTCGGCCACGTCACGACCAGCGAATACGGCTCGCAGATGCTGTCGCTCGGCGGCGTGCACCATCTCACCGGCGGCTCCAAGAAGGAGGGCCGCGTCACCTGCGACACGCTGATGGACCTCGCCAATTGCAAGGCGGTGGAGCTGACCATCGACGGCGGCGCCAGCGTGGTGGTGCAGGCGGGCCAGCCGCCGATCGTCAACGGCGTGAAAGAAGAGCGCATGCGGGTTGGTTGCGGCTCGGCGACGATCGGTATGTTTGCCAAGCAGTGGCACGGCAAGGTCGACGAGGTCGTCGTGGTCGACGACCACATCACCGGCGTGCTCAGCGAGCACCAGGCCGGCAAGTTGCTCGACATCGCCGACACCGGCATCAAGATGAAGGGGCGGCGCTCGACGCCCGGCCGCTATTTCCAGGTCGCCGATCCCGGCACGGGGTGGGGCGGCACCAACATTTCCGATCCGCTGGCGATCCTGGGGCCGTTCGATGCCAAGGAGGCCCGGCCCGGCCTCTCGATGCTGATGGTCTCCACCACCGGCGAGCATTCGTCCTATTACGTGCTCGACGAGGCCTTGAAGCCGGTCGAGACCGAGATGCCGGCCGATCTCAAGTTTTCGGTCGAGCGCATCCAGGAAAATTGCGAGCCCGCGCTGTGCACGGTGCTGTTCATGGCGGGAGCCGGCGGCTCGCTGCGCGCGGGCGTGACCGACAATCCGGTGCGGCTGACGCGTTCGGTGAAGGACGCGCTGACGCGCGTCACCAGCGGCGGGGCGCCGGTTTACGTCTGGCCGGGCGGCGGCATCACCTACATGGTGGACGTGACGCAGATGCCTTCAGGGGCGTTCGGCTATGTGCCGACGCCGGCGCTGGTGGCGCCGATCGAGTTCACGATGAAGTTGTCCGACTATGCGGCGCTCGGCGGCCACATGGACTATGTCAAGCCGCTCTCCGAAGTGCAGAACGGCGACGATGTCCGCCAGTTGCCATGGCAGAACCCAATTCCAGGACTGCGGGCATGACGAGGCTCCCGCAAATCGCATTGCTGTCCGACGGCCGGCGGCTGCATTTGCAGGATGGACCGATTGATCTGATCGTCGAGGCGAGGGGGCGCGCGGACGCAGTGCGCGCAGCTTACGAGGCGGCTGCGCGGCGGTTCACCGGATTGCTTGACGAGCTTTGTGCTGAATTGGCGGAATTGCGGCGGGCGGCGCTGCCGGCGGCGTGTTCGCTGGAAGGCACGGTGGCCCGGCGCATGTATGCCGCCGTCACTCCCTACGCCTGGGATCGCTTCATCACGCCGATGGCCGCGGTGGCTGGCGGTGTGGCCGAGGAAATTCTCGGCGCCATGCTTGATGTCGCGACGCTCGATCAGGCCTATGTCAACAATGGCGGCGACATCGCCCTGCACCTCGGCGCAGGCGAGCACTTTTCGGTCGGTCTGATGGATCGGCCGGACCGTGACGGCGTGATGCGAACGATGCGGATCGATTCGGACGATCGCGCGCGCGGCATCGCGACCAGCGGTCGCCACGGCCGGAGCTTTTCGCTGGGCATCGCTGATGCCGTGACCGTGCTGGCGGCGACGGCCTCGCAGGCTGATGCGGCAGCGACGGTGATTGCCAATGCCGTCGATCTGCCCGGTCATCCCGCCATCACGAGGCAGCCTGCCAACGCGCTTCAGCCCGACAGCGATCTCGGCGCGCGTCTCGTCACCCGCGGGGTCGGTGAATTGTCGCGAGACGAGATCGCGGCCGCGCTGGAATCTGGCGCGGAATGTGCACGGCAATTGTTCGATCGTGGATTGATCGAAGGTGCGGTGCTCAGGCTTTGTGGTGATATGCTTGTTATGGGAACAAAGGATATAGAAGAGCAACGATCGCGCCCGTCTGTGCTGGAGAACGCGGTCGATGCCTGAACAGGGAAGCGAGACATGAGCGCGATCATCCGCAAGATCGTCACCGTCGTGGAAGAGACGCAGATGGAGATGGGCCGCCAGGTTTCGCCGCCCACCCGGCGCGCTGCGGCGATCGCCGTGATCGAAAATCCCTTCGCGGGACGATATGTCGAGGACCTCTCGCCGTTGATCGCGATCGGTGAGGAACTCGGCGAGCTCCTGTCGAAGCGCGCGGTGGCGGCGCTCGGCATCGATGGTGCGAAAGCGCAGAGTTATGGCAAGGCGGCTGCTGTCGGTGAGAACGGCGAGCTGGAGCATGCGGCCGCGATCCTGCACCCCAAGATGGGCGCGCCGGTGCGCAAGGTCCTGGGCAAGGGCGCGGCGCTGATCCCGTCGTCGAAGAAGCGCAGCGGTCCCGGCACGACGCTGGACATTCCGCTCGGACACAAGGACGCGGCGTTCGTGCGCAGCCATTTCGACGGCATGGAAGTGCAGATCAACGACGCGCCGCGCGCCAACGAGATCATGGTCGCGGTCGCCGTCACCGACAGCGGCCGTCCGCTGCCGCGCGTCGGCGGACTGACGGTCGCGGAGATCAAGGGCGAAGACGGTTTGAAATAAGGGGCGGTCCGGAGCGGCGGGCACAGCCTCTCCGGCAAGATCGTGGTCGAAACATAAAGTTCAACACTGGAGGTTGGGATGCGAGCAAGAAATTATTTCGTCGGCGCGGCCTTTGCGCTTCTGGCTGCCGGCACGGGGCATTCGGCCCTGGCGCAGGACATCAAGATCGGCGAGATCAACAGCTATTCGCTGCTGCCGTCGTTCACCGAGCCCTATCGCAAGGGCTGGCAGCTTGCCGTCGAAGAGATCAACGCGGCCGGCGGAATCAACGGCAAGAAGCTCGTCGTCGTCTCCAAGGACGATGGCGGCAAGCCCGCGGATGCGCAGACCGCGGCCAACGAGCTCGTCTCGAGCGAGGGTGTTGCGATGCTGACGGGGACGTTCCTGTCCAACATCGGCCTCGCCGTCAGCGACTTCGCCAACCAGAAGAAGGTGTTCTTCCTCGCGGCCGAGCCGCTGACGGACGCCGTGACCTGGGCGAAGGGCAACAAGTACACCTTCCGCCTGCGTCCCTCCAACTACATGCAGGCCGCGATGCTGGTGGAAGCCGCCAGCAAGCTGCCGGCAAAACGCTGGGCGACGATCGCGCCGAACTACGAATACGGCCAGTCGGCGGTTGCCGTGTTCAAGAAGCTGATGTCGGAGAAGCGCCCCGACATCCAGTGGGTCGACGAGCAGTGGCCGCCGCAGGGCAAGATCGATGCGGGCCCGGTGGTGCAGGCGGTGGCGCAGGCCAATCCGGAAGCGATCCTCAACGTCACCTTCGGTCCTGACCTCGTCAAGCTCGTTCGCGAGGGCAACACCCGCGGCCTGTTCAAGGGGCGCGAGGTCGTCTCCTTCCTGACCGGCGAGCCCGAATATCTCGATCCGCTCAAGGACGAGACGCCCGAGGGATGGATCGTCACCGGCTATCCCTGGTACTCGATCAAGACGCCCGAACATGATGCGTTCCTGAAGGCCTACCAAGCCAAGTACAACGACTATCCGCGCCTCGGCTCGATCGTCGGCTACCAGACCATCAAGGCGGCGGCGGCGATCATCGCCAAGGCCGGCTCGACCGACACGGACAAGATGATCGCGGCGGCCGAAGGTCTCTCGATGCCGTCGCCGTTCGGCGAGATCACTTTCCGCAAGATCGACCATCAGTCGACGCTTGGCGCCTTCGTCGGCAAGACCGCCCAGAAGGACGGCAAGGGCGTGATGGTGGAGTCGTCCTACAAGAAGGGCGCGGATTATCTGCCCAGCGACGCCGAAGTCGAGAAGCTGCGGCCGAAGGATTGATCTCTGCTGCCGTAGGGTGGGTTAGCCCTGCGGATGCGCAAAGCGCATCTGCGGGGCGTAACCCACCACTTTCGGCACCACACGAGAAAAGGTGGTGGGTTACGCTGCGCTAACCCACCCTACGACTCCACCTAACCCGGACCGCCGATGGCCTTTTATGTCGTACAGTTTCTGACCGGTCTCGCCAGCGCAGCGTCGCTGTTTCTGGTGGCCTCGGGCCTGTCGATCATCTTCGGCGTGACGCGGATCGTGAATTTCGCGCATGGCGCCTTCTACATGATCGGCGCCTATATCGCC
>Ga0063456_1000873_pt1 | contig 17464 bp, 12 predicted proteins | sample AraplaMF_Cvi_mMF_FD_56228 | JGI IMG/M metagenome (GOLD analysis project Ga0063456, IMG submission 56228) | Arabidopsis root microbial communities from the University of North Carolina, USA - plate scrape MF_Cvi_mMF version 2 (version 2) | ecosystem: Host-associated > Plants > Roots > Endosphere ... | reverse complement strand
GTGACGGGCTTCAGGCCCGGCACATGCTGGCCGATCTCGTCGTCGATGCCGGCCAGGCCCTCCTCGCACAGCAGCAGGTAGGCCAGCGCCGCGAAGTGCTTGGTGGTGGACCCGATCCGCAGGCGCATCGACGGCGTCAGGAGTGTCGGCAACTCCATGTTCGCCAGGCCGAAGCCCTTGCGATAGACCGGCACCCCGTCGATGGCGATGCCGACCACCGCCCCCGGAAGATGACTCTGATCGACCGCGGCAAAGAGGCCGTCGATGCCGTGCTCGTCGAAACGCGTGGAGATCCTGCTGGTCATCGCTGCTGGCCCTGCTCTTTCTCTTTTCCAGGTGTCGTCAGAAATCGGTCGACACCGTCAGGCCCACGGTGCGGGGCTGGACGACGAACGCCTGGACCGGCCCGTTGAGCGGCACGAAGGTGGTGGAGGCGGACAGGATGGCCTGCTTGTTGGTCAGGTTGCGCACGTACAGGGACACCTGCCACTTGCTCAGGTTGACGCCGGCCTGCAGGTCGAACAGCGAGTAGGAAGGGATCTTCCAGTTCGGGACGCTGGCGCTGCCCTCGAAGCCCGCGTTCTGGTCGCCGACATGACGGCCGGTGGCGCCGACCCAGGCCGAGTGACCGGCGAGGTCGAAGTTGTAGGTGGCGCCCAGGCTGGCGGAGAACTTCGGCGTGTACGGCAGGCGCGAGCCGGCCGCGCCCAGGCCGGGCGCGCCCTCCTTCAGCTCGCTGTGGGTGTAGGCCAGGCTGGCGTTGACGTCGACCGCCCGGGTGGGCCGCCATTGGGCGCCGAGTTCCACGCCCTTGATGTCTGCCCGCCCGGCGTTCGTGTAGGCGCCGATGCCGTTCACCGACGTGAACTGCTGGATGTCCTTCCAGACGATGTCGTACACCGCGCCGTGCAGGCTCAAGGTCTTGTCCAGGAGGTCGGCCTTGTAGCCCAGCTCGTAGCTCCACAGGGAATCGTGCTGGAAGGCCGGCGGCACGAGCGGCTGGCCGGAGTCGGGATCGATGAACAGCGGATTCGGCCCGCCGGGGCGGTACCCGCTCGCGGCCCGGAAGTAGGCGTTGCTGGTCGAACTCAGCGCGTAGCTGACGGTGGCCAGGTAGGTCCTGCTGGTCTCGGACGATTCGCCCGAGGTGGCCGAGCCGCCGCCCACCAGCAGCCCCGTGGTGTCCTGCTCGAAGCTCTGCTTGTTGTGCGAGACGCGCGCGCCCAGCGTCACCGCCAGGCCCGTGGCGGGCTTCCAGGTGACGTCGCCGTAGAACGCCGATTCCGTCAGCCTGCTCGGCACCGACAGGGCGATCAGTTCGGGACCCGCGGCCCCGCCGGCCATCGTGCTCTCGAGGCGCTGGTCGATGGTGCCGCGCTCCTGCGTGAAGAAGAGACCCGCGATCCACTCGAAGCTCTTGCTCGAGGCGGACGTCAGGCGCAGCTCCTGCGTCTTCTTGCGCAGCGAGGACGCGTTGCTGACCGGCACGGTCTCGACGCCGGGCACGAAGGGCGCGTAGACGCTCGAGTAGTCCAGCGCGCGCGTCAGGTCGACGGTCTGGTAGGAAGTGATCGAGTTCAGCCGGGCCCACTTGAAGTCGTACTCGATGTCCGCCGAGGCCAGCTCGATCTTGTTCCTGTAGGGCTCGCGCAGCGACAGCGAGCGGGTCAGGTCGCCGCTGACCGGCCGACCCGTCGCGAAGCTGTAGTCGACGTTGTCCGAGCCGTCGCGCTCGATGGTCTGCGACAGCGCCGTGAGCCTGACCTTGAATCGCGACACCGGCTCGACCAGCAGCGACACCCGTCCGCCGGTGGTCTCCCCGCCGTTCACGTTCTTGTGGGCGGCCGGGCCGACCGCATCGACCCATCCTCCCGCGCGGCTGTGGAACGCCGCCACGCGCAGGCCCGCCACGTCCTCCTTCAGCGGCACGTTGACGACGCCGCTGACGGTGGCGCCCGGCGCGCCGTTCTGGGTCAGGCTCGCGCCGAGCGACACCCGGCCCGAGAGCGCATAGGTGTCGGGCTCGTTGGTGACGTACTTGATCAGCCCGCCCATCGCGCTGGCGCCGTAGAGCGTGCCTTGCGGTCCCCGCAGCACCTCGATGTGATTCAGGTCCAGCAGGCTCATCTCGAGCGCCGACGACGCGCCGGTCCCGTAGACGCCGCTCGACCCGAAGGCCACGTCGTCGATGTACATGCCCACGGTCGCGGAGGTCTGCGCGCCGGTCGTCACGCCCCGGATGGCCACCTGCGCCTGGCCGGCGCCGGACGCGCTGACGTTGACGCCCGGCTCGTTCGCGAGATAGTCCGTCAGCTGGCGCGCGCCCTGGGTCTGCAGTTTCTCGGCGGAGACCGTGTCCACCTGCATCGGCACTTCACGCATCGGCTCGCGGCGGCGGGTGGCATTCACGGTCACCACCTCCATGGTCTGGACCGGCGCCTGCGCGGCCTTGCCCTCCTGGGCCTGCGAAGCCGGCGCCGACGCCTGCGGGGCGGGCGCGGCATCGGCGCCCTGCGCGCGAGCCGCTGACGCGACGGAGAGGCAGGCGAGCGGGACCAGGACGGCCAGCGGCGTCAGGCGGGGCATTGCGACCGGGCGACGGCGAGAGAATCGAGCTTCGGACATGACTTTCCTTCGAGCGTTGACAACGTTGGTCAAACTGTCTGATCAAGCAAATTTTTTCCGATAACGACAACATACAGTCTGATTTGCAGATTAGATGACAACTCTGGGAAGAACGCCATAGAGAAAGTGGTCTGGGCAGCAGGGGAAAACCCCATGGAAACGGCTTTCCGCCGACGCAACGCACAAGGCGAATTTCCACCGATTCGCTTGTCCGGAGAGTGTTTGCGGGCTCTGGTAGAGTCGGCAACATGAAGACCAATGGCAACGCCGGCGCCGACGACGAGCAATCGCCGGGACAAGTCATCCGCGCCCTGCGCCTGCGCAAGGGCCTGACGCTCGCGGAAGTGAGCGAGCGGACGGGCATGGCGATCTCGTCCTTGTCCAGACTGGAAAAAGGCCTCACCTCGCTGTCCTATGACAAGCTGATGCTGCTCAGCGATGGCCTGGGCGTGGACATGGCCAGCCTGCTGGAGCCTCGCCCGGAGGTGCCGAGGACGACGTCATCGGCCGGCGGTCGCCGCGTCTTCCAGCGCGCCGGAGAGGGGCAGCTGGTCGAGACGCAGGGCTACAAGCAGCTCTATCTGTCCACCGAGCTGCTCAGCAAGCAGATGACGCCCATGATGGTGGAGATCCGCGCGCGCAGCCTCAGCGAGTTCATCGCCGAGTTCGGCGGGCTCATCCGTCACGCCGGCGAGGAGTTCACGCTCGTCCTGGAGGGGGAGCTCGATTTCCACACCGAGCTGTACGCACCGCTGCGGCTCAAGGCCGGGGACTCGCTCTACTTCGACAGCGAGATGGGGCATGCCTACATCAAGGCCACGGATGCCCGTTGCAACGTGGTCTGCGTCTCCACGGCGCATGACCGGCAGGCCAAGGTCGCGGACCTGATCGCCGGCGCCTCGGGCGGGCCCGCCGGCGAACGCCAGGCGGCCAGCGCGGGGGCGACCCGCGCGACCACCCGTTCCCGGGCCCCCGCGAGACGCAAGGCAGAGCGCTGACGATCGTCCCGCGCGCCGCGTTCAGGCCACGCGGTTGAAGATCCGCGCCAGCGCGCCCATCCGCTGCATCTTGCCCGTCGCGTCGGGATTGACGAAGGCCAGCGGGAAGGGAAGGACCGTGCCGTTCAGGCTCATCTGGAAAAGATGGTCGCCGGCGGGCGTCAATTGGAAGACCGGCGCACGGGCGGAGTCGGTCTCGTAGATGTCCTGCTTGGTGATCATCCGGGCGGACAGCCGCCCCTCTTCGCACCGGACATCGAACCGGTAGATCTGGTTCTCGAAGCTGCCCTCATAGGCCGCGGGATCGATGCTGCGCTCGACCGGCACCAACGCTTCGACGCCGGCTCCCCAGGTTTTCAGAAGGGGTTCGACCAGCTTCGCATCGAAGATGCCGAGCTTCGAGCAGTTGGTGAGCAGCGCGAACGCCCTGCCGCTCTCGGGATGCGCATAGAGCACGGAGGACACGCCGGGGCCGCCGCCGCCGTGGAAGAGCACGCCGCCGGACAGCATCATCCAGCCGAGCCCCACCCGCCAGGTGTGAGGAGAGACGAAGCGCGTCGTCTCCCGCGCCATCAGCGCGGCGCTGGCCTCGGACAGGATGCGCACGCCGTTGACGCCGACACCGCCGTTGATCAGCGCCCGCGCGAAGGTCACCAGGTCCGCCGCGGTCATCATCGTGGTGGCCCCCGCCGGCGCAAAGCTCAGCGGCAGGAAAGGCCGGGCGCTTTGAACGAGCCGGCCCTGGTCGTCCACCTGGTCGCCGACGCTGACACGGAAGCGGGGCAGCTCCGTGATGTCGACCAGGGAATGGCGGAGCTCCAGGGGGTCGAGGATCCGCGACTTGATCAGGCGGTACCAGCCCTCCCCCCGCAGCTTCTGGGCGATGTAGCCGGCGATGACCGTGCCGATGTTGGAATAGGCCGTCCCGTCGCCCGGCGCGTGGATCTGCGGCATGTCGACGCAATCCCGGATCGCCGCCTCGATGTGCTGCTCGTCGAAATCCCGGTAGGCCGGGCAGTCGTAGTCGATGCCGTTCGTATGGTTGAGCAGCATCCGGCAGGTGATCCCGGCGAGCGCTCCGGGATCGCCCAGCCGCAGTTCGGGCAGATGCCTGGCCACGGGATCGTCGAGGTCGACCAGGCCATCGTCGACCAGCTGCATGAACAGCGTGGCGTTCAACACCTTGGTGATGGAGCCGATGTGCATCAGCGTGTCGACGGTGACCGGGTCTCCGGTCACGCTGTTGCGCCGGCCGCCGACCGCTTCGATCGACCGGTTCCCGTCCCAGTAGGCGAACGACGCGCCGGTCACTTCGCCGCTTCCGGTGATGTCCGCGACGACGGCCGCAAAGTCGATGCTCATGTCAGAAGCCTCCCGAGCGATCGCCATCAATGCCCGCCGCTGATGCAGGACGGGCATCCCGGCAGCCGGGTGCCATGGTGCAGGAAGCGCTTGAAGTGCGCCTCCTCCTCGAGCGGCGGCGGGAGCTCCGCCGTCAACACCGGCCGCTCGGGCAAGGCGTCCAGATCGACCAGGGCGCCCCCCTTGATGACGGCATGGATGCTCCGGTAATGGTCGGCCGAGGCCAGCGGGTCCTTGTCGAGGACCACCATGTCGGCGATCTTTCCCGCCTCGAGCGTGCCCAGGTCCGCGTCCACCTTGTAGGCCCGGGCGATGTTGCGCGTCGCCGCGTGCAGCAGGTCCATCGCCGCCATGCCCTTCTCCTCCATCGCGCGCAGCCAGGCGAAGTGCCCGGTCGCCAGCCGGCCGAGCGCCTCCTGTTCCGGCATGCCGTTCCAGGTGGCCTTCAACCAGGGTTCGCGCAGGATCTCCCGCGAGAAGACGCCCCCGTCATTGCCCAGCAGGATGGGCGCGCCGGAGCCGATCAGCTTGCGGGCGTTGATGTCGGCCGCCGCCCACATCGTCCATTCATGGTCGGTCACCGCGCCCTTGACGTGCGCGAGGCCGGCCTCGGTCACCGGGAACACCACCGCCCCGCATCGGGTCTGAGCGAACAGCTCCAGCGTCTCGGCCGGGATGGGCACGGGGCCGGTCATGTTGCAGTGGGTCACGAGATCGCATCCGGCCTCGATGGCCATGCGCAGGCTCTCGACGGTGGTGCTGTGCGCCTGCACCGTCCGGCCCAGGGTGTGCCCGGTGTCGACGATGGATCGCTGCGTCCGCTCCGAAAACTGCAGGAAGGCCCCGGCCGCCACCGCGCCGTGTTCGGACGCCCCGTACTTCACAAAATCGATGCCGCGCTGCACGTAGCTGGCGACCTCCAGTCCCACCTGGGCTGGCGTCATCCACATCAGATGACGGCCCGAGTTCTCCACCCAGCTGGCATTGATGCGATCGACGAACCAGGAGCTGCCGACCTCGGCGGCCTTGCCGAAGAAGTCGCCCGAGAACGGGCCGTCGAAGCCGATGATGTTGCCCGCGCAGCGGATGCGGCTGCCGATCGCCTCGCCGCGGTCGATGCGGTCGCGCACCGCCATGAGCGCGCGGCGCGGCCCCCAGGTGTCGAACACCGTCGTCATGCCCGATTTCAGGGCGACCTGGGCCGCCTCGACGATCAGCTCCTCGTAGCGGCCTTCATAGCGCAACAGGGTTTCGAGGGTGGCGTTCACCAGCAGGTGGACGTTGGCGTTCATCAGGCCGGGAATGACGAATTTCCCCGTCATGTCGACCGTGCGGGTCTCGGCGGGCACCTGCAGGGTGTTGCGCGGACCGATGGCCTGGATGCGCCCGCCTTCGACCAGCAGGTCATGGGCGCCGAGCGGCTTGTCTGAGACGCCATCGATGATGGTGGCGCCGGTGATCAACAGGGACATGTCACTACCTCCAGGAGTCGGTCGATGGCGAGTGCCGAATGTGGCACACGCGCTGGCGTGGGTCAGCGCAAGGCTCGCCTTGACGAGCCGCCGCCCAGTCTATCCACAAACTTTGCATCAGTGGAGATATTTGTCACAACAGCAAAATTTGCCATGATGAAATGCAAATTTCCTGATCGTCGGTATGATGCGGCCGGCGACCGTCGTCGGCGTTGGCCAGGATGGAGAACTTGCACAACCCGCAGCTATGGCCCACCTCATCACCTCTCCCGGCAACCGCATCCGCCACCTCCGCAAGCACCTCGGCCTGACCCTGAGCGACATGAGCGCGCGCACCGGGATGGCCTCGTCCACGCTGTCCAAGCTGGAGAACGGCAACGTCTCGCTGTCCTATGACAAGCTGGTGCTGCTGAGCAAGGGACTGGGCGTGGAGATCACCGAGCTGCTGGCCGACACGCCCGGCGGGCCGGCGGTGCTCGTCGACGGCGGCGGCGCCGGCGGCGGCAGGCGGATCGTGCAACGCGCCGGCGAAGGCCAATTGGTGGAGACGCGGAGCTATCGCCACCTCTACCTGGCCACGGAGCTGCTCAACAAGCGCTTCACACCCATCGTCGTCGAGCTGCATGCACGCACGCTCGAAGATTTCAAGGCCGAGTTCGGCCACCTGATCCGCCATCCCGGCGAGGAGTTCGCCCTGGTCCTCGAAGGCGAAGTGGCCTTCCATTCGGAGCACTACGCGCCGGTGCTGCTGCGCGCCGGCGATTCGATCTTCTTCGACAGCGACATGGGTCACGCCTACCTGAAGGCCTCCGACGACCGATGTCGCCTGTTCGCCGCCTGCACGGCGCGTAGCGGGCGCAACGAGACCCTCGCCACCCACCTGCCCACGGCATTGCAGCACGCGGTCGCGCCGTCGCCCCCGCCTGCCGCCAAGGCTGCCAGGACCGTCAAGGCGGGCGCCCACGCCTCCAAGCCGCGCTGAGCACCATCGCCCAGGATTGCAAACCAATTATTCAGATGGTACATTTTTGCCATTATGGAAAAACGTATCAAGCCGACCTCGGCGGCGATGCCGAGGAATGTCGACTGCGTCGTGATCGGCGGAGGCATTGCCGGCGCCTCGATCGCCGCGTCCCTGGCCTCCGAGATGGAGGTGGTCGTGCTCGAAGCCGAGGCCCATGCCGGTTATCACACGACCGGCCGCTCGGCGGCCCTGTATTCGGCCCTCTACGGCAACAAGGCCATCCGCGCGCTCACGCGGGCCAGCCGGACGTTCTTCGAGGCCCCCCCGGACGGCTTCTGCGATCACCCGCTGCTGCGGGCGCGTGGCTGCCTTTTCCTCGTGGGGCCCGGCCAGGAAGCGCTGGCGGAAGCCTTGCTGGCTGAACCCGACGCACGGCGGCAGCTTCAGGTCCTGGATGCCGCGCAGACGCTGGCCCGGATCCCCATCCTTCAGCGCGAGCAGGTCGCGGGCGCCCTGTTCGAGCCGGACTCGTCGGACATCGAGGTCGACTCCCTGCACCAGGGTTTCCTGCGCCGCGCCAAGGCATCCGGCGCGCAACTGCAGCTCGGCGCACCGCTGCGCTCGCTGGCGCGCGAGAGAAGCGACTGGCTGGTCCACACCGATGCGGGCACGCTGCGCACCCCCCTGCTGATCAACGCCGCGGGCGCATGGGCGGACGAGGTGGCCCAGATGGCCGGCGCGGCGCCTTTCCCGCTGCAGGCGCTGCGTCGCACGGCCGCGCTCATCGACGTGCCCTCGGGTATCGATGCCGCCGACTGGCCGGCCGTTGTCACCATTGACGAGAACCACTACTTCAAGCCCGATGCGGGCTTGCTGCTGATCTCTCCCGCGGATGAGACGCCCAGCGTCCCTTGCGATGCCCAGCCCGAGGAACTGGATGTGGCCATCGCCGTGGACCGTTTCGAGACCCTCACGGGCACCCGGGTTCCCCGCGTGCGCCATCGCTGGGCAGGCCTGCGGGTGTTCAGCCCGGACCGGACGCCGGTGGTCGGCTTCGACCCGTTCGTGCCCGGCTTCTTCTGGTGCGCGGGTCAGGGCGGTTATGGCATCCAGACCGCGCCGGCGCTCGGCCGCGTCGCGGCCGAACTGGCCATGGGCAGATCGCTGCCGGAAGATGTGGCGGCGCAGGGGCTCACGGCGCAAGACCTGGCCCCTTCGCGATTCAGATCCGCTTGATCGAACGCCAGGGCCGGTCCAGTGGGTGCGACCCGACCGTGATCGCCGCGAGGTCCGCCGCCGGCAGCTCGTCGGGGCATTCCGGCATTCAGCCCTTGGTGAACCTCGCCGCATGCCCCTGGGCGCGGAACTCCTCGATCACGTGGTCCACGAACGCCCTCACCTTGGCCGGCACCAGCCGCCGGCTGGTGTAGTAGATCGACAGCGGCAGCGCCTCGGCGTACCAGGCCGGCAGCACGCGTACCAGCTCGCCCCGCTCCAGGAAGGGCGCCGCATGGGGCATCGGCAGCAGCGCGATGCCCAGGCCGGTGGCCGCTGCGCGGCCCATCGCCTCCGGGTCGTCCATCACCATCACCGGTCGCACGCTCGCGACGACCTCCTGGCCTGCGCTGTTCTTCAAGGTCCACGGAATGAGCCGCCCTGAACTCAGCGACCGCCTCAGCAGCCCGCGATGCCGCGTCAGGTCCGCCGGCTCCCTGGGCACCGGATTCGACGCCAGATAGGCCGGCGACGCCACGAGCACGATCCGCAGCCGCGCCAGCTCCCGCGCGATCAGCGCGTCGGTCAGCTCGATGCCCCCACCGATGGCGACATCGAATCCCTCCGCCACGAGATCGACCTGCCGGTTGTCGAAGTGCAGGTCCGGCACGACGTCCGGATAACGGCGCAGGAAACCTTCCATCATCGGCACGAAGTACTCGCGCCCCACCGTGTGCGCCAGCGCGACCTTCAAGGTGCCGGCCGGCTTGCCGGCCCCCTGCCGCAGGTCCGTCAGCGCCTCGCCGATCTCCCCCCACGGCCGGCGGACCTGCGCGTGCAGCCGCTCTCCGTCCGTGGTCAGCGCCAGGCTGCGCGTGCTGCGCTGGAACAGCCGCACCCCCAGCCTCGCCTCGAACTGCGCCACGCTCTTGCTCACCGCCGCCGGCGTCAGCCCCAGCCGGCGCGCGGCCGCCGAGAAGCTGCCTTCGTCGGCGGCGGCGATGAAGGCGTCGAGGTGGCTGCGCAGTTCCGTGCTCATGACCTCAGCTTATACCAACGGTTGAAACTGGATACGCCATTTTCCAACTACCGCAATCAGGTGGCGAGAACCATAGTTCATCCCATCCACCACCCCTCTCCGAAAGGAAACGACATGAGCACCACCACCACCCCCGCCGTCGCCACGCCCCTGAACGGCAAGGTCGCCTTCATCCACGGCGGTTCGCGCGGCATCGGCGCAGCCTCCGCCCGCCGCCTGGCCCGCGACGGCGCCATCGTGGCGATCGGCTACGCGGCCTCGGCCATCGCCGCCGAGGCGCTCGTCGAGGACATCAAGGCCGCCGGCGGACAAGCCGTCGCCGTCAAGGCCGACGCCACCGACGCCGCCGCCCTCACCCGCGCCATCGACGGCATCGCCGACCGCTTCGGCCGCCTGGACATCCTCGTCAACAGCGCCGGCGTGCTGCACCTGGGCTCGATCGACGAGTTCTCGCTGGAAGACTTCGACCGCACCGTGGCCGTCAACGTGCGCTCGGTCTTCGTCGCCACGCAGGCCGCGGTCAAGCACATGCGCGAAGGCGGCCGCGTCATCAACATCGGCAGCACCAACGCGCAGCGCATGCCCTTCGCCGGCGGCGCCGCCTACGCGATGAGCAAGTCCGCGCTGGTCGGCCTGGTCAAGGGCCTGGCCCGCGACCTCGGTCCGCGCGGCATCACCGTCAACAACGTGGCCCCCGGCCCCGTCGACACCGACATGAATCCGGCGGACAGCGACTTCGCCGCCGGCATGCACGGCCTGATGGCCCTGCCTCGCCACGGCAAGGCCGACGAGATCGCCTCGATGGTGGCCTACCTGGCCGGCCCGGAAGCCGCGTTCGTCACCGGCGCCGACTTGCTCATCGACGGGGGCTTCGCGGCCTGAGCGCCGAGCCCTGCGACGCCCGCGGGCGCGCTCCCGCGCCGCCCGCCTCGCGTCATCTCAGCCCCAGCCGGCCGAGCTTCTTGATCAGTCCGGCCCGCGAGATCCCCAGCCGACGCGCGGCCTCCGACTGGTTCCCCCCGGTCGCCTGCATCGCCTCGCCGATCAGGCGGCGCTCCAGTTCCACCATCGCCTGGTCGAGCAGGCCGCCACTGTCCTCCGACGTCGCGCCCGGGCTCATCCCCGGTCCGGGCGCCTCGCCCGCGGCGAGCGACAGCGCCTCCGCGTCGATGTCCGTGTGCCCGGGAAGCAGCAGCGCCGCCGCGGCGTCCACCACCGCCTTCAGCTCGCGCACGTTGCCGGGCCACGCCCGCGCGCTGAGCCACGCCATCGCGCCGGTCGACACGCCGACGCCGCGCTGCCGCGCGAAGCTCGCCGCCAGCACCGGCACGTCGCCGCGACGTTCCTCGAGCCCCGGCGTGCGCAACACCACGCCCTTGAGCCGGTAGTACAGGTCTTCGCGGAACTCGCCCGCGCGCACCATCGCCTCCAGGTCCCGGTGCGTCGCCGCGACCACGCGCACCTCGCTGGTCAGCGTCACCCGGCCGCCGACCGGCATGTAGCTGCCTTCCTGCAGGAAGCGCAGCAGCTTGACCTGCATCGGCGGCGGCATCTCGCCCACCTCGTCGAGGAACAGCGTGCCGCCGCGCGCCACCTCCACCAGGCCGGGCTGGTCGCGGTACGCGCCGGTGAAGCTGCCCTTCAGGTGCCCGAAGAGCTCGCTCTCCAGCAGTTCCGCCGAGAGCGCGCCGCAATGCACCGGCACGAAGGGCGCCGCGGCCGCCGGGCCGTGCTCGTGCAGCGCCCGCGCGACCAGCTCCTTGCCCGTGCCCGTCGGTCCCAGCACCAGCACGTTCACCCGCGTCGGCGCCACGCGCCGGATCATCGCCCGCAACGACTGCAGCGCCGCGGACTGCCCCACCAGGCCCATCGAGTCCTCGCCCTGCCGGCGCCGCAGCTGCGCCAGCTCCGCGTCCAGCCGCCGCTTGCGCAGCGCGCGGTCCACCACGACCCGCAACAGGTCCGGGTCGATCGGCTTGGCCAGGAAGTCCCAGGCACCCAGGTCCGCCGCGCGCAGCGCGAGCTCGTGCTCCGCGTGGCCCGTCAGGACCACCACGGGTGCGCCGTTGAAGCGCGGGATCAGGGTCAGGCCTTGCTCGGGGTCCATGCTCGGCGGCATGGCCAGGTCCAGTAGCACGAGATCCGGCTGCTCACGCGCGAAGGCCGACAGCGCCTCGTCGCCGTCGCCGGCGATCAGTACCTCATGGCCAAGGTTGCGCAGGAAGCCGCCGCCCAGTCGCTGGAAGGCGGGTTCGTCGTCGACCAGCAGGACGCGGCCGGGGATCGAGGTCGAGGCGGCGCTCATCGCGGCAACTCCAGCGTGAAACAGGTGGTCCAGGGCGGACGGGAGCTCAGCAAGGCCCGCCCGCCGTGCGCCTGCGCGATGCGCGCGACGATCGCCAGGCCCAGGCCCGTGCCGCCGGGGCTGCGCGAGGCGAAGGGCTCGAACAGCCGTTCGCGCAGTTCCGCCGGCACGCCCGCGCCGTCGTCGCAGACATGCAGGCGCAGCTTCGCCGCGGCCGGCGCGCCCGCCGCGGGGGCCACGGGTTCGTCCGTCGTCTCGAGATCGATCTCGCAGCCCGCCGCCGAGGCGCCCCGCGCGTTCTCGATCAGGTTGACCAGCGCCTGCTCGAGGCGCCGCGGATCGATGCCCTCCACCCAGAGTTCCGCAGGCCACGCCGGTGAGAGACGCGCGCCGGGCTGGGCACGGATCAGCGACTCGACCCGTGCCCGCAGCTCGAAGCGCTCGCGCTGCAGCTTCCACGGCTTGGCGTAGTCCAGCAGGTCGCTCGTGAGATGCGCGATCCGCGCCAGCTGCGTGCCGACCTCCTGCCGTGTCTCCGTCGGCGCCATCGCCACGGCCATGCCGATGATGTTGAGCGGGTTGCGGATGTCGTGCGCCACGGTCGCGGCCAGCGACCCCAGTTCGGCCAGCCGGGCCTGGATCTGGCGCTCGCGCTCGCGCGACGCCGCCTGCCGCGCCTGGTCGACGCGCACGGCCGCGTCGGCCAGCACCGTCGCGAACAGCTCCGCCACATGGCGCTGGCCGGGCGGCGCGGCTTCCCATGCCGTCCAGCGCGGCGCCCAGGCCTGCCCGTCGCGGCGCATCCTCAGCGCGGGGCGCGCTGCCCCGTCCGCTCCCGCGGCTTCGCCGACGTCCGCCTCTTCCACGTCTTCCACGTTTTCCACGTCTTCCACGATCACGGTCACCCGCGTGCCCAGCCGCTGGCTCAACAGCGCCGACGCGGTGCCGCCGAGCGACTCGAAGCCGTCCGCCGCCTGCAGCGACTCGCGCCAACGTCCCAGGTCCTGGGCGCTGACCTCGCCACCGGGATAGATCAGGCGCTGGACGAAGCGCCGCACCGGCCCGTTCAACGCGAGACAACCGGCTGCCACGGCCAGGCCGCTGAGCCAGCGCGACTCGAAGGGCAGCACCAGCGGCATCAGGGCCACGATCGCGATGCCGGAGGCGAGCAGCAAGGTCCACACCAGCGCCTTGCCGGCCCAGGCGTTCGCAACGAACACGCCGTAGCGCAGGATCCCGTAGACCAGCATCAGCGGATAGAGCGGAAAGGCCAGCAGCGGGAACGGATAGGCCGGCCATCCCGACAGCGCCAGGCCGTAGCCGCCCAGGCAGGCCAGGCCCCACAGGCAGGAAGCCGTCACCGCCGCGACCTGCCCCCGCGCGGGGCCCCGGCCGTCGACCGGCGGGCGCATCAGCGCGTGCAGCAGCACACCCACGCCACCCAGCCCCAGCAGCACCCAGGACAGGCTGGTGATCACGGCCGCCGGCTCCGCGACGGCCAGGCGGCCCACGTCCGGGTGATCGACGAAATGCGCGGGCACCAGCCACTGCGACACCAGCACCGCGACGCCGCCCACCGCATACGCGGCCGCGATCCAGCCGCGGCGCAAGGGCGCCCTGCAGAACACGACGCAGAAATGGAAGAACACCGCCGAGGCCAGCGGCGCCGTCGCCAGCACGTGCAGGGCGAGCCTCTCGACGCCGGGGCCGAACCAGTTGGGCAGCTCGTTGCCCGAGATCCAGACCGCGATCGCCATCAGGAAGGCGGCCAGCAGCCGACCGCCCGCGACGCGATCGGCCCAGGCCAGCAGGACGCCGGCCAGCAGCAGCGTCTCGGCCAGCGCCAAGCCCATCGTCACCCGCAGCAGCATGTGTATACGTCGTCAACAGTCGACAGGGACGGGACTGTATACGACGAAGACAGGTGGCGGCCGCCCACCCAATGGAATCAACGACTTGGCGCTCATTGAGGGCCTGGCCCGATTCTCGCGATGGGAGGGGCATGAACGCCCTCTCCTCCTCCCCGCTGGACCTGGCCGCCCTGATGGGGCCGGACGCCTGGTCCCGACTGCCCGCCGCCGTGCGGCGCCGCTTCGGCACGCACGTCGAGCCGGTCCGCTACCTCGGCCGCATGGACCTGCGCTGCTCGCCGCTTGGCCGGGTGCTGGCCTGGCTCGCCTGGCCGCTGAGCGGCCCGCTGGTGCCGGACCGCGGCCGCGACGTCGCCGTCGAGGTCACCGTGGCGCCGGACGGTCTCGGCGGTGTCGTCTGGTCGCGCCGTCTGGGCCGGCGGCTCGTCCATTCGGTCAAGCGCGCCCATCCCGACGGCCGCGGCGTGCTCGAACGTACCCGCGGCGGGCTGGCCATGGCGCTGGACGTCCTCGAGGACGACGGCGCCCTGGTCTTCCGCAGCCGCCATTACCTCTGGTGCCTCGGTCCCGTCCGGCTGCGCCTGCCCGACGCGCTGAGCCCCGGCCAATGCCGCGTCGAGCACCGCGACCTCGGCGCCGGCCGCTTCCGCTTCACCTTGACCATGACCCATGACCGCTGGGGCCAGACCTTTCAACAGACCGGCGAGTTCGTCGACCCGGTCCAGGAGTCCTGACATGCACCTCCTCGATGCCGTCCTCATCGGCCAGGCGCTGCTCGGCGCCCTCGACAACCTCTGGCACCACGAATGGGCCGCGCGGCTGCCGCGCCAGCGCGGCGCGCGACGCGAGCTCGCGCTGCACGCGGGCCGCGAGGCGATCTACGGCGCGTTGTTCCTCGGGCTGGCCTGGTGGTCATGGCACGGCGCGCTGGCTGTCGGCGTCGCCGCGCTGCTGGCGGCCGAAGTCGTCATCACCCTGACCGACTTCCTGGAGGAGGACCGTACCCGCCAGTTGCCCCCCTTCGAGCGCTGGCTGCACACGGTCCTGACGGTCAGCTACGGCCTGTTCCTCGGGCTGATGGGGCCCCGGCTGCTCGTGTGGTGGCAGCAACCGACCGGCCTGGCACCCGCGGGTCGCGGCCCGGTGTCCTGGCTCTTCACGCTCATGGCCGTCGCGGTATGGGCCTGGAGCCTGCGCAATGCGCTCGCCGTGCGACGGCTGGGACAGGCGGCCACGGTGCTGCGCGAGGCCCCGGCGCTGCCGCCGGTGCCACGCCTTGCCTCGGCCGTGCTCGTCACCGGCGCGACCGGCTTCGTCGGCCAGGCGTTGGTGCAGCGCCTGCGCGGCCAGGGTCGCCGGCTGATCGTGCTGACTCGCGATCCGAAGCAGGCGCGAGGACAGTTCGGCGCGGACATCGCCGTGATCGCCTCCCTGGACGAGGTCGCGCCCGAGACCCGCATCGACGCCTTCGTCCACCTCGCCGGGGCCCGCGTGCTCGGCCGCCCCTGGACGCGCGCCCGCCGCCGGGAGCTCCTGGAAAGCCGGACCCGCCTGACCGAGCAGCTGCATCGACTGGCCAGGCGGCTGGAGCGTCCGCCGGCGGTGCTGATCGCCGCGTCGGCCGTCGGCTTCTACGGAGTGCCGGCCGCTGACCTCGCCTGCGACGAGCGCGCTCCCGCGCAGCGGGGCGTGTTCCAGTCCGACCTCTGTGCCGCCGTCGAGCACGAGGCGATGCGGATGGAGGCGCTGGGCATGCGCGTCGTGCGACTGCGTTTCGGCGTGATCCTGGGCCGCGAGGACGGCGCCTATCCGATGCAGGCACTGGCGGCCCGTTTCGGGCTGGCTGCGCAGTTGGGCCGGGGCCGGCAGCCGATGCCGTGGATCCATCTGGACGACGCGATCGGCCTGATCGACTGGGCCTTGCGCCGCGACGACCTGCGCGGCGCGGTCAACGCGGTGGCGCCGGACCAGTGCTCGCAGGCGGCGTTCTCGAACGCGCTTGCCGCGTCCTTCGGGCGCCGGGCGCGGATGCGGATGCCTGCGGCACCGCTGCGCTGGTTCGCCGGCGAGATGTCCACGCTGCTGCTCGATGGCCAGCGCGTGGTGCCACGCGTGGCGCTGGAAGGCGGGTACGTCTACCGCTTCGCGATGCTGGAGCCGGCGTTGCGCGATCTCGCCGCCGCGGCGCCTGCTGCGCCGTGGGCGTCCTGCGCAAGCTCATGGCGCCACGATCAGGAGCCTGACCGTCCCGCCCACGACCGCCACCATCGCGACGGGCACGCGGCAGCGGTTCACCGTCACACCACCGTCCGGCATCTCACCGCGTTCAGACGGCGTTGACCGTCCGGTCGCCGATCGCCCGCGCCGCCACCTCCGGATTCGCATCCTCGCGCACGCTTTCGGATGCGGCGGTCCCGCGCGGCGCCCGCTGCCGACGATGACGCCTCGATGTAACGGCATTCAAGGCGTCATGAGCAGCTCCATTCCCACCGCGCGGCCGATCGGCCTTCAACAGCCGTCGCTCGAGATCTCGCAAGGTCCCCAGACACCTGCCCAGCCGACGTCGACCACGACCGCGCCGCTGACGGACACGCCGCCCGCCAAGCCCTCGGCCAGCGAGCACATCCTCCCCGAGGGCCTGTCCTCCCGCCGGTCGTCCATCAAGAGCGCGAGGTCCGACGGCACCGATGGCCACGGCGGCCACGGCGGGTCCGACGCCGCGCCGGTGCGGCACCGCTCCGCCACGCCGCCGCGCCAGTCGCCGCCCAAGGCGACGAGCCGCCCCTCGTCGGGCGGAGGCGCCGGCCGCGTGCCCGATCCGCACGGCAGCGGCGAGCACATCCCGATGACGCCGCTGTCGCCCAGCCTCGACGGCGGCGGCAGCGCCCTGGCCCTGGACGCGCGGCCCTCCGGCGGCGGCGCGGCGTCCATCGCCGAGCAACGCCGCTCCGCCGCCACCGAGACCGAACACGCCTCCGCGCTGCCGCGCGAGGCGCACGACGAGATCGCGCAACTCACGCGCGGCATGCCGGGCGCCTTTCCGCAGCCGCCGGCGCAGGTCGATCACGGTCCCCGCGCGCCCGGCGGCCTGGCCTCGCTGCACGCCGCCACCGTGCCGAGCCCGCGCGACGTCAATCCCCGCATCGACCTCGGCGCGCTGGCGCAGAAGCTGCCCGACGACATCACCGGCTGCGTCGCCTACATGCTCAGCGCGATGCGCAAGGGACCGGAGGACATCCCCGCGCTGGAGCAGCTCGCCACGCGGCAGGCCGCGGTGCTCCAGTCGCGCGGCATCCAGACCCGCGACGACTTCGTGGCCGTGCTCAAGCAGGTCCAGTGGCGCGACACCGGCACCGGCCTGATGCACGGCATGGCCTCGGCCAGCGGCTTCAACCTGGGATCGATCCCGGTCAACCTCAAGCTCGCCGACCTGACCCTGGGCAGCCTGATCAAGGCGATGCCGCAACTGCCGATCGCCTTGCCGGCGCTGATCACCGGCGCGGTGATGGGCTTCGCGCTGTCGGCGCTGGACGTGGCTTCCGGCGCCTCGGCCGGCAAGACCTTCAAGGATGCCTACTTCACCCGCCCACCCGAGGAGCAGGTGCCCGAACCC
>Ga0063456_1000872_pt1 | contig 17483 bp, 16 predicted proteins | sample AraplaMF_Cvi_mMF_FD_56228 | JGI IMG/M metagenome (GOLD analysis project Ga0063456, IMG submission 56228) | Arabidopsis root microbial communities from the University of North Carolina, USA - plate scrape MF_Cvi_mMF version 2 (version 2) | ecosystem: Host-associated > Plants > Roots > Endosphere ... | reverse complement strand
TCAGCCTCAGTCTGGCAGAGGGCAGGCCCGCCCGCGATCCCACCTTCGATTTCGACGTCGTCATTGCGCTTTTGGAGTTCGACGGCGGCGGGACAGTGCTCTATCGGGACGGAGGAAGACACCAGGCGAGCGTGCGCTGCGTTTCGCCCGCCATGGTCCGGATCAATTCCGCCGACTATGCGGTCGACGTGTCGGCGCGGCCGGGGGCCGACTGGAAGCACGATCTCTGGGCGGCGCTCTGCAACAGTCCGGTTTCCTGAGCGGTCGNACGACATGGCTTGGCCGATCGAGTGCGTCAGCCCTTCCGGGGGCGGACCTCCATGAACACGTATGGCGCGGCGGTCCCCGAGGGGATCGCATAGACGTCGAAGGACGCCTGCTGGTCGTCGCCCATTCCCGACGAACCAGGAGGCATGCCGGGCACGGCCAGCCCACGGACCGGCGGCCGTTCCCGCAGCAGACGCTGGACGGCTTCGAGCGGAACGTGTCCTTCGAGGTAGTATTCCTCGACGACGGCAGTGTGGCATCCCTCCAGGTCGACAGGTACGCCCAGCCGCGCCTTGACCGCGGCAAGATCGTCGGTGTCGCGGGCGTCGACCGAAAATCCTGCGGCCGCCATCGCCTTCGACCATTCATGACAGCAGCCGCAGTTCGGATCCTTGTAGACGGTCATCTTCGCCGGCGCGACGGCGAAGGCCCTTCCGCCAAGGAACGCCAGGGCTGATGCCGCCCATGCGATGAAGCTTCTCCTGTGCATCGTTTCCACTCCTCGATGTCCTGCCGCCCGGATCGAGGCCGGGCGGCAGGAGTCCCCTACTTTACTTCGGTGACGGTCAGCTTGCCATTCACGCGTTCGGCAACGAACTCGATGTTCGAACCTTCCTTCAGCTTTTCGAGCAGCGCCGGGTCCTCGACCCGGAAGACCATCGTCATCGCCGGCATGTCGAGGCCCTTCAGGTCCTCATGCTTGATGGTGACTTTCTTCGCCTTGGTGTCGACCTTGTTGACGACGCCCTTGGTGAATTCCTGGGCGAACGCACCGAAGGCTGCGCTGGCCGAAAGCAGGGCGGCAACGCCGATTTTGATCATAACAGTTTTCATGCTTATGGCTCCTTTTGCAGATTACTTGCCAGCGACGGTGACGTCGCCGTGCATGCCGGCTTCGTAGTGGCCGGGGATCAGGCAGGCGAACTTGAATTCGCCATCGGTGGTGAACTTCCAGACGATCTCGCCGGACTGGCCGGCTGGAAGGCGAATCGAGTTCGGATCGTCATGCTCCATCTCCGGGAACTTCTCCATGACCGCCTTGTGCTCGAGAATCTTGTCTTCCTGATCGAGCACAAACTCGTGGTCGACGGTTCCAGCATTCTTGATCGCGATCTTGACCGTCTGTCCCTTGCGGACATTGAAGACGGCCGGAGTAAACAGCATCTTGCCGTCCTCGGTTTCCTTCATCGTGACGCGGATCGTCTGCGTCGCCTTCGCCTTGTCGCCAGGCTCGCCGATGGCCATCTTGTCGCCATGGCCGCCGGCGTGATTGCCGGACGCGAGCGCCGGGGTTGCGAGGGCGACGAGCGCCAGTGCCAATACGTAGTTCTTCATGCGTAGATCCTTTCTTGACGNGGGAGATTGGGCCTCAGCCTTTTGTCGGCTTCGGCGTGATTTGCGTCTTNGCGTCTTTGGCCTTGGTCGCGTCCGGCAGCTCGCCGGTCCACTCCCAGGCCTGCGTTCCCGGCGGGTTTTCGTACCAGCCCGGATCGGAGTAGTCGTCCGCCGAGATGCCCTCGCGAACCTTCACGACCGAGAACATGCCGCCCATCTCGATGGGGCCGTGTGGCCCCCAGCCGGTCATCATCGGAACGGTGTTCTCGGGAATTGGCATTTCCATTTCGCCCATATCGGCCATGCCCTTGGTACCCATGGGCATGTAGTCCGGCTGCAGCTTCCTGATCTTCTCGGCGACCTTCGACTTGTCTGCACCGATGAAAGTCGGGATGTCATGACCCATGGCGTTCATCGTGTGATGGGACTTGTGGCAGTGGATCGCCCAGTCGCCGAGGTACTTGGCATCGAACTCGTAGGCGCGCATCGCGCCGACCGGAATGTCGATGCTGACCTCCGGCCACCGCGCCTCCGGCCGGACCCAGCCGCCGTCGGTGCATGTCACCTCGAAATCGTAGCCATGCATATGGATTGGATGGTTCGTCATCGTCAGGTTGCCGACACGCACCCGCACCCTGTCGTTCTTGGAAACGACGAGGGGGCTGATGTCCGGAAACACGCGGCTGTTCCAGCACCACATGTTGAAGTCGGTCATCTCCATGATCCGCGGCACGTAGGAGCCGGGATCGATGTCGTAGGCGTTGAGCAGGAAGACGAAGTCGCGATCGACGCGCATGAACTTCGGATCCTTCGGATGGATGACGAAGAAGCCCATCATGCCCATGGCCATCTGGACCATCTCGTCGGAATGCGGGTGGTACATGAAGGTGCCGGACTTCACGAGATCGAACTCGTAGACGTAGGTTTTGCCGACCGGGATGTGCGGCTGCGTCAGGCCGCCGACGCCGTCCATGCCCGACGGCAGGATGATGCCGTGCCAGTGGATCGTCGTGTGCTCCGGCAGCTTGTTGGTGACGAAGATACGGACGCGGTCGCCTTCCACCGCCTCGATCGTCGGCCCCGGAGACTGGCCGTTATAGCCCCAGAGATAGGCTGTCATGCCGTCGGCCATCTCGCGCTCGACCGGCTCGGCGACGAGGTGGAACTCCTTGACGCCGTTATTCATCCGGTGGGGCAGGGTCCAGCCGTTGAGGGTGACGACCGGTTGGTAGTCCGGACCCGAGGTCGGGTGGAGCGGCGGCTGCATGTCCGCCGATTCCATTGTCGGAGCGTCGGGCAGGCCCATCGCCGATGTCTTCGTCCAGGCTCCCGCCGCCAGTATGGCCGCGCTTGCACCGAACAGTTGTCGTCTGTTGAACATGGTAATTTCCTTTCTCAATGGCCGCCGCCACCGCCGCTCCCGGAAGCAGCGGCGACCTCGGTCTCTGCCGAGGCGTTCGTCGCGCCGCCGCCGTAGATGGCAGGCGCGAGATTGGCTTCGGCCAGCCAGAAGTCTCGCTTCGCGTTGACGGAGAGCAGGATGGAGTTGATCTTGTCGCGGGTGTCGGTCAGCAGCTCGAACGTGTTGGTGATCATGCCGTTGTAGGTCAGCAGGGATTCCTCCTCGACCTTGGCGCGCAGCGGCACGACGTTGTTGCGGTAGTGCCGGGCGATGTCGTAGTTCGAGCGGTAGGCCTCGTAGGCGGAGCGCGCTTCCGAGCGCACGTTGACGGCTTTCTCCGCCAGTAAGTTCGCCGCCCGCATGTATGCCACCTCGGCCTTGCGCATCCGGGCCTTGCCGGTGTCGAAGATCGGGATTGCGAACTCCAGTTCGACCTGGGCAGTCGTCCTTGTCTTCTTCTCGTCGTCCTCGATTTCCCGTTCCGTTTCGAAGCCGGTCAGGATCTCGAGGTCGGTGACGTAGCGCGTCGCTTCGGTCAGGCCATAGGACCTGGCTGTGGCTTCGAGTTCGAGCTTCGCGACCTGGAGGTCTATCCGGTTTCGGAGTGCTTCGGCTTCGATGGTGTCGCGTTTTGCGACGGACTTGGGCAGCGGCGGCAGGCTGTTCGGAACCTGATAGTCCAGCTCGGAGCCCCAGAGGCCCATCAGTCGCGTCAGCTCCTCCTTGGCGAGGCGGGCCGCCAGGCGGGCCTTCGCCGTTTCTCCGGCGATTTCGGCGACGAACACATGTTCACGTGCCTGGGCGCCCTTGGTCATCGCACCGGTCTCGCCCAGCTTCGCCGCGAGCTCCGAAGCGGCATCGGCCGTCGCCTGGGCGCGCTGGAGCTGCTCGACGTTCTCCCAGGCCGCGACTGCGCCGATCCAGGCACGCCGCGTGTCGGCGGCAACCTGGAGCGTTCTCACGGCCGCGGTCAACTGCGCCTGCCGGAAGCGTGTGTCGGCGATCGCCACGTCCCTGCTCTTCGTCGCGAGCGCCAGGATGTTCGTTGTGATCATCCCCTCGATCGTCTTGAACGCTTGAAGTTCCGGAGTTCCGATCCCTGTGGTGCCGATGGAGACTGTCGGGTTGATGAACATCGTCGACTGCCAGGCGTCAGCCGCGCTGTCGCCAAGATCGGCATAGGCGGCCTGGAGGCCTTTGTTGTTGAGCAGGGCGATCTGGACGGCCGTCTCGACGTCGAGAGGTTTCGTTCGAGCAAGCAGGCTCTTGACCTGCGCCCCCGCAGAACGGGCCTGGTTCTGGTTCTGGATCCAGACGGTCTCTTTCGCCTCGACACTGGCGGTCTTGTTGGCGACGGAAATGAAGCCCGCCTCATTGCGGGAATAGTCGNCGCCCGTGACGCAACCGCTTAGCGCCAGCGGGAATGCCAGCGCCATNATNATTCTTCTAGGCCCGATCATGAGGCATCTCCATTTGCTGGAGACTGCAGATCGTTCTGTCTGCGCCAAGGCTTGGGGTCGACGGGCTGCCTGGCTTCATAGCCCGAGATCGGCGACCGGTATGTGATGGGGCGCGGGGACGGCTGTTCGACGGCGGCGGAGGATGCCACCACGTCGGGAGGAAGCGTGGATGCGCAGCCGCCGATAAAAAGCGGCAGCCCCACCACGAAAAGCGAGGGTTTCATTATGAAGTTTCCGAACAAGAGATAACCTGTGGGCGCGCCTAAAAGGCACGCGACCGACGGGACCCGATCAAGCGGGTGTGTCTCTATTCAGATATTTGGGGGACGGTGGAGGGGCGGCAGTTCGCCAATGGTCGTCCGGTCGTCGACGAACTGCCGGATCGAGGTCACGACGGGTCCGCCGACGTCGGGGCCATCACAAATGATGCCAAGCCCGCCACAGAAGTCCTTGCAGCATTCCTGCTTGACGAGCTTCGACGGGCCTTCGCCATCATGAGATACGTCGCCATGCGCGTGGCCGTGATGGGCCGCCTCCGTCATGCCGTGGCCTTCATGGGGCGACGTCACGTCGGACACAACGGCTTTGAGATCGGGGAAGGAGGAGCCGTGCATCGCTGCGTTGGCGTTCGACAACGAGTACCCCGCCAGTGATACGACGATCACCAGCCGTATCATCACGAGCAGCCTGCTCATTGTGATTCGGTACATCTTGCCCATTCCCAACGGCCTACATGCAATGCAGCCGGATTTCAATTAAGACCTCTGTGTCGCGGATGTTCGAGTCCTTTATGTGGCGCGAACATCACGTTGTGCACAAGCTAGAGCTTCCTTTGGCGCTATAGTGCTACACGATCCCGGTTTTCGTCGCCAAGGCGGGCCGCTACGACGTACTGACGCTCGCCACGTTACAGATTTTCGGCTGACCGCTTCCGGCGCGGCAGCAGTATCCGGTCGACCGTATCGTCACGGACGACGAGCGTATGCCAGATCGCCGCGGCGAGATGCAGCGCGACCATCGCCAGGATGATCCTCGACCCGANAACGTGGTACGGCGCGATCCCGAACCAGACGTAGCTCGCGACCAATCCCATGCAGGCCTGTCCAATGATGGCGGCGTAGAAGGCGTGATGAAGCGCCGTGGCGGCTCGTCCGCTCCATGTGCCGGGCGCGCCGATCTCTGGCGGCTGAAGGATACGAAGAACCAGCCGTGCGCCCATCAGCAGCCCGATCGCCATTCCCGCATAGTTATGGAGCTGGTGCTGAACGACGTCCCAATAAGCCGGCGCCATCCCCATGTGGACGGCATGGTGGGTTCTCTCGATGCTGCCACCCGTCAGATACTGCACCGGCACCATGAGGGCGACCAGCCAGTGAAGCCCTATCTGGGCCAGTGAATAGCCACCTTTCATCGATCCTCTCCTGCCGAGGGGCGCAGACTAATCGGCGGCGGTTAACGCTTCCTGATCGGCTTGGAGCATCGCGAGATGCGGCGTATCGGGGAGGGCGTCCGCCCTTTTATTGCCCCGATGAGAACGGATATCGGTAGTCGCAAGCGCCACGATCTCGGATTCGGAAAGCAGCCTTATGAGACGAACCATTTTTGCGAACATGTTTGGTTTGCTCTTCGTCGTGGGTGTGATGCCGATCATGGCAGTCTCGTCGCCGGCGACCGAGGATGTCGTAGCGCTTCGGCAGGCCGACATGAAGGCCATGGCCGCGGCGGTTAGGACCATCTCCGGCATGTTCAAGGATCCGGCGAGCTACACGGCTACCGAGTTCAGCTGGGCTGCCGACACAATCCGCGACAGGTCGGGTGTCGTTCTCTCCGGGCACTTCATGTCCGAGGCCATCAGTCCACAGTCGAAGGCCAGGCCGAACATCCCCGCGGAGCGCGAGCGGTTCGACCGGATCGCGAACGACCTGCGCGACTACGCGGTCGCGCTGGACGCCGCCGCCCGGAGTAACCGGGGATCGATGTCTGCCAGCATGCGCATGAAGCCTGGCGAGGCCATGGGCGGCGGACCGCTCGGCACTCACGTCCGCAACGAGCAGGATCTCCTGGCAATGCCGGCGGAACACGCGTTCCACCTCATGCTCCAGACCTGCACGACCTGCCACGCCAAATTCAGGGCGGAATGACGGCGAGCACGCGGGTTTGGAATGGCCCGCCTTGCTCCGGCGTTCAACCGGTCAAGAACGGCCTTTTTTGCTTCAAACAGCCATGTTCGACGCTGCCGACATCACTTCGCGAGGGGCAGGGCCGCCGAACATATGACGACCATCCTCCTCGACTTCGGTGAAGCACCAGCGCACGACGCCATCCCGATCGAGCAGGAATTCACCGACAAGCTGGCCGTGGCCGGTGGCGATCATCTGCTTGTCATCTTCGGTGAATTCGTAACCATCGGCCTTGTCGAGAAATTCCACGGCTGCCATCAGGTCCATGGGCGCTGGAAGCTCGTCCGGCATGTCGATGCGCATCGACGTCACCGCATTCATGCTGATTTTATGCGGCCAGTCATTCTCGTCTTCGGTAAACTGAAGGTTCGGCAGGCCGAAGGCCTTGTGCGATACCCGCTCCGGGTCCGAGGCCGCCAGCAGATTGGGAAGCGGATGGTAGCGAAAATAGAGGCGGGCGCGGTCGATCGGTGTGTTGACGACGGTCAGGCTGTCGATGCCCTTCTCCTGCAAGGCATCGGTGAGTTCGGCCATGGCGGCGATCTGGCGGCGGCAGAAGGGGCAATGCAATCCGCGGAACAACCCGACGAGCACCGGCTTCTGGCCGCGAAAATCGTCGATGGCAACTTTCCCCTGGCGGGTGATGGCATCCAGCACCACGTTCGGCGCGCGATCTCCCGGCTGCAATGGCCTTGCGGCGTGGTTCACCTGCATGTTTCGTTCCTCCCTTTATGTTTTTGAATCGACTTGCCAAATCGATCTCCGGTGATCACTGCAACGAGGACGGGTCAGTCGAGAAACGGCAAGACGACGAGCGTGCCTGGATCGAGGTTGTGGCGGATGCACACATCCTGTGCCAGCGTGAAATACCGTTCTGCCGCGTCCATGTCGTCATGCTCGAGGCTGAGTGTCGCCAAGCCATCATAGCACGGAAAGAGCAGTTGCGGTTCATCAATTTCCTTCGCAACCTCAAGGGCTTCCTCGTAATACTTACGAGCTAGCTTCGGCTGCCCGTGGCATTGATGAATCTGGCCGAGCACGATCAGCGGCACGGAGAGATGGTCGCGCTGATCGAGCGCCCGGTCGATTTCGACTGATTTCTCCGCCGCCGGTACGCCCTCGGCGGCGCACCGATCGGTAAAGGTGCAGCAGGCAACGGCGAGATTGGCGAGAAGACGCGCCTGGAAGCCGAGATCGCCAATACGGGTCGCGACCTCCAGTCCTCGCCGGCAGATCTTGATGGCGCTGGCCGGATCGACGATCGTGTAGAGAACGCCAAGATTGGAATAGGCGCGGCAGGCGGCACTTTGCAGATCGGCCTTTTCGGCGACGGAGAGACTGCGCTCCACTTCCTGCACGGCCTCGCGGCTACGTCCGAGTCGGGCAAGGGCTGCACCCTTGGTATTCAGCGCCTCTGCCATCGCCCGCGCCGTCTCCCGTCCGGCCTCGGTCGTGCCGTCGATCGGCAGCGTTTGCAGGCATTGCAGCGCCTGCGTCGCCCACTCGGCAGCGGCAGCCTGATCGCCCATGCGGAAGGCGAGATGGCCGCGCTCTTGCAGGACATGCGCACGTTCGACCGGCGCATCCACGGTTGCGATCGTCGCTTCAGCTTCGGCGCAATGGATCTCCGCCTGATCGCGGCGGCCGGCATCGAGATGCAAACGGCCGATCTTGCGCAATATCCTCGCCGCGGCAATCGGATTGTCTTTGGCGCGGTGGATCGCAAGCGCTCGCTGATAATGGGCCAAGGCGGCGTCGCGCAGGCCGGCAGGACCGCAGAGATCGGCAAGACGCTCCAGCAGTGCCAGTTGCTCCGGTGTCACTTCCGCCTCGTTGGCAAAGGCCGCAAGCGCCTGCCGATAGAGACGCATGGCGTCATCATTGGCGTAGGTCTTGCGCGCCAGATCGCCTGCCGCCATCAGATAGCTGGCGCCCTTGGACTTTTCGGTGGTCAGGCTGAAATGATGGCCAAGTTGCGCCAGATGNTCGGGCCGGTCGGGCGCTGCGCCATACTGACGTTCNAGAGCCCGGCCGATCCGTTGNTGAAGCTCCACCCGCCGCTGCAGCAGGAGATTATGGTAGATGACATCGTGCATCAGCGTCTGGCTGAAGCGATAGCCCGGCGATACCACGGCATCGGACCCGCGCAATTCCTCGATGATATTGGCATCGCAGAGGTAATCCAAGGCAGCGTCGATGCCGCTCGGGTCGGTGGCGACGGTGCGGAGCAGGGCGGTATCGAACTTCGGGCCGACCACCGCCGCCTCCTGCGCCAGCCGCCTGATCTCCTGCGGCAGCCGATCGACGCGGGCAAGCAGCAGGGCCTGCAGATTGACCGGGATATCGACATCGGTGTCTTCGGCGGCGACATGCCAGTGCTGGCCGTCGCCATGCTGACCATCATCGTGCAACGTGCCCATGTCGATCAGTCCGCGCAGGATTTCTTCGATGAAAAGCGGATTGCCGCCGGCGCGATCGAGGATGCGCTTGCGCACCGTCACCGGCAACTTGCTATGGCCCTCGCCAAAAAAGGCAGCAAGCAGCTTCTGCCCGTCGGCTGCAAAGAGTGGCTCAAGACGTTGCACGGTGACGCTGACACGATTGGAGTTCAGCGGGTCGGTCTGCGATGTCGGCCGGTAGATCACAAGCAGCATCAGCCGGCTGCGCTCCAGCCGATCCATCATGAAGCGCAGCACCTCAAGCGAGGCGNCGTCCGCCCAATGCAGATCCTCGATGACGAGCAGCAGGGGACCTTGTCCCANCCGCCGCTCGAAGACGGTGCGGACGGCATAGAAAATCTGCCGCCGCAACTGCTCCGGCTCGATGTGGCGCAACGCGCCATCGGGATCTCCGAGACCAAGGACATGCAAAAAGAGAGGCAAAAGTGCCTCCACGTCCTCCGGCGTGAGATCGAGCGCGGCGAACCCCGTTGCCAGCAATTGCCGCGTCCTGGCAAGATCATCCCGCTCGCCGATGCCGTAGGCGCTGCGCACCACGGCGGCGAGCGTCCCATAGGATTGTTCGCCGAGGGGGGAGCAGGTCGCTTTGCGGATGGCAAGGCCCTGAAAACGGGCAGTATTGCTAGCGATTGCGACGAACTCGTTGACCAGCCGCGACTTGCCGATACCCGCTTCGCCAATCAGGCGGACAAGCTGTGCCGCGCCGCCGCAGGCGAGATCGAGGCATGTCAGCAAGCCCGACAACTCCCTGTCCCGTCCGATCATTGGCGCCCGCAGGCCAAAGCTTTCAAGCCCACGCGCCGTATGCGGCGCTTCCGACAGCCCGGTCAGCCGATGGACCTGCACGTTTCCGCTTTTGCCTCGCAAGGTCTGAGCCCCGAGACTGTCGAAGGCGAAGGCATGGCGGGTGAGGCGGTAGGTCAGCGGCCCAACGAGGATCTCGTTTTCGCCGGCCATGGATTGCAGGCGTTGCGCGGTATTCACCGTATCGCCGGTCACCGAATAGGATTTCGTACTGACTGCACCGAAAGCCGCCGGTGACAACAGGGCCGCTATTGATGCCGATATGCAGACGCAACGGCACGCCGGCGCGTGCGTGCCAGCGCTCGCCGACCTCCGTGGCGCGCTTGATCATATCGAGTGCGGCGTTAAGCGCCCGAACCGGATCGTCTTCATGGGCGACCGGCGCGCCGAACAGCGCCAGGAGCGCATCACCGACGAACTTGTCGACAAAGCCGCCATAAGCCTCGACCGCCTGTGCCATCTCTTCGAACAATTCGTTCTGCAGCACCCGCATGACTTCGGGATCGATCTGCTCGCTCAGCGTCGTGAAGCCGCAGAGATCGGCAAAGAGCACGGTCACCGGCCGCCGGTCGGCATCGCTGTCCGGCTTAGGCGCTGTCGCTTCGATGTTGGGCTTCGATGCAGGTTGGGCTTTGCCTGATATCGATGCGCCGCATTGCGGGCAGAAGGCAAAATCGGGCTGACAGGCATAGCCGCAGGCGGCGCAGGTGACAGGCTGCCTTGCGCCGCATCGCGGACAGAAAGCAAAACCGCTCTGAATATCGAAACCGCAGCCCGCGCACTCCATCGGACGCATCTCGCGAAAACCCGATGCGTTGCGGCTCTTTCAGCCGCAACCAGCGGACAGGGACAAGCATGAACCTGCTGCCCCAGGCCTGCAAGTGAAGACTTTGGCAGGCGTTCGTTGACCGAGCACCTGCCCAGTGGTGATAGGCGAGGGCGACGTCCCGATATCAGATGGTGCCGGGCCGCCCGGAGGTGGTTGATTGNCTCGCGGATGACAAAAACGCCTCTTCGGCGCTGGGCACTTTCCCCTCTGGNGTCAGATCGTCGACAGCCTTGGGAAGGTCNCGGCTNAGCCGGCCCAGAATCTCCTCATGAGAAAGGCCGGTATTGGCGGCGATCTCGTTGAGAACNTCAGGCCCGAGTGCTTCCGCCAGCTGCCCATCATTGATGTCGGCATTCTGACCGGGCTGTACCCAAGACTCGATCTTGTCGCCGTGACCGTTCTGCTGAAATGTCTTCAGAAGATCGCCCAGCCCGCCGCTGACAATGCCGCCGGATGTCAGCCCGCCGAGGAGGCCGCCGAGACCGCCGGAGCCGCCCAGTCCGCCAAGGATGCCCCCGAGACCGCCCGGCTGCTGGTTCCCCGCGCCAGCCTGCTGAGGGTTCTGGATGCCCCGCAGGAGTTCCCCGATCTTGTCTCTGTTCTGGTAGCCGGCAACGGCAAGAACGGCGAGAAGCGCCTTCAATTGACCGCTCATCATGATGAATCCTCCTATGGTGCTCCAANGTNCAGACGGCCCAATGCAGGTCGCCGCATGGGCAGCAATGTCCNGAGCGCCCAAAGGTTCCGCGCCGGNGCGCAAACAAGGCTGCACCGGGCGGATTCGTTCCGCAATCGCAAAGGCCGACCGACTTTACAGNTCACGCCGCTACTCAGATTTCCGGGCAGCCTCGCTGGTTTGCAAAGACCATTCGCTCCGGTCCGCGGCGCGTCATGCCCTGGACGACGATGCTGCGGGCAGATATGCGGACGATCTGCGCCCTGCGAAGTCCTTCGCTACGGGCGATGTCGAGAGCATCGTCCGGATCACAACCGCGCCGTCCGCGGTCGCGGCGGTCATAACGGTCATAATCACGATCACGGTCATAAACGCCGACGCCACCAGGGCCGAGCCGCAACTCCAAGTCCTGCGCGGCAACGATCGTCGGCGAGATAGTCAGCCCAGTTATGGCGGCCAGGCCAACCAGGACGAATTGAAGAGATTTCCGCATGAGTTCCTCCCATGGTCTTGTGCTTATCGTAGTGACAACCTCGCCATGCGAATTTTGTTCCTCACGATAAGCGGAGACGGCGCGGCACCGGTCTGCCGCTGTTGCATTCGATGAAAGTTCTGTTGGAGCGCAACATCCAAGAGAGCCTCATCCTGAGGTGCCCCGGAGGGGCCTCGAAGGACGGGGCGGGCGCTCTGCCCAATCGATGTCGCATCGCTAAGCAGAAACAGAACACTTCAACTTTGCGGCTACATCGCTTTATCGCATAAGATAGATTATGGAACAAATACCTATCCTATTGCGACGAAACAGACGCCGATCCGCTTCACCCATTCCTCAATGGAAGGAATGCTGTGACGAATGAGAATAATCATGGATACAATTGATTTTCAAAGAAAGTTCGTCGTTGATCGGTTTCAGCAGTGGTCGATTTTACGTCAACGGGCATTCAGCCGGACGACCAATTGGTCGACGGCAGATTCCACGGTTCTCGACGCGCTATCAATGACAATCGGATCATGCCATTCGTCATATGCTCTGTCGCAAACCTCCTGCCATGTCGGCTTGACGAGACCTTCGACATCGGTAATGCGCGTCTCGACCCGCTTGCGGTGCTCCGCTTTATCGGAGCAGACGACCTCGATCTCCACTGCCGTCATCCCAGCGGCTTGCGCGACCGAAAGCCACGCGGCCCGGGTTATCTGGAGTGGATTGACGGAGTCGGCGATAACAGTTCTACCGAGAGCCAGATTGTCGCCTGCGACACCATAGGCCGCGATGTAACCGGCAGGTCCGACGTCATCCGCCACCCCGGAAGCGCGGATTGCTTGCTCGACTGTATCGACGCGCACGTAAACCGCGTTCAACCGCTGCGCCAAAGCGCGGGCAATTGTCGTCTTTCCGCTGCCCGGCAGACCGCCGAAAATGATGAGCATGAGCAGACCTTAGGATTGGTTGCTGAAAGCTCCACGGGTTGCCCCCGGAAGCTTTGCGGGTAGCCCCATTATCCCCATCAAAGATGGGCTCGCAATCCCTTTGTCAGTACCGGATTGTTACAGCGGGATTGCCGGCTGTTCATGACCGGATCGTCCTGAACCCTGCCCTGATCTCCTGGCTGAAGAGTTCCGGCTCCTCCCAGGCGGCGAAGTGACCGCCCTTGGAGGCGCGGTTGTAGTAGATGAGCGTCGGATAGGCCTTGGACAGCCACTGCCTTGGCGGCTTGTAGACCTCTCCGGGAAACACCGTGACCGCCACCGGCACTTTGACGGAGGTGAGCTTCACGCCCGACATGGCGTTTTCCCAATAGATGCGGCCGCTGGAGGGGCCGGTGTTCGTCAGCCAGTACAGCGTGATGTTGTCGAGGATGGAATCCTTGCCAAGCGCCTGTTCGGGGTCGCCGGGGGTAAACACCCAGTCGGCAATCTTGTCGTAAAGCCAGGCGGCGAGGCCAACCGGAGAATCCGCAATGCCGTAACCGATCGTCTCCGGCCGCGTGCTCATGATCGCTGCGTAGCCGAAGCCGCTGTTGAGGAAATCTCGAGCCTCGTCGAAGACGACCTTCTCATCCGCAGACAGGCTATCGGGCGCCGGCCCTCCGTTTTTAAGCGCCTGAGCTGCGTCCGATGGGAGGGTCGTGGCACGTTCCACCCTGTTGACGTGAATGGCGAGCAGCCCATCGGGTGCCTGGCGACCCAAGGCGTCGCTGATGATCGCCCCCCAGTCGCCGCCCTGCGAGACATAACGGTCATAGTTCAGTCGCTTCATCAGCACGTCCCAGGCAGCCGCGATCCGCTGCGGGTTCCAACCGGTTGCGGCAGGCTTCCCGGAAAAGCCGAATCCCGGGATCGATGGGATCACCAGGTGGAAGGCATCTTCCGCCGCGCCGCCATGCGCCGTCGGATCCGTGAGTGGCCCGATGACATCAAGCAGCTCGAAGACCGACCCCGGCCAGCCGTGGGTCATGATCAGCGGCAGCGCGTTTTCATGACGGGAACGGACATGGATGAAATGGATGTCCAGTCCATCGATATTGGTGAGAAACTGCGGAAAACTGTTCAGCCTGCTCTCCGCCTTCCGCCAGTCGTAGGACGACCGCCAGTAGCGCACCAGTTCCTTCAGCTTGTCGGGCTGGACGCCCTGCGAACGATTCATGACGGTTTCGCCGTCGGGCCAGCGCGTCTCGGCAAGACGCCGCTTGAGATCTGCGAGCGCCGTCTCGGGGACTTCGGTCTTGAACGGCTGGATCTCCCCGGGTGTGGCGCCGACGACATCGGCAGCGTCGGATGTGCGTGGCAAGAGAGCGGCAGACATGCCGGCCGCGGCAACCCCTAACAGCAGTGAGCGTCGTGACATATGCCCGTGTTTCAAGGCGTGGCTATGGTTCAAAGAGGTCAGTGCCATGACAGGTATCCTTTCATAACATCGAGGGTCAACGGACCGGTTTTCGACAAGGGGAAGCCCCAGGTGACCACATGGGTCGCCACCTCGGACGCCCTGCCCTCGCCGATATTTCTTGCTGACGGGCGTTGAACCTTATCGGTTCGCGCTCCTCGTGCTCGTATTCGAGGAGTATCAGTTCTTCCTTATATTGTCGTGGTCGGCTGTCGGCCGGAACCTCGGAAAAGTGAGAGGCACCCTCTCGTTCGAATGTCAGCCTTGGGCAGCCGTTACGGCGCTGCCGCCGTCGAGAGGGTGCCTCTCACTTTCTCCGGCTACCGCGCGCTGACGCCGTGCTCAATTGTGTCAGGAGACAGCCGGCTCTGGGCTTTGGCTGACCGCCGTTCAGGAAAGGACCTCCTATGTCTAGGGACAAAACCGCAAATACGGCTGCATCGGTCGCAGCAACTCCCACTTCCCGCACGTCTGAAACCGTCGCTTCCCGAGAGGCCGCGCACGACGCCGTCGACTTCATCGAGATCGATGAGATCCTGACGCTGAGAAGGATGATTGTCCGAGCCCCGGCGCCGAAAGGCACCGTGCTTTTCCTGCATGGGTTTCCGGAAACGCTGACGGTCTGGAAGGACATCGCGACGATGCTTGCTCGCGACTACGACGTCCATGCCTTCGATTGGCCGGGCTACGGGCAGTCGTCGCGCCCGGTTCCTGAATTCTTCTCCTACGCGCCGAAGGCGTATGCCCAGGTGTTGAAAGCCTATCTCGAGCGGGCAGGCATCGACCGGTCGAACCTCGTGATCTATGCGACTGACATCGCCGCCCTCCCCGTTCTGTTGCTCGCTCTCGATGAGCCGACGATCGCCAGGCGGATCATCGTCGGAGACTTCGCGCCGTTCGACCGGCCGCAATTCATGTGGGAGAACCTGCAGAACCTCAAAGCCGAGCCAACCGCCTCGCCGACGCGCGCCTACATGAACAAGACAAGCGACGAGATCCTTCAGAACGTGCACAGGCGCGGCCTCTCCCCCGCTGAGCAATTCGATCTACCTGTCGACGTCCAGCAAGACATGGCTCGCTCCTGGAGCCTCGACGGCGTGACGTCGGCGGATGCCTTCGCCCACTACTACGCGAATTTCACACGTGACCAGAANTTTCTCGAGGCCAANCTCGACCGGCTGAAGACGCCCGTGAGGGTGATCTGGGGCGAGAAGGACATCTACATCAGAAGCGAAATGGGCATCGAGTTCGCCGCCAAGATCGGTGCAAAAGTCGATACCCTGCCGGGCATCGGTCATTTCCCGCACCTTCAGAATCCGAAACAAACGGTCGAGGAAATCCACGCATCATTCAGATAATATTTGATTATCTTTATGGTTTGTCTGCACCCGCAACCGCGGCAGCGCCCAATCGACGAAAGCCCGTACCTTCAAGGCGAGAAGTCCCTGGCGCGCGTAGACGATATGGATGGGCTGCGGTGCGCCGTCAAAGTCGCGCAAGATGGGAATGAGCGCGCCGGACGCCAGTTCGTCCGAAACCTGATAGTCGAACAGCCGCGCGATCCCTGCCCCGCCGACAGCCGCCGCAACACAATTCGCCGCGGTATTCACTTCCAGCCGGTTGCGGGGCACGGCCTCCATCGGCGTGCCGTCGACGTCGAATGTCCAGAAGAATGTCCGCTTGTTGAAGATGATCCCGTCGCGATGGATGAGATCGCCGGGACGCTCAGGCATGCCACGCCGCTTGATATAAGTGGGGCTCGCGCAGGTCAGCAGCCGGAACTCCCCGACCTTGGCGGCATGAAGGGAGCTGTCGGCGAGGTCGCCGAGACGGATCGCGATATCCACCTGCTCGGAGACGAGATCCACTGTGCGGTCGAGCGACAGAAGGTTCAGCGACACCTCCGGGTACTTCTCCATGAAGCTCAGCGCGACCGGCAGGACGTATCGGCTACCGTATTCGACCGGCGTCGTGATCGTCAGCACGCCTCGGGGCGTCTGGTATTCCCCGGACGCCCTTCGCTCGGCCTCCTCCAGATCCGCCATGATCTTTCGAGCCGCATCGACATAGTCGCGCCCGGCGTCCGTGAGCTGAAGATTGCGGCTGGTGCGGACGATGAGGTTCGCCCCAAGATGTCGTTCGAGCTCGGCCACCTTGCGGCTGACGCTCGGCAGTGGCGCGTTCAGCTTCCTGCTGCCGGCTGAGATGCTCCCGGCGTCGACGACCGCCAGCAATATGCGCATTGCTTCAAGACGATCCATCAGCCACCGCCCATGAGATACCGCTTCTGTTTATTGTCGTTCGAGTGTCGGACGTTCGCAACGTCCTCAACCGCACGTCCCCCAGATTACCACCTTGCGCCGAGCCGCGGGCCTAGTCGAGCAGCTTGCGTATGGCCATGATCCCCTTTGCCGCATCCGACCAGGACTGACGCCAGATCAAGACGCCGACGCTGAGGATGGTCGCAAGAATGAAAGGTATTGGCCCGATGAACCAGAAGGCGGCTGCGACGGTAAAGTAGTAGGATCGGACGCCGACGCTGAACGATCGAAGCGCAGGGTTCAACACCAAAGTCAGAGCATTCGTCCAGCCGACAATGTCCCTGTCTTCATCGCGGGAGGGGCTCGCCCCGATCGCCGCCAGGCAGTAGTTGATCTGCCGGACCGCCCATATGAAATCGGATAGGCCCCGCAGCAGCGTCGCCATGATCAGGAGGACCTTGCACTGGAAAAACCAGGCGGGGTCCTGAGCCGCAAACATCGCAATCAGGCCACCCGATCCATAGTTCGGTTCCATGAAAAGCGCGCCGCTCAGCCCAACGATGACGATGAGATTGGCCGAGCCGAAGAAGGATGCCGAATTGATCGTGTGCCCGAGGATCGCGGCGTCGCCGATAAAGTTGTTGTCTCGCGTCAGCACCTCCCGCATCCAGGCCGCGCGAATGCGCACCATATCGACGGAAAGACTATCATTCTTCCTCGGCCACCCCACGGCCATCAAAGGCTCGACCGCCACCCAGACAAGAAGAAAGAAAACGATCGCCGCGACGTTCAGAAAATCCATGGTGCCCCCGAACTCTACGTGGATTTTCTGAAACACTACTTCGCGGCAGCGGCAGCTCCAAGCACGTATCGCCGCTCCCGGGGTTCTTTCCGCCGGTTCCGCTGCCCGCCGGACGTGGAAAGAA
>Ga0063456_1000869_pt1 | contig 17598 bp, 11 predicted proteins | sample AraplaMF_Cvi_mMF_FD_56228 | JGI IMG/M metagenome (GOLD analysis project Ga0063456, IMG submission 56228) | Arabidopsis root microbial communities from the University of North Carolina, USA - plate scrape MF_Cvi_mMF version 2 (version 2) | ecosystem: Host-associated > Plants > Roots > Endosphere ... | reverse complement strand
GATGTCGCGGGCAGGGCCCAGGCGGAAGGGCTGCTCGGCCAGGCGCTCGGTCGGCTCATCGCGCTCGCCGAAGCCTATCCCGATCTCAAGGCCAACCAGAATTTTGCCGAGCTGCAGTCCTCGCTGGAAACCATGGAAGGCGAGCTGCAGATGGCGCGCCGTTATTACAATGGTGCCGCCCGCGACCTGAACGTCAAGGTCGAAAGCTTCCCGTCCAATCTCGTCGCCGGCCAGTTCGGTTTTGCCAAGCGGGACTATTTCGAAATCACCAATGAGGCCGATCGCGCCGTCCCCAGCGTGAAATTCTGACGATCCGGCATTTTGCCTTTGCAAGAAAGCGATTAAGAGCAAGGGCAGATTTGCGGCCGGCTAGAGCATGTCGCGCAAAACCAAAGACCTGAAGCGTGGGCCAAGCGAATCTGAAAGATCGTGACGCGCTTCAAGGTTGCCCCATGGACGGAAGAAACAGCATGACACGCACAGCCAAACTCACGATCATCCCGCCGGGCGAGCCGCTTTCGGGCCGCGCCATGCCACCGGGCTCCAAGTCGATCACCAACCGCGCGCTTCTGCTCGCTGGCCTTGCCAAGGGCACCAGCCGGCTGACGGGCGCGCTGAAGAGCGACGATACGCGGTATATGGCCGAAGCGCTGCGGGCCATGGGGGTTTCGATCGACGAGCCCGATGACACCACCTTCGTCGTCACCGGCAGCGGCAGGCTGCAGCCGCCGAAGGCGCCGCTCTTCCTCGGCAATGCCGGCACCGCGACACGCTTCCTGACGGCGGCCGCCGCCCTGGTCGACGGCACAGTCATCGTCGACGGCGACGAACATATGCGCAAGCGCCCGATCGGCCCGCTGGTCGAGGCGATGCGCACGCTCGGCATCGACGTGAGCGCCGAAACCGGCTGCCCGCCGGTCACCGTCAGGGGCACCGGCCGCTTCCAGGCCGACCGCATCCGCATCGATGGCGGCCTGTCCAGCCAGTATGTCTCGGCGCTGCTGATGATGGCGGCCGGTGGCGACCGGCCCGTCGACATCGAACTCGTCGGCGAGGATATCGGCGCGCTCGGTTATATCGATCTGACCACCGCGGCGATGAAGGCCTTCGGCGCCAAGGTCGACAAGACCAGCCCGGTGACCTGGCGCGTCGAGCCGACCGGCTACCGCGCCGCCGACTTCATCGTCGAGCCCGATGCTTCGGCTGCAACCTACCTCTGGGCCGCCGAGGTTCTCACCGGCGGCGCGATCGATCTCGGTGTTCCCTCCGATACCTTCTCGCAGCCCGATGCCCGCGCCTATGACATCATCGCCACATTCCCGCACCTGCCGGCAGAGATCGACGGCTCGCAGATGCAGGATGCCGTTCCGACGCTTGCCGTGCTTGCCGCCTTCAACGAGACGCCGGTTCGCTTCGTCGGCATCGCCAATCTGCGCGTCAAGGAATGCGACCGCATTCGGGCCCTGTCCACGGGGCTCAACAATATCCGCGAAGGTCTGGCTGTCGAGGAGGGCGACGATCTGATCGTTCATGCCGATCCTGCTCTCGCCGGTCAAACGCTGCCGGCCGAGATCGATACCTTTGCCGATCACCGTATCGCCATGAGTTTCGCGCTCGCCGGGCTGAAGATCGACGGCATCACCATTCTCGATCCCGATTGCGTCGGCAAGACTTTCCCTGCCTATTGGCGGACACTGGCGGCACTCGGCGTGACATATCGGGACAAGGATTGACGAAAACGCAGCCGAGGCTGCCGACGGAGAGACAGGGATGGGGCGTCGGTTTTTCGGATTTTGCTTTGCACTGCTGTTGATGCTCGCCGCCCCGGCGGCCTTTGCCGCCGAGGTGATCGACAATTTTGCCTCCGACATCGTGCTGGAAAAGAGCGGCGCGATGACGGTGACGGAAACGGTCACCGTCAATGCCGAGGGCGACCGGATCAATCACGGCATCTTCCGCGATTTTCCGCTCTATTTCACCGATGCCTCGGGCCGTCGCCGCAGCGTCGATTTCGATATGGTGTCGGTCCAGCGCGATGGCGCGGATGAGCCNTGGCACACTGAATCGATATCGGGCGGCATCCGCATCTATGCCGGTTCTGCCGATGTGACGGTGACACCGGGCCGTCATCGATATGCCTTTACCTACAGGACCAACCGGCAGATCCGTTATTTCGACGATCATGACGAACTCTATTGGAACGTCACCGGCAATGGCTGGATCTTCCCGATCCGCTCGGCGACGGCGACGGTGACGCTGCCGCNGGGTGTCACTGCCACCGAGACGACCTTCTTCACCGGCCGGCAGGGCGCAACTGGAAAGAACGCCCGCGCCAGCGAAACCGGCGCCGGCATCGTTTTTTCCACCACCGCGCCTCTCGGTCCCAGCGAAGGTCTGACCTTCGCCATCCGCATGCCGAAGGGCTCGATCGATCCGCCGAGCACGGATATGGAAAGCACATGGTGGCTGAAGGACAACCGTGATTATTTCATCGGCTTCGGCGGCCTGATCCTGGTTTTCGCCTATTATCTCAGATCATGGCTGAAGGTCGGTCGCGATCCTGCCCGCGGCGTCGTCGTGCCCCGCTGGGACGCGCCTGATGGTATCTCGCCGGCACTGGTCAACTACATCGACAATAAGGGCTTTTCCGGCGAGGGCTGGACCGCCCTTTCCGCCACCGCCCTCAATCTTGCGGTTCGCGGTTACGTCAAGCTCGAAGATCTGAAGAATTCGATTGTCATCCGCGGCACCGGCAAGGCGCTCGGCAAAGAGAAATTCCAGGCCGGCGAGATCGAACTGCTGAAGGCCGCTGGCGGCGCCGGCAAGACGCTGACGATCGACAAGGCCAATGGCGAGCGGGTGAAGTCCGTCGGCCAGGCTTTCCGCTCGGCGATCGAGAAAGAGCACCGCGGCAAATATTACAATTCCAACCTCGGTTATACCACGGGCGGCATTNCGCTCAGCGCCGCCGCCCTGGTGGCGCTGTTCGTCTTTGGGTCGCTGCAGCCCGACACCATCGCGCTGATGCTGATCCCGATCGCCATCTCGGTCTTTGTCGCGGTGTTCGTCGCCGGCTTCATGCGGTCGCTGCATCGCGGCAGGTCGCTGTTCGGCAAGATCATCGCCATCATTGCCACGGCGATCGGCGTTTTCGTCGGCATCAGCATCCTGGCGACCGTGGTCCTGGCGCTTGCCTCGTCGCTGGTGGAACTGCATGAAACGCCGATGCTGTTTGCCGTCGGCGGCATAGTACTNCTCAACATCCTCTATTTCTTCATCATGGGCGCGCCGACCCCGCTCGGCGCCAAGATGATGGATGGCATAGACGGCTTGCGCCAATATCTGACGCTGGCCGAGAAAGACCGGATGAACACGGCAGGCGCGCCGGAAATGTCGCCGCAGCATTTCGAGACGCTGCTGCCCTATGCGGTGGCGCTCGGCGTCGAAAAGCCCTGGTCGCGCACCTTCGAAACCTGGCTTGCGGCAGCCGCTGCCGGTGCGGCTGCCACCTATGCGCCCGCCTGGTATTCCGGCAATTTCAACAGCGGCAGCTTTTCCGATCGTATCGGCGGCTTTTCCTCGTCGATGGCCTCGACCATCGCTTCGACGATTCCGGCACCGCCGCCATCCAGCTCATCCTCCGGTTTTTCCGGCGGCGGTTCGTCGGGCGGCGGCGGAGGAGGCGGTGGAGGCGGGGGCTGGTAGCTTTCCCGCTTGACCTTTGGGCCCTTGGCCCTTAACCGCCCAGGGGCAAAAGGAAAGGGTCGCGCATGAAGGTTCTGTTGATCGGATCGGGCGGACGCGAGCATGCGCTCGCCTGGAAGCTGGCGCAATCGCCGTTGATGACCGAATTCTACGCCGCACCCGGCAATCCCGGCATCGGCGAACACGCCGTCCTCGTGCCCATCGACATCGCGGATCATGAAGCGGTCGCGGCCTTCTGCAAGGACAAGGCGATCGATTTCGTCGTCGTCGGCCCGGAGGCGCCGCTGGTTGCCGGCATCGCCGACCGCTTGCGTGCCGATGGCCTTGTGGTTTTCGGTCCGTCCGCCGCTGCGGCCCAGCTCGAGGGCTCCAAGGGCTTCACCAAGGATATCTGCGCCCGCTACGACATTCCCACAGGCGCCTATCAGCGTTTCAACAATGCGCCGAAGGCCAAAGCCTATATCCGCGCCCAGGGGGCGCCGATCGTCGTCAAGGCCGATGGCCTTGCCGCCGGCAAGGGCGTGACGGTCGCGATGACGCTGGATGAGGCCCTGGCCGCGGTCGACGACTGTTTCGAAGGCGCCTTCGGCGCTGCCGGCGCCGAAGTGGTCGTCGAAGCCTATCTCGACGGCGAGGAGGCGAGCTTCTTCTGCCTCTGCGATGGCAAACATGCGCTGCCACTTGCAACCGCCCANGATCACAAACGGGTGGGCGAGGGCGATACCGGCGTCAATACCGGCGGCATGGGCGCCTATTCGCCGGCGCCTGTGATGACCGCNGAGATGGTCGAGCGCACCATGAAGGAGATCATCGAGCCGACGATGCGCGGCATGGCCGAGAGCGGTCATCCCTTCTCGGGCGTGTTTTTCGCCGGGCTAATGATCACCCGGAAGGGACCGGAGCTGATCGAATACAATGTCCGCTTCGGCGATCCCGAATGCCAGGTGATGATGATGCGGCTGAAGAGCGATCTGCTGCCGCTGCTGCTTGCCACCGCCAACGGCACGCTCGACCAGGTCAAGGCCGAATGGAGCGACGATCCGGCGCTGACGGTGGTCATGGCCTCCAAGGGTTATCCGGCCGCTTACGAGAAGAACACGCCGATCCTCTCCCTGCCGGATGCAGGTAAGGGCGAGAAGGTGTTTCATGCCGGCACGGCTCTGAAGGACGGCGCGCTGGTTGCGACCGGCGGCCGCGTGCTGAACGTGACCGCCACCGGCGGCACGGTTGCCGAGGCCAAGGACCGCGCCTATGCGCTGCTCGACAGGGTGACTTGGGAAAACGGCTTCTGCCGGCGCGACATCGGCTGGCGGGCGATCGAGCGCGAAAAAGCCTGAGATACGGTGTAAACGACCACATTCTTTAAATTTTTACCCTTTCCCCTGACGGGATGGAAACAAAGCTGCGCTATACCGCTCCCATAGTAAGACGGAGGTGCGTTGATGCGTCAGATTTTCCTCGGTGCGGCAATCCTGCTGATGGCAGGTTCTGCGATGGCGTCCTCGATAGAGGTGGTCGGCAAGACCGCGCCGCGCGCTGACGGCAGCATCGTCACCGAAAGCTGTGCCAATTGTCCGCCGCTCCAGGCCGAAGTGAGCAAGAAGGACTACACGGTGCCGGAGCTGAAGCCCGGCGTCCTCCAGGCGAGTGAAATCCGCGACGTCGGCGGCGAAAAAAAGATCTATCGCACCGAAGGCTGGATGGGCGGCTCGCCCGTCGTCTTCGTCAGCAAGGCGACCCCGGAAGCGATGCTTGCCGCAGCACCNTCCGCCCNGCCGGCCGACGGCATCGACATGAGCGCAACGACCGCNGCCGTCATCGGCGGCGACGCCAAGCCTGTTGCCGCCGGCATGGCGGAACAACCGGCAGCNCTCAACGTTTCCGAATTCGAACTGCGCTTTTAGAGCAACTTCCAGGAAAAGTGCGAAGCGGTTTTCCGTCCGGAATTGCGTAACGGCAAAAACTTCCCTGCCCCCACCTGATCAAGGTTTCGATCGTTTGGGGGTCCACCACTGGTGGACCGAATGCACCCTCGATGAGCAGCGGGGGTGCATTCCTGTTTTGATGCGCCGGGCAAGCTGAGAGTTCGACATGATATTAGGCCGGCGGATGAAAATCCGGCGTCTACCTTGTAACTCTACCCCCTGATTTTGAGGGAAGTTCGCGCCGCGTCCAATAAAATTAAAGCTTTTTTATAGGGTAAGCATCAATTGTTACTTACCCGGTCGCAGCATGTTTGTTTTAGCAGCGGTAGACGCGCTCTCTTTTTCGGCGCGCTCGCACAGGCGGTAGAAAACCGCACCGGAATGCAGCCATTCATTCCCGTTGCGAGGCGTCATGAAAAATTTGAAGATATCGAAGCAGCTCATATTGCTGGTCGTCGGCCTGATGATCGCCTTTGCGATCGCCACCTCCCTGCAGATCCGCTCTTCGGTCGATGCGATCTACAAGGAGCGCTATGACATGCTCCGCGCCGAGGTTCAGTCGGCGGTCTCCGTTCTCAAGCTTTACCAGGCCAAGGTAACCGCGGGCGAAATGACGCTGGAGGAGGCCCAGAAGCAGGCCTATGCCACCGTCAACGGGATGAAATACGATCCGGACGGCTATTTCTTCGGTTATAGCTACGACGTCCAGATGGTGTTCCACTACGATGCGTCGAAAGTCGGGCAGATCAACAAGGGCCAGCCGGACAGCAAGGGCAAGCTCTATCGCGATGAGCTGGTCAAGCTCGGGCAGCAGGGCGGCGGTCTCGTCGAATATTATTCCACGGTCAAACCGGGCCAACCCGTCGGCGATTATCGCAAGACCGCCTATGGACAGGCCTTCGAACCCTGGAANATCGTCGTCGTCACCGGCGTCTACATGGACGATCTCGATGCGCAGATAAACAGCACGATCCTGACCGCGCTCTCCGGCAGCATCGTTCTGTTCTTCCTCGCCATGGCGGCCGCCTACCTCGTCATCNGCGGCATATCGGGACCTCTCAACAACGTCCATGCCGCCCTGAAGGCCGTCGCCGAAGAGGACGTTTCCATCGCCATCCCGCATATCGGCATGAACAATGAAGTCGGCATGATGGCCAAGGCGACGCAGTCGCTGCAGGAAAAGATCAGGGAGCGCCATGCGATGTCGGATCGCGAGGCGGCCCAGCAGCTGGCGCTGGAAAGCGAGCGCGAGAACAATCAGCGCCAGCAGCAGGATGAGGCAGCGCTCCAGGCGCGTGTGGTGGCGACCATCGGCCAGGCGCTGGAGATGATCGCCCGTGGCGACCTCACCGTGCGCTGCGCCGATCTCGGCCAGAAATACGCCGCTCTGCGCGACAACTTCAACGATGCGTTGTCGCATCTCGAAGCCGCCATGGCCAAGGTCAGCGCCAAGGGCACCGATATCGGCACCAGCAAGGAAGAGATCCGCCGCGCCTCCAACGAGCTGTCGCAGCGCACCGAGCGCCAGGCGGCCAGCCTGGAAGAAACCTCCGCGGCCCTCGACGAACTCACCGTTGCCGTCCGTCAGACGGCCGATGGCGCCCATGAGGCGAGCAAGCGGGTCCACTCGGTCAGCACCGAAGCCAACCATAGCGACGCGATCGTCACCCAGGCGATCGAAGCGATGAGCGGCATCGAGAAGTCGTCGTCGGAGATTACCAAGATCATCGGCGTCATCGACGAGATCGCCTTCCAGACCAACCTCTTGGCGCTGAATGCCGGCGTCGAGGCCGCNCGTGCCGGTGAATCCGGCAAGGGTTTTGCGGTCGTCGCCCAGGAAGTGCGCGAACTTGCCCAGCGTTCCGCCGCGGCCGCCAAAGAGATCAAGGACCAGATCGCCCGCTCCTCCAGCCAGGTCGACCATGGCGTCCGTCTGGTCGGCGAGGCCGGCGAGGCGCTGAAGCGCATCTCCGACCAGATCAAGGCCGCCAACGAGATCGTCGCCAAGATCGCCCACAGCGCTTCCGAACAGGACACGACGCTGCGTTCGATCTCGTCGTCGATGAACCAGCTCGATGCCGCCACCCAGCAGAATGCCGCCATGGCCGAAGAGACCACGGCATCGGCCGAGACGCTCGCCAGCGACACCGACGAGCTGATCGACCTCATCCGCGGCTTCCGCGTCAGTGGCGAAAGCGCTGCCCCGGCCATGCATCAAGGTCGCCGCGCCGCTTAAACGGCGCGGAGGCAACAAGCCTTTTCATCACCAAATTCTTAGCGGCCGTCGGTTCTCCGGCGGCCGTGCCGTTTGAAGCTCATTGCGCGATACGTTCGATCAGCCGTTCGATCTCNCGATCGGAAAACACCTCGATCCCNTCAGCTTTCAGCGCTGCCGCCGTCACGCCGTTGCCGGCCTGCTTGCGGCCGGAAAAGGTGCCGTCATAGATGAAACCGGATCCGCAGGACGGACTGCCGTCGATGAGCAGCGCATAACGGCAGCCGGCCTGCCTGGCGAGCGCCACGGCATTTTCTGCCGCCAGCAGGAACTCTTCCGTCACATCGGCGCCCGTCAGTTCGACAACCCGCGCCTTGCCGGCCAGCACCTCTTCGCCGGTTGCGGCCTCTGCGATCTCCGCCGGCGACCGCGGCACAGTCATGCCCGCCGACATCTCCGGACAGATCGTCACCAGCCGGCCCTCGGCCCGCCATGTCTCGATCACCGGATGAAGCAACGGCTTCGCCCGCCCGTCATAGCGGACGGCGTGCCCCATGAGACAGGCGCTGACGAGAATCTTGCTTTGCATGTCTGCTTGAATAGCGCCGTAATGGCGGCNACGCCATCCGGCCGAAGCAGAACATCACCCCGAAATCTTCGAGAAATCCGCAACCGTTCCGGTCGCCTCGCGGATTAGCCGCAGCAGGGCGAGACGGTTGGCGCGGATGGCGGCGTCCTCGTCGTTGACGAGCACGTCTTCGAAGAAGCGGTCGACCGGNCCACGCAGCTTGGAAAGCGCTTCCATCGCCGAGCGGAANTCTTCCCGGGCGACCGCGTCCGAGGCATCCTTCGAGGCGCCTGATATTGCGGCGAACAGCTCTTTCTCGGCATCGAGCGTCAGAAGCGCCGGCGACACGCCATCGGCAATCACAGTGCCCTTCTTTTCCTCGGCGGCGAGCANNTGCGTCGCGCGCTTGGTGCCGGCAAGCAGGTTCTTGCCGTCTTCCGAGGTGATGAAGGCCGTCAGCGCTTCGACGCGGCGCGCNACCATCAACAGGTCGTCGGCATCTGAAGTCAGCACGGCATCGATGAGATCGTGACGGGCGCCCTGATCGCGCAGATAGACCTTGAGACGGTCGTGGAAGAAGGAGAGGAGATCGATATCCTTCGTCGTCGCCAGCAGCGGCAGGCGGATCCTTCGCTCCAAGAGGATCCTGACGACGCCGAGGGCCGCCCGCCGCAGCGCGAACGGGTCCTTCGAACCGGTCGGCTTTTCATCGATCGCCCAGAAGCCGATCAGCGTATCGAGCTTGTCGGCAAGCGCGACCGTGATCGCCACTCTGTCCTCCGGCACGCGGTCCGACGGGCCCTGCGGCTTGTAATGGTCCTCTATCGCGGCGGCAACGGAGGCATCCTCGCCCTGCAGCGCCGCATATTTGCGGCCCATCAAGCCCTGCAGTTCCGGGAATTCGCCGACGGCTTCGGTGCGCAGATCGGCCTTGGCCAGCACGGCGGCGCGATCGACGAGAGCCGGGTCGGCGCCGGTGATGTCGGCCAATTGCTTGGCGAGCGCGCGGATGCGGGCGACACGCGCGCCCTGGGTGCCGAGCTTGGCATGGAAGGTCACGTCAAGCGCATCGAGCTTGGCCATGCGCTGGTCGAGCGGCTTCTTGATGTCGAGGCCGAACTTTGCCGCCGAAGCTGAGAGCGTTTCGAGATCCGGCAAATTGCCCTGATCGCGTTTCCAGAAATGCAGCGCATCCGAAAGCCGGGCCCGCACGACCTTGCCGTTGCCGTGAACGATTTCCTTGCCGCCGTCGCTTGCCTGGATATTGGAGACGAGGATGAACTTGTTCGAAAGCGTCTCTTCACCCTGTTTGCGGGTGACAAAACACTTCTGGTTGGTCTTGATCGTCAGCCGGATGATTTCCGAGGGGATCGAGAGATAATCCTCCTCGAAGCTGCCCATCAGCACCTGCGGCCATTCGACGAGGCCGGAGACTTCCTCCAGCAGGCCTTCGTCTTCCACGAGCTCCAGCCCGTTGGCAAAGGCGATGTCGCGGGCGTCGTGCAGGATGATGTCCTTGCGCCGTTCGGCATCGAGGATGACCTTGGCCTTTTCCAGGTGCGCCGCATAATCGTCGAAGCGCCGGACGGTGATCGCCTCGGGCGCATGGAAACGATGGCCATAGGTGATGTTGGAAGCGGTGATGCCGTCGATCTCGAAGGGGATGACGGTGGTTTCTTCATGCTCCGGGCCGAAGGTGCAGACGATCGATTGCAGCGGCCGCACCCAGCGCAGCGCGCCGGGCTTGGAGGAAGCCTTGCCCCAACGCATCGATTTCGGCCAGGGAAAATCGCGGATGATGCCGGGCATGATATCGGTGACGATCTCTTCGGTCGCGCGGCCGGGCTTGGAAATGACCGCGACGTAGAAATCGCCCTTCTTCGGATCGCTCACCACCTGCGCTTCGGAGACCGAGGAAAGCCCGGCGCCGCGCAGAAAACCTTCGATCGCCTTCTCGTTGGCGTCGGTGCGCGGTCCCTTGCGCTCCTCGCGCACATCGGCCGAGCGNGCCGTCAGGCCGTGAATGTCGAGCGCCAGTCGCCGCGGCGTCCAGTATTCGCGCGCGCCCTCNTAGGACAGGCCCGCTTCGACAAGCGCATCGGTGACGAGCTTCTTCAGGTCGCCAGCAGCCTTGCGCTGCATGCGGGCCGGAATCTCTTCGGAGCGGAGTTCGAGAAGAAGGTTTGGCATGTCGAATTTCCTTGCCTCCCGCGACCGGGGAGGGATGGCGTGGGCGCCGGGTCAAAACGTTGCTTCTGCTAGCAAAGAATGGCGCATCTGCACAACCGCAAAATCGCCGTCTTTCCGGCATGCTTATCCTGTGGATCGGCGTCTGCCTGATAACTCCAACATTGCCTTGCCGCTTTTCGCCGCTATGGTCCCGCCACCTCAGTCGAAACAGGAAATCCCAGGAACCCCATGGCCGCAGACCTCCGTTTCCTCGCAGCCCGCATCTCCGCCGAAATCAACGCCCGGCCCGACCAGGCCAAAGCCGCCATCGAGCTGCTCGACGAAGGCGCCACCGTGCCCTTCATCGCCCGCTACCGCAAGGAAGTGACGGGCGGGCTCGACGATACGCAGTTGCGCAATCTCGCCGAGCGGCTGGTCTATCTGCGCGAACTCGAAGCCCGGCGCGACGCGATCGTCGAATCGATCACCGGCCAGGGCAAGATGACCGACGAGCTGATGGCCAAGGTCTCAGGCGCCGTAACCAAGGCCGAGCTCGAGGATCTCTATCTCCCCTATAAGCCGAAGCGCCGTACCCGCGCCGAAATCGCCCGCGAACGCGGCCTCGGCCCGCTTGCCGAGGCAATCCTCACTGAGCGTACCAGGGAACCGGCGGTCCTGGCCGAAGGCTTCCTCACAGCAGACGTGGCGGATGTGAAGACGGCGCTCGAAGGCGCGCGCGACATCATCGCCGAAGGCATTGCCGAAAATGCCGACCTGCTCGGCAGATTGCGCGCCCACATGCGCCAGGCCTCGCTGCTGAAGGCGAGGGTCGTCGACGGCAAGCAGGCGACCGGCGAGAAGTTTTCCGATTATTTCGATCATTCCGAACGCTGGGCGACCGCGCCGGGACACCGCGCGCTCGCCATGCTGCGCGGCTGGAACGAGGAGGTGCTGACGCTGACGATCGAGGCCGACGCCGAGACCGCCTCGCCGAACAAGCCGGTCGAACGCATGATCGCGGCCGCCTATGAGATCGGTGCGAGCCGCCCCGGCGATCGCTGGCTGATGGAGGTCGCAAGCTGGACCTGGCGCGTCAAGCTCTCCATGTCGCTGTCGCTCGACCTGATGCGGGAATTGCGCGAAAGAGCCGAAGAGGAGGCGATCCATGTCTTCGCCCGCAATCTCAAGGATCTGCTTTTGGCAGCACCCGCCGGCTCGCGCGCGACGATGGGCCTCGATCCTGGCATCCGCACCGGCGTCAAGGTCGCCGTCGTCGACGGCACCGGCAAGGTGGTGGCGACATCGACCGTCTATCCCTTCCAGCCGAGGAACGACGTGCGCGGCGCNCAGNTCGAGCTCGCATCGCTGATCCGCAAGCACAATGTCGAACTGATCTCGATCGGCAACGGCACCGGCAGCCGCGAAACGGAAAANCTGGTGGCCGATATGCTGGCCGAGTTGCCGGCGCCGAAGCCGACCAAGGTCATCGTCTCGGAAGCCGGCGCCTCGGTCTANTCCGCCTCGGCGACCGCGGCGGCCGAGTTTCCCGATCTCGACGTGTCGCTGCGCGGCGCCGTCTCCATCGCGCGGCGCCTGCAGGATCCGCTGGCCGAACTCGTCAAGATCGAGCCGAAGTCGATCGGCGTCGGCCAGTATCAGCACGACGTCGACCAGCAGAAGCTGTCACGTTCGCTCGATGCCGTGGTGGAAGANGCGGTGAACGCCGTCGGTGTCGATCTCAACACCGCGTCTGCACCGCTGCTGTCGCGCGTTTCCGGCCTCGGCCCGTCGATCGCCGATGCCATCGTTCGCCACCGCGACAGCGAAGGCCGTTTCGAGACGCGAAAGGATCTCCTGAAGGTCGCCCGCCTCGGCGGCCGCACCTTCGAGCAATGCGCCGGCTTCCTGCGCATTCCCAACGGCAAGGAGCCGCTCGATTCCTCCTCGGTGCACCCGGAGGCCTATGGCGTCGCCAAGAAGATCGTCGCCGCCTGTGGCCGCGACCTGCGTGCGCTGATGGGCGACAGCGCCGTGTTGAAATCGGTCGATCCGCGCCAGTTCATCGATGAGAAATTCGGTCTGCCGACGGTCAAAGACATCATCGCCGAGCTGGAAAAACCCGGCCGNGACCCTCGTCCGAGCTTCAAGACCGCGACCTTTGCCGAGGGCGTCAACGAAATNTCCGACCTGAAGCCCGGCATGGTGCTGGAAGGCACGGTGACCAATGTCGCCGCCTTCGGCGCCTTCGTCGATATCGGCGTGCACCAGGATGGTCTGGTGCATGTGTCCCAGCTTGCCGATCGCTTCGTCAAGGATCCCCACGAAGTCGTCAAGGCGGGCGATGTCGTCAAGGTGCGGGTCGTCGAAGTCGACGCGAAGCGCAAGCGCATCGCTCTGTCGATGAAACGCGATGACGGTTCTGCCGCACCGCCGCCGCGTGGTGATTCTCGCGGCAACCAGGGCTCCCGGCCGCAGAACGAGCGCCGGCCGGCGCCTGCCAAGCCGGAGAGCCAGGGCGCCTTCGGCGCGGCNCTTGCCGAAGCCATGAAGAGAAAATAAGGGTTTAGCCGGTGTTTCGGCAAAAATGCAACAGTTTGGCAGCGTTCTGAANGGAGTGCTAAATCCGGCGCTTGTAAGGCGAANGAGAGCTACTAAGTTGATGTGACCATCCTGTCACATTTGCGAGGCGTCCATGGCGTCGGCTTTCCTTTCGATCGTCCAGCAAATCATCCGCAAGGGTTCATTGAAGCTTACCCTTGCCAATGGCGAGACCCATACTATCGGCGACGGCACGGGTGAAACCGTTGTCGCCCGCCTTGCCGATCAGGAGGCCGAGGACGCCATCCGGCGCGACCCGACCATGAAGCTCGGCGAAATGTACATGCAAGGCCGGTTCATTCTCGAACAGGGCAACATCTACGATTTCCTGTCGCTGGTGAAACAGAACACCACCAACGAAATCTTCGATTTCAAGATGGCGGCACTGCTCCTCGGCCGCATCGCCTGGCAGCAGCTGAAGAGCCGCGTGCCGGTCAATCGCAACAAGCACAACGTCGCCCATCACTACGACCTGTCGGCCAAGCTCTTCGATCTTTTCCTCGACGAGGACTGGCAATATTCCTGCGCTTATTTCGAGCCGCCGGGCATCGGTCTCGACGAGGCGCAACTCGCCAAGAAACGCCATATCGCCGCCAAGCTTCTGCTTGAACCGAACCAGCGCATCCTGGAGATCGGCTCCGGCTGGGGCGGCATGGGCATGTATCTGACCGAGGCGACCGAAGGCGCCGATTTCACCGGCATTACGCTGAGCGAAGAACAGCTCAAGGTCTCGCGCGCCCGCGCCGAAAAGCGCGGTCTTTCCGATCGCGTGCGTTTCGAGCTGCAGGACTACCGCACCATGACGGGCAGGAAGTTCGACCGCATCGTCTCGGTCGGCATGTTCGAACATGTCGGCATCGGCAATTACGGCAATTTCTTCCGCAAGGTATCAGATCTCCTCGACGATAACGGCGTCATGGTGCTGCATTCGATCGCCCGCCCGAAGCCGAGCTTCGGCACCAATGCCTTCATCGAGAAATATATCTTCCCGGGCGGCTACATCCCTTCGGTCGGCGAGGTGGTGCCGCCGCTCGAAAAGGCCGGGCTGCTGGTCAAGGATATCGAAATCCTGCCGATGCATTATGCCTATACGCTGCGCCATTGGCGCGAGCGTTTCGTGGCGCGCAAGGCCGAAGCGGTGGCGCTTTACGACGAGCAGTTCTTCCGCATGTGGGAATTCTACCTGGCGGGTTCCGAAATGGGTTTCCGCTGGGACGAGCTCTTCATTCTGCAGATCCAGCTCGCCAAGAACCAGTTCGCCGTTCCCGACAACCGCAGTTACATCGCGCGCAACGAGGCCAAGCTGAAGGAATTCGAGGCGAGGCGTGCGCCGCTTGAGAAGGTGGCGTTCTGATCCCGAAGTGCCGAGGCCCGCAGGACCTTCGTCGAGGGACCGGCTATCATGAAAGGACGTGCGGATGAGCAGTGCGTTTCCCGAGATCTACCTGGTCCGCCACGGTGAAACCGAATGGAGCCTGTCCGGGCGCCATACCGGACGCAGCGATATTCCCCTGACGGCGAATGGCGAGGAGGCTGCCCGCAAACTCGCCGGCCGGCTGGCGGGCCTCTCCTTCTCCGCAGTCTGGTCGAGCCCGTCCGCGCGGGCCCGCAAGACCTGCATGCTCGCCGGATTCGGCTCGGGCGCGGTGATCAAGGAGGAACTCGCCGAATGGGACTACGGCGCCTATGAAGGCATCACGACCAAGGCGATCCTTGCCGACCGCCCCGGCTGGCAACTGTTTCGCGACGGTTGCCCGAATGGNGAATTCGCCGCCGATGTCGGCGCCCGCGCAGACGCCGTCATCCATGCGCTTCGCGAAGCGGCAAGCACCATCCTGATCTTCTCGAGCTCGCATTTCCTGCGCGTGCTCGCCGCCCGCTGGCTCGGNCTGCCGCCGGAAGGTGGGGCGTATTTCTCTCTCGATACGACCAGCATCAGCGTGCTCGGCTATGAGCACGACCTGACGGAACCGGTCATCCGCCGCTGGAACCAGCGCTAGTGTACGATCGCCTCCCTCGTTGCCGTGGTTAACATTGGGGTAACGAGATCCGGATAAATGGAGTGAGCGCCGCCTCCGCGGCTTTTGTTTTGCGTTTTCTGGAGTGCGGACGTGTTTCATCGATCAGTCGTATCGATCTCTTTGGCCATTGCCCTTTTTTCTTTTGGTTCGGCAGCCGCGCAGGAAAGCGGCCAGCACTTCTGGTCCGGCGACTGGTATCTGAGCGTCGGCGTTGCCGGCTTCTCCGCGCCGAAATTCGAAGGCTCGTCGCATAATGAATTCAAATTCAGCCCGCTGATCTCGGTCGGCCGCCAGGGCGCCGGGCCGCGCTTTTCCTTCGCGCAACGACAATCCTTCCTTCGCCCTCATCGACAAGGGCGCCTTCCGCGCCGGTATCGTCGGCAGGTTCGTCCCGTCGCGCGATGACGGCGACGGCAACGAGCTGAAGGGCATGAAGAAGGTCAAATGGGGGGCGGAAGCCGGCGGTTTCCTAGAAGTCTACCCGACCGATTTCCTGCGCGCCCGCGCCGAAGTCCGCCAGGGCATTCGCGCGCATGACGGCGTCGTCGCCGATCTCGCCGTCGATGCCTTCACCGATATCGCGCCCGACCTGCAGCTATCGGGCGGCCCGCGCGCAACCTTCGCCACCAGCGGCTATTACGACGCCTATTACGGCGTCAACGCCAAGCAGGCGGCGGCAAGCGGGCTTGATCCTTATAAGCCCTCGTCGGGCATCCAGTCCTATGGCGCAGGCACGGCGCTCACCTGGAAGGCGACGGAAAACCTCCAGGCAAGTTCCTTCCTCGAATATAAGCGGCTGGCCGGTCCCGCCGCCGACAGCAGCCTCGTGCGCGAACGCGGCTCGAAGAACCAGCTGCTGATCGGCGTTTCAGCGACCTACAAGTTCAATTTCTCTCTGCAGTGAGGGACGGCACTGCGCGTCGTTCAGGCGCGCAACGACGCCGTAACGCTTTGAATCGCCGCATAATTTCACCCCCGGATCGATTCCGGTCGAGGGAATGGCGAGCAGCGGCGCAATGATCGCTTCTTGACCGGATCGGCGGCCCGCCGCTAGATGAGCGGCATGCACGATACTGGCGACTTCCACGACCGCGTTTCCGACGCACCTTCCGATAACTGGGTCTACCGGATCCTGCCGGCATGGCTCTGGCCCTATGCGCAGCTTGCGCGCTGGGACCGCCCGATCGGCTGGCAGCTCTTGATGTGGCCGTGCTTCTGGTCGGCGACCCTTGCCGCCAATGCGGCGATCGGCGAGGGGATCTACTCCGGCAGCGTGCTGGTGTCTCACCTGTTTCTCTATTTCATCGGCGCGGTCGCCATGCGCGGCGCCGGCTGCACCTATAATGATCTCGTCGACCACGAGATCGACATGGAAGTGGCGCGCACGCGGTCGCGTCCGCTCCCCTCCGGCCGCGTCACCCGCCGCCGGGCGAAGATCTTCATCGGCCTGCAGGCGCTGGTCGGCCTCTTCGTGCTCTTGCAGTTCAACTGGTTTACCGTTTTCCTCGGCGTGCTCTCGCTTGGCATTGTGGCGCTTTATCCCTTCGCCAAGCGCTTCACCGACTGGCCGCAATTCTACCTGGGACTTGCCTTCTCCTGGGGCGCATTGATGGGCTGGGCCGGCATATCAGGCGGCCTCTCCTTCGCTGCCGTCCTGCTTTATGCCGCCTCCGTCGCCTGGACGATCGGTTACGACACGATCTATGCGCATCAGGACAAGGAGGATGACGAGCTGATCGGCGTCCGCTCCACCGCGCGGCTGTTCGGCGACAGGACGCGGCAATGGCTGATCGGCCTTTATGGACTGACGTTGGTGCTGATGTTCATTGCTTTCGCGCTCGCCGACGCCAATCTCATCGCGTTTCTGGCTCTGCTCGGCGCCGCCGGCATGTTCGCCTGGCAGATCGTCCGGCTCGATATCGATGATGCCGCCCAATGCCTGGCGCTCTTCAAATCGAACAACCGCGTCGGCCTGATCATCTTCTTCGGCCTCTTCGTCTCGCTGCTGTTCGCCATTCCCTGAATGGGACGATGCATGAAACGATAAACCCGGCGCGGGCGCCGGGTTTCAAAATGGTTCCGAAGCGACGTTTGCGAATGGAACTGTCGCTTTTTTGTTCAGTTGCGGGCGATGATTTCCTTACCTTCGATCTTCATGGCGACACCCAGCCGGCCGGTGGTGCGGCGCACGAGGAAGCGCGGGCGGCGATTGGCGAAGTAGGAATGACGGCGGCGTGGCTTGATGTCGCTGGTGCGCAAGGCGCCGATATGCTCTTCGAGCGGACGGGCGACGCCATCGGCTTCGACCATCAGCATCGGGATGCGGAAGGCTTCGGACCAGTTGCGCCAGTCGGCGGCGATGTCGCTGAGATCATGGGCGACGAGCAGCGGAATGCA